>JAEEGK010007121.1_pt1 | contig 26689 bp, 17 predicted proteins | sample 8958771 | NCBI WGS metagenome assembly JAEEGK01 (sample SAMN16246547, study PRJNA631951) | gut metagenome | biome: gut microbiome; feature: rumen; material: SC-attached | host: Bos | place: Iran: Karaj | collected 2018-10 | reverse complement strand
GAACTTAAAATATGGGGATTGGGGATTGGGATTGGGCCCAATCCCCAATTAATATAAATAAATAATATTTCAATTCATATAATAAAAATATTCATTAATATATTTATTTTATCTTTTTAATTATTATATAAAAAAAAATATAAATAGTATTTAATGATGAAACAAGTTTCATCAAAGCTAGATCCAATAGATCAATGCTATTTTAACGACGTGCTTTCCAGAACAATAGGTTCATTCGAATATATTGCTTTTAAATGTAATAAAAAATCAAAGTATCAAAAATATTGGTATAATTGTAATTTTAATGGAAATGAATCATTAGATGAGGCAATTAATATAGCAACTTTTCAATTTAAGAGTTTAATGTCATTTCTTGATTTATTGAACGATAAAGGCCAGAAAGTTGATTTTCCTTCTAATTTGCAACCTAAAGATTTGGAAAAAGATATTAATTCTTGGATATCAGATATAAATAGTTATGATCCATCTTTATGTGATAATTGTCTTAAAATAATGAAAGAAATTGTCACTGAAAGAAGAAAAATGGCAATAGCTAGTGAATATTGCTATGATAGTGCATTTGAAAAATCAAAAGGGGAATGCTCAGCTCATGTGAGAAATGCATTAAATTATGCAGGATTTGATTTCCCAGATAAAAACTTTAATGCCTACCAATTTTATAAAGATGAAAATGGTGTAAATCATTTAGAACTTCGAGGATTTAAAGAAATGAAATTAGAAGATGGATTGAAAAATAAAATGGATGGAGATATTGTTGTAGAAGAACCAAAAGGAAAGAATATATATGGGCATATCCAAATTTATAATTCAAAGCATGACCAATGGGTTAGTGATTTTAAACAAAAAAGTAAGGAAGCAATGGTGCATAGCTCTGACATTGGAGTAAGGCATTATTATAGATATTGCCCTAAATTTCCTTGTCTAATATTTCAAAGACAAAAAAAGAAAAAAAACTTTCTTGATATAAAAGAAATAGAGAGTAAAAATATACATTACGATAGATATAATAATTCAAGTAGCTCATATTATTATAAAGATAATGACTCAATTAATTCATTTAAAGTTTCCGATAGAGTAAGTATAAGAGCAAATTTGGACAAGTCAAGTGATGGAACGGTGGGTTTCAAATTTAATGTGGGTATTTCGATTCCTTGCATCATCTTTTAAAAAATTCCGAATAAATTAATTATGGTAGTAAATTATTATTCCAACTAAATCTTTAATGATAAAACAAAATCTGATTTAATTATTTTTATTATTTATTTTATTATATAAAATATTAAAAAATTCTTAAATGGATAAAATGAATGAGGGGATTGGGGATTGGGCCCAATCCCCAATCCCCAATCCCCAAAAAATTTTTATATTTTATATTTATAATTTTACAGGAAAAAATGGAAAATTATGAAGAAGAGAAAAATCAATTTTTAAATGATGATATTGATACTATTAAATTAAAAAGTGAAATTGATGATTTAAAACAACAGAATTATAATATAAATTTACAAAAAGAAGAATTAGAAAAAGAAATGGATAAATTAAAACAAATGAATGATGAGTTAAAAAATAATAATCTTATGTTAAAAAGACAAATAGAAGAATTAAGAGATATAATACAAGAAACAGAAAATTCTAGAAATTACTTAACATCAAAAATGCAAAATGAAACTGCAGAAAGTACAGAATTACGTAAATTAGTTTTAAGATTAAAAGAAGAAAAAGAAGATATGGAAAATAATAAAAAAGATTTATTAAATCAAATAACTGAATTAACAGATCAAATTAAAATATTAGAAGAGACTAAAATATCATTATCAAATGAAAATTCTGAAAAAGCAAAAATAATATCAGAATTAGAAAATAAAAAAGAAAATATGATAAAAAATAATCAAGAAATAAATTTAAAAATGAAAGAAATAATGAATAAATCAGAAATAGATAATAATAGATTATTTGATAGAGAAAGAGAAATTAGTTCTCTTAAATCACAAATAATACATTATGAAGGGGATATTGCGGAATTAAGAGGAGATTTAAATTCAAAAATAAAAGATATAAATGAAGCGTCAAAATTTATTGATGATTTAAAATTTAAAAATAGAGCTTTATTAAAAGAAATTAATAAATTATCAAATGAATATGATAAATTAAGAGAAGAAAAATTTGATAATCATAGAACTATTGATTATTATAAAACAAAAGATAATGCAAATGAAAAAGATATTAATAGTTTAATGGAAAATATTAATAGATTAAGTAAAGACAATAATAGATTAAGAAAAAATTTACAAATTTTTGTTGAAGAAAATAAAGAATGTGCAAAAAATATTCATATTATGGAAAGAGATATTGATATTTTATCTAAGAAGAATATGTGTTTAGAAGAAGATAAAAATAATTTAAGTATAGAATTATGTAATTCTAATCAGTATAATAAACAATTAATGGATGAAGTTGAAAAGTTAAAAGAAGGCCTAAATTCACTAGAAATGGAATTTAAAAGAAAAACTATTGAAAATACATGCTAATTTAAAACTGAATTTTTTTATTTAAACTTTAAGATTTTTTTTTTATTTGAATTTAATATATTTTTTTAAACTGTATAATATTTTTTAATTGTTAATATTATTTTTTTATATGAATTAATTAATCTTAATGAAAGAAAGTTCAAAAAATTTTATTTCTAAAGAAATTGAATCAATGGCTAAATATTTAATAGAACATCGGAATTATAAAAAAATAAATGAAAATAATATAAATCAAATACAAACTCCAAAAGATAGTTTTTCTTTATTATTATATGAATTAAATGAAAATAATAATAATTTAGAAAATAAAAATAAAATAAATGGAAAAAATAAAGATAATTTCAAAACAAAAGCAACAAGCAAAGAATCTTTTATAGAAAAAAATATAGTAAAAAATGAATATTGTCTTAAAAATAAATTTGAAGGTACTGGAAAATTAAAAGAAAAAATAATTTCTGATTCATATATTGAAATTGAAGAAGATGATTATGAAGAAGAAATAAAAACAAAACATTTTAATTATTTTAAAATTATTTATGCAGAAATTTTAAAAGAATGGAAAAGTACAAATTCTTATAATTTATTGACAAAACAAATTTTATCTTATTATTTTATTAGCTATTGCTTTAAAAGTGAATTTGAAATTTTTATAAATATATGGAATAATGATGAAATTGATAAATTTTTTATTTATCAAATTTATTTATTTATTTCTGTTTTGTATTTAGAAGAAAACTCTTATGAAAATAAAATGACAATGAGAAATTTTTTAAATAGTTTTGAATATTCTTTTCAAAATTTTCAAATTCTAATTGCTTTTTCTCAAAAAGGAATTGATAATAAAGAATTTATGAATTTTAAAACAAGAAATAAAATAATTAAATCACTTGTTCAAACTTTAAATTTTCAAAATTTAGGTTTATATGATGATATTACTAATTTATTAGAATATATTAAAAAGAATGAATCTTTAACTCAAATATTAAAAAATTTAGAAGAACAATCCCAAACAATCCAAAATGAGGATAATTAAAATTTGATATTTAAATAAACAAACAAATTAATATAATAATATTATAATTTTTTACATTAAAATATAATATATCAGTTATAAAACTTTTATATTAAATTAATTTCCAAACTCAACATAATAAAATCCAAATTTTATTTCAAAAATTATTCTAAAATTAGGAAAAAAAATTAGATATAAAATTTTTTCAATAATTATTTAACAACAAAAATTACATTTTTAAAAATGGAAAATAAAAACCCATCTAACAAACCAGCAATAATTCGTGAAATAAAAGATAATGCCCCATTTTCTAATTATCAAATATATTCATATATAACATCAGCATTATCATTATTTATAATGGGATTAGAATTTAATCTCTATTCTAATTTTAATTTTCCTTTAAAAACAAAGTTAACACTATCAAATTTTGAAAGTCAACTTTTAGAAACTTTAATTTATTTAGGATTTAGTTTTGGTTCAATTACAGGAGGAACAATGTCAAATGAAAGAACAAAAATATTAAAATTTTCTCCTATTTTTGTTTTAATTTTACATATTTTAATGTGTATTTTTTTAAAAGAAATTCCAATGATAATTTTTAGAATTTTAATTGGTTTAAGTTTAGGTTCTTATATTCCAATTTCTATTACAATTTTTGCTGAATATAGAAATATTTATTTTAGAGGTTTTAATCTTATTTTTATTTGGTTTTTTTATATTTTGAGTTCTTTAATTGAGTCTTTATTAATTGTTATATTTATGCCTAATTATGAAGAGAAAAGATTACAATTATTAATTTCAATTTTAATTATTTTTATTATTCCTTCTACGATTTTTCATTTTTTTTATTCTTATGATAGTCCTCGTCATTTAATTTTTTTAGGAGAAAATCATGAAGGTTTTGAAATAATAAAAAATATAAATAAAAGAACAACTATTACAGAAGATGAAAAACATGAAATTACAAATGATATTTTTAATAATGTTGCTAATAAACATGTTGAAAATAAATTGAGATATTTATTAAGTCATAATAATGAAAAAACTTCTATAATTTTAATTTATTTATTATTTACTATTTCTTTCAGTTTTATTGGTTTACAAAATTTAACTCCTTTAACTAAAAAAATAATTTATGGTGAATTACCTGATACAAATAAAAAAATTGTAATTAATCAATTAATAATTAATTTAATTTGTTGTATAGGTATTATTCCTTGTAGTTTTATTTCAGAAATAAATAAAATAGGTAGAAAAGGTTTAATGACAATATGTTTTTTTGGTACATGTATTTTTTCTTTATTTGCAATTTTTATTAAATCACTTTATCATATTTTGATTGGTTGCTGTTTAACTTTTTCTTTAACATCATTTGCAGTTACATTTGCATATATTATTGAATTTTATTGTATGAGATTAAGAGATTTAGCTCTTGGATTTTTAATAATGATTTTTATGCTTTTTTGTATTTTATCAAATGTAATTTTATATTTTTTACACAATAAAAATTATGAAATTCCATATTATATCATTTCTATTTTTTCTTTAATAGCATCAATTTTATCTTTTTTTCTCCCATATGAAACTGGAAATAAACCTTTGGATATTTTATATATGACTGGATATGATGATGGATATACTGATTTTAAATATAATAGTAATTCATCTTCTGCAGAAGGAAGTGAAGATGAAAGTACACCAATTTCACGTTCTAAAAGTAATGAAGATAATGATTCTAATAAAAAATAAAAAATTAATGTCTATTAAATACATCATTGTATGTGTTAAATTATATATTTAAAATATTTTCTACAAAATTTTTTTTTAATTTTTTTTAGAAAAAAGTGAAAAATATTTATTAAAATATATAGCAATAAAAAAATTTGATAAAAAATAAAAATGTCAGATAAAACAGAATATAAAATTGTGCTATCAGATTTAGATGGGACATTATTAATAAGAGGAAAAGATTTAGCTCCCGAAGTTGATGTACAAGCAATAAAAAAAATAAGAGAAAAAGGAGTAAAATTCATAATATGTTCAGCACGTTCAGTTCAATTAGTAAATCCAATATTACAACAAATAGGTTTATATAATTTAGAAAATGAATATTCTTGTTTGTTAAATGGAGCATTACTAATAGAAAACACAGGAAAAATCATAAAATATAAAGGATTACCATTTAATTTAGTAAAAGAAATTTTTGAATTTGGAAAACAATATGATGTAATGTTTCAATGTTATAGTGTTGATAAATGTTATACAATGAGAACAATTGATGCTGAAATTGAAAGAAAAAAAGTTCATAATGAAGAATATGAAGATATTACATGGGAGCAATTTGAAACTTTAAAAGATAAAGAGTTTGGTAAAGTACTTTATACTAAATTTGATTTAGAATATTTAAAAAATATTTCAAAGGAAGTTGAAAACAAATTTGGGGATCAAATTGAAATTTGTTTTAGTGCAAATCGATATTTAGAAATGAGTCCAAAAGGAATTTCTAAAGGAAAAGCTTTAGAAGATATTGCAGAATATTTAAATGTTGATTTAAAAAATACTATTGCTGTTGGAGATGATTTTAATGATTTAAGTATGATTGAAATTGCTGGTTTAGGATGTTGTGTTGCTAATGCAAAAAATGAAGTTAAAGAAAAATCAAAATATGTTTGTGAAAAAAATAATGAAGAAGGTGGTGTTGCTGAAATTTTAGATAAGTTTATTTTAAATAATTAATTCATTTTTTTTGTTAGTATTTTTGTTTAACGGAGTTTTGATTTATTGAAAAATTTTGAATTGGTTTTTTTTTGTAATTTTTTTTCATTTTTATATTTTTTTATTAATATTATTTATTATCTTTTTGATAATTATTAAAATCAAATGATTAAATTTAATTGATAATCAAAATCTTCTTATTTTTTTAAAATAGAATAATACTTATATTAATCACAATAATATTAAATATATCATATGATATTTAACAATCATAAATTAAAAAATAAATAAAAAAATGCGAGACAGTAAGAAAAAGAAAACCTTAGAAATTAAAAATATTTTCAGACCTGAATTAGAAAACAAATACCAAAATTTCAATGTAAAATTTTTAAAAGAAGATAAAACAGATTTTTACAAGATAAAATTCCCAAAAAAATCTTATATAAAAATAATGAAACTATTAAAAAAACTACCAATGCAATATCAAAATTATGTATTGTTATTCACAGAAAGCTCCCATGAAGAAAAAATTGATGGAGGAGTAATTTCTGTAAATGATATGAAAAAATATGATAAAATATTTAAAAAAGAAGATGTTTTTTCAATAACAATAATAAATGAAGATAATGAAGAAAATGAAGCAGAACCAATTCCAATTGAAACATCATCTATTGATAGAATTATGGAATTAATGAACACAACTTCTGAAAATATGTTAACTATAATTGATTTAATGATTATTAGTGAACAAACTGAATATTATGAAAGAAAATTAAGAAGAAGTAAAACTAAAAATGTTGATAGAAATATTAATTTAAAATTATATTTAGATTTATATGAACATGCTAAGAAATTCAGAAAAGGAAATTTAAGTCTCGTTAGTTATATTTTTGATAATGTTGATGCTGCTTATGAAAAAAAAATTGAGGAAGAAAAAAAATTTGATGAAGAAAATGATAATTTGAAAAAATTAAATGAGGAAATGGAAAGATTAAAAAAAGAAAATGAGGTATTGTTAAAAAAACAAATTGAAAAAAAAAAATCTATTCATCAAGGAATTATTGAAAAAGAAGAAATTGAAAAAGAATTAAATGAAGTTAAAAAAAATTTAGATAAAGAAAAAGAATTTTATAATAAAAAAATAGAAGATTCAAAAATATTATATGAAAAACAATTAAAAGAAAATGAAGAACAACAAAAGAAAATGAAAGAGATAGAAAATCAATATAATAATGAAGAAAATAAATTTAATATAAAAAAAAGGAAAATCACAGAAGAATATGAAATTGAAATTAAAGAACATCAAAATAGAATAATGTTAAAAAAAGAACAATTGGAAAATGCTCAAAAAACATTTCGTTCGAAATTAAAAAGATTATCTTCAAAACAAATAGAACAAAATAAAAATAATGAATTATCAAAACAATTAGAACAACAAATGGAAGAATTAGAAAAGGAAAAAGAAGAAAATGAAAAATTAAAAGAAGAATTAGCTCAAATAAGAAAATTAAAAAAAGAATCGTTATCAATTCAAAAAGAGGATTTAACACTTTTAAAAATTCCAAAATCAAATTTGTCAATAGAAAAATTAGAATATAAATATAATTCAATAATACCAAAAATTCCAAAACTTCCAATAAATAAGAAAATAAATCCATTTGAGGCACCAGAAGTAGGAATTGACGAAGAGAAAATAATAAAAGATGAAAAACCAGAAATAGAAGAAAAATCAAATTCTAAAAAACCAAATAAACCACAAAAACAAAATAAACAAAATAAACCAAATATCTTATTAAGAGCAAGAGCAAATAAACGTAACAAAAATAAAGAAATTAAACTACCAGAATCAAAAAATGAAGAAGGTTATATTTCTGATTCTTATATTCCAGCAGAAACTCCAAGAGAAAGTGGAATAAAAAAAAAAATGAGATTTCAAAAAAAAAAAAGTAATTATCCTGAAGAATTTGAAAGAGAATTAAATATTAATAAACCTCAAAGAAGATTATCTTATACAAGTGATCATGTTATTTTATATCCTTTTTCTATTGAAGTTACTGATGATATGGATGATGGAGATTATTATGTTACTGGAAATATTGATTCTTTAGGTAATTGGGATCATAATAGAGCTTTTAAATTAAGTAGAAATGTTATTAATGGAAAAATTTTTTATACTGGTTCTTTCCCTATTAGACAAAATCAATTTCCTTTTGAATATAAATTCTTTGTAAGAAAAGATAATAATAATAAATGGGTTGGAAAACCTTATATTAATTATAAAACTTCAAATGAAATTTTTAATTATTTATTAGGTGATAAAAGTAAAGTTTTAGGAGTTTTAAATGTTAATGTTAGATATTTAAATAATACAGATGGTAATAATGTTTGGTATAATAGAAAAGAAAGAATGGTTGAAATTATTTATAAATCTAATGCTGATGTTATTTTCTTTCAGGAAATGACTAGAAAACAATATGATGATATTTCACATATAATTGATTCTATTTTTACTTCTGTTGGAATTTATAGAGATAAAAGTGATTCAAGTGAAAAAATTAGTATTGCTTTTAATAAAAATAAATTCACTCTTTGTAATTGGGGACAATTTTGGCTTAGTTCTACACCTAATATTCCAGGTTCTAATGATTTTAATAATTTCTTCCCTAGAATTTGTACTTGGTGTTTTTTAGAAAAAATTGATTTTCATTATAATTATTTATTCTTTAATGTTCATTTAGATCATGTGAATATGGATGCTCATTTACCTTCTGTTAGAGTATTATTAAATGAAATGAGAAAAATTATAAAAAAATATCATGATAATGTTATTATATTTTTAGGAGGATGTTTTTATTGTGATGAAAATGATCCTATTATTCAATTAATTAAAGATTTTGGATTTACTTTAATTCATAATGATAATACTTATCATGAATTTACTGGGAACGCTTTTAAAAGATGGGATTATATGTTTTATATTAATCCTAAAGGAAAGGTCACTTTAAATCAAGTTAAAATTTTTAGTGAGGAGAGTGTAATAAATAAAAATAAAGGAATTTATGTAAGTGATCATTTTCCTTTATATTCAGAATTCGAAATTGCATAAAATTATTAATTTATTGTTTAAATATTAATTATTTAATTCACTGAGAATATTTAAAAAAACTTTAATAACAACATAAAACCAATTTTTTACTTATTAATTATTAATAATAACTTCTTAAAAAAAATTCTTCTTAAGTAAATAATAACCATAATTAAAATAAAAAAACCTTAAACTAAATCATCAACAATTTTAACTTTAGCTCCAGTCATAATTTTCCCATTACTTAACTTACAAATACAATTAATTCCATCAGGTTCATCATATCCTCTTTTTTCTTCCTTAACATCTTCACCATCAATAATATATTTAAATAATCTAGAAGAAGCAGTATCTCCAGAACCTTCAGTAATTCCAGCATAAATAAATTTATTATCATTACTTTTAAGAACACAAGTAACATTTCCAGCAGTTCTAATTTTACAATCAATTTCTTTTATTTTTTTCATTTCACTAATTTTAATTAAATAAATCATATTTAACCCACCTACAAAAACAATATCATCACTTATTTTAATCATAGTATTCCAATTTCCAATTTCTAACATAATTTTCTTAGCAATTGAACCATTATTAATATCAACAAATTTAACCCAACCTGGTTTTTCAACAAAAGAATTAGAAGAACATAAAACTAAATTTTTATTAACTTGACAAATAGCATCAATAAATCTTGCTTGTTCAACAGTTTCAACTTTCATAGTTTTCATATCAAATTTTGTAGCTTGTCTTACTTCACCAACTGTGATTTGTTTATCTAAAGAATATTTTCCATCATCATTTTTTTTCCATATTATAATTGAACCATCAAAAGAACAAGAACATAAATTTTTATTTTCTAATAAAATGACTTGATGAACTCTTTGAGTATGTCCTTCTAAAGTTTGATAAAGTTCTAATTTATTTTTTTCTGGTCTAGAAAAAATTAATATTTTCATATCTTCAGTTGGACATGCTATTTTATTTTCTGGTAATTCTAATATACCATAAAGAAATATTGAATATGGATAACGTGATTCTACAGAAAATGTTTCTGGATTACAAAGTACTAAATCATATTCATCAATTGCTGCTATTGTATTATCAGAAAGCAATGTTATTGATGATGCTCTTTGAGCTGATGTTAATGTTGTGAAGTTTGATGCTCCTCTAGATTGACCTTGTGTTAATCCAAAGCGTAACATTTTTTTTATGAAGTATAGTTTTTTTATTATTTTAATATTTATTTATTTTTTAAAAACATTATTTTATGCGATTAATTTTTTTGAAGATATTTTTGATAAATGGAAATTTCAATTTTGAATTTAATTGATGATGGGATTAAAAGTAATAATGATGAGGTTATTGCAAAAATTTCTTCTAAAATTGGATTTGATGTTGCTCAGACAAAATTATTTTTGAAATATTTTAATAAATTTAATATTCTTGAATCATTTTTGGATTCTGAATATGTAAATTATTTTAATGATATTTGTCTATGTGATTTAAGAGAAAAAGATGAAATAAAAGATGAAGTTTTTGCAAAAGCAATAATTATATATATAATTGAAAAGAGAAAAAATAAAAAATTATATTTTATGAATCTTGAAACAGAAAATGATATTAAATTACAAATTTTAATATTATCACAATTGGATTATAAATCTTTAAAATATGATATAAAATATAATAAAGAGCTAAATTTCAAAAATAATTTAAATTTCTTTAATTACATTCCAAATATTATAGATGAATATGCATTTGAATCATTTTCAAAAGAAATAATAGAGAATAAAATAGATGTCCCATTAATCAATCATATTAATTTAAATAACATTCCATATGAAAAAGTTTTTGAATATTCAAAACTATATCAAAACAGAATAAAAAAATTAGAATGGTATGGAACAGAAGAATATGATAAATTAAAAGAATTAATGGAATTAAATAAAGAAAGTTTAGAAATATACCCACATGGAAAAATAGAATATTTAATTCCATTAAAAAATGCATATATTTTTAATTTATCAGAACTTGAAGGAGAATTAAATGATAATTTCAATTTATCAAAAATAACTCATGTTGAAGGAATAACAATAAATTTTGAAGATGAAGATTTAAGTATATCAAACATAAAAAAAATATTAAATAAATGCATAAATTTAGAATATATATTTTTTGATGATATATCAGCAGAATATTTTTTTAATATATTAGAAGATATAAATTGTCCAAAAGTAAAAGAAATTTCAGCAACATGTGAAAACATTGAACCTGATTATGATTGGAGTAAAATTTTTGATAAAATGCCTTTATTAGAAAAATTACCAATTGAAGAACATCAAACAATGAGTTGGACATATGAAATAAAACCAGTTTTCTTAGCTGAAAATAAGAGATTAGCATATCCTTTATTAGAACAATTAATAAGAAATTATTTAAATGGAAGCCCAGATAGAGATATAAGTATGCAATTTGATGCTGAATTTGATGAGTTTTGGGATTATTTTAAAGATAAAAAAGATATTTTAAGTAGATTAAGTAAATTAAGTGGTGATTGTATTCATGATTTTCCAGATACTTATTTTAAGGTTAAAATTAATAAAAGTGAAAATATAAAAAATTTAAAAAATGGAAGATATTTATATTGTATTGTTGAATGCGATTTTGATGATGTTGTTTTGGAATTTGTTAAAAAAAGTAAACCTATGTTTTTATTTGTTAAATGTGGTAATGTTAATTTAGATGAAATGAAGAAAATTGAAGAAATGAAATTTTTATTTATTAATTCTACAAAAGATTGTTATTTTAGTAATGGGGAAAAAGTTTTAGAAAAAATTTAAAAAAATTAAAATAAAAAAATTATTATAACTAATTTAAAAATTTAAATAAAAAAAAATAAAAAAATAAAAAATATTAAATATTATTTTTAATAATAAAATCCTAATCAATAAATATTTATCTCAAATTAAAAAAATGCAAAATCCTCAATTTAATTAATACCCCCATCAAGTGAATATCTAGCTAAATCAGAACTAGTATCTTGAAATTTAGTAATTCTTAAGATAATAAGAATACCAATACATAGAATAATTAAAAATAAGAAAATCATAGTATTCATAAAACCTTTACTAATTTTTCCATTACTTCCTTCTTCATATTCTTCATCCTCATATTCACCATCTTCGTCTTCATCATATTCTTCCCAATCATGATATCCAGGATCTTCTCCTTCTTCAATTTTATAATCTAAAGTAATCTCATCATCAATATAAAAAACTGTATAATATTCTTCATCACCAACCATACTCCATGTTCTGAATAAATTTCCAAATTGGAATTTTAAAACTTTTTCCTCACCCTCATATAAATAAAAACATGAACCTCCTTTTGGATGAATATAAACTGCACTGTAATCATTGTATACACAAATTAGTATTGGTCTGTCATTTCTGTTTTTTAATGAAAATGTTTGAATCATGTATCTATCTTCAAATGGGAAAATTAAAACTTTATCTGGTGTTCTTGTTAATGTTGTATTTTTTTCATATCTTTCAAATTCATCTCTATCTAAATCAATTTTGAAAAATACTAAATTTTTTCCTTTTATATTGCTAAATTCTAAGGATTCATCTTCGACTAATGTTGATTTTAATAATATTTTTGGGTTTTTTAAATTAATATCAAATTCTCTATTTTGAAATTCGAAAGAAAAACTTTGATTAAATTGGCTAAAATCTCTAATTAATTCCAATTCAAAATTAATTCTTCTTGAAACCATTTCTAAAGTTCTCTCATCATAAGGTTTTAGCTTAGGATCTAAATATATTGGATAAAAGTTACCAGTATCAGCAGAAAAAGTATCAGTAGAATCAAAATATATTAAATGAATAGCTGTTGGTAACTCACATGTTAATTTAACGAAAAATTCTTCATTGGCAGAATAAATTTTTACATTATCTAAAACATATTTTGAACTGAAAAGTGCATTTATATCATTATTATATTCATATATTTTACCAAAGAAGACTTGAGCATCACCATACACTCTTCTGAAATATATATATGTTTGGTCTTCTGGATTACGATATTCATTTTCTTGTGAAAACATTAAATATGTTTTTTCACAATCATCTAATGAAAATAATCTACCATATGAATCAAAATTATTTGATAAAATTTCAACATCACTAAAGAATTGATAATTTAATTCAACATATGACTCTTCTTCATTTATAATTAATAAAAGTTCTTTTGGAAGAGTTTTTTTATCAAAAATATAAAATTGTCCTTTATAAGAATTTATATATTCTAAATATTCTTGATCACTGTCAGATTTTTTAAAATCAACAAAAGTAATAGTTTCAACAGCACTAGTAGAAAGAATTAAAACATTTCCATTTTGAAAATCATTAGGTTTAATATATATTAATGTTTCCTTTTCAAGTGAAGTTTTTTGAATTTCAATAGGATCACTCATAACTTTAATTACATAAAATCTTTCAATAGTATCCCAAGGATTTAAAGAAGTTGCATTAAATTCAACTCTAAAACCTAAAACTTTTTTATTATTATCTGGAATTTTAATATAAATATCTGGACCAACTGAAGTAAAATCATTTTCTTCTTCTAATTCTGTATATTTATTATCTTTTATTTCTTCAGCAGCATCTTCAGGTGAATTTGTATCATAATATTGATAAGCATAACTTTTGATTTTAGTTGGGATCATATTTCCTCTTAGAATAATATTGTCACTTTTAAAATCTGAAACTTTTAGAAAGAAATAAACACTTTGTGAAACAACAATTGGTACTTCATCAGAATAACCATCTTCAAAAGTAGTTACTATTGTTTTATCAACATTCAAATTAGAGAAAGTAAAAGCAACATCAAAATTGAATCCATGTTTTTGTTTAGTTTCTCTATCTAAAGTCAATTGAATATAATATTCTTGTCCTTTCTTTAATGAGATACGGTTTTCATATTGTATTTCATTGATATTAGAATTTAAAATAGTTTCTTCAAAATCTTCATCTTCTGAAATTTTAATAGAACATTTTGGGTCATTTGCCAAAGATTGGAATTGAATATACATATTTTTTTTTTCATCAAATCCTTCCAAATGATAATAATAAGTTCTAGCTTGATCATTGAAATAAGTATATCTGAAAAGAGAATAAATTTCATAAAGTTCATTTATTAAATTTATAGTAACATAAGTTCTAAAATTTTCAACTTCTGTTGCAGAAAAAACTATATAAATATCATTTTGTTTTTCTAAGAAATCTTCATCTTTAATAATAACTTGATCTACACCAAACAACTCATAGTCAAGTTCAAAATCTTTAAATTCACCATCTTTAGGATCTAAATAAATATCTTCAAAATCAGTATAAATATACATTTTAACATTTTGCATTACTCTCATATATAAATCAATTACTAATTCTGCATCTTTATCTTTCATTGGATTAATTTCATATTTAAAAACTTTATAAAGAGAACCTCTTTCTGTTCCAATACGAACTGAACGTCTTTGATATGTGTCAATTGGAGTGTAGTCACCTTCTTCTTCATATTCTTCTTCTTCTTCGTCATCTTCATCATCTTGATTTTTTCTTAATGGTTTTTCTAATGTTTTTTCAAGTGTTAATGCTATTAACCCTAAGAGAAGGAAGATTTTTAATGATGATTTCATTTTTTATATCTAAGAAATATAAATTATTTTTTTGGATTTATAGGAAGGATAGTTAAATAATAATATTTATTTTTTTTTTTTTGATTTATTTTTTTATTATTATATTTTGTTTAATTTTATTTATTTTATTAATGGTTTTTATTAGATTAATTTTATTTAATTCAATATAAAATATGTAGTTTTAAAAAAAGAAGGATAACTATATTAGAATATATTATAATCAAATTTTTTTTAATATATAGACATTTTAATTAAACTTAAAATTGTTATAATTTACTCAAAAATAAATAATTATTATTTCAAAAAATTAAAAATTAAAATTTATTTAATCATAAAAATAATTTTTCCAAAATATACATAAAAAAATAAATATAAAATATTTAAAAAAAAATTATGATTAATAATGAATAAATTAACAAACAAATTAAATTTAGAAGATAAAAATACGCCATTAGACAATAATTTCATATCAAAAAATTCTTTAAATATGGTTTACGAACAAAGAAATTCAATGGGAAACAGTCAAAATAATATATCTCGAATAGAATTACTAAATAGAAATAAAATACTTTCTCCTCCTTTTGAAAAATTAAACCAAAAAAACAAAAAATTATGTTCAAAAATATATATTGGTTCAGAATATCATCATGGATTAATATTTATCTTTTTTTTTTTAATAAAATATATTTTATCAATATATTTTTTAGAAAAAAAAATAATAATAAAAATTACAGAGTCAATATTACTTTTAATAAGTTTAATTTTATGTTTAATTTGTATATTTTCTTCCCCTGGAATTCTTCCTCCTAATATTGATAGTATTCAAAATGAAATAAAAAAAAATTATAAAAATTCATCGTTTCCATATAAATTTAAAGAAAAATTAATTTTAGTTCGTGGACAATTATTAATATTAAAAGTTTGTTCTACTTGTTTGATTACTAGACCTTTAGGATGTACACATTGTAGTAAATGTAATATTTGTATTGAAAAAATGGATCATCATTGTCCTTGGGTTGGTAATTGTTTAGGTTTGAATAATTATAAATATTTTTATTATTTTATTTGTATTTTTGATGTTCATACTATTTTCAATTGTGTTAATTGTATTTTAAGAATTATTGATTTTAAAAAAAAAATTGAAATTATACTTTCTTCTATTTTAGTTTTTATTAATATTATTACTATTTTTTTTGTCTCTGCTTTAATTTATAATCATACTACTTATATTTTCTTAGGAGAAACTACTTATTTGAGATTGAAATATAAAACTTTATTAATTTTATATGGAAATCAAACAAATAAAGGAGTTAAAGATAATTTTAATAAAATTTTTTGCCAAAAATACAAACCAAAACAAATATTAAAAAAAGATTTAATGTTTAAACCATTTATATATTTTAATTTAAGAAGAAATAAATTTTATAATACAAGTGATCCTTTAGGTTCTTTTAATAATTTGAGTAAAAAAAATAATAATACAATTAATAAAATAATAAATAATTCAAATGATACATTCAATCATATAAATATAAATTATTATATTTCAAATAATATAATTGCTGCCACAAATAGAGGTAAACAACATGTTTTAAATGTTAGTAAATCTTATGAAGAAGATAAAGGAAGAAATGAATTTGTTAATGAAGCAAATAATTTAAATATATGTAATGTTAGAAAAAATAATTCTGAAAATTCATTAAGTCAAGGGAATAATATTACTTTTGTAAATCATAATCCACATTAAGCTTTTTTTTCTTATGTTATAAGTAATTTTGAAAATTTAATTTATAAAAAAGAAAATTGTTCTCTTATTTTATGGTATTTATTTATATAATAAATCAATTTATTATTTGATTAAATTTTATATTTTTTTTATTCTATATCAAATAAATCTAATTTTATTGATTTTTTTCTTTGTTTTATTAATGATATTTGATATTTTATATAATGGTCTTTTTCATTATTTTTATTTTTTTCAATTCTATTTTCTAATTTAATCTGGTCAAGATCTATTTTACATTTCATTTTTTTAATTAAATCAAATTGTTTTTTAAATTTATTTCTTATAACATTAAATTTTTCATTTTCTTTTTTTAATAAATATTGAGTATTTTCAATATCATTATTATTTTCATTTACTTTTGAAATTGAAATATTTTCTTTCTTTGTTATTAAACCTGATTTTTTATTTGAATTTGTTTCATCTTTTTCTTTTGAAATTTCATCTAACATTTCATCTACTGTTTTTTCTTTTTCTTCTCTTATTTTATTATCAAAAACAACATCAATATCTTTTTGTAAATTATTTTTATTTTTTTGAATTTTATTATTATTTATTATATTAAATAAACTTTTTGATAATTTATTTTCATGAAATGAATATTCTTCAATTTTTTTATTTAATTCTATCCTATTATATTTATTAAATGAATTTATATTTCTATTTTTCTTTTCATTTTTATTATTTCCTAAATTATTATTCAAATAGGAATCCAAAATTAAAGGTTTTTTAATAGTATATTGTTCAATTTGTTGCATAGTTTCATTTTCCTTTTTTAAATGAATTTTAAGTATTTTATTCCTAACATTTTTTAAACGTAAATTATTATGATTTGAATAATTAATTTTATCTAAATTAAAAGAAGAAATTGATGTATTAATTGAAGAAGATAAATTATTAAAACTATTTTTTGAAATTGATTTTCTTTTAAAAAAAGGTAATGAAATATTTATTAAATTATTATTTGATTCTTCATGTTGAAAAGATGTTAAATACATATCATTTGAACTATTTACAGAATGATAATTAGGATTTGGTGAAATTGAAGTGAATAATTTAATTTTTTTTCTATTTAATTCATTTAAATCATTTTTTTTTTCAATTCCAGTTTTTTTTCTTTTTACTAAACTTAAAATTTTTTTCTTAAAATGATAATTAAATTTTTGTGAAAAATTTGTACTATTCATAATTTCATCTTTTGCTAAATTTCTTAATTTTCTTTTTTCAATTGTAATATTTTTATCATTTTCAGTTAAATTAAAGAAAGTTAATTCACCAATAGGAATTTTAGTATCTAATTCAACATCTTTTTTCTTTTCTTTTTGAACTAATTCATTTCTTAAATTTGGAATTAAATGTGTAAAAATTCCATTAATACCAAAAAAATATGTACCTAAATTTTTTTCTAATTTTTTTAATGAATCTGGTTTTTTTGTTATTGTACCATGACCAAATGCATTTGTTAATAGTCTTTTGAATTGACGATCTTTTTTTTCGATTTTTTCTTTTAAATTAATATTCAAATGTCTTTTTTTTGTTTTAGTTAATTTATAAAATATTTTATCAATTTCTATTTCTTTTACTTCATTTAATTCTGAGTTAGGATTTTTCATTTTACATTTTAAATAAATAATAATCCATATATAAGAAAAAAAATAAATGAAAAATTTTGATATTGATGCTTTTTTAAATAATAGTTTTAAGAAATTTGAAAAAAAAAAGAAAAATGAAAATAAAATGGAAATTGAAAAAGAAAGAACAGATAATTTATATTCAAATATAATTGATAAAAATATTTATAATACTTTGAATATAAATTTACCTGAAAATAAAAATAATAATCTAAATGAATTTTTAATAAAATTTTTTCCTAATGAAAAAGTATTTGAAAATGAATATACTTCAGAAAAAGTATTTGTATTAGATAAATTTATTAAAACCAAAATTAAGAACAAAAAAAGAATATCTAAATCAAATTATACAAAAAATTTAATATCCAAGATTAAAAAAGATAAAATTTCATATGAAACTCTTCTACCAATGAATAAAATATGGAATGAATATATAAACAATTTATTAAATGGGACATTAAATGAAGAAATAATAGCAAGTAAACTTTTAAAAGCAGATTTACATGGTTCAATAATTGAAGTAATAAATTCTAATAACAAAAATAATATAGGAATAAAGGGAATTTTATTATATGAAAGTAAAAGAACTTTAAATATATTAACTAAAGAAAATAAAGTTAAAACTATTTTAAAACCAGGTTCTTTATTTGAAATTACTTGTAATAATATTGAAATACAAATTTTAGGAGACAATTTTTTATATAAAAGTGCTGAAAGAACAAAAGCTAAATATAAAATTAGATATAATTTAAATAATAATTATTTAAATAATTTAATGAATATTTAAATATTCATTTTAAAAAAATGTTTAAAATAAATTTTTATAAACATTTAAAAAATTTATCTTTAATAATTAAATTATTTTTCATTTTTCTTGGAATGAATACTTAAATGATTGTTTTACTCATTAATTAAATAAAATAAATTATTTCTTATTTCAACCATTAAATTATAATTTAAATAATTTTTTTATTATTATGGAATTTAATTTTATTTTTTATTTTATTTTAATTTATTATGAATGAAATTCAAAATACTAAACTTGAACCTTTTAAAGTATGTGTAAGAATACGTCCATTTCTTTCAAAAGAAATTCCAAATTACAATAACGAAAACCAAGAAAAAAAAATAATTCCTCCTTCAATATTTTCACATAAAGATAATATATTAACAGTACATGATCTTCGTTTTGAAATTCGTAATGAAAAAATATTTTTTTTTGACCAAATATTTGATGAAGAAAATAATAATAAAGATGTATTTGATAAATCAATAAAACCTATGATAGATAATTTAATTGAAGGATATAATTCAACAATTTTAGCATATGGAATAACTGGAACAGGGAAAACACATACAATATTTGGAGATTATAATAATGAAAATACAGAAAAAGGAATTGTAATAAATGCTATAAATTATTTATTTGAACAAATTAATTTTTTAAAACAAAAAAGTGAAAATGAAAAAAATTATATAGTCAAAGTTTCATATTTAGAAATATATAATGAAACAGTAATTGATTTATTAAATAAAAAAAATTATTCTTTAATGATAGTAGAAGATATTAACAAAGGAATTTATGTTCCTGATTTAAAAGAATTTGTAATAAATTCAAGTTTAGAATTAGAAAATTTAATAAATGAAGGTAATAAAAAAAGAACAATGGCAGCAACAAATCAAAATCAATTTTCAAGTCGTTCGCATGCAATTTTACAAATAAATTTAATTCAATGTGAAAAAATTAAAAAAAACAATATTAATAAAGAAGAAATAAAATTTTCTAAATTTTTATTGGTTGACTTAGCAGGAAGTGAAAGAGGAGGAATTGAAAAAGGGAAAAGAAGAGAAGAAGGTTCAAATATAAATAAAAGTTTATTATCATTAGGAAATTGTATCAATATATTATCAGATCCCTCAAAAATAGGAAATTTTGTTCCTTATAGAGATTCTAAATTAACTAGATTATTAAAAGATTCTTTAGGAGGAAATATTGTTACTTTAATGATGGCTTGTGTTAGTCCTTCTCAAAAATTTTATGATGAAAGTATTAATACTTTAAATTATGCAAGTAAAGCTAAAAAAATTAAAAAAAAAATATTTAAGAATGTTAAATTTAATTACGAAAATAATAATGATAATTTTAATGAATATAATGAAATTATTGAAAATTTAAAAGAGGAAATTTTAAATTTGAAAGAAATTATTAAAAATCAAGAAAATAAATTAAAGGAAAAAGAAAAACAAAATAGAAGTAATTTTTTAAATGATGATGATTATTTAAATGAAGATATTAGTTCAATTAAACCAGTTAATAATAATGAAGAAGGATTTTTAGATTTAGATGAAAATTTTAATTATGAAAATAATTCTTTTTTATCTGAAATTAAAAATTCAGAAACAAATAGAGAAAAAGATAATGATTATAATAAAAAAACCATACAAACTATGAATGTTGATTTATATAAAAAATATTTAGAAGATGATATAAATAAAGATATTAATTCAAATATTAATAATATTCAAAAGCAAGTTGAAAATATTAAAAAAGATAGAATCTTATTAGAATCATTTATGGAAACTCAATCAATAAAAGATGATATAATAACAGCAAAATATTCTTCATTAAAAAATTATTATGATAAATATATTGAATTAATAAATGATAAATTAATAGAAAATATTGAACAAAATATGATATTAAAATGTAATTTAAAAGAAATTAATAATTTAAATTTAGAAAATGAATCAAATTTAGAAATGTTACATAAACAATTAAGTTATATTGATCAACAATCTACTTCTCCAAGTAGAGAATATATTAAAATAACTGATGAAATGGAAAATATTAAAAATTCAATAAAAGAAAATAATGATTTAAAAACTCAAATCTATGAATCTTTTTCAAGGAATATGAAAATAAAAAGATTATTAAAAAAAATATTATTAACTTTATTAACTTCGACTAAAGACAATAGTGATAAATATATTTCAATTTTAAAAGAAAGAGAAGAGTTAAAGGGTATTGCAAAAACATATGAAAAACAAATTAAACAAATTATATTTGAAAAAAGGAAAAAAGATTTTGAAGTAACACAAGCACAAAAAGAAGTTGAATCACTTAAAAAATTATTAAAAGAAAAAGATGAAACAATAAGACAATTAAAAAATGCTCCTATTAATGAAAGTATTTTAGGTAATAATAATTTAAATAATTCAATTAATATTAATAATAATCAAAAATTGAATAGAACTCATTATAAAAGAAAAAATTCAACAAGAATTTTTACAAAACAGAATTCAATGATTATAAATAATGATACACAAATATTTAGAAATTATATAAGTAATTCTAAACCAATAATTAAAACAAATAAATCAAATTCTAATATAAGCTATATTATTTATAATAATAAACCTATTATGAACAGAGAGCATGATAGATGTAAAAGTAATAAAGTTAGAAATAATTCAAATATTTCATATACATTATATAAAAATAAATATGATAATTCTTATTCAAAAAAAATTAACATGACTGTTCAAAAGGAAAAATCATTAAATTCATTTTTTGATAAACAAAAAGCTAACACCCAAATTGTAAAAAATAATAATATTATTAATAATAATAATATAAATAATAATAATAATATATCAAATAATAAAAATAAAAAAACTAAAAACAGAATTTCGCCTTTAACATTAAGTAAAGATTTATCAAATTCTATTCAAACTAAAAAAAATTTTAATATTACTTCAAATAATAATATGACTACAGAAATTAAAAATGATATAACTACATCATTAAATAAAGATTTCGATATTTTATCAGAAATAAATAATATAACAAGAATAAAAAATAAAAATTACTTAAAGTATATTAATGTAACAAATACTTCATCAAAAAAAAAAAATAGTTTAAAAGTTGCTAGATATGAAAATAAATTAAAAAATGAAAAAAATTTAGAATTGATTAAAGCAGAAAACTTTTTAAATGAATATGAAAAATCAAAAAATGATAATACAATATTTAATAATAAAAGTAAAATTAATATTTCAAAAATAAATATTCCAAGTGAAGAAAGTGAAACAAAATCAATGATAAATTTAAATATAAATAATAATACAAATAATAGTTTAATTAGTAAACAAATTAATAATAATAGATATGATTCATATTTAAATAATTCAAATAATAAAAAAGATAATAATTCTAATACAATAAATGAAGAATTTTTTAATGATATTGCAAATTCTATAAGAGATAGGCACGTAGATAAGTATCTTAATACAATTAATTCAAACAAATAAAATTTTTTATTAATTTATTATATAAAAATATATAATAAAATATATTTTTTTTCATATATAATAAAAAATATATTATTTATTTTATAAATCTGATTTACTATATTTCCCATTATTTTCATTTTTTAATTTTTTAACTAAATAATACAAATTATTTAATGATGATATTAAAGTATTATATTCTTCTTCTGATTTCTTTTTTAAAGATTGATAAGCTTGTTTTAAAAATATTATATCTTTATCTTTTTTTTTAACTTCTTCATTATATAATAATAAATCTTTTTGTAAATTTATTTTTAATTTAGGAGAATTTTTTCTTTTAATACATTTCAAAGTAAAATTTAAATTCTTTTCTATTTTTAATTTTAAACTTTTCTTAAATGATTTAGAACTATTAATATTAATATTTATATTTTTTTTTTCTTCTTTAATATTAGGAACAAATGCTGGTAAATCTAAAATATATTCATCTTCAAAATCTTCTTCTGATTTTATTTCTTCTGATTCATCTTCTTCTTTTATTTCATTTAAAGGTTGAATAAATGAACTTCTATAATTTTTATATGTTGCTGGAAGAAAAAAATTATATACTTTTTGTATTTTATAAATTAATTTTTGATTTATTAATTCTTTTATTTTTGATTGTAAAAATTCTATTTGTAAATCTTTTTCTTTTATTTCTTTTTTTAATTCTTCTATTTTTTGATCTTTCTTTTCTATTGTTGTCATTCTTTTTTAAAATTATTTTTTATATTATTTGGAAAAAAAATTGTTTATTAAAAAAAATTATATATTCCTTATTTTTTTTTTTGATTATTTCCTTTATTTATATTATTCAATTTATAACTTAACATATTAAGTTTATCCTCAAAAGAAGAATATTGTTTATTAAATGTAAAATTAGAATTATTATTTAATAATTGTAAAGAATTTTGAAATATTTGTTCGTTATTTCTTACATCATTATTTAATATTAATATTTTTCCTTTTGTCTTATTTGATTTTTCTTCTATAATTTCTTCCTTTTTGCTTACATAACTATCTTCATTTATTTTATTGATACTCATTAATAATAATTCTTCAATAACTTTATCTCTATCTATTTCATCAAATTGAGATAAAAAATTTTTGATTCTTTCATTTTTTAAAAAACTATATTCCATTATTTTTTCTTTATTTAATTATTTAAAATAATAATAAATTATGAAAAAAAAAGTTTATGAAAAAGAAACATTATATAAAAGATTCAATAATTTCTTATGTTTTATTTATTATATTATCAGTTTACATAAATGTATGTTAGATTTAGTATATTTTTTTATAGGATTTATTATTATTACATTTCCTACATTAATTATTTTTAAAAAGTTATTTTTGAAAATAGAAAATTTATCTCATTTAATTAATATTTATAAATATATTATTTTTATCTTAATTTTATTTATATTCTTTTATTTATTTGCCAACTTTTATATGATTTGTTTAGATGATATATCTGAGCAGGAATTTCATTCAAGTAAAAGGTTTGCTTTTGCAAATAAGATAAATTTATTAATCTATTTATTTTTAATTTATAGAATTTTATTTCATATTATAATTAAATCTAAATTTTCTTTAAAAGATTATTTTTCTTTAATCAAAACACCTTTATTAATTTTATCTTTCTATATTATTATAAAAAATTGTTTAATTGAAATTAAAGACTCAACTGCATTTACTTTGATTTATATAATAATTGTAATAAGTTATTTTGAGGATTATTTACCAAAAAAAACTATTATTGAAATAATTATATTTTTTTATATATGTCATAATTTTTCATTATCATATAAAATGTTTACTAAAAGAAAATATATTCCATTAATATTGCATATTATTTTAATATTAAATTGTTTTCAATTATATTATATAATGTTTAAAAAACAATTTACTGAAAATGAATTAATAATCAATTTATTTATTTTTTTATTTTTAAATTCTTATTTCTTTGGAAAATATTTTTTTAATTTATTCTTTAAACCAATCAAACAAATGTATTTTATATATCCACATATAGAAAAACCTTATTATAAAAGAATTAAAGATTATAATGGTTATGAACCAAATAAATTTCAAAATACATATAATAAAAATATATTTGATTCAAATTTTGAAGATGAATTAGTTGTTTTATTGTCAAAAGAATGTAAAAATTAAAAATTATTTTTAAAAATAAAAAATTAAATATTTAAAAAATATATATAATTAAATTTAATAAAATGAATGAATATTTAAAAAAGAGAAATAATTATTTAAAAGATAAAAATATAGATTTTAATCCAAAAACAAAGAAATATGAAAAAGGAGGTATATCTGAATCAAGATTAATTAATAATAATTCTAATATACAAACAATTATGAATATTTTAAAATGTAAAATCTGTAAAAATATTTTATTAAATCCATATGATTGCTCAAAATGCGGAAATACATTCTGCTTTAATTGTATTAATAAAATTAAGGAGAATAGCTTATCTTGCCCTTTTAATTGCCAATTATTTGAAATAATACCTTCATCTTTTGGTATTAAAAAATTTTTAAATCAATTGAAATTTGAATGTAAAAATAAAAGTAAGGGATGCAAAGAAATAATACCATATAAAGAAATAGAAAATCATGAAAAAATTTGTCCATATAATATAATAATATGTCCTAATGTTGAATGTAAACAAAAAATAAAAAGTATTGAACTAGAAAATCATATTCAAAATGAATGTAAATTTACCTTATTTAAATGCAAAAATTGCGGTCTAAATTTAAATAAAAAAGAAATTTTATTACATGATAAAATATGTTATCAAATTAAAGAGCAATTAAATAGTCAGAGTCCATTAATCAATGATTTAACAAAAGAGGAATATGTACAAAATAATAAACAATTTAATTCTTTTATTAATATATTAAATGGCTTAAATGAAGATTAGTTTTATTTATTTGATAATGATAAAAATAACAATTATTATTATAATTATAGCAACAAAGGTTTAATAACCCTAATTAAATGTTTAATTTCATTATTTCAATATAAATTTGGTATAATTGAAAAAATATTAAATGATATTAGTAATAATATTAAAAAAGTAAAATATGAAAGTTCTAATTTAATTACTAAAAATAATACTTCTTTTTTAGACTATACAAATAAAAATAGTATAAATAAATATAATAATAATGATAAGAAAAGAATAATTAATAATAAAAAAATAAATAAAATTAATTCTTATAATAAAGAGTTTAAAACACAAAAAAAAATAATAATAAAAAATCAAAATAACAATATAGAAAATTATAATTCAGAAGACTATAAAAAGAAATGGGAAACGATAAGTTTAGAAAAATCAAAAATAAAACAAAAAATAATTTTGAATAATTTATACAACAAAGAAAAAAGCTTTGAATTTTTTCATAGTAGACAAAAAAGTAATGAAATAAATGATAAAAGGTTTGAATTTAATAATAATATTATTAAAAATGAATTATTTTTTTTAGGTGGTAATAATAATAATCATAAAAATAAGATCCCAAGAAATAAAAGTGATATGAGACAAAATATGACATTTACTAATTTTATTATTAATAAGAAAAAAGATATTGAACAAAAAATTTTAGGTAATAGATTAAATAAATCGTCTACAGATTATTACAATAATTTAAATCATTTAAATAATTCTGATTCTTTTAAGAAAAGTAATATTGATTATTCATATGGATTTTATTTAAATTCAGTAGAAAATGAAAAAAACATTATTAATCTGAATAAATCTTTTGGAAATATTAGAAATAATATATATGAAAAAAAAATTTTTAAATCAATTTTGCCTATTTATAAAGGAGAAAAAATGAAATAAATTTATTAAATTATTTTA
>JAEEGK010007120.1_pt1 | contig 26691 bp, 19 predicted proteins | sample 8958771 | NCBI WGS metagenome assembly JAEEGK01 (sample SAMN16246547, study PRJNA631951) | gut metagenome | biome: gut microbiome; feature: rumen; material: SC-attached | host: Bos | place: Iran: Karaj | collected 2018-10 | reverse complement strand
AAAAAGTGAAATTCCAAAACAAAAAGTAGAAATTACTGCACCAAAAGTAGATGTAAATGTTAAAAAACCAGAAGTAGATTATGGTATAAGTGGTGAGATACCAGGTGTTAAAAAACCAGAAGCTAAAATAAATGTTAATCCTCCTAAAGTTGAAATTCCAAAACAAAAAGTAGAAATTACAGCACCAAAAGTAGATATTAAAAAACCAGAAGTAGATTATGGTATAAGTGGTGAGATTCCAGGTGTTAAAAAACCAGAAGCTAAAATAAATGTTAATCCTCCTAAAGTTGAAATACCAAAACAAAAAGTAGAAATTACAGCACCAAAAGTAGATGTAAATGTTAAAAATCCAGAAGTTGATTATGGTATAAGTGGTGAAATTCCAGGTGTTAAAAAACCAGAAGCTAAAATAAATGTTAATCCTCCTAAAGTTGAAATACCAAAACAAAAAGTTGAAATTAAACCACCAAAAGTAGATATTAAAAAACCAGAAGTAGATTATGGAATAAGTGGTGAGATTCCAGGAGTAAAAAAACCAGAAGCAAAAATAAATGTTAATCCTCCTAAAATTCAAATACCCAAAAAAAAAATAGAAGTTACCCAACCAGAAATAGAGGGAAATTTAGAAATTTCTGCAGACGCACCAGAAATTGAAACAAAAATTGATCCATCATTGAAAAAAGGAGGAAAAGGTTCAGGAAAAATAAATATTGAAGCACCTAAAGTAGAAATAAAAACAGAACCACCTAAAGTAAAAGTAGATACACCAAAAATAAAAATGCCAGAAGCAAAAGCAGAAATTAAAACAGAACCTCCAAAAATTAAAGTACCAGAATTGAAACCAAATAAAAATAAAACAGAAATAATTAACTTAGAATATGAAAAACCTTCAATCCCTAATTTTTCAGGTGGTAAAGATTTTATAAGTCCATATGGAGAAATAGAAAAAAAAGATTCTTTAAAAAAAGGTAAAAAATCATTAACAAATCCAAAAGAAGACACTTCACCAAGATCAAAACAAGAAGCTAGAATTTCCTTAGTTAAACCAAAAGAAAAAGACTCATCTAATGTGAAAGTAACAGCACCTAGGATTTCTTTAAAACCAAATCAAAAAAATTCAGGAAATACAAGTTTAGATTATGATAGTGGAGATATGGGAAAAATTAAAAATATTCAAGTACCTCGTTTAACAAAAAGAATGGAAAAAAGCTTTAGTAATTCTAGTGATTTAGATTATGATGGTGATACTGGTAATTTAAAATTATCTAAAGGAATTAATGTTGATGGAAGTGGTTTATTAACATTAACACAATTAATGAGTTTAGATGTTAATGACCCGATTAATTTAGATGGTAATTGGATAAGAGAAAAAAAATGGAATAAATATGGAGGATATGAAATTGGTGTTCCTGATTATCATTTAGTTTATGAGAATAGAGGAAATGAAGGAGATGTTAATGTTGAAGGAGGTGATATTAATATTGATGGAGGTAAAGTTAATGTTAAAGGAGGAAAAATAGGTATTTCTGATGAAGGAAATGATTTAGAAGATATTGGATTTAATAATGATTTATATGCTGGTGAATATAATATTCATATTGATCATATGGGATATTCACAACCAATGAATTTTGATGTTGAAATTCCAGAAGATTTAAATGCAATTCCAAATTCTAAAGTTAAAACAAGAGTTCATCATCCAAAACCAAGAGTTAAACCAAGTATAAATGCTCTTGAATATGATGATGAAGGAAATGTAATAAATCAAGTAAGAGTTACTTTACCACCTAGTAAAACAGATGAAGCTTATGTTATGAATTATACAAATTTACCTCCATTTCATTATACTATTACTCAAGTACCTAAACAAAATATTCCTATTTGTAAACCTTGGAATTATTTAGAAATTGATCTCAATAATGTAGCTGATTATAATCCTAAATTATAATTAAAAATCATTTAATAATTTTTAAAGAATTAGATATTTTTTATATTTATTAATTTTTTTATATTAATTTTATTATAATGGAAAGCCCAATGAGAAAATTTAATGATTTAATTAATGCTGCTAATAATTTCAAATCGAATTTAAAAGTTTACATGTTTTTAAAAGATTGTGCCTTTAGAAGTATATTTAATTTTTTTCAAAGTGGGCAATTATCAGAACCTGAAAAACAAAATATTCAAAATTTATATGGTCAATTTCAAAATGAAATAAATCAATTTAAATGGAATATAAACATGATGTCATTAAATGAATATCAACAATTTTTAAATGATTTTTATTCAAGATATAATTTTGAAACAGTGGATGTAAACCTATTAATTATAGCAAAAGAATTAACAGAAAATTTATCAATATTTGGAAATTATGATGATGTAACAAAAAGAAGATTAGATTATTTTTCAAATAAAATTAAATCAATGCAACCAATGAATATGATGAATCAGAATCAAATGGGTGGATCTTTATCAAATAATCAATATCAGAACCAACAACAAATACCTAAAGTAAATTATAATAATATGCAATCATCAACTGGTGGAGGAATTCCTAATAATAATATTGGAGCTTTTTATGATCCAAAGAAATCAAAAAATGTTCCTGAATTAGTTAATCTTACTTTTCAATTACCTATAAGAAGAAATGATCCTAATTACCCAAATTTAAAAGCAATTATTGAAGATTTAATTGAAAATGCAACTCAGGAATTAGATTATCATAAAGTTGATATGGCAAGAAAAAATTTAGAAGCTGTCGCTTATTATATTAGTAATATTATTGATTAAAATATTTTAAATTAAAAAAACTTTAAAAATAATGAATAATATTAAAAATTTGATTAAATATATTAAAATATTATTTGAGATTTAATTATTAAAACTGATTATTTTATTAAAAAAGATATAATAAAATATGTTTTTAATGATATTTTATCTTTTATTTTTAATAAACTAAAAAATAAGAATTATTTAAATAAGAAATAAAATAAATATTTATAGGAAATTATAATTATTACATTTTTTATTGATTTTAATAATATTTTTTTAATTATATATAAATCTTAAGTAAAATTATAATATTATAAAAAATTAATATTAAATTTTAATAATTTTTTCAATTTAAATTTTGAAATGGAAAAATATAAAATAATAGAAACAGTAGGAGATGGAACATATGGAACAGTATATAAAGGAATAAATACAAAAACAAATGAATATGTAGCAATAAAAAAAATGAAAAAAAAATATACAGATTGGGATGAATGTCTATCATTAAAAGAAGTTCAAGCTCTTTTAACCTTAAAACATTCAAATATAGTTACATTAAATGAATTAATCCTTCAAAAAAATGAATTAAACATGATATTTGAATTTATAGGACAAAATTTATTTGAATATGCAAAAAACATGAATGAAATACCAGAATATAAAATACGTAATATAGCATTTCAAATATTACAAGGTTTAGCATATATGCATAAAAACAATTTTTTTCATAGAGATATGAAACCAGAAAATATATTAATTTCAGGAGATCAAGTTAAATTAGCAGATTTTGGTTTAGCAAGAGACATTAATAGTGAACCACCATTTACAGATTATGTTGCTACAAGATGGTATCGTTCACCTGAAGTAATATTAAATAGTAAAGTTTATTCAAGTCCAATTGATATTTTTGCACTTGGTGCTATTATTGCTGAATTATATACTGGAATTCCTTTATTTCCTGGTAAAGAAGCAAGTGATCAAATGAATAAAATATGTGAAATTTTAGGTACTCCTAATCAAAGTGATTGGAATGAAGGTTATGATTTAGCTAATCAAATTCATTTTAAATTTCCTCAATATAGAGGAAAAAAATTAAAAAATGTTATTAATAGAGCTAGTGAAAATGCTATTAATTTATTAGAAAGTATGTTATGTTTTAATCCTTCTAAAAGACCTTCTGCTGTTAAATGCTTACAACATCCTTTTTTTCAATGCAATGAAATTTTAAGATATTTTGGTTTTAATATTAAAAAAGAAGAAGAAGAAAAGAAGAATAATAATTTTGCTTTGAGTATGAATAGTAGGAGTAATAATTTTTTGAATTTAATTGAAGAGGTAAATAATAATAATAATAATTCAGGTAATAAACAATCTAAAAATGAAATTAATTATGATGATGAAGTTTTTTTTTCACAAAATAATTCTAATTCTAAAATACAAAAAAGTAATAATAATTTAAAAAGATTTGAAGATTTCTTAGGAAACTAATTAGAATAAATTTTTTAATTTTAATATTTTTATTTTGTAATTAATAAAAAAATTTAAAACATTATTTTTTATATTCTAATAAAATGTCAATAATTCTAATATTAATTAGATTTATAGCTTATTACTTTATTATAATGTTTAGTTTGAAAATTATTAGACAAAAAATATTTACTAATAAAAGTATAATGATAATATTAGGAAGTGGTGGTCATACTGGAGAAATTTTAATAATGTTATCAAAATTAGATTTTAATAAATTTACAGATGTTTTTTTTATAAGTGCACATAATGATAAAAGTAGTGAAAATAAAGTAAAAGAAACAATAAAATTAGATGATTTTAAAAAAACAAAATTTCATTTTGAAAAAATTTATAGAAGTAGAAATGTAGGACAAAGTTTCAAATCATCAATTTTTACAACAATATATGCACTTTTTCAAAGTTTAGTAATTATTATGAAAACAAGACCAAGTTTAGTAGTTAGTAATGGACCTGGAGTTGCAGTACCAATTATTTATATAGGATTTATATTAAAATTATTATTTATACTTCAAGAATTTAAAATATTATTTATTGAATCTTATTGTAGAACTACTTCAATTTCTTTAAGTGGAAAATTATTACAACCAATTTGTGATAAGTTTATTGTTTTATGGGAAAATCTTAAAGGAGGTAAAAAAGAATATATTGGAAAAATTTTATAAGTATTTTTTTATAAATTTATAAATAAATAATTATATATTTAAATTAATTTAAAAATTTGTTTTAAAAAATACAATTATTGTGTTATAAATGCCATTTTGTTAGAATTATATACATTGTTTAATTTTTCATTTGGGAAATATTCATCTATATTTAATAGATAATTAGAAGTGTTTTTTAAAGTATTAATCCTATTATTTATATTGGATTTTGATTTTACAATTTTTTTAAAATTTAAATATACATTATCATTTATATTGTTATCTATTAATATAGAATTATCTCCCTTTTTATCATATTCTTTTTTTATTTCTTCTTTTTTATTTTCATTTAAACCTTTTGTTAGTTCATTTATATCTAAATTTGAAAATTCTTCGAATTCTTTTTCAATTTCTCCTAAATTGTAATTTAAAAAATTCGATATATTAGAATTATTATCATTTTTAATTTCTTTTTCAGTTTTAGGAACATTTTTTTTTAAATCTTTTTTCCATACTACATTTAAAATTTTCGGTTTAGTTTTTTTAATTTTATGAGATTTTTGTTTAAAATTATTATTCACAGTTTCAAAATTATGTTTTTTTCTTGAATGATTTTTCCTTGTTTTTAAAACTGGATATATAGAAATAATATGAATATTTTTCTTTTCATTATTTTTTTTTGGTATTATAATATTTTTATAATTTGTATATGATAAGTATTCAGACATTTTATTTTCATTATTCAAAAATATTATGCATAAAGCATAATAAATAATAATTATTTAAAAAAAAATTTTTATAATGTATAAAAATTCAGATGAACAACATGAATTTGAAGATATAAATGCTTGTCTTAATATGAAAGTACAAAAAAAAACTTTAGAAATATTTTTAAAAGAACTTTATAGAGATTTATTAAGGAGAAGTGATGGAGAATTAAATGGAAATAAAATTAATAAAATAACATTTCAAGAATCTTTATCAATGCCATTAATAATATCAGAAAGACTTTTCTATTCATTTACAAATAATAAATATACAAATGATATAACAAGAGAACAATATATAAATGGTTTTTGTAATTTATATTCAGAAGATTTAGAATCAAGATTAGAAATTATTTCAAATGTTATTGATTTTGATTTAGATGGTGTATTAAGTATTGATGATTTAACAATGTTATTAATGCATTTTTATATTGTTGATAATGATATGTCAACTTTTAAAGAAGTTAGAGATATTATTTATCAAGATTTAACTCCTAAAAAAAGAATAACTGTTAGTTCATTTAAAGAAATTATGAATGATTATAATCCAGATGTCTTTTATTTATTTTGTTTTCTATTTAATAAATTTTCTCCTTTTACATCTGAACAAGTTAATTATTTTAAAAATATTGTTAAATTAAAAGATATTAAATTTTTTTCACCTATTCATCATATTCAAGAACCAGGAAAAAAATTTTTAAATATTCCACCTTCAGAAGATTTAATTAAATTTTTAAAAAGAAGATATAATTGTATAATTAAATATCATAATTTTGATAATAGTTTATTAAAAAGTAGAAATGGATTAACAATAGAAAGTGAAAATGAAGAATTAAATGATTTAAATGATTTTGAAAATGATATATCATCTGCAATTCATAATATGGAAAAAATAGAATCCGAAAATATAAATACAATTTTTTATAAAAAAATAAATTCAAATACAACTGCAGAATCTTCTATTAAAAATGTTCCTATTATTCATACAAATTGGAAAAATCAAACAATATTAAATTCTCCTATTCATATTGATCATTTTTCTAAAAGTCCTAATAAAAATTTTAGTGATTATTCTAAATTTAAATCTTATGCACCTTCAAAAAATAATTTAAATACTTCTGATATTATTATAGATTATAATAATTATGGAAATTATTATGAAATTGAAGTAAATTATTATACTAGAAGTGGTTCTATTAAAGATTGTAAAATTTTAGTTATTGGTGATTGTTTATATATTCATATTTTTGGAAATAAATATAAATTTTTAAAATTAATATCTTTAAAATTTACTTTTGTTGAAGAAATTGAAAAAGGAGAAACATTATCAAATAATATATTAAGAAGAGTAAAATTATCATCTTTTTTAAATTCAATATATAAAGAAATGATATTTTCATGTGAAGATCAAATTGAAATGGAATCATTTATAAATACTTTAAAACAAATAATTAATAATGAAGAATTAGATTCTAAATATATTAAAATAAAAGAGATATATAGAGGAAGTCAAAGTCATTTATTTTTAGGTAAAAACAAAGAAACAAATGATCAAGTTGTAATAAAACAAATTGATCAAAATACACTTGATAAAAGTACAAGATATGAAACAGTTCTTTGGGAAAGAGACATTGTATATTTTTTAAAAAAAATTAATCATCCAAATATAGTAAAAGTATATGATTTTTATAGAACATTAGAAAGTTTTTATTTTGTATTAGAATATATTCCAAATGGTAATTTAAAATCATTTTTATTAAATAATAGAAAAATTTTAACTCAAAAACAATTAAAAAAAATAATGTTAGAATTATCAACTGCAGTTTTATTTCTTCATTCAGTAGGAATTATACATCGAGATTTAAAACCAGAAAATGTTTTAATAAGTAAAACAAATAGTGAAATAACAGTAAAATTAATTGATTTTGGTTTTAGTAGAGTTTTAGGTAAATTAGATAATTTAAAAGATGCTTATGGTACTTTTAGTTATGCTTCACCTGAAATATTAAATAAAACTCCATATAATTTTAAAACTGATATTTGGTCTTTAGGTGTTATTTTTTATTTAATTATTGTTGGAGTTCATCCTTTTGGAGAAAATGAAAAAGATTTAAAAGAAATTCATCATAATATTTTAACTGCTAAATATAAAATTCCTGATAATATTGATAATAAAATGAAAAATTTAATTGAGAAATGTTTAAATCTTGAAGCAAGAAAAAGACCAAAAATTGAAGATGTAGTCAAATTTTTATTGTAATTAATTCATAACATTATTTTCATGTAATTATTGTATTAATTTTTTATAAGAAATTAAAATTCAGTAAATAGATATAAATAAATCCCATTAAAATATTCATTACAATAAAAATAATTTAAAAAAAATAAAAAATAAAAAAATCTTTTAAAAAAAACATATATCATTCTTAAAACAAAATATTTAAAAAATAATTAAAATATAAAACAAAGAATTTTACTTGTTTTTCTTAAACTGAATAATCATACAAGTCATATTATCACATCCAACACCAGTTTCATTATATATATCAGTAGCACAAATCCTATCCATCATACTTTCTAAAATACCAGATAATTTAATTTGATTAGGATTAACACCTTCAGCATTTAATTTTTCTTTAACAAAATCACAAGCTTCTTGATTAGTTAAACAATCCCAAATACCATCACATCCAATAATAATAAAATCACAATCATCACTTAAACTTTCAGAAGTAACATCAGGAGAAGCAGTAATCATTTGTTCAGAAGCAGGTATATTATTATTATTTTTATATTCTAAATCACCTAATCCTCTACTTAAATTTAAATTACCTTTAACTCTACCATCAGTAATCCATCCTTCAGCTTTATATATTCTATTCTTTTCTATTTCTAAATCAGGTTTATGATCAATTGACATTGGATATGCTATTCCTTTTTTACATAAAACTTCTCTTGAATCACCAGCATTTGCAAAATATAATTTTTTATTTTTCTCATCTATTATACATACACATGCAGTACATCCTGTCATATTTGCAATATCTTCTTCTGATTTTTGAGATGATATTAATTTACTAATCATATCTGCTTGATTATTATTTGTTCCTAATTTTTTTTCTTGAGCATCATCTTCAACTTTACTTTTTTTTGCTATTTCTTTTAATTCTTGTCTTCCATTTGGTTCACGCATTAATTCATCCATTCTTAAAAAATTTTCTTCTAAAGCTTGTTTTATTTTTCCTGATTTAAAATTGTTATTTTTTAATAATTCTTCTGTGAAATGTTTTTTAACAAATTGAGATACTTCTTTTCCTCCATGACCATCAAATACACCAAAAATATCATATTGTTGATTTTCTCCTTGAGATATATCTGTTATGTGTGCATCTTCCATTCTCTTTCTCCATCCTTGCATTCCACATGAACCAAATCTTATATTTTTATTTTCTCCATCTGAGGAATCTTTATCTTTTATTGGTGAGGAGAGAAATTCACCCATTATAAATAATTAAAAATAAATTTATTATTTAATATTTGAAAGTGGATATATATTAAACTTTTTTTTTTGTTACATTTAATATATCTTGTTTTGTTTCTACGTTTTTTCTATTCAAATATTGATTTTTATTTAATGAATATTAATTTCAATTTTATTTTGTTTTTTTTTATTTGTGCTTAAAATGATTTTCTAAAATATATTTTCAATATTAAAAATAATAAAATCTTTTATTGAAATAATATATTATTTATCTATGACTATAGTTCATTATTATAAATAAGGAAAAATAGTAATAACTAATATTAAAAAAATAAATAAAATGATTATTATATCAATAATATACTATATAAAAATGTTTTATAAAAAACTTTTTAATTAATAACATAAAATGTCAAAAAGTAATTTGATTTCATCATTCCTTCCAAATGACTTATTATATGATCTCCAAATTAAAGAAGAAGATTTAAATCAAATTGAAGAATATACAGAAAAAACAAAAGATACAAATTCAGAAACACTTGACTTTAATTTGGATTTTTTTTCATCTAGTAATTCATCTAAAAGTTATGAAGAATTTAAAGAAAAAGAGATTAATGAAAAAGTAGATATTCCTTCAAAAAAATGTAATACATCATCAAATAATATTAGTATTTTTTTCCAAAATAAACATTCTGAAAATGATTTTGAAAAATTACTTAAAAGTTGTTCAGGAAGTCATTATCTTCAAGAATTAGCAGAAAATATTTCAAATGAAGAAATTGATTTAATTTTTAATAAACTTACTCCAAAAATTAAACAAATAATGTGTGATTCTTATGGAAATTATTTTCTTCAAAAAATAATTGAAAAAACAGATTGTAAACAAAGAATTAATTTATTAAATGATATAAAAGATGATTTTATAAATATTTCTAAAGATATTTCAGGTTCTCATTGTATACAAACTTTAATTGAAAAAATTAATAGTGATGAAGAAGAAGAAATTATTAAATCACTTATTGAAAAAGATTTATTTGATTTAACAATTTCTCAAAATTCAACTCATGTAATTTTAAAATTAGTAAATAATATAAATATACCTAAAAGATATTATTTAATACAATTTTGTATTGATAATTTTATTTCTTTAAGTATTAATTTAAATGGTTCAACAATTATTAAAAAATTTATTTCTCAAGTATATAATTTCCAACTTATTCAAATGATTATTATGATTTGTGAATTAAATTATATAAAAATTGTTGAAAATCAATTTGGTAATTATGTCATTCAAGATATTTTCCAATATTTTGGATTTAATAATTGTAAATGTATCATAAACAATATTGTTAAAGATTCAACTTATTTTTCAATTCAAAAATATGCATCTAATGTTATTGATAAGGTTGCAATTATTTTGAGAAATAATGATAACATATTATTTTTTCATCTTGTAGAAAATTTATTATTTATATATAATAATTTTATAAAACTCATTGAAAATAAATTTGGAACATTTGTTCTTTGTAACTTGCTTAAATTATTAAAACCATCAGAAAAAATTTATATAAAAAATATTATTATAAATATGAATTCTAGACATTTTTTTAATAAATCAAATTTATTTATAAATGCAAATTTAGGAAAATTTCTATGTTTATTAAATTAAAAGTTTATTATTTTGTAATATATTTTGTGTCCAATTATGTGTATTTATATAATTATTTCATTTCTTTTAAAACATAATTTTATTTACTATATTTAACATTTGAATTTTTTTAATATTTATATTAAAGAACAAATTTAAAATAGATTTTAATATTTCTTTTTTTATTATAATTTTTAAAATTGTTTAAATAAAAATATAAATTAATGGATTTTTATAATCAAAATAAAAATAAAACTAAATATGAAAATCCAAAAAATAGTAGTTCAACAAAACATAAAAGATCAAGTAGTTCAATTCAAAGTATGGATAATTTAAATAAACAATTCTATAATAATAGAAATGGAAATAAAAATATAATACATTCTTTTAATAGTAATCAAAGAAATTCAATGTTTAATAAAGAAATGAATAATATTGAAGATTATCAAAGATTATCAAAAAAATTTTATTCAATTATTATAACATTACAAGATGAATTAACAAAACAAACAATAAGAAATTATTCCTTACTTGAAGAAAATTTAAATTTAAAACAACAATTTAATGAAATTCAAAAGAGAATGAATCAAAGTAATTAATAATTATAGTAATAATTTTTTTTATTTTTTAAATTATTAATTTAATAAATTATATTACACCATTTATTTTTCAATATTAACTAATAACATTATATCAAAATATCTAAATCATTAAATAAATAAAATAAAAAACTCATTTTAAAAAAAAACCAATTTTAAAAAAGAAAAAAAAAAAAATAAAAAAATTAATTTAACAAAACTTAAATATACTATTACATAACTTAATAAAAAACAATCATTCAAAAAAAAAAATAAAAATAAAAAATAAAATATTTATTAAAATTCCAAAAATAATAAAATAACCCATATAAAAAAAATGAAGATCTTATCCCTTCTCTTAATCCTCGGATCAGTAACATCAATAACCTTTAAAATAGTAGATGAAGATTTCTTGATTGTAAAAGTTGGAAATCCACAAAAAGAATTAAAACTTTTAATAGATCCAACAGCACCATTTTCATATATTTTTGCACCTACAAATTCAAAAACAGCACAAAAACATGAAAAAGGTCAATTCAAAAATATTTATGGTTCCTTTGAAGGACAATGGGAAAGTGATTATTTCTACTTTGAACATGGATTCAATTTCCTTTTAAAATATGTTAAAGTTGAAAAAACAAGTAGTCACTTTAAAGAAGATGGTGTTCTTGCTTTAGGATATTCAAGTCAATATCCAGAAAGTAACATCTATTTAATTCTTTCTCAAATGGATAATGTTTTTAATTTTGAACCTGTATTATCATATGATAAAGTTAAAAGTGAATTAATTTTAGGTTCTATTCCAGAACCAGATTATTCAAATCCTGTATCATTCCCATTATTTGAAGGAAAATCAGAACCAGGTACTTTTGTTAAATTAACTGGAATTAATTTTGTTCAAGTACCTTCTAAAGAAACTGAAACAATTCCATTAGATGATGTTGCAAAATTAGGTATTATGCCTGTTATTATTGCACCAAAAGAAAGAGCACAATGGGTTACTGATGTATATCTTCCTAAAGTACAAGGAAATTCAAGTAAATCAAATAAAGAAACTGATCCAGAAAAATTCTTCTCTGATGTTTATTTCACTGAAAAAAGAGAACATATGAGAACTGAAATGGTATTTAATGATACTGCATATGCTTATGATTTTTGTGAAACTTCTAATGGAAAATTAAGATCTAATATTAAAATTGGAGATGATTCTAATAATCCTATGAATGTTTGGTATATTGGAATTGATTTATTATTTGTTCAAAGAGCTGATTTTGATTATGGAAAAGGTACTGTTAAATTATATTCTCCTAAAGCTTATCATCCTAGTTCTAATAAATTAATGTATTTAGCTACTATGATTCTTTATTCTATTATTGTTGGTCTTGCTTTAGGTTTTATTCTTAGAAGCTGTTGTGCTAAAAAGAAACAAAAGGAAATTAAAAAAGGAGAAGAACTTTTAGAACTTTAAAAGTAAATAATATTTTAATGTTTGGTATTCATTTAATTTATTTAAAAACGGTGTGAATTATTTAATTTTTTTTTTCTTTTTTTGTCCATTATTTATTTCATTTTTTAAATATAATATATTAATGAAAAATTAAATTAAATTAAATAAAATATAATATATTATTATTAAATAAGTAATAAACATTAATTACTTTATTTAAAAGTATTTCAAAAAAAAATCAATAACCTAAATAATACAAATAATAATAATCTAATTCTGTTTTAATTTAGCATTTATTTTTTCATTTATAAAAGGAAATTTATTAATTTTTAAATTAGATGATAAAATAAATGATGATGAATTTTTTTTCTCTTTTTTTTCTTTGTTCAACATTAAATAATTACGATTAATTGTTTTAGAAATACCAATTTTATTATTACGTAAATAATTCATAACTTCTTTTATTCTTCTTTTTATTTTCTCATTTGAATTATTTAAATTAGGTGAAGAACTACTTTTATACATCAAAAAATTATTTCTTTTAAAAATAATTTTTTGACTATTAGTTTTATTTAAAAAAGATTTTGTATTAAATAAATCTTGACTACTACTATTATTTTTTATAAAAGGAAATAATAATGAAGAATTTTTTGATTTACATTTTCTTTCAAATAATTCATATTCCTTAATAAAATTTAATTTATAAACTTCTAAGGTTTTAATAAAATATTTTGCATTTTTTTCAATTAATTTAGCAGCATTATTTTTAATTATATCAATAGAATTATAAATCATTGATTCAATTGAAAGAGGAGCAAAAAATACATCTGCTTCATCAGATTTGCAAATTACTGAAAATTGATTTAATTTTGTTTTATATTCTAAAAATTCATTTAATCCTAAAACAAGATGATGAGTTGTTTCAAGAATTAAAATTTCTTTTTTAATTTTTTTTTTCTCTCCAAAGCCCTTAGAATTTAATATTGGATTATTAATCATATATTTATTATCTTGTTTTAAATCAGTTTCATAATTTGGAAAATTATCTAAAGAATGTTTTAAATTATGAATTATATCATCTATTTCATCATAATTTAATATTGTTGTTATATCAAATATTCCATTAATAATAAAATAAATTCCATAATGTATTGATTTTCTTTTAATTAAATATTCTCCTTTTTTAATTTTAAAATATTGAAAATAAGGAATAAAATTTTTTTTAATAAACTCTAATTTTACACCATCAAAAATAAAAAAAGAAGGAAGTAAGTTTTCTAACCAATTTTTTTCACTTGAATGAATTTTTTTCCAAAAAACCATTTCTTCATCAATATTATCTTTTTCTAAATAAACAATTTGAGAATTAGTTAAATTTACATAAGCATTTAATGACTTAAAATGTTTTGGATATTTTAATAAACCAATTTTATTTCCAAATGATAAAAATTTACTAAATTCATATTCAGGTATCATTAATTGAAAGAATGATTCTTTTTCATTATCTAATATACTTTTGTCAAGAATTTCAACATTATATAAATTTAAAAAATCTGATAATTGAAAATTTTTATATGTATTATAAATTTGAAGTTTTTTTTTTATTTTATTTAATTCATCAATACAATCTAATCTTTTATCTTGTTTTAAACATGATAATATATCATCAGGAAGTGTTATTTTATTTTTATTAGTTTCATAACATTCATTAAATAAATAAAATTCATTTAATAATTTTAACTTCATTAAATGAATACAATAATTTGTCTTTGATAAAGAATATTTAGTATATTTAATTGTAAATTTTCCAATTAATCCTTTTACAATAATATAAAACATCTTATCATCTTCACCAAATTTTTTAATAAATGTCCCACATTTCATTTCTTTATAATTCAAATTCAAAGAAATAGTATATAATATTTCTTCTAAAGCCTTTTTATCCTTTTCATTTAAATATTGTATAAATGGTTTAAACAATTTACATAATTGAATTATTGAATTAATTATATCATCTGTTCTTTTTTTTTTTGGAAATTTTAAAAAATATTTCCCTTTTAATAAAATAATTTTATCATTATACATTTAATTTAGTTATAAATTATTATTATTTTTTTTATTAAAAATAATTTATGGAAGACAAGAATGTTAAAGTAATATTATGGTTAAATGGAAAAAAAAAAGAAAATAGTTTTGAATATGAGATAGAAAATTATAAAACAATTACATTAAGTCATTTAAAAGATTCAATAATTCAATATATATATAATAATAATATCAAAAAGGAAATAGGAATTGAGAAAGAAAAATTTGATATAATTTATTTTTATACAATAAATGAAATAAATTTAGAAGAAAATGATATTCAATATTTAAAAGAAAATGATATATTATTTTTTACAATCGATTTTTCAAATTTTAAAGAAAGTAATCATTTTTATCAATATAAATTTGAAGAATGTATAAAATCAGGAGGATATGGTCAAGTATATTTAGCAAAACATATTTTTACAAATAAAGAATATGCAATTAAAAAAATTGATACATCATCATTTTCAAATACAGATTTATATAATATATCAAGAGAATATATTATATTAAGATCATTTAATCATCCAAATATTATTAAATGTTATCATTCATTTAATTATGAAAATTCCTTTTATACTATAATGGATTTTGCTAAAGGAGGTGAGTTAACAACTTTATTACAACAAAAAAAAAGATTAAATGAAAAAAATTGTAAAAATATTTTTAAACAAATATATAATGCAGTAAAATATATTCATTCTCATAATATTATTCATAGAGATTTAAAACCAAATAATATTTTATTTTTAGATAAAGAAAAAACTCATATTGTATTAATTGATTTTGGAATTTCTGGTTTTTCAAATGGAAAATTTAAAGAAACTGTAAAAGCAGGAACAACAATATTTCTTCCTCCTGAAATTGCAAGTGGAAAAGATTTTGCTTCAAATACAAAAGTTGATATTTGGTCTTTAGGTATAATATTATTTAGAATGATTGAAGGATTTTATCCTTTTGATGGTAAAAATGAAAAAGATATTATTCAAAAAATATTATATTCTCCTTTAGAATTTAATAAAAAAATTAAAATTTCTCTGAAATGTAAAAAATTAATTATGCAAATGTTAGAAAAAAATATTTCTTTTAGAATTGATTCTGATAATGAAAGTTTTCATAATTGGTTTGATGAAGATGAATTAAATATTAAAAATTCAAAAACAATAACAATTTCATCAGATTTATTTAATGATTATGCTAATGAAAGAAGAGCTTCAATTATTAAAACTTATGATACACCAAATAGAAATTCTATAATTCATCATATTAGTGATTTTTTAGCTTCTGATAAAAATAATGATTTTATTGAACCAAAAAAAAGAAATTCTTTTAAAGGTTCTATTAAAAGAAATAATGTAATGCTTCCTAAACTTTCTAATAATAATATAAATAATTTTAACAATAATAAATTGGATAATAGTTTAGTAATTGAAAATAATATAAATAATTTAAAATTTTCTCGAAGACATTCAGCACAAAATTTTCCTAATATGAATTTAAAATTATTAAAGAAAAAAAAAGTATAAAGTGTATGTTAACTAAAAAATATTTTATAAATATTATAAATAAGGAAAAATTAAAATTTATTATTTATGATTTAAAAAATAATATTCAATGAATAAACTTTGAAAATTAATTCAAAAAAATGGCAGATGAAAAAGAAACTATAAAAGACCCATATCAAAAATATAAAGATTATAAATGGAGTAATCCAGATATTTTTAAGAATGGACCTTTATCTGATGAAAATAGAAAATGTAGAGATGTTCTTTGTTGTTTATTTTTTATTATATTTTTAGGAGTATGTGTTTTTGTTGCAGTTATTGGTTTTAAAAATGGTGACCCTGATCTTATTTTATATCCTTATGATGAAGATGGTAAAGAATGTGGAAGAGAGGATAAAGAAGATTATAAATATTTATATTTTTATAATTCAATTGAAAATTTAAAAAATTGGAAAATTAAAGAAGTGATTAATGGATTTTGTGTATCAAATTGTCCAACTGTAGATTTAAAAGAAGATGAAGAAAGAATTTATTTAAATTGTTCAGCAACAAAAAATAATCCAGACTGTAATGTAACAAAAAAAAATTATTATACTTCAAAATCATTTATAAATAGATTTTGTATTCCATATGATTATGGTGATCAAGAATATGATCCATATACAGACCCAGATAATTTATATACAGATCCAAATACAAATATAACATATATCAAATTATCAGTTGTAAAAGAAATAAATGAAACTGCAAATAATACTGCAACTTCTCTTATAAATTTATCATTTTTTAGTGGAGATAGACTTACAACATGGATCGCTGATTTATATGTAACATGGCCTGCAATTTTAGGTAGTTTAGGTTGGAGTTTTATACTTTGTCTTATATTCTTATTATTTATTAGATTATGTGCAGCTGTTATTGTTTATTTAGTTATTATATTAGTTTTTGCAGCTTTAATTGTTTTATCTATTGTTTTTAAATTACGTGCTAATTATTATGAGGAAATAAAAGATGAAGTTTATGAAAATACAATGACTGCTTTATTTTATGTTTGTCTTTTTCTTGCTATAGCTTATTTAATTTTTATATTATGTATGTGTAATAGAATTAGATTAGGTGTTGCTTTAATTGAAGCAACTGCAAAATATATTCATCATAATTGTTATATTATTTTTGTTCCTTTTATTTTTTTTATTATTACAGGATTATTTTATGCTTATTGGGTTACTTTATCTATTTATTTATATTCAACTGGTGATTTAGCTGAAGATAGTAAAGTTATTGCATCAATAAAATGGACAAAAAAAATAAGATATGCATGGTGGTTTCATTTATTTTCTTTATTTTATATGAATGAATTTTTAGAAGCTATAGGTCAATTTATTTATGCTTCAAGTGCATGTATATGGTATTTTGTTCATGAAAAAGGATTAGATGTTAATTATATATCTACTTCACTTAGAAGAGCATTTAGATTTCATTTAGGTTCATTAGCATTTGGTTCATTAATTGTTGCTATTATTCGTTTTATTATGTTTATTATAGAATTTGTAAAAAAAAGAATAGATCAAACTTATGGAAAAAAAAGTGATAAATCAAAAATTTATCGTTGTTTAATATCTTGTTGTCAATGTTTTATGGAATGTATAGCAAGAACAATTGAATTTATAAATAAACATGCTTATATTCAAATTGCTTTAAAAGGAGAAAATTTTTGTACTTCAGCTTGGGTTGGATTTGGTTTATTAATAAGAAATTTAGGAAGATTTAGTTCATTAATATTAATAGGAACATTCTTTTCTATTTTTGGTATGTTATTTATTGCTGCTGCTTCAGGAGTAATTGGATATTATGTAATAACTGAAGTTAGTTATTTTTCTGATAAATTAAATTCACCTGTATTACCTGTTTTTGCAATGGTTATGATTGGATTTTTACTTGGAATGGTTTCTATGAGTGTTATTGGTATGAGTTCTGATGCTTTAATGCATTCATTTTTATTAGATGAAGAATTAAATAGAGGTCAAGCAAAAGCTTTCCCTGAATTACAAAAATTTATGTCTGATGAAAGATAATATATTAAATATATTAATTATTTTTTGTGGTTTTTTTATTTAAAAGTATATTTTTTAAAAAAAATAATATTCTTTAATAATAAAATCTTGTCAATGTGTCTTAGAATTAATTTTTTATTTCTTTTTTTAATTGTTTTATCATTTTATTCGTTTAATTTAATAAAAAATAAACTTAAAAAAAATTAAAAATGAATAAGCAAAATCCAACATTAAATAATCAAAACAAGCAAAAATTTAAAATAATTCCCAATTCTGATATTCAGAAAATAAAAAATTCAAATTCAAATCCCAAAATTCAAAAACCAAAAAGTTCTCGTCAACCATTTCAAATAAATTTTTCTCAAAAAAAGCTTCCTCAACAGAGAATAAATTCAAATATAAAAATCCACCAATCAAATAATATTCCTCAAAACAAACCAATAAAATACAGTAAACCATTTAATTCTAAAAATTTTAATTTTAAACATGAATATTCAATATATGGAAGAAATAATTTAGATAATAGTGTAATATATGATTTACATAATGCATATTGGGATGTAACAAAAGCAAATCGTCCAACTGCAAAATTAAGAAATATTAAAACTGAAGACCCTTTTGCAGTTGGTAATAAACATAAAACTAATTTTGGTTATGTTTATAGTGCTGGTGGTATTCCTTGTAGAATTGAACATGGTAATGTTAACATGAAATTACATTGGTCTATTCCTCCTGAAAATTTAGATTATGATCCTACATTAATTATTTGTTTTGAAGGACTTTTAGAAGTTAAACATCCTTACAATTTTTTAGCTAAACAATGTGTTAGAGAAATGCTTTTTGCTAAAGGAGCTTCTGAGAAAATATTACAAATATTACCTAAATTAATTGATCCTTTAAAAGTTGCTTTAAATTGTAATAAAGAAGAAATATTTTTAGAAGCTATGAATATTGCTGAACAATTATCTGAATTAGTAAAAGAAAATTTAAATCAATATTTACATCTATTTTTACAAAGTATTAATAGAAGGAGTTTTAATTTAAAATATAAAGAAAGAGTATTTGATTTATTAAGAGTATTTGAAATAAATGGAGGAAATGATGCATTAAGAGAAATTAAATCAAAAATACCAACATATATGTCAAGTCTTTAATTAAATAAAATATATATTATTTTTTTTTAAAATATTGCTTTTTTTAAATATTTTAATTTATTTCAAATCTTCAGGTATATTTTGACCATATAATTGTCTTAAAGCTCTTTGCATAACACTATCTTTTTCAATAGAATAAGGATGTTGTTTAGAAGGAATTTCTAAAACTGTAGGAATAATTTCATCATATGCATCAAGAGTTTCTCTTATTTTATCAGCTACGTCTTGAGAAATTAATATTATTCCAATATCTTTTCTTGAAACTAGAGACTCAAAAAATTCCTGTATTGTTGATTTATCTGTTTCTGCTGTTACTTTTAAAAAATTTGTTGAATTTTCATTTCTTTCTCCTATTCCTGCTAAAAGAAATCCTGTTACTGTTTCTTCATCACCTATTATTCCTATCAACATACTATTTTCATTACGATTAAATCTTTTGCTTTTTGACATATTTTTTTTATTATTTTTAATTTTATATTTTTTTAATATAATTTATTATATGTCTTTCTTTAATTGAAAAAATATAATTTATTAAATATAAACTTTTATATCAACAATTTTCAAAAAAATAATTTTTATTTTTTTGAAAAAATCATTTTTATAATTCTTTCTTTTCTATCCTCACTATAAATTCTTGAATTTATATTTATTTGTTTTAAAGAATTTATTCTAGATGATATATTACTACCACTATTTGTATTATGAATAGAGGAATTTGAATTTTCAATTATTGTTTTTTTACTTCCTTTTTCATTTCCATTATTAAAATAATTATTATTTGTTGTACTATTATGATGATTTATTATTGGTATTTTTGATTTTTTTATTAATTCTTCTATTTGACTTGCTAATTTATGATTCATTTTATGATTCTTTTTATTTATTCCAAATAATATATTTTTTAATTTTATTTTTTGTTCATCTATACTTTTTGTTTTTTGAACCAACGATTCTTTTCTAAAACTTTTTATATTTGTTTGAGTATGTGTCACAATTTGTTTTTTATTTCTTGAAGATTTATAAATATTATTTATTATTTTATGACTATTAATTGTATTTTTTGGTGAAAGAATATTTGTTTTTGAAGTATTTGAAGTAGATCTTTGACTAGAAAAAAGAACATTATTTAAATTAATTGTATTGTTGTATGATGCATTATTTTTACTTTTATGAAACTTTTTTTTATCTTTATAATTAGATTCTTTAGTATTTTTACCATTAATTGAATATTTAGGAACTGAAAAAGAAGGATAGTTATTAATAATTGAATTTTTAGGATTTTGATAATAAGTTTTATTTTTAGAAAATTGATAAATCTTTTTAATATTTTGAATATTATTTGAATGAATAGAAGAAATAGGACTTTTTACTAAATTAAAATTTGAACCATAATTAGATTTCTTTTTATTTCTTAATGTATTTTGTTGATTAATAAAAGAAGAAAAATTTGAATTTGAATGAAATTTTGCTAAATTATTAATTGAATTAACATTTTTATTTTCAAATGTTTTATTCTTTAATTTTTGAATTGTGTAATCTGAATTAAGATTATAATTGTTGCCATTATTAATTTTACTTTTTGATTTAGAATTTGAATTTGAATTACTTCTATTTTTTTTAATATTTGGTTCAATTATATTACTATTTTTTAATATATTATTAAAATTAGGATGATTATTTAAATTATTATTATTTAATGTTATTGATAATTTTGAAAAAAGTTTAAAATTTGAATTTATATTATTACTATTATTATGATATGTATTATTTTTTATTTTTTCTTTACCCATCATTTTTGGCTTATTCTTTTTAAATTCTTCTAAATTTGATATATAATTAGATAAATAAGGTTTTAATTTAGGAGATAAAAATATTTTTTTTTGATTATTTTTTAATGAATCACAATTATATAACGAAGTTTTAATTTTATTACTTATTTTTTTTATTGTTTTTTTTGTTTTATTTATTTTATAATTTTTATTCTTCATATTTAAATTTGAAGTTGTTTTATTTTGTTGTTTACCTTTATTGTCTTTTACAAAAGCTTTTTGATAATTAATAAAAGGAGAAATATATTTAACAAAAGAATCATCTTTACTTCTTTTAGTAAGTAAATTAATATTAGATTTTAATGTTCTCGAAGAATCAAGTGTTAAAGTACCTTTTATTTCATTATCAATAAAATTTTTTATTTTATTATCAAAAATTGTTTTATTATTAGTTAAATTATCCAAAGTTGATAATGAAGGTTGACTGGAATTATCTTTATCTTCATCATCTTCATTTGTAGTTGCATAATTATTTTTATAAAAAATTTCTGCTCTATTATCTCCATAACGGTGCATTATTTTTGATATTTTCCAGCTACAAAAAATTGGTCTACAAAAAAAACGATGATAATTTTTATAATAATCATTTAATTTTGGAATCCTATTATTACTTTCTTCAAATTTATAATATCTTTTTAAAAATTCATCAATATAATCTATATATTGAAATTCTTTAAAAATAGAATTATAATGACTAGGTCTATTATATAAAATTTGATTTATATATAAATAATCAAAATCTTCCTGAATATCACCGTATTTAGAATATAATAAAGATAATAATTCTGTTGGGTCATGAATTAATTTATATGCTTGAAGTTTTGTATTTACTTTTTCTATTAATGACATTTTACTAATTTTACTATTTTTATTTAAATTTTTAATTCATATATTCATACTTTTTTAAAGTTATATAGATAATTAGAAAAAAATATATATAATTTAATTAATTATGTTTGAATAAAAATATAATAATTCTAAAATAATAATAAAAACACATCATATCATATAAGAAATAAATTTAAATTAAAGAATATATAAATATTAAAAAATTTAAGTTTTTATTAATTAATTAATTTAATAAATTCAATTATTATAAGAATATTAGTATTATATATTAAAAATAAATTTATTTTCATTGACTTAAAAAATAATTAATGGAAAAAAGAAATAGGAAAAGAAAGTATTAATATTTAATATTAAAAAGGAAAAAATGAAAATAAAAATATACAAAACATCTCAATTTTTATTATCAATGATGAAAAAAGGACAAAAAAATAACAAACAAATAATATTACAAAAGGATACAATATTAAAAAAATAAAAAAACACTTTTATTTTCAAAATTATATAAAGAAAAAGAAATTTCTAACAAAAAAATACAAGATGGTAAAATTTTAGATAAAATATCATTTAATGGCTTTCTCTTATTATTTATTACATATGAGTAATAATTTTTGTACCATATTTTTAAATATAATTAGTAATTTTTAAACTTATGAAATAATTATTCAATAATTGTTATATCTAATAAATTTTCTACCATATCTTTTCCTAAATTTTCTTTAGTTCTTTCAAAATATGTTCCTTTTAAATAATTAATTAATTCAATTTCATATAAAGATTCAACATCAATTCCATTTATTTTTTCAACATCACCAGTATATCTTGAATCATAACTTACCCTTTCTTCATAGTTTCTTGAACTAACTTGACCAAATGTTTTATTTTTAGCATAATCAATACTATTTTCAAAATGTAAATTACCCAATTGATCTTTTTCAAAAGGTAATTTAACATCAGTAGTCATAAGATATCTTTTTGATATTTCAATATGTTTAACTTCAATTTTAAAACAATTCCAAATAAATCTCCTTATTATTTCTAAAATATAAAAAGTGGTAGCAAGAACAGTAACTTCATAACCAAAGAAATATTCTGTATATTCAGGAGATAAAACTAACATAAATCCAAATCTAAAAAGTAAATCAAAGAAAATTCCAATATAATAAATAAATTTAGGTGAATAACATAATTTTTTTCTTAAAATTCTCCCTCTAAATAAATTATAATCATACCATATATCACAAAAAAAAGAAAAAATAGCAGTAAAAACAATTGTTATTCCCCATATTTCTTCAAGCCAAGAATTTGTATTTGGATGATATACTGAATAAAAAGAAAGTGATGAAACAATAATTAATAAAGAAAATTTTACAATATTTACAGTTTGATTTCTTTTAGTATATCTTATTTTTTTTGATATAGCATATCTCAAAATAATTATACATTGAATTAATCTTATAAATAAAGGAATAAGTGTTATTATAAAATATTTAATATTTGAAATTGGAGAAAAAGAACAATAATTATGAATAATATTTTGTGGATAAGAATAATAATGATAAGTATAATAACAAAATGTATAAACAATTCCTCTAAATGCAGGAATTAATGTTATAAATTGTTCACTAATCCAAATAGTTCTAAAATCAATATTTTCTTTTGAAAAATTAAATATATCTTTCATAATATCAATTAATACATTCTCACCACTTAATTCAAAACATATATATATTAAAACAATAAGCCAACAAATAGCTGGACTTGAATGATTTGGAAATTTTGATATGAATTCACCAAAAAAATTAATTTGAGTTCTGTGTATTAAAAAAAATGTAAAACAAGTAAATAACATAACCAATAAAAAAATACAAAATTTGACAATTTTATATGTTTCTGAATTATCAGTTGATGAAATTTTAAATATAATTCTAAATGAAATATTACATCTTGTCCAAATATAAAAGTTTAATCCTAAGAAAATGAAATAAATACTAAATAAAAATAAAGCTCTAAAAACAGGAAAAATAATATGCATTTCTAAATCATTATCTACTGTTACTCTATAATTATTAGAAACACAATAAATAATAATTGATTCAAATATTATAATTCCTATACAAATTCCAATTGAAAAAGATTGAAGTAAACTAAATTGATCTCCTATAATTGAATTTTTTAAAATTTTACTTGACGAATCTTTATATTTTCCTGAGAAAGCATTTGAAAATAATTTTGTTAAATCATATAATATTTTGTTTAATGTTACATCATAATCTTTTAATCCATAAGAATTAATAAAATCTTCAATTTCTTCATCAACAATATTATAAGAAGAATTCTTTTTTTCACCTAATAACATTTTTATAATTTTATGAAATTTTTTTAATATTTTTCCTTTTGCTTTCAAATTTAAGTCAACGTAATCTTTTAATAAAGAAACTTCTCTATATAATTGTTTTATAGCAAGTTCAAAAGTTTTAGAATAATCATCAAAAGCTAAATGAAGTTTGGCAAATTCAATTTGTTCTTTAATTTCTTTTAGTCTTGTAGTTATTCTATTATCTAATGTTTCTTTAAAAAAATGTTCAACTTTTTTAATTTCTAAAATTAATTGATTATGAAATTGATTTGCAATATCTTCTGCATTTAAACTTTCATCAAGAAAGTTTAATTCATTTTCTAAATCTAAAAATGGATTTTTCAATGATGTAGATTGATATGATTTTGATAATATATTTAAATAAACTTTTCTCAATTTCATTTTGTATAATTTATGCATTGGCTTTAATATTTTTTTTAAAAGACTGTAATTTAAATAAAAATCTTTCCATAGAGATATTTGATTTTCTTCTAAATACTTTTGGAATTTCATATTTTAATTAAATAATTAGAAATAAGACATTTAAAAAATTTTTATAAAAATATTTTTTAAATAAAAAAATTTCTTTTACAAGATGGGATTGAATGATTTAAAATTATCATCCAAAATAAAAGAAATTAAGTTATCTAATTATAAAAAAGAAAAGTCTTTAATAAATCTATTTATTATATGTATAATTTTATTAACAACTCTTTCTTTAATACTTTTTTCAAAAATAGATCAAATTAAAAAAATAGAAAAAGAAAATCATTCATTAAAAAATGCAATATATTTTGACTTAAATTCAATTGATTCATTAAATGAAAAATTACAGGAATTAAAATCATCAATTTTAAACATTAAAAATGATATTGATGAAAATAAAATAAAGCATTTATCTTATAAAAAAGAATATCAAAAAAATTCAAAAACTATTTATTCTCAAAATGATAATATAAACTCTCTAATTTTAGAAAATGAAAAAAAAAAATTGGAGTTGAAACAATTAATTTCTAATAATAAAACTATTGATGAAATAAATATATCTTATCCTCAATATTTAGTTGAAACATATCAAAAACAATTAAATGTTCTTACTCAAAAATATAAAACAATAATTAAAAATAAAGCTAAATTTGAATTAGGTGAGTCAACAATACTTTCTAATTCATATTATTTTTATAATTTAACTAAATGGATTTTTCCTAAAGGTAATTTAATATATAATTTGATATATTCTTCAGTTAATGAAAGAATAACAAAAGAAAGTTTTCAAAATATTTGCTTATATTATTCCAATATATTAATTGTAATTTTAACTGAAGATGATGAAATAATTGGTGCATTCACTTTTATTGATAATTTTAAAAAGGATTATAAAAAAGATGAAAAAGCATTTTTATTTAATTTATCAAAAGGAAAAAGATATTTAATAAATGGTTCGAAAAGGCCTTTTTTTATTGATTCAAATCATATTATTACTTTTGGGACAGGAGATTTAACCATTTCTAATGATGGTATAAATATTAATTTTCCTCAAAATTATGGTGATAATTCAACAAAAAAAAATGAAATAACAAATGGAAAATCATTTGTAAAAATAAAAATAATTGAAATATTTTATTTGAATGCAATTTATAATGATATTTATGACTAAAAAATGAGAAAAATTTTCAATAAAAAAAATAAAAATGTAAATTATATTTTATATTTTAAAAATGAGTTTAAAAAAATTAAGACTATTTATAAAATAAATAAAAAATTTTATAATGGGAATTATATTTAAAATATTTACAAAAGTTTTTGAATAATAAAAATTTAAAATATAAAATAATTAAAATCAAATAGAATAATATTAATAATAAAATTATAAAAAATAATAATATAGAAATAAAATTTGAAAAAGAAAATAGAAATAAAAATAAAAATATGAAATTAAAAAATTGGGGATTGGGGATTGGGGATTGGGGATTGGGCCCAATCCCCAATCCC
>JAEEGK010007119.1_pt1 | contig 26691 bp, 11 predicted proteins | sample 8958771 | NCBI WGS metagenome assembly JAEEGK01 (sample SAMN16246547, study PRJNA631951) | gut metagenome | biome: gut microbiome; feature: rumen; material: SC-attached | host: Bos | place: Iran: Karaj | collected 2018-10 | reverse complement strand
CAATCCCCAATCCCCAATCCCCAATCCCCAATCCCCAATCCCCAATCCCCAAAGGAAACATTAAAATTAAAAATAAAAAAAAAATTTAATAATATAATTATTATTTTTATAATTAAAAAATTAATTTATTTAATTAAATATTATTTAATAATATTTATTAATATTTAAATATTAAATAAATGATTTAATAAAATCAATCATTCTTTTACAACATTCTTTAATTTCTTTAAACATTTCTTTATTTTTTTCTTTAATTTTATTTTCAATTTTTTTTTCTAATTCATTTAAACCATTTTTAACTTCTTCATTAATAACAATTTGATTATTATTATTATCTTCAAATAATTCATTAACATTGAAATTAATATTAATACAAATATTTTCATCATTAATTAATTCATCCATTTTTTTTTCATATTCTTTTAACATATTAATAATTGGAGATTTATAATTTTCATTAAATTTACTTTTTAATTCTAAATAATTTTTTAATTCTTTTTTTTTATCATTTATTAAATCAATAAATTTACTAGTAATAATTGTATAAAATATTAAATAATAATTTTTTATTTCAAACAATTCATTATAAAAAATATTTAAATTATTAATATCATTATATTTTAATTCCTTTTTAAATTCATTTAAATTTTTAAATTTATCTAAAATATTTTTATAATTACTTAAAATTTTATCTAAATTTTCATTTAAATATTCAATATTATTTTGACATTCAATATAAAATGAAATTAAATTACTAACATCTAAATCAAAAATATTATTAAATTTATTAGAATAATTTTTATATTTTTCATTAATAATTTTAATTTCTTCAGAAATTAATTTAAAATCTTTTTCATTATTAATATAATATAATTTTGTTATTATAATAATTAAAGAAATATATCTTAAATATAAATATTCAAAATCATCAAATTTTCCTAAAAATTCTTTGAATGTTTTTTCTTTACAATTTTTAATAAAATTATTTTTAAAAGAAGGATAATATTTATATAAAAAGTTTTTTTCTTTATTTAATTTATCTATTTTAAAATTATAATTTGAATCATTATAATTATTATTAATTTTTAACATATCAAAATTATTATTAAAATAATCAACATAATTATATTTATGCATAGTAATAAACATGTCTTGATTATTAATAATTTTGCAATTTTCTTGATTTAAATTATTTTCATATATTTTAAATTTTTCTTCAATAATAATAATAATATCTTTTATTTCATTGTCATCAATTCCATCTTTATTATATAAATTATCATTTAAACTAAATAATAATTCAAAATAATTTAATAAATAATTATAATAACTATTATTATTATTATCATAAAATTTTAATAATTCTTCACTATTCCAAAAATTTCCATTTTTAAACATTTTAAATAAAATCTTTTTATTATTATTATTAATATCATTTTGCCAAAGGGAATTTTGATTAATAATATAATTAATACCATCTTTATAATATTTTTTTTCCCATTTATTAAATATAAAATAAGAAACTGTTTCATATTGAGGCCCTTTTAAATTCATATATTTTAAAATATCAAGTGAATCATTATTTAAATTTAAATAACTAAAAATAAGAGATAAATAATATGAAATATCATAATTATATGGACTATTTTTATGGCTATGAATATTAATTAATAATATTAAATGTGATAAAGGAGTATTTAAATTATTATTATAATAAATAAATTCATAAAAATATTCGTTTGCTAAAATTATTAAATCATCAGCTGGATTTCTTTCTCCTTTTTCTAATTTAAGATTATTATTATAAATTGATTGATTTATAAATAAATATGATTTAATTAAATATAAAATTTCATTATAATAAACGTTATAATTATTGTTTTCTAAATTAAATAAAATTTTTTTTAATTTTTGTATAAAAATAAATGTTTCTAAATTATTATTTTCTTTAATATCAAAAACTGTTATTTTATTATTGAAATTATCAAATAATTTTTTTCTATCATTTTCATTTAAATAAATAAAATATTTGTTTAATTCAAATAAAATACTATGTTTTTTTTCTGCTTTTTGTAATAATAATAAAATATTATCAAATAAAAAATTTTTAATATTTTCATTATAAATATTATTTAATGTAATAATATTATGAAAAATCATTAATTTTCCTAAAATTCCTGATTTAAACATATTTAAATTTTTATCTGAAATATTTTTTATATAATCAAATAAATTAATAATAAAATTAACTAATTCAATATTATTATTATTTTCAATTGTTGGAATATTTTCAATATTAATATTATTTTCATTATTATTATTATTAATTTTATTATCTTCAATTTTAATATTATTTTTATTAAAATAATCAAAAACAAGATTAATTAATCTTTCATAATTAACAAAAACACATTTATCTTTATTATCATAAATAATTTTAATTAAAAATTGAATAAGTTCATTTAATTTATTATTATCTAATAAAATATCCATTTTAATTTCATCTAAAGGAGCATGTGTTAATTCTTCATGTTTTTTCTTTTCAAAAAATTCAAAAAATTTTTCATAATCTTTAAATAAAATTATATATTGAGCTAATATGTCATAATAACCAACTATGCTTCTTAATTTATCAAATTTTTTAATTAAATCTTTGTAAATAAACGAAAGCATTTTTTCAGAAAATAATTTATTATAAAATAAAAATAAATTTATTTCATATTTTAATAATTCATAATTATTTGTTTCATTTAATAATGTTTTTTTTTCATTTTCTTCAACAAATTCATTATTATTTAAAAAATTTGTATTATTTTTTATAAAAATATTTATCATTTTTATCATTTCTTTAAATTCTCCATTTATTGTTAATTCTTTTAAAATTGAATGTTGTTCTTTTCCTTTTAAATTATTTAAATCTTTTTTTTCTAATTTTTTTTTAAATATTTCATTTGCTGTTTTATAATCATTATTATTACGTAAAATATTTAAAAATTTTTTTAATAAAAAATCATCAGTTAATAATTCATCTTTTTTTAAAAAATCATCTTTTAAATTTTCATATAAATTTTTTTGTTCTTTTGGTTTATGTAATTTTTCTAATAAACGAATTTTTAAAATATTAAAATAAGCAATGTCAATAGAAGATTTTAATTTAGGTAATTTTTTTTTAATAATATGAAGACTTTGTTTATATTCGCCAGAATAAAATAATAAATATGCATTTTGTAATTCACTGTCAGCTGAAAGTGATTTATATTGTGACATTTTAAATATAAATAATAATAATAATAATTATTTTTTTTATTAATTTTTTTTAATTTTTTATTTTAATTTTATATAATTTTTGAATATAAAATATTAATATAAATATATTATAATTTAATGAAAAATAAAAAATTTAAAAATAAGCTTTTAATTTCAAATTTAAATCAAAATAAATTTAGAAAAACTTTTTCATTAAAATTTAAAACGAGTAATATTTCGCCTGATAAAACTTTATTTAATAATAATTTATATAATAATAATAATAATAATGATGAAATTCTTAAAAAAAAAATTGATATTTATAAAATATTAAATAATAATACAAATTCAAATATAAAAAATAATTTTTTAAATTTTAGTAATACTATTTTAACTATAAATAATAATAATAATAATATTTTTAATTCTAATATTAATTCAAATAAAAAACATATTAATATTTTATCTAATAATTTAAATTTTTTAACATCACCAATATTTAAAAATAAAAAAAAGATTCGTTCAACAAAAAAATTATTAATTAGTAATAATAATACTAATAATCAAATAAATAATAATTATAGTCATAGAGAAAATAGCAAAAAGAATATTAATAATATTTATAATAATATTAATAACAATAATAATGATAATAAAACAAATAAAAAAAATATATTTAAATTATTTCAAAGAAATAAAACTAAATCTAATGATTTTCATGATAATAATAATAATAATCATAAAAATGAAAAAAATTTAATTAAAATGAGTATTACTTCTCCTATTACAAATAAACATAGTAGAATAAATTCAATAGATAAAAAAATTCATTTAAATTTTATTAATAATAATTTTAATTATAATAATTATAAATTATTAAATAAAGGAAGTATTTTATCTAATTTAGCTTTATTAAATAATAATAATAGCTTAAATAATAATAATAATAATAGTTTAAATAATAATAATCATCATAAAAACTCTTATTCATTGTCTTCGAGAACTTCTATTTATAATATTAATAAATCTACTTCACAAAAAAATTCTTTAACTAATAAAATTAATAATATTTTAATTGTTAATAATAATAATAATAAATATAATAAAAATAATAGTAGTAAAAATAATCTTAATAATTATTACACCGAAGAAGAATATCAAAAAAAATTTCTTATTTTTAATAAAATTAATTTAACTGAAAATAATAATAATAAATCTAATATTATTAATAATAGTATTAACAATTCAACGAACAATAATAAAATTATTAAAAAAAAAAATAATAATAATAAAAATAATAATAATAATAATAATAATAATAATAACATTTTTAACATTAAAAACTCAATAATAAATACAAATTTCACACATTCACCTTCTTTATCACTAGATTTTTTAATTCCTCAAAACAAAACAATAAGTAAATTTAATGAAAATCCAAACAATAATAATACAAATCTCAACGATTTAAACAATATTAATAATAATAGCAATAATAATAATACTTATTCAATTTTATCAAAAAATCTATCAGATTATATTAAATCTTATTATGATTCACATAACAACACTTATCCATCAACAAATTTAAATTTTTATAAAATTGGTAGAGTGATAGGAAAAGGTGCTTTTGGAAAAGTAAATTTAGGTTTACATATTTTATCAGGAAGATTAGTTGCAATAAAATCATTTAATAAAAAAGATTTAAATAATAAAAATAGAGAAAAAATCAATTTCGAAATTAATTTAATGAAAAAAATAAATAATAATAATAATATTGTTAAATTTCTAGAAAATTTTGAAACAAAAAATTATATTTTTATTATTATGGAAAATATTTCAGGCGGAGATTTATTAAAATATATTAAAAAAAGAAACAAATTAAATGAAAAATTGACTAAATTTATTTTTAAAAAAATTATAAATGGAATTAAATATTTACATTGTAGTGGAATTATTAATAGAGATATTAAATTAGATAATATTTTATTAGATATTAATAACAACATTAAAATATGTGATTTTGGAGTTAGTAAAATTATAACAAATGAAAATGAAATTTTATATGAAAAATGTGGAACACCTGCTTTTATTGCCCCGGAAATATTAAATAACGATAATAATAATAATTTAAATGAAAATGGTTACAAAGGATTTCCAGTAGACATTTGGTCAAGTGGAGTTGTTTTATATTCAATGTTAAGTGGCAGTGTTCCTTTCAAAGCAAATAATCTTCAAGAATTAGAAAGTAAAATAAAAAAAGGAAATTTTAAAGAAATTCCTAATTTAAGTTCAGAATGTCAAGATATTTTACATAGATTATTAAAAGTTAATGTAAATGAAAGAATAAAAATTGATGAAATTATTAATCATCCTTGGTTAAAAAATTATGATTGTTTTAATAATAATAATGAATGTAATTTATTTACTAAAGCAGAAAATTTAATTTTAAGTAAAGAAAATATTGATTATAGAAATTGTAAAAAAGAAGATGAAAAAATAGAAAATTTTACAATTAAAAATTTATACACAATTAATGATATAAATAATAAAGATATTAAAACTAAAAGTATAATTTTAGCCCCTTTTAATACTTCATTAGAAAATGGAAAAGATTATCAAAAATATTATAATAAAGAACTTAAAATTGATAATAATATTTTAGAATTTAATGAAAATGTAAAAGTTTTAAATAGACAATATGAATTAAATTACAATGGCGAAATTGACCATGGAATTTTAATTAAAAATAGTATTGATTCAAATTCATTAGAAAATAATATTAAAAATAATAAAATAGAAAATAATAAAATTGATTGTTATAATAATAATAATAATAAAAATTTTGAAGAAGATGAAATAAAAAATTATAATAAAAATAATTTAAGTAATAATAATTCAATTAAAATAAAATCAAATAAAATAAGTAATAATTTTTCCCCAAAAAATGAAACAAAAGAAGAAGATTCAAATAAAAATTTATCAACATTAACAAATAGTAGTACATTAAAATTAGATGAATTTGTATTAAAAATAATAGAAAATTTAGGATATAAAAAAGAATACATTGAAAAATGTTTAATTAACAATGAATTTAATTATGCAACAACAACTTATTATTTATTATATAATAAAAATATAAATAATAATAATAATATTAAATAAATATTAATATTATATTTTATAAAATATTTTGTAATATAAAATATAATTTATTATAATTTTTGTTTTTAAAAAAATAATATAAATTTATTTAGCTATATTATATATCTATTTTTTTTTCTAATAATAAATCTAATATTAAAGTTCTAATATTTAATTTTTTTATGCTTTTTATTTATAAAAAATATAAATAAATATTATTTTAATTTTCTTTTTTATTAAAATTGTTATCATTATCAATATTTTTATTATTTTCATTAAAATTTTTATTTTTATTTTTTTTTCCTTTATAATTTTTACTATTTTTAAATTTTCCTCCCTTTTTATTTGAATTATAATTAATTATATAATTATTGACATTATTTTCAAAACCATTAAAATTATTATTATATAAATTATTCGTATTTAAATATTTATTATTATTATTTTTAACAAAATTACTATTATTATTTTTATTTAAAAATCCAGTCATTTGTGGATAATTCACCATTAATCTATTAATAATTCTCTCTCCGAATCCGATTGTTTTAATTTTTTCAATATTATTACATAAATTTTTTAACATTTCTTCCTGAATTTTATTATCTGCATAATTCAAAACTTTTTGAATAACATAATTTCCATGTTCATCTAAAATTAAATCATTCACTATTTCATTTTTACTCAAAGCATCTATTAATTTTTTCCTATGAAGTTCATCACAACAATCAAAACATTTTTCAATAACATTACTACTATATTTATGTTTACTATAATAAGCAATATTATCAATAACTAAATCAACAATTTTATTGCAATGATTAATATTTTTTAAAGCCAAAACACTTTGAATAACATAATTTCCAAATTGATCTATAATTAAAATTAAGGTATTATTAATTAACATTTCGATTAAATTATTTTTAAATTCTTTATCGTTAGTTTCTAAATATTTTTGCAATACACAACAACCATGTCGATGAGTAGCTAAAGTAGAACAATTTTTAGTTATAATATTTAAAATTTCTTTTTTATTTAAAGGATAGTCATTTAAAAATTTTTGAATAATATGAGTACCATTTAATTCTTTTAATAAATCAATTACATATGGTTTAATTATTTCAATAAAAAAATTTACTAATTCTTCTGTTTTTAAATAATTTATTAAACTTTGAACTACTCTAGTTCCATGACTATTACTTCCAATATTTAGTATACTATCTTTAATAATCATTAATAATTGTTTTATTTCATCATCTGTTAAAAAATTACATATTTTTTGTATTAAATAATTACCAAAAGGGTCTTTTACTAAAGGCAAAACATAAGGAATTAAAGCAGGAAAAAAATATTTTGTAGCTTCTTTTCCATCTTCATCTAATTTCTTTTGAAGAAATCTACTACCTGCTTGATCTTTAGCTAAAGGGAAAATATTATGAGCTAAATAAATATAATTTTCATTTAAATAAGTGTTTGGATCGATACGTTTTATTTTCTTATTATTCGCTGTTATTGTTGTTACATATTCTTGAGAACCTATTGTTTGAGGTTTTACGTAATTTGGAGAGTTTTTTATATTTTGAATTTCTTTTGATATTTGATATTGATCTCCGTTGTATATAAAATTGTTTATATAATTTGAATAATAATTAATTACTGGTTCATTTGAATTATTATTAATATTGTAATTGTTATTATCATATGAATTATTATTATAGTTATTATTTAAATTATTGTTAAGATCGTTGATATTGTTTTTATTATTTTTATTATTTTGAATATTTAATAAATTTGGGGGAATCATTTCAGGATTAAAAACTCCTATTTTACTTTTTGAAGGAAGTTTTGTTTCATTGTTTTGAGAATTTTGATAATCTTCTTGAAAAATATTTTCTTGATGAAATAAAGGATAATTAAATTTATTTGAATTAGATGGAAGATAAAAATCATTATTAATATTATTATCATTTAAATCAAATTTATTTGTTTTATATAAATTATTATTATTGTTCATGTATGTAAATTTATTTTCATTATAAATATTGATGTTATTGTTGTTGTTATTATTATTGTTATTGTTATTGTTATTATTATCTTCATCATCACTTATTTTAAGAATAAATTTATTATGATCATCTGAATTATTATCACTTTCAGTATTATTATTTTTGTTATTATTATTATTTAAATTATAATTTATATTTTGATTTTTATTCAGTTTATTTTCATCATTATCATCATCTATAAACGATAATTTATATAAATCAGAATTTTCATCTTCTTCTTCTTCGTTATCATTATCATTATTATTATTATCATTATTATGATTAATACCCTTTTTTTGTTTTGATATGTCTCTTTCTATTTTTTCTTGTAAAGATGTTTTTTCTATTAAATTTACATTATTTATTTTTTCAAATGAATTATTTTTAAGAATAAAATTATTTTTATTTAATTCATTATTATTATTATTATTAAAAATAGCACTTGGGCTGAAATTGAAGTTATTATTAAATTTATTACCTCCAAAATAATTAATAAAATTATTATTATTATAATTATTATTATAATTATTATTATAATTATTATTATAATTATTAAAATATCCTTCTTCAGGACTATAAAACATCATATTATTTGAATTATTATTGCTAACTCCAGCATAATAATTAACAATAGGGCTACTACTTGTTCTAGGAGATAAATGAGGTTTATCATTTGAATTATTTCCTTTACAAACGTTTTCTTTTGAAGGATAAAATTTTGTATTTAAAAAAGAATCTTTAACGATAGGCGACAAAGGTCTTTCTTTATTATAATTGGTAATAGGACTTGTTTGGAATTCTTTTGATGTATGAATTTTTGGGGAAGAAGGTTTCATTGGTAATGTTGATGGAGATAATGTTATATCATTATTTTTATTGTAATTGTCTTTATTATTATTATTTAAAGATGAATTATCTGTCATTATTATAGATAATATAATTTATTTTAATAATTGTATTAAATATTATTTAAATTTTTTTATCAAAAATTAAAAAGATTAATAAATTATTTAAATATTATTTATTATTATTTCATTCTTTATAAAATATAATAACTCTTTATTAATTGAAATATTTATTGTTATAGAAAATATTATTAATAATTATAATTTTTTAATTTAAATTTATATTACAATTTATGAAAAATATTAAAGATGAATATAATTTTATAAAGCAATTAGGAAGTGGTGCCTTTGGAAGTGTATTTTTAGCAGAAAATAAAAAAACAAAAGAAAAAGTGGCTATAAAAAAAATAAATCATAAAAATATGAATGACGAACAAAAAATGAAAGTAAAAAATGAGGTAACAAATATGATGATGATGAAATGTTCAAATTCAATAGAATTTAAAGACATGTATAAAGATAATGATTATTATTACATAATAATGGAATTATGTGATTGTAATTTAGAAGAATACATAAAAGAAAAAGGAGGTTTAAATAGTCTTCAAGTTTTACCAATTTTAAATCAATTAAATAATGCTTTTGAAATAATGGTAAAAAATGAAATAATTCATGGTGATTTAAAAGCAGATAATATTTTATTAAAATACACTGACTCTGATAAAAAGAACTTTATAGTTAAAATAGGTGATTTTGGTTTAAGTTATGAATTATCATGCACTGGATATGCTGATAATCATATAGGAAATATATATACTGCTGCTCCTGAAATTTTTTCAAATAAAGTATATAATAATAAATGTGATTTATGGTCTATTGGATGTATAATATATTTTATGAAATTTCAAAAATATCCTTTTTCAGGTAAAAATCAAATATTAAAAGGTGAATATAATTTACCTGAAATTAAAATAAAAAGAATGGAAGATTTAATAAAAAAACTTTTAATTGCTGATCCTAATAAAAGAATAAGTTGGGAAGATTATTTTAATCATGATTATTTTAAAATAAAGATAAAAAATTTATTACTAAAATTTTGTGAAATTGAAACTGAAATAAAAAGATTTAAAAAAAAAGGTGAATATACTTATGTTGGAGAGGTTAAATTAAATTCACAGATAAGACATGGACATGGAATATGTTATTTTGATAATGGAGATAGATATGAAGGAGAATTTAAAGATGATAAAATTTATGGAAAAGGAACATTTTATCCTTCTGTTACTAATTATGAAATAAAAAATTATTCTGCATATGATGGAGATAAAAGTAATATTTATAATGTAGATAAATTATTATTATTATTGAGTTTGATTTTTAATATTAAAAAAGATAGTAATATTAATATTAATAATTTACATAAAGCAAATAGTTTTACATTAGATATTTCAAAAAAATTATCTAATATATCTTTATCATCTTGTAATAGTGAAAGTAGTAATGAAATTTTACCTAGTGTGGAATGTGTTGTAACAAATGAAAAAGAAAAAAAATTTGCCGAACAATTAAAAAAAAGTTTTAATTATGAAAAAGCTGTTAAATATGTGATTAAACAAACAAAATCTAAAAATAAATCTTTTGAAGTTAGATTAATTGTTAATGGAGAAAAAACTAATATTTTGAAAAAATATAATGATAATGATGAAACTATGAATACAACATTAAAATCAATCTATGATATTTTAAATCAAAAATATGTTTAATAAATAAATTATATTAATATTATTATATTATAATATTATTATTTATTGTTATTTTTTGAAAATAAATTTCTTTGTTATTAAAAAAATTTTTTTTCATATTTTTTAATGTTAAAAATTTGTTCAAAAGAAAAATATAAAAAATTTTACTTTAATTTTTATTGTTGTAAATTTTTTTTAATATTTGTTTTTCTTAAGTTAATTTAAATATGATAAATTAATTTCAGAATATTAATTGTATTTATATTTAATAATAGTAAAATAATGAGAAATATATGTTTTATTTCTATTTTAATATTCAGTACTTGTATTCAAATATATTTATATATTAAATATAATATAGAAATAATTAATATTTACTTCATGAAAAAAGATGATGATGAGAAATAAATAATAAATAGATATCAAAATAATTTTTTTCAAGATTTTTATATCCACCTTTTACAAGAATTCTTGTTTATAACATTGGTATTTATTTTTGTATATTTTTAATAGTAACAAAAATTTAAAGAAAAAAAATTTTTTTTGATAAATTAAATAAAATTTGATTATAAAAAAGCAATTAAATATGTTATTAAACAAACTAATTCCAAAAATAAATTTTTTGAAATTAGATTAAGAGAAAAGTGAAAAATAATAATATTTCAAAAATTTTATGAAAAAGAATAAAAATTATATTCTTTATTAAATTAAATATATATCTTTTTAAATAAAAATTTTAAATAAAATTAAATATAATTTTTTTTACTAAAATTTTTATTTTTATAAAAAATAGAATAATAAAAAATTTTTTTAATGAATAAAAATGAAGAATGTTGTGATTGTAATAATTTTACCAATTATTATATTATAAAATTTGTTGCTGGAGTTTTTATTTTAATCAATTTCATTTTAAATTGGTTTTTAATAGGAGAATTCAAAAATAATGAAATATTTTCAGAATATAAAGATAATTGGAGAATGGTTCCAATAAAAAACATTTCAATAATTGAAAATCCTCATTTACATTTTAATAAAAAAAATAAAAATTTAAATGAAGTTCAAAAAAGATTAGGTTATTTTCCTGGAATAAAAAAAAATGAAGAAGAAAATTTAAGAGAAATAAAAGGAGCAGATATTACTATTTGGGGTAATTCACAATTTAATATTGAATTAATGGATAAAGAATATAAATATTATGATTTATTGAAAGACGATTCAAATAAAATATTTTGTGGAACTGATGAAAATGGAAATAATTTATATTTTCCAAAAACAAATCCATGTCCAATTAATTATATTTCTATTACTGATAATGGTCAAGATGATAATTGTCGTAATAATAAATGTAAAAGAATTCCATTAAAAAATGGAAAATATTTGCATTTTAGTAATGAATTAAACAAAAAAATTTTAGTTCAATTTTATATTTCAAATTTTTGCGATTATTTTAAAAATTGTAATTTAAAAAATGATATTCAACCATTTGATGATTATGAAACTTTAGATGAAGAAAATATAAAAGAAGTTATAAAACAAAATGGATATTTATTAAGTAGTAAATATTTTAATTCAAGTGGATCAATAAAATTATGTTATAGATCTTTTATTGATATTGAATATTTAAACTCAAATAAACAAACTCCTAAAATTAAAAAAAATATGAAATATTTAATAAATTTTCAAAAATATTGTAATATAAAAATTATATTTTTTATTATTTTTAATTTAACAATTGCAATTTTTTTTGTTTCAACTTTTTTTTCAACTTATCACACAAGTTTTTGTTATTTTGTAATTTTATTTTTTGTTTTAATTCGATGTATTTTAAGTGGAATTACAATAGGTTACTTTGATCAAATGAGAAGAAACCTTTTTAAATATACAATTAGATTAAAATTTATTTATAAAAATAATAATGATTCAAAATCAATGAGAATAGAAGAAGCATTATTTGTATTTGATCAATGTATTTTTGTTTTAATTTTTATTTTATTTATTTTTGATTTTCAAGTTTTTAAAAATTTAAATGATCATCCAATTGAAATTAGTTTTTTAAAAGGTGAAAATTTGAAAAAATTAATTAGAAAAACATTTTGTTGTGAAATAGAAGATATAAATGAAAATAATATAAATTCAGATTTATTAATAGACAGTAAATTTAAAAAAAAATTAATAGATGCGGAAGATGATGAAAAAAAATTATTCCAAATTTACAATGACTTAATTGAAAATTATGTAATTGAAGCAAAAGCAGAAGGAGAAAACAATAAAGATGATCAAGTAATACAAGCTTTATATGAAGAAAATTTTTCAAAACAAATTCACTTTAGTCAAATGAATACAACTGCATTTAATTTTGGAAATGAACAAAGAAGAGGAGGTTTTGGAGGAGTAAGGAGATTTCAATTATTGAATACAAATAGAGAATTTGCTTTAAAAACAGCAAATCAAGAAACTTTAGACGAAAAAAAAACACCATCTGAATTAAAAAGACGTATTATGAATATAAAATTTTTAGAAAGAGAAATTAATTTTTTAGAACAATTAAAACATCCAAATATTATTAAATATTATGGAAGAAGGATAAGAGATGATCAACCTCAAATGATTATAGAATTTGCAAATGGAGGAAGTCTTAATGACCTTCTCAAAGAAAAAAATGAAAATAATGAGATTTTACCTATTGAATTTAAATTAAAATTAATTAAACAATTAGCAGATGCTTTAAAATATATTCATTCTCTTAATATAATTCATTGTGATTTAAAACCTTTAAATATTCTTTTAGATAAACAATTTGAAAATGAACAAAATCAAAATGATTATCCTAATTTAAAATTAATTGATTTCGGATTAAGTTGTAATAAAGATGAAGAAGTTGCTGGATATTCACTGTTTTATACACCCCCTGAAATTTTTAATAAAAAAAATTTAAAAGCTGACCCAAGTTTAGATGTTTATTCTTTCGGTTCAGTTTGTTATGAAATATTAGTTCAAAAGAGACCTTATTTTGAGATAAATTCATTATATGTTATTAAAAATAATATTAAAACAGGAAAAACACCTGATTTAACCGCAATTAAAATTGATAAAGATTATAATGAAATAATTGAAATTATTAAAAATTGTTGGAAATTTGAACCAAAAGATAGACCTAAAATGGAAACCATATTTGAAAAATTAAATTATTTATATTAATAAATTAATTATTTAATAATTAAAAGATTTTTATATAATTATAAAATAGAAAAATTTTTTGATATTATTTAAAAAAATTAAATTTATAACAAATTTTTAATATTTCAAATAAATGGGTTATGAAATTAAAAAATTACGTGGATTATATATATTTGAATTTTTAATGATAATATTAACTTTTATTTTTTCAACAATTCTTTATTCAAGTAATCAATTTAAAGATGGTGTTTTAAAAGACCTTTCAAATAATTGGAATATGAATCCAATTAGTAAAATAAGTAAAAACTCAAACTCAAATTCGAAAAATAATAAATTAAATAGTCATTTAGGAATGTATCCATATAATAATAATGGATTTATTAAAAAATGGAGAAAAACAGACCTAGAAATAGAAACATTGGAGTCATATAATTATTATAATGTTTATAATAATAATAATGATAATAATGATAATTCTTTAATGAAATGTGGAAAAGATGATGAAGGAAATTACTTATATTTTCCTAAGGAAATTAAAGAGTGTCCTATAAATTTTATAGAAATAACTGATAATAATAAAAAGCCATCATTTGAACCATCAGAAAATATTACATTAAATGATAACAAATATTTATATTTTTCAAATAAAAACACTGAAGGGAAAATATTAGTACAATTACAAATTAGTCAACATTATCCTTGTCCTAATATTTATTATGAAAATAATTTTTGTCCTATTTTAAAAATTTGTGAAAATTTCGATAAAGTAGGATGTCATTTAGTTGATTATTTATCAGATAAATATAATTATGATTATTTAGATCATGATTTGGCAAAAAATTTATTGAATGATTTAAATAAAACAGATGATATGTTATTGAATATAAATTATAATAATAGTCAAGAAAATACAGGTTTAATTAAAAATAATGATATTAAAGAAAAAATTGATTCTAAAGATAATTATTATGCTTTAGATTCTGATAATAATAATGTTTTTATTTTATATAATAGAAGTTGGATTGGATATTATTCAAATTTAGTTGATGTTAATAATAATGATAGAAATGTAAAAAAAAAATTAAAAAATATTGTAAATATGGAAAAATTTTGTAGAAGAAAAAATAGAGCATTATTAGCATTTTCAATATTGATATTTATTTTTGTAATAGGAAAATTTTTTTCAGATAAAATATTTAAAAATAAAGATTATTTCATTTTTGCTGATATTTTAATACTTATATTTTTATTTATTGCTATAATTTTAAATTGTATTACTATAGCCAGATATTATAGTTTTGATTCATATTTTTTTAAATATTCTATTTTTAATTATTTTAAACATAATGAAAATAAATTAATCAAAGTAGAAATTACATTATTAGTTTTTAATTGTATATTTTTTATAATAGAACTTCTATTATTTCTTTTTGATTTTTATCAATTAGAAAGTTTATGCAATAAGCATAATATTAATATATCAAATTGTTGTAGAAAATGTATGAATCCAATCAATGAATTTTTTGATGTAAAAAATGAAGATGAAAAAACAAAAGAAAGAACTGAAACTAGTGAAGATTTATTAAATAAAAATGAAAATAATAAATTAATAGAAATAAGTATAAGTAAAAAAAGTAGAATAGCAAAAGAATTAAGTGCCAAATTTAAAAGAATGAATGATATTGAAATAGAAGATTTTCAAAAAAAAATTATGGAGCCATTTGTGGATAAAAAAGAATTAGATGTAATAAAAGAAGAAGAAGAAAATGATGATAATTCAATAAGTAATAATAATAACAATGATAATAATAATGAATATGTTAAATTAAAAGAATATATTATTGATAATAATAATAATAATATCATTAATAATAATGATGAAATTATACAAAATAATATTTCAATTTATAGTAAAAATTATGTAACAATATTAAAAAATAATGATGAAGAAAATAAAGATAATAAAAATGATGAAGAAATTGAAAATAAAATTAAAGAATTAAGTGTATCAAAAAATATTAATTTTTCACAATTGAAATCTGAAGCACTACAATTTCAACAAATTAATAGAGAAGAAACTCCTCAAGGAAATTTTGGTTATATTAAAAAATTTCAAATTAAAGGCACCGATAAATTATTTGTTTTAAAAAAACCATTATTAAAAGAAGAAAATGGTGATAGATATATAAAGGAACAAAATTTAATTAAAATAAGAGAAATAAAATTTGAAATAGATTTATTAAAACAATTTAAACATAAAAACATAATAAAATGTTTTGGAGGAAGATTAAAAGATAATAAAATTCCATGCATGGTCTTAGAAAATTGTGAAGGAGGAGATTTAAAAACTGCTTTAAAAAATAATAATGTAACAAATGAATTTAAAATAAAAATGATGAAAGAATTAGCAGAAGCATTAATATATTTACATAAAAAAGGATATGTACATTCTGATTTAAAATGTGACAATATTTTATTAGATAAACCATACAATGATTATGATTATCCAAATTTAAAATTAGGTGATTTTGGTTGTGCTGTTAAAATTAATGATAAATATAATAATGGCCATATTTTTTACAGAGCAATAGAAGCTATAAAAGATGGTGAATGTATTGTAACAGATAAATTAGATGTTTATTCGTATGCATCTACTTGTTATGAAATTATTAAAGAAGAACCTCCTTTTGAAAATAATATAAATATTTTTAGAATATTATTTGCTTTTGGTGTTTATTATCCTGATGTAAGTAGTTTAGAATGTAGTGATGAAATGAAAAAATTATTGTTAATTTGTTGGAATGAAAATCCTGAAAATCGTCCAAATATGATTGATGTTTTAAAAATTTTAAATGAAATAAATATTTTTTAAAATATATAAAATTTAGATTATTTATTTAATTATTAATATTTTCAAATTATTAATATAATAATACATCTTAATAAATTTAATATTAATAATATATTAAATCTAATTTTTATATTAATTTCATTATTTTATTTCTTTGTTTTTTTTGTCATTTTTTTCATTTCTTAAAAATTTTTTAGATAATCCAATTAATGGACTTTCAATAATTAATCCAATAACAAAACTGACTACCCAACTGAAAATAAATATTCCTAAATTTAAAAATACAAAATCTATAAGACTTACATAGTAATTATTATCATACGCAGAAAAAAATAAAGAAATAAAATACAAATGAAGCATATAAATACCATAAGTAGATCTACTAATAGTAGTCATAAATTTAAAAGTTAATAAAGTTTTAATAAAAGAAAATTTTTTTAGATAAACCAAATGTAAAACTATTCCCATTCCAGTAACAAATAAAATTTTATCAAAAGTATTTAATAAAGCATTTTCTAAATTAGTTAATTGATAAATATTTGCAATTGTACTTGTCCAAAAAGAAAAATTAAGTAATAATAAACCGATTATAAATAATATAAAAACAATATAATTATTATTTTCAATATAACAATTTATTTTATATAATAAAGATTCATTTTTTTTAATGTTTTCACTTAACAAACTTTCATTGTAATTTATTTGTCCATAAGAAATTTTATTACTATCATCTTTTTGAATAATATTTTCTTTTTTATTATTTTCATAATCATTTTTATATAAATTTGTTTCCATAAAAAATATACAAAAATAAATACCAATAATATAAGCAGGAATTCTTGCAAAAGGATGAATATAAAAATCTTGAAAAAAATTATTTTGTTCTTTATCATCATTACTATTTTTTTTATCATCTTCTTTTTTTTCATGAGTTATATATTGATTATATGTATATTTATATTTAATACACCAATACATTTGAATAAAAGTACTGAATATCAAAATAGAAATAAAACATATATGTCTCATTATTTTATTATTATTAAATATAAATACAATTAAGATACTTATTAAAAAAAATTGCATATCACACCCTAAATACCATGTTTGAGCTGCACACATCGATTCATTTTTATATGACATTAAATTATTTATATAAATTAAATTATGCCACCAATATTTTTTACAATATTTATTAATAGAACCAACATTATTATATTGTGGTCCATTAGACATAAAAGGCAATAAATATGTAATTCCTAAAATAGTAAAAATCATAAAAGGAAACAATCTCAACCATCTATTTAAAATTCCAATTGAAATTAATTTTAATCTTGAAATATTTTTATTAAAATACTTAACTGAGCCAAAATAAAACAAAAATCCACTCATAAAGAAAAAAACATCAACTGCATAAAATGAAGCTAATAATGAAGCAAAACTCCATTTTCTCGCTAATGAATAGATTCTCATTAAACTTTTTATTTGCCTACTTTCAGAAGAACATAAATGCCCATAAACAATCCAAGCAGCACTAAAAAATCTAATTCCATCAAAAACTCTTAAATATTCATATGTTTTATTTGAATTTCTTACACCAAAAATAATTTGAGAATTTTTTTCTAAATTAAACATTATTAAACTTTTTTTATTTATAATTGTACTATATATACAAAAAATAAACAAAGATAATAAAATAGTTAATACAATTATTGCACCTATTCTATTTGAATCACGAACAATTTCTAAATCATTTTCTGGAATTGAAATATTAAAAGAATTAAATATTGGAAGAGTTTGATTAAAATAATTAATCATTTTTTTAAGAGTTTCATTAAAATAGGTAATATTACATGTTTTGTAATAACAAATTCCAATTGTAGTAGAAACAATAGAAATACTAATACTAATTTTATAATAATTTGTATCACTTAATTGCATACATCCATAATAATCACCTAAATCATCCATCCCAGAACCTGAATATTTAAGTATTTTATAGATAGATGAAATATTTTCTGGAAGAGATAAATTATATAAAAGTCTATTAATTATTAATGAATTTAATTTCTCACACTCATTGTCTTCTGGAAATGGTAAATCATTTAATAAACCTAATTGGAAAATTATTAAAAAAATTAAGATATATAAAAAATTGATTTGATATATCATGGAGAAAATAATAATTATTTAATTAATTAATTTAAAGAAAAATTTATTATATTAACATAATATATATTAATTTATTTATTATAAAAAATATATTAGTAATTTAATTATCTAAAATATACTTTGTTCTAATTTCAAAATATCCTTATATAACCCATCATCTTCCATTAAATAAGTAACAGGTAAAATACCAATAAAATTTAAAAATGAATTAAAAACATATTTGCTTGAATATACAAAATAAATCATAACAAAAAATAGTAACACACTTCCTACTATATAGGCATATAATATTGTTTTAAATGTTTTTTTAGTACCATTTAATTTACTTTCACGAAATTCTGCAAAAATTTCAACTGTTTTCATATAACTTAAAAATAAATAATATTCAACAAATTCTTCATATGATGACCATGAACTATTTACCTCAATTAATTCATCAAATGTCATTCCTTCTTTAGTAGTATTATTATAATTATTAACTAAAATTAAATTATCAATAACTGTATTAATAATAACACTCATTTGAGTTATTGATTGTTCCATTCCTTTATTTAAAATACCATTCCAAAACTCATTACAAATTGTTATGTTTTCTTCATCTTTAAATAATATTGCACATGCGTCTTTATTATATAAATCATTTAACATATTTGTACTGCCACTATTACTATCTAAATCATTTATTAAGGGCATTAAAAGATTTCCTAATTTTGGTGTTGTTATTTCATTGCTTGATGGAATTGTCATTGTATAATTACCAAGATTTTCTACTTCTTCTTTGCTGTTACATGTTATATTTTTATCTTTTATTTTTATTGTTATGTTATTTATTGTATTATTTTCGAAATTTTTAATGGCATTTTGTTTTTCGATTAAAACATTTTCAAATTCATATAATTCCATTTTAAATTTTAAAAAAATATCCCAACTGCTTTTATAAATATTTTCAATAGAATTTGTTGTTGTATCAAAAGATAAATAATCATTCTTTTTTTTCTTCTCTACTAACATAATAACTAAATAATAAGTAATTGAAACAACTAAAACTCCCATAACTTTAAAAGTAAAAAATAAATTCCATCTGAAAAAAAATTTAGCCATAATTTTTTTTTTCTTATTTCTTTGTTGGGCAATTTTACTTTGTTTAGAACCACCTTTTTTTCTTTTTTTTTTCCCTTCTTTTTCTTCGTCATCAGAATCTTTTTTTTTCTTTTTACCATCCTCATCTTTTTTAGAATTTTTTTTTGAGTTCATATCTCCCATTTCTAAATCACCATTTGCTTTTTCTTCTTCTTCTCCTGTGTCATTTCTTAATTTCTTTTTTAAATCTTCCAATCTTTTTAAATAAATATCAAAATTTGGAGAACGAAATTTAATTAATTTATCTAAAAAGAATTTTTCCATGTCATTTAATCTAAAAATCAAATAACCAAAAGCCAAAACAATTAAAATAAAAATTACAATAATACAAATTAAAGCCATTGGAATTAAATAAAATTGACTATTAATTTTATCTTTTTTTTCATTTTGATTAAAACCATCTATTTGATTTGAATTAATATAATCTCGACTTTGAATTAATAAATTTTCAACATTAATATCATAAATATTATAAGTTGTTTCAAAATAAGCACCTAAATTTGCATTTAATTTAAGTCCATTTGCTATTAATAAATTTAATAAATTATCAACATCAATTGTTAGTTTATCAATTGAAGTTAAATTAAATAATTCTAAATCAATTTGTTTTGTCATTGCAAGAATTTCTTTAAAATCATCATAAAAAATAGATGAATTTTCTTTTTCAGTTTTTATATCTTTAATACAAGTTGCTAATAATCCACTGTATAAAACTGTACAATTCTTTCCACGTAAATTACAATTAATTTCTTTTATATATTCATCTTTTTCCCATTTTAAATTTAATGTTGATAAATAAACACAAGAAACTGCAATTTTAGAATGATTAAAATATAAATTTTGTGTTAAATAATCACAAAGATTACTAAAATTATTTTGAATTTGAATATTATTTATTACAATTAAACCAATTGTTGTAATACCAAATAAAAAACATAAATATTTCATTAATTTAATACTACTAATTTCTTTTTTTTCTAAAATTCCATTTTTTAATTTATTAAATCCTGCTGAATCAATACTTGATTTTGTATGAACACTTGAAGGTGAATTTGAAGGAGGTTTCATTAAATTATTTTCTTCATTATTATTTTGATTTAAATCTTCATTTTTATTATTATTATTTTCATTTACTTTATTATTTATTGCATTTTTATTATTTTCATTTGCATTCTCATCATTTTTTCCATCCAAAGGAGCTTCATTTGCTTCAATATTTGTACTTCCTACTTTTAATTTTATTTGTTTTCCTGAAATTTTACTTTCATTTTGTATGGTACTCATTTTTAAATCTCCATTATTAGCATCTTTTTCTGAAGCACTTTTCATTCCTGAAGGAAAAGATTTACTATTTTCATTAAGAGCAATCAAATCATTTGTTAAATAAACTCTATGATAATAATATTTTCCATCTAAAAATCTTTTAGTTACTACTTTATAAAATACACTAAAAGGTTTTGAATATTTAGCACTAACATCATTTACTAAATCATCAAAATCCGCAGTCGAATTTTTAACCTCATCATCACATTGAATTTTTCCATTTTGTTTTATTTTTTCAAGTATCATATCTATTTTATTATCTAATTCCTTCCAAGCAGAAACCGGATATAAATTTCCTTTTAAATCAATTTCACTTTTTGGAATAATAAATTTTTCATCTTTGTATTCCATTTGTAATAAAATTTCAGGCAAAATTAAACCAATATGATGACCATGTAAACCTTGAGTTAATCCATAATTATTATTCATTGTAAATGAAGCTCCGCTTGAACCCATTTCAGTAAAGCCATTTATTTTAAAATCTTTATCGAGAATTAATATGAAATTATGATCCTGAATTTTTGTTATATATACTATATAAATTAAACCATAGGCTAAATTAGGAATACATTTTACAAACAATTTTATGTTAAATATTCCATTGTTTTTACCTTTCAATAAAAAATCTCTTTGAGTTTTAAATGTGTAATTTAAATTACTAAATTTTATTGCATCGTCAATTAATTCTTTATGAAAATTGTGAATGACGTTTGGTAATAAATCATCTATTGTCATATTTAATATTTCTTTATTATTAAATGAAAATAAACCTGGAAAATTTGGAGTTGTATATAAAATTTTATTATTATTTGAATAACCATCTACAAGAAGAATTGATGATAAATCTTGAATAAACATTGAATGATAAATATTATTTCTTTCAGATAATTTATTTGTTTTTAATGTTGAATATTTTTTACTTTCTGTTCTTGCTAAAACTTCATCTTGAATTATTGTTTCTAAATATAACATATAATCTTTTTCACTTTCATCTGAAAATGGATTTAATTCTACAATTTTTTCCCAAAGTTTTAAAATTTCTTTTCTTAATCTTAAAATATCTTCTCCAATTTTTAAAAAATTTTCTGTTGTTTTTGGTGTGCTTACATTATTTTTTAATATATCAAAATAATCTATTTGATTACAAGCAGCATCATATATTTTTATTTTAAATAGATCCATATAAATATTATATAAAATAACTGAACATATTTGAACATGTTTTATACTTTCTTTATTATTTGATTTTGATAATTTATTGACTAAATAATCTTTTATTTCTTCCATTAATACATATTTAAAATATAAATGTTTATGAGAATTTAATTTTAATTTTGAACATAATGAAATAGCATATGTTGGATTTTTAATTTTATTCATTAAAAAATAACACATGTTTAATACTATATCATTTTTTAAAGCAGATTTATCTAAATGATGATCATAAATTAAGTAAATTATACTTAAAATTGGTAAAGCATTGTTACTATTAAATTTTTTTCTCAAATGATTATTTGTAGATAATTTTGTAAATTTTTCTGTTAAATCTGGGCTACTTTTCATAATTTCTTCGAATTTTTTTATAATTCCTATAATTATTGTTTTGGATTTTACACTTCTTTGATTCATTAGATTTAATAAAGTTTGAATATATAATTCAATTTCTTTTAATGATTTAGAATCTAAAATATTTATATCAGTCAGCAGATATTCTTTCCTATAATCATTAATATAATATAATGTAAAACCTAATATAATCCAACCTAAAATATGAAAGATTGTTGTATCTTCAATATCTAATAAGGTTTTCATTACCATAATAAATGCAAAATAAGTTACAAAAACCCATCCATATTGAATAATTAAATTCATTTTCTCATCAAAAAATAAAACATATCTATATACATATACAGAAAATATTAGAGAATTAAAAAATATATAAATTTGAAGAATTGTTACATATATTTTTTTTCCATCACTATAATATTGAACAAAATATGAAAAAATAAACATTAATATTTTGCAAATATTCATATATATTTCATAATTGCAATTTATTCTTGAACAAACTTTATCCTCATTTATACTTCCAATTTCATTATAATATATACTTAATGTAATACTTAAAACTAAATAAAAAATTAAATTTATTACTGATGCTCCAAACATTAATAAATGTTCTATATTCTTAAAGCATTTTACGTCTAAAAATTTATGTACTCCTTTTTTACAATTAGTAGACATAAATGATATTTGCATAATAGGTCCTATTAAATAATTCAATAAAACAATATTGATTATGTTAAATAATGATATAGGAAAACTTGTATAAAATTTACCAATTCTAATTGAAAATATTAAATAAATTAAACAACCAATTGTAATTAATGTTAAACAGGAAACAGCAATAATAGCTATTTTATAACTATTTTTATCATCAACAATTTCTTGAATAAAAATAACTTTACTTATATATTTTAATACTGTTATTGTATTATCATCTTCTTTTTCAACGTTAATAGTAGTTAGCATTAATATTTGTAAAAAAAAGAAAAATTTGAAAACTAAAAATAAAAATATAGGAAAATTTTTATAACTAATTAACACTCTCATTAGATTAAAAATTTTAACAATTTTCTTTTTACCATAAACATCTAAATATTGTATAGAATCACCTAAATCAATCCAATTAATAATATTTGATTCTATCATTTATATTTTATAAATTTTTAATTTAATTTTAAATATTTTATTAGAATTAATAATAAAAAATAATAAATTTTTAATACATAATTTAAAAAATATTTAAATTAAATAATTATATTTAATGTCAAATAATCAAGAATATGATTACCTTTTTAAATTATTATTAATAGGAAACAGTTCAGTAGGAAAATCATCATTATTAGTTAGATTTGTTGATGATATTTGGGAAGAAAATTTTGTTCCAACAATCGGAGTAGATTTTAAATTAAAAACATTAGATGTAAATGGAAAAAAAGTAAAACTTCAAATTTGGGATACAGCAGGTCAAGAAAGATTTAAAAATATAACAGCAAGTTATTATAGAGGTGGAAATGGAGTTTTAGTAGTTTATGATATAACTGATAGAGATTCATTTACTAATTTAACTTCATGGTTAATTGAAATAGAAAAAAATGCAAATAAAAATGTTTTTAAATTATTAATTGGAAATAAAAATGATTTAGAAAGTGAAAGAAAAGTTACTTTTAATGAAGGAAAAGAATTTGCTGATAGTAATGGAATGAAATTCATTGAAACTTCAGCAAAAACTGCAGATAAAGTTTATGAAGCTTTTGAATTATTAACTAAAGAAATTATTAAAAATAATTTAAATAAGGATAAAGTTATTACAAATAAAGGAACTGAAAGAAAAATTGAATTAAATAAAGGAGCTGATTTAAATAAAAAGAAAGAAAAAGGATGTTGTTAAAATAAAAATATAAAAAAATATAAAAATTATTATTTTCAATTTAAAATTATTTATCTATTTATCAAAATTAGAATTATTTTTAATTAATTTAATTTATTATTTTTATTTAATTTATATATATTTAAATTTTTTTTTTATGTCAGAAGAAATTCAAAAAGAATGTAAAGAAACTTTTGATTTATTTGATGTTGATAATAATGGATTTTTAGATATTCAAACTGCTAAAAAATTAATTAATTCTTTTGGAATTGTTGTTAATGATGATGAAATAAATCAATTAGCAAATGATGATAAAGTATTTTATGATTCTTTTGAAAAATTTATATATTCAAAAATGAATGAACCTAAAAAATATAATTTAGAAGAAATTTTTAATAATTTAGTAAGTAAAAAAACTGGGAATATTAGTGCAAAAAAATTCAAATCTTATTTAATGAATTTTGGGTTAAAAATAAGTGAAAAAGAGGCTGATGAAATATTAAATGAATTTTTAATTGATTCAGAAGGAAATATTAATTATAAAGAATTTTGTCATGCAATGAATAGTAAATAATAATTTAATAAAGATTGTAATAAAAAATTTTATAAATATTTTTAATATTTTGAATTTTTAGTAACATATATTAATATATAAATATACAATATAAAATATATTTATTATTATATAAACAAAAAAAATTATTTTTCTTTTCTTAAACTTTCAATTTTTTTATCATTTTCATTAGGACATTGAAAAAATCTATTAGCAATAGGATCCCAAACTTGTTTATTATCTCTATAAGGTTTAAATCTTCTTCTAATTTGTAATCGATTATTAATACTTCTTAAAGAATAAGGTAAATATTTATGATCTTTATTTTTATCTTCATTATAATAGTCAAAAGCCCAATTATTATTATTTTTCTTTTTAACTTCTTGTGTAATAGTATCTAAAAATTCTTTATTTTGTTTAAAATGAATATCATCATAATTAAATAAAACTTTTTGTTCTTTTGGATTAATCATTGATAATTTATAAATACTTTGATTATTATTTCCGTTTTTATTATCAATAATATTATTATGTAAATCTTTTGGAATATAATTATTATTAAAATATTCAATTTCTTCTTTTGTCATATTTTTTGGAATATAATCATTTTTATTTGTTGTATTATAAATAAATTTATTATTTGAAAATATTCCAATTTCAAAATTTGAATGATTTGGAATTAAATATTCTTTATCATCTAAATTAGCAGTATTATTTTTTAAATCTTTTTCAGTAAATTTCATACGATTTTCTGTTGTGTAATTTTGTTGCCATTCTTTTCTTCCAATAGAATATTGATGTTCATTTGTATTTAAAGGTTTTCCTATGAAATGAAAATTACTAGGCATACAATTTTTTAAACTAGCTCCATCAAACATAATTTTATTTAATTAATAAAATTAATAAAAAAAAATTTAAAAAAAATTAATTGATCTATAATATTATAATTAATATATAATAATTAATATTATAATTAAAGTTAATAATAAATAATAATTAATATAATAGAAATAACTATAATAA
>JAEEGK010007118.1_pt1 | contig 26693 bp, 16 predicted proteins | sample 8958771 | NCBI WGS metagenome assembly JAEEGK01 (sample SAMN16246547, study PRJNA631951) | gut metagenome | biome: gut microbiome; feature: rumen; material: SC-attached | host: Bos | place: Iran: Karaj | collected 2018-10 | reverse complement strand
ACTTCGGTATTATAGTACAGCTTGATGGTATTCTCGTTCGCTTCCATTCTACTCAGACATTTCGTATAGCACGCAAAGATAATGAAAAAACCGCATACCAAAAACTTAAACCTCCACGAATTCGTCCGTTCCGCTTTCGCGGATATACCAGAGCGTTCCGGTGACGGAGACGTGGCCGAGGGCGCGGTAGGCGTCCACATAGGAGCGGACCTGCGCGACATGGTCCTCGTCCGGTTTCCCGAACTTGTAGTCGATGATGGTCGCGGAGCCGTCGGGCCGCAGGACGACGCGGTCCGGACGGAGTTCAGTCCCGTCGAGGCCGATGAGCGGAGACTCGTTAAGGATGCGGACGTCTTCCGTCGCGAACCAGCCGCGTGCGGCTACGGAGGCGATTTCACCCTCCAGGAAACGGACGGTGCGGTCACGGTCCTCCCGCGGGAGCTCTCCCGCGTCGACAGCGCGGTCCACGGCGCGGGGCAGGTCGCCGGGCACGGTGACGGAAGCCAGGATGTCATGCAGGACAAGGCCGCGGAGACGGTTGGACGCGTCGGGGCCGACGAGGCCGTCCGGGCCGAAGTAGTCGGCCGCGTCGCGGCTGAACTCCAGGCGGCCGCGGTTCCCCGCGGGGAAGGACGGATAGCCCGTCTCCAGCGGCGCGGCCGGACTCGCCTTCCGTTCCATCGACCCGAAGTCATACATCGCTCCGGCATGGAAATCCTGCGTCCCGACAAAGCCGTACAGGATCTGGGACAGGTTCTTCCAGTCCGCCGGATCCCCTTTGGCCACGGTGTCCCGCAACTTCTGCGGGGGTGTCTGCGCAATCACCTTCAGACCGTATTTCGCGCGGGTGAGGGCCACGTAGAAGACGTTGATGTTGTCGATGGCCTGAAGCTTCAGCTCTTCAAAGTAGTCCTCCGCGAACAGGGTGTTCGCGCTGTTACGGTTCAGCTCCACATGGTATACCCCGTCGGCGAAAGCCGCCAGCGGCGTGTCTTTCACTCGGGGCCGGCACCAGTAGGCCGAGCCCTTGTACAGGGTGACTTTTTCCGCGAACGGGAAAATCACATACGGGAATTCCAGGCCCTTGGACTTGTGAACCGTGAGCACACGGACGGAGGAACCGGCCGCGGGTGAGGCGATCTTGGGGTCGGATTCGCCCCAGTCCCGCAGGAAGGAGACGAGGTCGTTCCCGTGGGAGGAGGTCCAGTCCAGCAGGCAGTCCATGAACGACTGGATATAAGGGACTTCCGCATCGAACGTATCCGGATCGGCGTTCCGGAGATCGCGGAGCAGCGACTCCGCCAGGTCCGTGAGCGAATGGTAATGCTCCGGAATCCGGATGTCCATCGACCGGGCCAGAAAACCGGCCACGGACGGATGGCCTTCCGTATCCGGCGCATCCACCAGCGAGAGCTGGGACACCAGCCGCCTGACGGTCACGGAGGACTTGATGAACAGGGAATCGTCGGACACCACGGGAATTCCCTCGGAAACGAGCCGGGCGGCGATTTCCGAACCTTCCTGATTGCCCCGGACAAGAACGGCGACGTCCCCGTACCGCCCGCCCGCGTCGATCACTTCCCGGACTGAAACGACGATCTCATCCATCTGGGCGTCGTAGTCATCACAGAAACGGACATCGACGGAACCTTCGGCCGGGTCTTTGAAACGGACCTTCTGCTCCACGTCCTCATAAATCCGCCGGAGTTCGTCCTGGCGATGGGGCCGGCCGTCGTCAAGAAGCCGGTCCAGCTCGGCCGCCGCATAGGGGAAAAACCGGTTGTTGAATTCCACGATGGCGCGGCAGGTGCGGTGATTCTCCCGCAGGGTGCTTTCGGAGCCGGGCAGAAGGCCGAAATCCTCCCGGACGCGGGAATCCAGCAAGTGCCAGTCGGACCCCCGCCAGCGGTAGATGGACTGCTTCACGTCCCCCACGATGAGATTGTCATACCCACCTGCCTCGCTGTTCAGGAGCAGCGGGTAAAAGTTCTCCCACTGGATCAGGGACGTGTCCTGAAACTCGTCCAGAAGGAAGTCCTCGAAGCGGACGCCCAGTTTCTCGTACACGAACGGGGCGTCGGAACCGTCGATGATGCCTTTCAGGATGGTGTTGGAGTCGTCGATGCTGATGACGTTCTTCTCCTTCTGCACTTCCTCGAACGACTTCCGGAGCTCGCCGGCGATGCCCAGCGCATAGACCTGGTCCTTGATGAGGCCGGCCGTCCTGTACTGCCGGAAACGATCGCCGAACAAGGCGCAGAACGTGTCCAGCGGCCCTTCCAGGTCGCCTTCCAATTCCAGGCGCAGATGATCCCTGGAACGGGCGAACCACTGGGAAGGGTCCTTCGACCGTTTCAGGAAAGCAGGCGAAGGCGGGTCAATCCCCGCATTCCGGTCCAGTTCCCGATACTTGTACAGAGCGGTCAGGAATCTCTGATAACTGGCGGCCGGATCCACCCGGTGCCGGTCGAAAACGTCCAGGACAGCCCGGGCCGCATCCTCCACCTCCTGCCGGAAGTTCCGGATCAGATCGTCGCACCCCTTCCGGATCTCTTTCAGGTGCTCCTTCGAATAGGCGCTTTCCTCGTCGATTCCGTACCGGCGGACGGCTTCGGCATGATCCGTCGACTTCAGGTTCAGGGCCATCTCCTTGAGCGGAGGCTCCAGGTCGAAGCGGCCGCCGCTCTCGAGATCGGCTTTCACGTTTTCGGTGAGCCATTTCAGGAGAGAGTTGTCGCTCTCGGTGAGGTTGTCCAGGATCCGGTCCACGCTCTCGTCCACGAGGGCGGCCTTGTCCAGCTCCACCTGATAGGAGGCGAACTGCCCGATTTCGCGGGAGAAGGCGCGCAGCGTCTGCTGGAAGAACTTGTCGATGGTGGAGACGGCGAAGGAGGAATAGTCGTGCAGGATGCCGCTGAGCTGGCCGGAGGCGCGTTTCTGCAACGCTTCCGCCGTGGGGAACAGCTTCGGAACAAAATCCCCGTAATAGTTTGATTTCTCCGGGGTCACGGCCAGGACGAAGAGTTCGTCCAGGATGCGGCGCTTCATCTCGTCGGTGGCCTTATTGGTGAAGGTCACGGCCAGGATGTGGCGGTAGGCCTGCCGGTCTTTCTTCGTCAGGAGCAGGCGGATGTATTCACGGGCCAGGTTGTAGGTCTTCCCCGACCCGGCGGAGGCTTTCAGAATCTGGATCATCGGCCACAAATCATCTTGAAATCACAGTAACTGCAGGTGGAGCGCTCCTCCGTACGGCGGAAGGGAACGGACGGATCCGTCATCTCGTCGAGGAGCCCCTTGAGACGTTCGCGCGTCAGGCGGGTGAATTCGGCGCTCTGCGGACGGTCCTCCAGCGGGCTGGTGAACAGGCGGGAGACCGAATAGATGGAGTTGACCACCGGCCGGCCCCTGAATTCCTCCCGCTCCTGCGCCAGAAGGCCGTAAATGAACAGCTGGAGGGCGATCTTCGGCCGTTCCTTGTTCGACGGGCCGAAGATTTTGTCCACCACTTCCGAGGCGTTTTCGTCGGTGATGTCGATATCGTCCTGCACCACCTTCCCCGTCTTGTAGTCCACGATGCGGACTTCGTCGCCGAGGTAACTGTCGATGCGGTCGGCGAAACCCTTGATCTTGAAACCCTCGAACCGGCAGGTCATCTTCCTTTCCATGAGCTGCATCCGGAAGCCCTCAGACCCCGACTGTTCCAGCAGTTTCCTGTCATGTTTCAGGGTCTGGAGGACATATTCGACGATGACCTCCTCCACGACGAGGTCGCGGCCGGTGACATCGACCGTCTTCATTTCCTCGAGGATGAGGCTCCGGACCAGTTCCTTGAGACCCTTCCGGTCCGCGGTCATCCGGTCCAGGTCCGCCGCCGTCACAACGGGCAGCGGTTTGTACAGCTGATGCATCGCATTGTGGAACACCCGCCCCAGGCTGCCGGCGTCCAGCGCTTCGAGCACTTCGTCTTCATTCTCGAGACGCTTGACGAAGGAATAGTAGAACTTGGCCGGGCAGTACAGGTAACTCTGGAGGGAGGATGCTGACAGCTCCCCGTCCCGGATGGCGTCGATGTCCGCCTGCGTTTTTTGAATCACGTCCGCTTCGGGCGTCAGCCGCATCCGGGCGGTGGCGGTGAAGCGTTCCAGCGGCACCCGGAAATGGTATTCCAGCTGCTTCACATAGCGGCTCTCCTCCCCCGTCTTGAGGCCTTCCGTCCGGCTGTCACAGACCAGCCACACGTGTTCCGCCCGCTGGACCAGGCGGTAGAAATAATAGGCCCATACGCTGTCCTGGTACTCGAAGGTAGGCAGGCCGAACCCCTTGCGAAGCTCCGGCGGGATGAAAGACGGGGTTGAGCTCCGGCGCGGGAAAGTTCCTTCGTTCGCGGAGAAAAGGACCACGTTCCGGAAATCCAGCGCGCGCGTTTCCAGCGGGCCCATCACCTGCAGCCCCCTCAGCGGCTCACCCCGGAACGGAACGGATTCGCCGGAGAGAAGTTCGTCCAGCAGGCGGAGCCAGGTGGCGGGAAGCACGTCCAGGTCGATGTCGCCGATGAGGTTCAGCGACTGCATGCAGCGCTTCGCGAAGTCCAGTTCCAGCAGCATCTCCTCCACGCCGCGGAGTTTCCAGCCCACATAGCTGACGATGTCGGAAAGGTATTTCACGATCCGGCGGTTCTGTCCGGCGGAAGCCTCCCTGGGACGGGTGACGACCGGCCGGAACACGAGGTCCAGCAACGGCCCGCCTGCCAGGTCTTTCTGCGGGATGTAGTATTTCGCCCCGGTCTTGACGGCCTGGACGACCTTTTCCTCCTCCGGCGTCAGGACGGCGCGGAACAGGCTGTTGGAAAAAATGGAGCGGACCTCCCGATGGTAGAAATACCAGCCGTCGGCCTTCTCCCGAAGACGCTGCTGCATGGATGCGACGGAAGTGACCAGGGAATAGACCGCGCCGCCCGTCAGCGGGCAGCCCATCGTCACGTTGATGTGGTCGTATTCCGGCGGGATGGAGTTCAGAAGGGACATCAGGAGGTTCTCATCGGGCAGGACGAAGGCCGTTTCCACGGGGTTTTCCGTGTTGCAGCGTTCCAGGATGACCGGGGCCAGCTTGGTCTGCCCGACGGAGGAAGGGACGCTGACGACATGGAAGGACGGCCGCCCGAGGCCGTCCGGGTCCGGCTGGAACGCGTTCGGGAAATCCCGGACGTTGTCCTTCATGAATTCCGAGGATTTGTTGGCGGGGTCACGAACGGCCTCGGACACATAGTCCCAGCAGAATTCGGCGACGCCCGCGTCGCGAAGACGCCGCAAAACGGTCTTCTCACATTCGTTCAGGGCGTTCAGGCCCACGAACACGTACCGGGACACCTCCGGGAAGACGTCCGACAGGACATCCGCCGCGGAAGCTCCGTCTTTGAGGCGCTCCGCGAGATCGCGGTACACCATGCCCTCATAGGCCATCCCCTTTTCGTGAAGACGCTGCCGGAAACCGGCATAGAGCGGATACAGGATGTTCCACACCTGGAGGAAACGGCCTTTCACCGACTTGTCGTCCTCCTCCAGGCGGACGGTGAGCCGGCCGGCATGGTCGCGGAAATGGGAGACGAAGTGCAGGACGGCCTCCCGCTGCCTGTCGGACAGGTGGCTGTAGTCGTCCTGGATGCTTTTGAAGTCAGCCACGTCAGTGAACAGGTTCTTCGCGTCCACGAGGAATTTGTCCGCGTCGTCGAAGTCGCCCAGGATGACTTCGCCCCAGAAGATGAATTCGTCCAGCGGCTCGGCCTTCGGACAGACGGCCTTGTAGGATTCATACAGCTCCAGCAGGAGCCGGATGCGGTCCGACACCTCACCGCCGTAGACGCGGCAGAAGAAATCATTGATGGTCAATGACATCGGCGCATGCATGGGCCTGTCCGCCTCCGTCTCCCGCAGGACGTCGCCCAGGTACTTCCGGAAGAAGGCGGCCGACCGCCGGTTCGGGAAGATGAAACATGTGTTCTGTATTTCCGTCGCCAGATAGTGCGCGGCGACCTGTTTCAAAAATGGAATCATGCTGCAAAAATATACTTCCTTTTTGCCGGAATGTTGCACATAAAGGAAGTTTTCTTTTCAAAGATACATCTTTTCACAGGCTGTTGCAAGTGATGCGGATTATTCGTATCTTTGTAATTAGAAAAATTCCAAACAACACTAAAAGGATACCAAACATGAAAAAGAAATTCAGATGTCTCGTCTGCGGCTATGTCTACGAAGGTGAGAACCCGCCCGCAGAGTGCCCCGTGTGCCACGCCAAGGCCGAAAAGTTCGTTGAAATCAAAGAAGAGGCCGGCAAGCCCATGTGGGCCTGCGAGCACGAGCTCGGCGTCGCCAAGGGCTGCGACCCGGAGGTCTGGGCCGGTCTGCAGGATCACTTCAACGGCGAATGCTCGGAAGTGGGCATGTATCTCGCGATGAGCCGCCAGGCGGAGCGTGAGGGCTACCCGGAAGTCGCCGACGCCTTCAAGCGCTACGCCTTCGAGGAGGCCGACCACGCCGCCCGCATCGCCGAACTCCTCGGCGAAGTCGTCTGGGACACCAAGACGAACCTCAAGAAGCGCTACGAAGCCGAAGCCGGCGCCTGCGAAGGCAAGCTCGCCATCGCCACCCGCGCGAAGCAGCTCGGCTACGACGCCATCCACGACACCATCCACGAAATGGCCAAGGACGAAGCCCGCCACGGCGCCGGCTTCCTGGGCCTCTACAACCGCTTCTTCAAGAAGTAAGCGCGGTTCGTTTCCGTTTTATCCCGTGCACAGACCGAGTTCTGCGCACGGGATTCTTTTTTTCCCGGTGCGGATGCCGCTATTCTGACCGGCCGCAAGGCCCCAGTTCTTCCAGCAATGACTTGACATTATTCCTCATTTCCCCAACCATGGAATCATCTACCCGAGCGTAATAGTCAAAAGCCGCCCGGGCGTGTTCCCTGGCTTTTTCATATTGACAGAGGTGTTTCAAGACCCGAGCGCATGTGTAATGGTCAAAAGCGACGTTGTCGCCAGACAGTATCCAGCCGTTCAAGTCTTTGTCCACATATTTTTCCGATACCCTGAGCGCCTCCTCACTTTTTTCAAGAGCCCTTATGCAATCTCCCTCTTTCAAATAATGATAGCTTAATGACTGAACGACCTCATGGTATAGCATCACATATGATTCATCATCCGAATAACCGGACACAATGGAAAAGATTTCTTCGTCCAAAACTTTCGCCCGCTCCGTTGAATCTCCATAAACAGCTTTCAATTCACGCCGGATATTTGAAAGAAAGCTTGAGACATCCATGGACCCGACAACCTGCCGGCATAAATCCAGCGCCTTGACAAGGACATACTCCGCCTCGGATATACCGCCCACGTTTTTCTCCTTATACATGGTCACCATTTTCAAATATGTGACCAAAATCGCCCGGGCGTACTTCATCCCATGGGAGGAATAGATTTCCACGACTCTATCAGCGATTTTCAGACTCTTCTTGGCATCCCAAAGGCATCTGCAAAGATCCAGAATATAGACCAATGCCAAGTCTGCGCATTCAAGGTAAACGTCCGGATTCTCCAGATAGTCTTCCGGTGTATAGTTTTGACCGCTCTCCAGCAAAAAACGCCAGTAATCCACAATCTCCCCGCATATGATCATTTCTCCCCAGGATACCAGGCGAAACTCCGACAAGGCCACCTGCGGTGACAGAACCGCACTGTATAGATCCTCAGTATTCCGGGCAGCCTTGCATTCATACGGCAGATCAAACTTCCATAGCCAGCTGTTCCTGTCCATCTTGCATCTTTCGTACTCATTTCTTTCGAAATAATAATCGATGACACTATTTCTGTAATCATCCGCATTTACTTCAGGGTAGTGCATCCAAAAGACATCCGGAATCCTTTCATGGGCGACCGTCAGATACCCGAACTTGTCTGCGAGCAAAGGACGGATACCAAAGTACAGCTGCGAAAACCGATACTGCGGCACGCGGAGCAGATAGAACAGATCCTTCTCCGGAAGACCTTTTCTCGAAAGTATTACGTAAGCCAGGAAATCCCGGAACAATTCCCGTCCGTACACGGACTCAAAACGTCGGAACAAAGACAGAAAAAAAGAATCGACATCGAGTTCAGAGAACGTGCGAAGGCGCTGGTCCAATTCTTCGGGCGTACCCAGATACAACAAGGTGCCGAGGAGCAGTCTCAGCATGGACGCGTCCTTGGCTTTCGGATCCTTCGACAGGAGTGACAGTTGGTCACGGGTGAGTTTCTTTCCATGTTTTCGAAGAGACGCCTTCGTGATCCTGTTGATATCACACCGCGTAAGGGCGGTGATCTTTATACGTTGTGCCTGATATTCATGCAAGACCGGATCATCCCAGTGCTTTCCTTTTGAAACTTCCATGAAATAATCGAAGTCCCGCATGATTTCGGGGTGCTCCCAGGCGATGTACAAAGCATCTTCAACCCGGACGCAATCTGTATGCAAATAATTGTCCGTCCTGGATGAAACGATGACTTTACTCCCCTTTCGGACTCTCGGAAAGTATCCGGAAGGATGAATGTATCCGTCGTCGAAACGGTCGGCTCCGTCAATCACGAACAATAGTTTCCTTCCCGCGGACAGTTGATAAGTATATCTTTGAAAATCAAGTTCGCCTTCGCGCTCATCGTCCGGCGGGAACAACTGCTTCAAATACCCGCGGGTATACTCTTCATAGGATTCCATGGTGGAGGCGTCCGATTCACCGACGAAAAAAGGAATGACCGTATAGCCGTCCAATCGAGGGGAAGTGCCCAGCCACCGGGCAAGGGTGGCCGTTTTTCCGCAGTGTTCGGGTCCGTGGACTATCAGGTATCTGCTTTCACTGTCAAGAAAAGAGTCCAGTTTTTCAATGACAGACCTCTTGGGGAATACGTCAAAAGACAAGTTGTTCAACGCGGTCCGCTGGTAAACAATTTCCTTTTGAAGGCCATGGCATTGCTCCTCCGGATACTTTTCATCCAAAAGCGCCATGATTTCCTTTTCAACACGGTCCCCCAATTCCTCCAAGGAATGATAGGTACGATAAGGATAGACGCCGATACGTCTGATCAGCTGCTTCAGGTCCTTTTGCCTTTGTCCGATGTCCGGGGAATCCTCTTTCAGGAAAAAAGACGCCTTGATCTCCTGGTCCGGCTGCAATTCCGAACAGAGGGCGCCGAACTGCATTTCCATCTCCGTGACGCTCTTTCCTTGATTGACATACCTCCGGACCCAAGGAAAAGCCCTTTCCGTAGAAGCATTCTTTTCGAGTTCGGACGAATCCGGGCACCAGCCATATCTATTTCCTAGCAATCCGATGAAATAGGGTCTGCATCGTTCGATTTCCTCGAAACAGATCTGCATCACCTTGCCATTCTCCGATTCTTCGTAAGTGATTCCCCATCGCAGGTCTATTTCGACGATCTTGACATTTCTTCTCTCCGCGACAGCTCTCAATTTGGGGAAGACGTAATCGAACAAATACTGCCTTTCATCTTGCATGTCCCTGAATGTGGATGAAAGGAAGACTCTGATTTCCCTGGTTTCCATTCTATTCATTCCGAATGTTGAAAGACCGATACGAAATTAGTTATTTCCCGGGAAATCTCAAAGATTCGAGTTCCCGTAACTTTTTGTATTTTTGCGTCATGAACAGAATATCCCTTCTCCTGGCGGGCCTGCTGGCCTGCCTGTCCGTCGGCCTGTCCGCGGAGGAACATCTGCGCCATGTCAATCCCTTTGTCGGCACAGCCGGCTTCGGAAATGTGTATCCAGGGGCGCAGGTGCCGTTCGGGGGCATCCAGATCAGCCCCGACACGGACGACTATGACTATGATGTCGCGGCGGGCTACAAGTACACGAAGCCCACGATCATGGGCTTCAGCCTGACGCATCTGAGCGGCACAGGCATCCCGGACCTCGGTGATTTCCTGTTCGTTCCGGGAACGGGCGCCGTCAAGTCCGCCACCGGGACCGATGAGGACCCGGATTCGGGCTACCGGTCCCGCTTCAGCCACGATACAGAGTCGGCCGGTCCGGGGTATTACACTGTGGAACTGAGCGACTACGGCACCCGGGCGGAGATGACGGCGGCTTCGCGCAGCGGCGTGCTGCGGTTCACGTATCCGGCCTGTGACTCCTCGTTCGTCATGATTGACCTGGGACACACCCTGCGTTGGAAGTGCGTCTGGTCCACGGTCCGCCTGCTGGACGATCATACGATCGTCGGCAGCAAGATCGTGAACGGCTGGAATCCGGACCGGCATGTGTATTTCGCGGCGCGCTTCGACCGGCCCGTCGAAGACTTCCTGATCCTGAGGGAAGGCAAGCCGGTCATCTACAACACCAGCCGTTTCCGCAGTTCCCTGGAGACCTGGGGCACCGGCATCCAGGCGTGCGTGATGTTCCCGACCGCCGCCGGGGAGCAGGTCAATGTCCATGTGGCCGTGTCGGCGACAGGCATCGACGGAGCCCTCCGGAACCTCACGGAGATTGACGGAAAGGACTTTGACACCGTCCGCCGCGAGGCCGAAACGCTCTGGGAGGCCGAGCTCTCACGCTATGAACTGGACCCCTCCTGCACCGAAGAGGAAAAGGAGACCTTCTACACCAGCGTTTACCGTACCGCTTTGCATCCGTTCCTTTTCCAGGATATTGACGGGCGCTTCCGGCGGCATGACGGCACCATCGGCACGGCCGAGGGCTTCACGAACTATACAACCTTCTCCCTTTGGGACACCTACCGCGCTTTCCATCCGCTTCTGAACCTCGTGAACAAGCCGTTGCAGGCGGATCTCGCGAACTCGATGCTGGAGCATTATGACAAGAGCGCGGAAAAAATGCTGCCCATCTGGTCCTTCTACGGAGGTGAGACCTGGTGCATGATCGGCTACCACGCCGTCTCCGTCCTGGCCGACATGATGATGAAAGGCGTGCGGGGCTTTGACTACGAACGGGCCTTCCAAGCCATGAAGACCACAGCGACCAATCCGAACTACGACTGCCTGCCGGAGTACACGGAGCTGGGATACGTTCCCTTTGACAAGGAGATGGAGTCCGTGTCCAAGACGCTGGAGTATGCCTATGACGACTGGTGCATCGCCCAGGCGGCGAAGCTGCTGGGGCATGAGGAGGACTATGAGTTCTTCCTCGCGAGGAGCCGGAACTATCGCAATCTCATCGACCCTGAGACCCTTTACATGCGCGGACGGGATTCCCGGGGCAATTGGCGGACTCCCTTCTCCGACATCGCTTATGAAGGTCCGGGGTCCGACAACGGCTGGGGCGACATCACCGAAGGCTTCACGATGCAGTATACATGGACGGTGCCGCACGCCTTCGAGGATTACATGGCCATCGCCGGCAGGAAGTTCCTCCGCGACCGGCTGGACAACATGTTCCGGATCGAGATGAGCGACGACATTCCCGGCGCCCATGACATCTGGGGCCGCATCGGCGGCTATTGGCACGGCAATGAGCCCTGCCATCACGTGCTTTACCTGTATAACAAACTGGGGAAGCCGGAGGACTGCCAGAAGTGGGTCCGCTACGTCGCCGACCATTTCTATGGGAACAAACCGGATTCCCTGAGCGGCAACGACGACTGCGGTCAGATGAGCGCCTGGTACATCTTCAACTGCCTGGGCTTCTATCCCTTATGCCCCGGCGGCAATGAATACGAGCTGGGTTCGCCCTGCCTTCCCGGCGTCACCGTCCGCCTTTCCGACGGCGGCCTCCTCCGGGTCCGCACGAAGAACTGGACCCCGCAGAATGTCCATGTCAAGGCTGTTTACCTGAACGGCGTGCGCCTGAAAGGGACAACGCTCCGTTACGAGGACATTCGCAACGGAGCGGAGCTGTTGTTTGTGATGGGAAAATAGGAGACCCATTCGAAGGTCTCCTGTTGTCATTCCGGGCGAAGTCGAGAAATCTATTTGCTCACAGGTACTTCCGGAAATCATACTTCTCCCGGAGCCCGGCCTTCGTCTCCTCGTCCTGATGCGTGAAGAAAGCCTTGAATCCCGGGCAGAAATTGATGTGCCACCTCCAGAACCGGCCCAGGACCGATTTGGGGTTCTTGTCATAATGCGCTCTGAACTTGCAGTTCTCGCAAGGGTAGTGTTTCTGTTCCATAGCGTGTGAATCAAGCACGATACCGACTAAATCTTTGCGGCCAGGTCGCGGATACGCTCCATGTGCTGCGGGATGCTGATGTGCTGCGGGCACTTGCTCAGGCAGGCCTTGCAGCCGACGCAGGCGTCGGCGCGGACGGCCTCGGGCTGAGCCTTGTACATGCTCACGAATTCCTTGCGCTTGTCGACGACGGCCTTGGCGGTGCCCGTCGACAGGAGGGCGTCGCTCTGGGCGTTGAAAATCTTGAAGTTGCCGGGAATGTCCACGCCGAAGGGGCAGGGCATGCAGTAGGCGCAGGCCGTGCAGGGGATCTGACCCTTGGACTTGTGCAGGTCGGCGACGGTGAGCATGAAGTCCATCTCTTTCTGGTCGAACGGCTTGAAGCCCGTGAAAAGGGAGACGTTCTCCTTGAGCTGCTCCATGTTGGACATGCCGCTCAGGGTCACCATCACACCGGGCAGCGAGCCCACGAAAGTGAGGGCATTGGCGGCGGGGGTTAGATCGGGATGACGCTCCTTCATCACGGCGGCGACGCTTTCGTTGACATTCGCGAGCTGTCCGCCCTTGACCGGCTCCATCACCAGCACCGGGATGCCCTTACCCGCCAGGTAATTGTACAGGTACTCCGCGCTGGTCGTGCCCGAGGCGCCGCCCCAGCCCCTGGACATTTCCTTCCAGTCGGCATAATTGAGCTGGATCTGCACGAAGTCCCAGTCATACAGGTCCACGAGGGCGGGAAGGTCATCATTGGTTCCGTGAAAGGAAAAGCCCAGATGACGGATCCGTCCTTTGGCCTTCTGCTCCAGCAGCCAGTCGAAGAGACCGTTGTCCCGGAAACGGGTGTTGAAACCCGCCAGGTTCTGCAGGTTGTGCAGCAGCATGAAATCGATGTAATCCACCTGAAGATTCTTCAGGGAGGTCTCGAACATGTTCTTGCCCGCCTCAAGCGTGGGACGGCCGTTCATGTTCGACATTTTGGTCGCGATCTTGAACGACGCGCGCGGGTGGCGGCTCAGCGCCTTGCCGGTCACCACTTCGGACTGGCCGTACGCCGGAGCCGTATCAAAGTAGTTCACGCCGTGCGCGATGGCGTAATCGATCATCGCGTTGACAGCGTCCTGATCCAGAGGAGCGTTGCGGCCGAAGCCGCCACCGCCGCCCGACAGCGTGGGCAGACGCATGCAGCCCAGTCCGAGCATGCCCAGGGTCTCCCCCATCTTGCTCCAGGTGCGGGTGTCAATCTTGGTGCCGTCCGGCGCTTCCTTCCAAGGACCGGGAAGGCCGGCGGAAGTACCGGGCAGATTCGCGGCCCGGAGGGTGTCAGACAGCAGCGGGCCGCAGAAGGCGAGCCCCATTCCTGCGAGGAACATGCCCCTCAGGGCCTCTCGGCGGGTCATTTTGTCATCCATACGCGTAATTTTACAGGGATTCGAGGAAAACAACAGGGTTTCAACGGGTGAAGATAGTGATTAATGTCGATTTAGGCAAGAGGAGGGAATGCTTGGCGCAGGTGGCGGGGCTGGGTGGCGCAGGTCGCCTGGCAAAAACCTCACCTGCGCCAAATTAGGGCATCACCTGCGCCAAAAGATTCCCTGTTTTTCGTATATTTGCATTCAACATCACCCATTTACCATGACCGACATCGACACTATCATATCCGCTCTCCGCCAGTTCAACCAAGAGCGTGACTGGGACCAGTTCCACAACGGGAAGGATCTGGCCATCGGGCTGTCCGTCGAAGCGGCGGAGCTGCTGGAGTGCTTTCTCTGGAAGCAGCCGGAGGAGGCGTCCATCGACAAGATTCGGGAGGAGCTGGCCGACGTGCTGAATTTCGCATTCCAGATTGCGGACAAGTATGGGCTGGACATTAAGGAGATTACGATGGACAAAATCCGACGCAATGCGGAAAAGTATCCCGTGGAGAAGTCGAAAGGGAGTGCGAAGAAGTATGATGAGCTTTAATTGACACGCGGAATGATCGTCTACAGCGCCAACAAACGGGGGTTCGTCCAGGATGTCAGGTCCGGGAGCATCGCGACGAAGATTCTCGACCTCGTCAGGGAAAAGGGGTTATATGCCGGTCAGGACCGGGAATTCGCCTCTTGGCAGAATTCCATGAACTTCATGCGCAACATCGTTGACGATGCCGACATCGACGACGAGGTGCAGATCGCCATCGAGTACAACATCCCCCTGACGTCGAAGCGCGTGGATTTCATCATCATCGGTGCCGATGCCATGGCCAGGGAGAACATCGTCATCGTGGAATTGAAGCAGTGGAGCCAGGCCGAGAAGGTCGATGACGAGATGCATTTCAGCGTACGTACCTATGTGGCCGGCAGCAGGAAGATCGTCTGCCACCCCTCCTACCAGGCCTATTCCTATTCGCGGTTTTTGATCAATTATTCGCAGACCATCTACGAGAGGGATATCCGCCTGGTGCCCTGCGCCTATCTGCACAACTATCTGCCCGCGTACAAATCGGCCCTTTCCGACGGCATATACAAGGACTGGTTCACGTCAGCGCCGTTCTTCATCATGGACGAGGTGAAGCAGTTCTCCGATTTCGTGAAGAAGTTCATCACGAAGAGATCGGCCCACGGCGACCTCCTGTACTTGATCGAGAATGGAAGAATCCGTCCCACCCAATCCCTGCAGGACGCCCTTTCCACGATGGTCCGGGGAACGCCTGTCTTCGACTTGCTGGACGAACAGGCGGTCTGCTTCGACATGTGCGTCCGCACCATGCTCCAATGCCTGAAAGACCGGAAAAAGCGAACCATCCTGATTCAGGGCGGCCCCGGAACCGGCAAATCGGTCCTGGCGGTCAATCTGCTCATGCACTTCATCACCTGTTCCTGCAATGCCGCCTACGTAACAAAGAACAGCGCGCCACGTCAGGCATTCCTGTCCATCCTATCCCGCAACAAGGCGGAAAACGTGGCTGAAATCAGCCAGCTGTTCCGCTCTCCTTTCGGGCTCTCGAAGGTTCCGGCCAGTGCCTATGACTGCCTGATCGTGGACGAGGCGCACCGGCTTGTCAAGAAGATGTACGGAGACTGGACCGGCGAGAACCAGGTGAAGGAATGCATCAACGCTTCCCTGCTCACCATCTTCCTGTTGGATGAAGACCAGGCCGTCACGACCAAGGACATCGGCAGCGTGCAGGAAATCGCCCGATGGTGCCAGGTGCTGGACTCCCGCATCATCATGCGTGAAGAGACCAGACTCATTTCTCAGTTCCGGTGCAATGGCAGCGACGCCTACATTCAATTCATTGACCACTTGCTGCAGCGAGGGGAAGAGACCGTGCCCATTTCCCTGTCGGAACTCAATTACGACTTCCGCATCTTTGACGATCCTTGCGAGATGCGGGACGCCCTGCGGGAAAAGAATGCGATAGCCAACAAAGCCCGCATGGTGGCCGGCTACTGCTATGACTGGAACGTCAAGAACGGCCGCGGCGACATCGACATCGACCTTCCGGGCGGATTCCAGGCGAAATGGAACCTTGCCTCCGACAAAATCTGGGCGATCAACCCGCGCTCTTTCGAGGAGGTGGGTTGCATCCACACGGCTCAGGGACTGGAATTCGACTATGTAGGCGTCCTGATCGGAAAGGACCTCACGTTCGACAAGACCGCCGGCCGCGTCGTCGTGGACAAACTGGCCATTTCAAAGGACGACAAATCCTCCGGCATCCGCAGCGCCGACGACGACCAGGCCCGCCGCCTCATCCTCAACACCTACAAGACCCTTCTCACCCGCGGCCAGAAAGGCTGCTTCGTCTACTGCGAAGACGAAGCGCTGAGAGAGTACTTCAAGCGGATGCTAATTTAGCGCGGATAGCGGAGCCGATTTGCGTGGGTGGCAAGGTTGGCTGGCGCAGGGCATCGGGGCTGCGTGGCGCAGGTCGTTGGGCCGGCCGGCGCAGGTGTGGAAAAAGGGTGGGGACCTGCGCCGCCAGAATGTATGAGAGCCTGTTTTGCGGCGCAGGTCCCCTGGCAAAAACCACACCTGCGCCAGAATAGGGCATCACCTGCGCCAGAAGAAGGCATCACCTGCGCCCCCCAAAAAAACCATCAAGTCCCCTAGCAAAAACCCCCGGGTTGTGTTTATCTCGGGACACCTTATCGCCAGGAACAACAAATAATCACACGAAAAGAAAAACAAGGCCGACTTGTGGCGTCCTTGGAACGCTGTTATAGCCTTCCGAAATTGTAATAAGGTTTCACCTCCTCGGGAAGGGAGGCGTGCGGGTCGATGTCAAGCGGGTAGATGGCCAGTTTGACGGCACTCTCGGGGCGGACATTCGGAAACACGCGCTGAAGGGCACAGTCAAGTTCCAGCCGTACGTATTCGCTCCTGGCGGCGTTCTCGGACCAGCAGAGGATGAAGAGGTCGGCATTTTCGATGTATTGCCGGATCCTCAAAGGATAGACGTCCCCGACTTTGAGGTAGTGGCGGTCGAAGAAATAGTCAGCGCCGCTGGCTCGGAGGCCTTCAGCCAGATATTTGACCTTACCTTCGTCCTCATGGGCATAGGAGACAAACACCTTCTCATATCTGCAGGAACGCATGTTCGCATGCAGTTGCATCGGAACCGCAACGATTTCGGTGACGAAACGCATCTCTCCCCGCGGGAGTCCGTTGACGACAAACATCACGCTGCAACACAGACTGTCCACATCCAAGTCACGGGGAACGTAGTACATGAAGGAACACTTGGAGAAGGCGCCTCTCCAGACGATTTGGCTCGTTTCAGAATGGAGCAGGGTCTCGCCCCGAATCTCCAACCGCACATCGACCTTGTCGCCCTCCTTCAGTTTGCAATCCAAAGGCGCATAGCCCCTTCGCGCCGCACCCGGCTGTGCCTCCTTCGCCATGTCCGCCACTTGGTCAGCCTCGTCAGCCCGATGGAGGAACACCTGCACATGCATGTACGAGCGGCGCTTCACTTCGGCCGGAGCGAAGACGGAGGAGTAGACGTCCTGGAGTTTGGGCTGAGGAATGGATATGGATTGGGGACCAGGCTCGCGACGGGCGGATGGCTTACGTTTCCGGACGGTCCCGCCGGCAAGACCGAGAATGTTGATAATGTTTCCGAGGAACGACTTGGATTGGCTCCTCATCACCTCTTTGTCGGGCATCATCTGCGGCATGGCCTCCGACTGCGCACTCCAGTCCGGCAACTCGACTTCCTTTGGAAGTTCAGGCTCGAAGGTCGTCGGGGAGAAGCATCCGGTCGTGCAGCGATCTTCCAAAGTCATACGGGTGAAATCAGTCTGCGAGCTCTTCTCCAGACGATTAAAGTAGCAATTAGGCGAGACCGACCCCTCCTCATCATTGGAGCAAGTGCATTCCTCGGTCTTGGGCTTTCCACCCAGAAGGGCCAGGAGCCCCAAAACCCGGTCTATAAGGGCCTGGCAGGTCAGTATTCTATCCTGCGGCCTCAAGGCGCATCCGTCTTTGACCAGACCGACAACGCCCTTGACCACGTCCCGGGTATGCCGATTGAGCAAGGAAGGCGCCACTCTTTCAGCATCCTCGGCGGGAAGATTGACAGGCTGCAGGCCGTACAGGATGGAAAACAGCACAGCGGTAATGGAATAAACGGCGGAGCGCTCGTCGAACAATCCTCCACCCAAGACCTCAGGAGCCATGAACTCCCGAACCCCGACACCATCCCGAACATCGGTGTCTATGGCGACACAACCGCCAAAATCGCCCAGCTTGAATACGCCCTCGTCCGACAGATAGACGTTGCAGATATGAATATCCCGATACAGGACGCCTTTCTCCTTGCACTCCTGCCAAGCCCGAGCGATGTCCCTGGTCATTAGAAGAGCTTGATGCAAGGTCTCGCCCGCACTCAGGCAACGGAACACGTCGGGCGCGGGAAACGCCTGTTCGATCGCCAACACCCCTTGAGCCGGATTCGTATAGGTTTCGTCCAGCCGGAGCAAGTGCCGACATCCTTTCAGGGCGACCATCCATTGGTATTCATCCTCGCATCGGACAGGACTGTCCGGACGGAAAACCTTCAGCACTGCTTTTTTATTCCGAGTGCAGAGGCGGATGTCGGCCGTGCTGCCGGTTTCCGCCAGAAGACAACCGAAGATGCTGTCCCTGCTCCTGGTGCGGACCTTGCTCAAGCGGTTCAGCGACTCCGCATCAATGCTTTCCGCGCAAACGGGCAGGTCTTGACCGTCTTCGATGACATGGGTTTCCGCAATCTTTTCGTCGGAAACACAGAAACAAGCGTAGTTGTACGCACCTATGCGGACGACGTCCTTCGCCCCGGACGCCCTGAGAAGCTTCCCCAAAGCAGAATCCCCCAGGCAAACGTCCAGATGGTAGGATTTTCCGTCGATGGTGACGAGATTCCAGCAATGCCTGCTCCCTTCCCCGGCACCTTTCAGCCGGCCGAAAACGAGACGCGACTTGACGCCCAGCCGATCGAACAAGTACTGCGCCGACCTGGAATAGCCCATGCAAACGGAATTCCGCCTCACGAACACGCTGTCTATGAACTGGTCGTAAGGAGACGGATCGTGATAGTTGCAATAACCCAGCAGCCACTTGTACACATAAGCTACTTGCTCCCATTGCTCCAGCTTAAGCACATGGAACAGCTGGAAATCCTTGGCGACAACATCGTCGATGCTCGCGCGGATGTGCTGGCCGGCTTGAGGTGAGACAAAACCCTCGTATGAATCCATCTTCGGCTTCTTTGACTTTGAATTATCAAATATAATTACTTCTCCGGATGCACCGCCCAGTAGGCCTTGACGTCCTTCCAGTGGTAATAGGGCGCGCAATCGGTCTTGACCGGGATGGAGGTTTCGTTTTCGTTCAGGAGGAACTTCACCAGCACGTCATCCGAGCCGGGCTTCCGGTAAAAAATGAGTTGGATGTTCGCCGCCATCGGGATGATCTTGTCGATGGAGATGGTCTTGTGCAGGTTCTTCGGGTCGGGGGCGCCGCCCAGCGTCTCCTTCAAGCCGATCAGATAGGCCAGCGGAAGGACGGAACTGTCGTGGCTGAAACGGAGCGTCAGCGCGGGCTTCCCCTCGAGGATCACGCGGTCCGCGATGCTCTCGATGCTGTCGCGCACCGCCTTCTTCTGAAGATACATGGGCGTGGAGCCCGGGATGAGGCCTGTCTGGCGGAGCCAGCCGGCGCTGGAACCCGTAAAGATACGGAACAGTTCCTCCTTCGTGAAGATGTCCGTCAGGGAAAGCCCCAGTTCCGGTACGTTCTGTAAGTCCTGCGCCACGTTGTAGAGGCTCTTCATCAGGTCGGGACCGTCCACGAACTCCTCCGCCTTCCGGACGTCCTTGAACAGGACCTTCATCAGGCGTTCAGGCTTACGGTAGGCATCGTCCCGATAGGCGCTGAATTTCCGGTGGACGGCTTCCGCCTCCGGGGTGACCTCCGGTTTCACGCGGCTGTCCGACACGACGAACGGCATGTCATGCTCGCTCGCGTCCATCCGGATGTCCAGGTCGGGATTCAGTCCCTGGAGCTCCCAGCAGAAGTTGAACATGCTGATCATCACGCGCCGGGAGGTCGATGCCCGGGCGTCGACCTGCAGAGGCTGCGAAAGCAGTTCAGGGAAACGGTCGTACATCCGGCGGGCGATCTGGCGATGCTGGCGGCCGCCGAGGGCGGTCAGGTCGCCGTCGCGGTTATACGCATCGGCATAACCGACCTTGAGTTTGGCGAGCACTTCCTCTCCTTTGGGCGTGAGAAGGCCCAGCTTCGAGGCGCTGTCCATCGGCGTGATGGCCTGGACATAGTACTTGTTGCTGGTCATGTACCGCGACCCGTGCCGGCCGTAGTGGCTGATGTAGAAGGGTTCGTACCCCGCCGGGGCCGGCGTCAGGACCTTCTGGACGGGGCCGGGGTAGGCGAAATAGGTGGAGCCGGTCCGGTTCAGGTCGGCATACATCTCCCGCTTGGAGGTCTGCGCGACTGCTCCCGTCATCACGAGGAAGAGCAGGATGAGGGTAAGCTTAGTCTTCATCGTCGGGAATCTCCTTATAAACCAGATGGGCGGCCTCGATCATGTTCCGGTAGTACGGTTCCACATCGGACCAGTGATAGTAGGGATAGCAGTCCGTGGCGATGGGTACGGACGTCTCGTTCTCGTTCATGAGGAACTTCACGAGAATGTCGTCCGAGCCGGCCTTGCGGAAAAAAACCAGCTGGATGTTCGCGGCCATCGGAATCAGGCGGAAGATGGAGAAACGGTTGTGCAAGTCCTCCATGTCATCGGTACCGCCGATGGCTTCCCGGAAGCCGAATATGAATGCGAGCGGCAGCACGACGCTGTCATGGCCGAAGCGGAGACGAAGGCCGTTGCCACCGGATGCGATCATCCGGTCCGCATCGTCCAGGAAGTTCTGCAGCAGCGGATAAATGCGCCAATAGCTGGTCCGGGCGCCGGGCATCAGGCCTTCCCACAGGCACCAGCTGGCGTTATAAACCCGGAAGCCGTCAATCATGCCCTCTTCCCCGAACAGGTCGTCGAAGCGCAAGTTCAGTTCGGGCACACAGTACATGTCAGCCGCGACGTTGTACAGGTCGTCGGCGAACTCGTACGGGTCGATGAAAGTTTTCGCACGTTCAGGGTCCTTGAAAATGGCCGTCAGCTGCTTTTCTCCGCTCAGAAGCTTCTGCTTGAAAGCCCGGAGCTTCCGGTACAGGGCGTCATCCGTTTCGCTCTCCGGAACCACGATCCGCTTGTCGGCCGTGATGTAGTTCATGTCGTGCTCGGTCGCGTCCATGGAGATGTCCAGCGACGGATTCAGCGACTTGAGCTCCAGGCAGAAGTTCGCCATGCTCAGCATGACGCGCCGGGAGGTGGAGGAATTCGCCTCCACGAACAGCGGCTGCGTCATCAGCGAGGGATAGTTGTCATACATCCGCCGGGCGATCGCCTTGTGCTGCCGGGCGCCAAGCGTCGTAAGCTCGCCGGCACGGTCTTTCGCATCGGCCGCGGCGACCTTGATGCGGCGGCGGACATCCTTGCCGTACTCGGTCAGCAGGTCCAGCGTCCGGGCGGTGTCCAGCTGCTGTTTCAGCCGGCGGTACGTCCGGTCGCTGGTCATGTACCGGGCGCCGTGACGTCCGTAATGGCTGATGTAAAAAGGTTCATACCCTTCCGGCGCCGGCGTCAGATGGCCGGTGGGGACGGGATAGTTGGCATAGTTGCCGGCTGTGAGCTCCATGTGGGACAGGAGCTCCTCCCGGGACGTCTGCGCGGCCGCTGTCCATCCCAGAACCAGCAGGCACGGCAAAATCAGGGGAAAGCGTCTCATAACCCAGTTATTGTGTGTCCATGTCTTCGTCGGAAAGCCCGAATTTGGCCGCCACGTCGTCCGGAATGTCGTTAAAGTCGATGGCATCCCAGATCTCTTCAATCTCGCGGCGGTCCTTCTTGGTGGGACGGCCCGCCCCCCGGTCGCGGGTGATGAAAAAGGTTTCCACCGGAGCGCGGAGCTTTTCCAGCTCGGCCGCCGGCGTCAGGTTCTCGGCATACTCGGGAACGAGTTTCGCCCCCACGCGATGCTCCAGCGGCCGCAGGACTTTATACGTGAATGTGACGGTCCCTTTCTTGACCGTCAGGATGTCTCCGGGCTTCACCTCCTTGGACGGTTTGGCATTGACCCCGGCCACCTTCACTTTCCCGCCCTTGCAGGCGTCCGTGGCGTCGCTCCGGGTCTTGAACGCCCGGATCGCCCATAAAAACTTGTCGATGCGCGTGTCGCTCATTTTTGATGATCAGTTGGCCGGACCGTCCAATTCGGGGTCCGGGAGTTCGTCGCCCTCGAGGCCGTCGTAGTCCTCGCCTTTCAGGTAAGGCGCCGCCGTCGGGTCGATGTAGGCGTCGGGTTCCCGGCGGGGTTCAAGGAGGGTTTCCAGCAGGTAGGTGTCGCGGTCGGACGGGACCAGAGTGAACTGCTTCAGTTCGGCGGGGACGACGACGGCGTCACCGCCCCGGAACCGGAAGTTGTCCATGCCTTCGGCCTCCATGAAGCCGGCGCCCTTCACGCAGGCGTAGAGCCGGAAACTGCCGCCCTGGTCCGCGATACGGACCGGATCCTGGAGCCGGATTCCGTTCACCGTGAACTGCGGGGTGACGGCAAGTTTTTCCATCACGGCTTCCGGGTTCCCCTTGGAAGAGGAAACCCTGTAAGGCTTGAAGTCAATCAGGTCGAATGCCTCCTCCAGATGCAGTTCCGCCTCGGCATCGTCCCAGGCGTGGAGCCGGAACCAGAGTTCGGAGGATTCGGCGATTTCCAGGAGACGGACATCCTGCGCGGCGTGGACCATGCCCGGGGTGACGAGATAGTGATCCCCCGCCTTGGGCCGGATGACATTCAGCAGTTCCTCCACCGTGCAGTCCAGACATTTCCGGTAGAACTCCTCCGCCGTCACCTCCCGCTTGAATCCGAGGAAAAGCTTCGCATCGGCACCCGTGGCGGCCACATACCAGAGGGCCGTCTTGCCGAAGGCGTCGTAACGCTGCTCGGCGGACTCGTCGTCCGGATTTACATGGAGAGAGGTGCGGCCTTTGATATCCAGCCACTTGACCATCACCGGGAACTGCGTCCCGTAGTATTCGAACGGGACCTCCCCGGTGAAACGCTCCAGGTAAGTCTGCATGATGTCACTGATGGAATTGCCGGACAGCCAGCCGTCCAGCGCCACGGAGTCGATGTAGCCCAGGTCCGCAATCCGGTATTCGGCGATTCCCCACTTGCGTTCCACCCGTTCGGGCTGGAAACGCATCGGCGTCAGTTTCCTTTCCTCCATGCACTAACGGATTTGGATGTCGTACGGGAGACGGGCGTATACCTGGGTGGGTTTGTTGTCGCGGAGATCTCCGAGAGTCCTGCCCAGCGACTCGAACGGCGTGCCGCTGAGGATGGAAGGGGCTTCCTTGCCGCCGGAGAGCATGTCCAGCAGCTGTTCCGTCTGGCTCAGCTGCGCGGGATAGGTCACGACGTGGTAATCGCCCTTGGACACGAATCCGGCGAGAGATGCCGCATAATCCACGGCCTCGCGCAGACCGCCGATCTCATCGACCAGGCCCAGGCCGAGCGCATCGGCACCCACCCAGACGCGGCCCTGGGCCATATCGTCCACCTGCTGCGTCTCCAGGGAGCGGCCCTCCGCCACCAGCCCCACGAAACGGCCGTATACGTCATCGACATAAACCTGCATGCTGGCGGTCTCCTCGGCGTCGAAGGGACGCATCAGGGAGTACATGTCGCTGTGTTTGTTGGAGCCGACGGTGACGAGGTTCACGCCCACCTTGCCGGCGGTCTTGGAGAACTCGGGAATCATCGAGAATACGCCGATGGAACCGGTGAGGCAGGTCGCGTCGGAATAGATCTTCTGCGTCCCGGCGGAAATCCAGTAACCGCCCGACGCGGCATAGTTGCCATAAGAGGCCACCAGAGGCTTCTCGTCCATCAGGAGCTTCAGCGCGGTGCGGATCTTCTCGGAAGCGACGACGCTGCCGCCCGGGGAATTGACGCGGAGGACGACGGACTTGACGGTCTTGTCCTTGCGGATCTTGTCGATTTCGGCGACAAAACGGTCGGAGGCGATGTCCTGATAGCCCTTGCCGTCCACGATTTCGCCATCGGCGAACAGGATGGCGACATTGTCCTTGCCGCGGAGCCGGTTCACCTTGACGTCCGCATAGTCGGCCAGGGAGACCAGGTGCAGGTCCTCCGCCTTTTCCACCTGGGCGAGGTCACAGAGTTTCGTGACCAGACCCTCATGGTCCAGGAGCTCATCCACGAGCCCGTTCTCCAGGAAGTCCTCCGGGAAATTGAGCTTGAGGTTGTCGATGAGGTCGTTATATTTTTCCACGGTGATGCCGCGGGACTCAGCGGTGGCGGCGGCGACCGTCTTCCACAGGGAATTGACCATCACCTGATACTGCTCGCGGTTCTCGGGGGACGGGGCGTTCTTGATGTACATCTCACCGGCGGACTTGTATTTGCCGTGACGGATGAGCTGGTAGTTCACACCCACCTTGTCCAGCAGGTCCTTCAGGAAGATCATCTGGCTGGAGAGGCCCACCATCTGCGGGCTGCCGCCGTGGTAGGAGGTCATATAGATCTTGTCGGCCACGGACGCCAGGTAATAGGAGCCGTTGCCGGGATTCTCGGTGTAAGCCACCACGGCCTTGCCGCTCTTGCGGAACTCGGCGAGGGCGGCGCGCAGCTCCTCCAGCGAGGAGACGCCACCGGATGCCGCATCGGCCCGGAGGAGGATATACTTGATGCCGGGGTCCGCCGCAGCGGCCTCAATGGCCTGGACAGCATCCCAGAGGCCGACAGTCGGGCCGCCGGCGGAAAGGCCGAGCAGCGAGACGCTCGGGCTGAAGGAATCGTCCAGCGTCTGCTCGCCGAGGGTGAACTGGGACATGTCGATGTCCAGCACACCTTCCCGGGGCAGAACGTTCTTGCTGCTTCCGAGGCTCACGGTACCGATCATGATGAAGAGGAGGATAAAGCCGACCACCTGCATCACGATGAACGCGCAGATGACGGCCAGCATCATTTTGACAAAATCTTTCATTTCCAGGATTCTTTATGAATGACAAATTTAATCATTTTTCCGCGAAATAACGTATATTTGTCTGAATGACAAAACGACACGCGACATGATCAATCCCGTCTACTCCCCCGCCCCCGACCGCTATGACCGCGGCATCCGTTACCGTCGCTGCGGCCGCAGCGGAATCCTCCTTCCCGAGATCTCCCTGGGCCTGTGGCACAACTTCGGCGACGTGAACCCGCTCGCGAACTCCCTGGAAATGGCGCATTACGCCTTCGACCACGGCATCGTCCATTTCGACCTCGCCAACAACTACGGTCCTTCCTACGGATCGGCCGAGGAAACGTTCGGGGTGATCATGAAAAAATCCTTCGCCCCCTTCCGGGACGAACTGTTCATCTCCTCCAAGGCCGGCTATGACATGTGGCCCGGCCCCTACGGCGAATGGGGCTCCCGCAAGTACCTGACGGCCAGCCTGGACCAAAGCCTGAAACGGATGAACCTCGACTATGTGGACCTCTTCTACTCCCACCGGTTCGACCCGAAGACACCGCTGGAGGAAACGATGCAGGCCCTCGTGGACATCGTCCGGTCCGGCAAGGCGCTGTACGCGGGCATCTCCAACTACCCGCCTGAAGCCGCCGCCTTCGCCTACCAGTATCTCAAGGACCGGGATGTTCCGTGCCTGATCTACCAGGGCCGGTACAACATCCTGAACCGGGAGCCGGAGCGGGCGATCCTGGGCCAGGCCAAGGAGAACGGCGTCGGCTTCATCGCCTTCTCCCCGCTGGCGCAGGGACTCCTGACCGGCCGCTATCTGGAAGGCATCCCCTCCGATTCCCGCATGGCGAAGGAGAAGTTCCTCAAGTCATCCGTCCTCACGCCTGCGATGCAGGCCGCCCTGCTGAAACTGAACGGCATCGCCGCCTGCCGCGGACAGACGCTCGCCGAAATGGCCCTCGCCTGGTGCCTCAAGGACGACCGCGTCACTAGCGTCATCATCGGCGCCAGCCGGGTCGCCCAGATCGAGGACGACCTCAAGGCGCTGGAGAACATCAGCTTCTCCGCGGAGGAGCTCGCGGAGATTGACGAAGCCGTGAAGGGCCTGTAAGATACGGAAATCGCGTTTTTTCCGTATATTTGTAGGATAATTCGAATTACTTATGGCACAGAAACCGTCCATTCCCAAGGGAACCCGTGACTTCGGCCAGCGCGAGATGGCCGAGCGCAACTACATATTCGACACCATCCGGAGCGTGTTCCGGACCTACGGATACCAGCAGATCGAAACGCCCGCGATGGAAAATCTCTCCACGCTTCTGGGCAAGTACGGGGATGAGGGCGACAAGCTCCTGTTCCGCATCCAGAACAGCGGCGAGAAGGCCGAGCTGCCGCCCGAGAAGGGCCTCCGGTATGACCTGACGGTCCCGTTCGCCCGCTATGTGGTCCAGCACCAGAACGAGATTTCGTTCCCTTTCAAGCGGTTCCAGATCCAGCCCGTCTGGCGGGCGGACCGCCCGCAGAAGGGCCGCTACCGCGAGTTTTACCAGTGCGACGTGGATGTGATCGGCTCCACCTCGCAGGTCAATGAGCTCGAACTGGTGCAGATCGTGGACCGGGTGTTCTCCCTCCTGGGCGTGAACGTGCTCATTAAGGTCAACAACCGCAAGGTCCTCACCGGCCTGGCGGAAATCTGCGGCTTCCCCGAGCGGGTGGTCGACATCACCGTCGCCATCGACAAGCTGGACAAGATCGGGCTCGAGAATGTCGAGGCCGAGATGATGGAGAAGGGTCTCACGGCCGATGCGGTCGCCGTCCTCCGTCCCGTCCTGCTGCTTTCCGGCACTACCGCCGAGAAGCTGGCCGTCATGCGTGACCTGTTCAACGGCGGCTCCGCCTCCGGCCTGGTCTCCGCAACCGGCCTCAAGGGGCTGG
>JAEEGK010007113.1_pt1 | contig 26710 bp, 14 predicted proteins | sample 8958771 | NCBI WGS metagenome assembly JAEEGK01 (sample SAMN16246547, study PRJNA631951) | gut metagenome | biome: gut microbiome; feature: rumen; material: SC-attached | host: Bos | place: Iran: Karaj | collected 2018-10 | reverse complement strand
AAATATATTTAAATAATAATAGAAAATAATTCAACTGCATTTATATAATATATTTATTTTTTTTATCTTTTAATTTTTTGAAAATTAATTTAAAGAATAATATGAACTAATACTATCAATATCATTGATATTTATTTGGGATAAAAATTTTTAAATTTTTATAATAAAGAAAAAATAAAAATTGAATATTTCAAAACAATAAGATATTAATTATTTAAAAAATATTAATTTTTTATCTCAAAAAATGGCTTCATCAATGTTTTGGAAAAGATTAACTATTTTAAATATTGGATTGATTTTTCTTTTTTATAAAACATATTTAATTTTTGAAGATATTATAACTGATAAAATGATGAATTCTCCAATTTTTCCCTCTTTGTCAGATGATGGATATCCTTTTTTAGAAAAAATTGATTGTAATTTTGAAAAATTAAATAAATTAACTGAATTAATAGAGAATAATCCAAATAGAGATAGTATAGTTATTGAAAATAAATATGCTTCATGTCCAACAAAAGAAAAAAATTTAATTTGTAAAGGAAATAATACTTGTTTAGATAATTTAAAAGTTTTTAAAAGTAATATAAAATTTGATTTATCTAATTATCATTTAATTGATGATTTTGATGGGAATTTATTTTGGAATATGATATATGAAAAAAACACAAATTTTAATAAAACTAGTTTAAATTTTATTAGAAAAATAATTTCAGGTTATCATTCATATATAAATTTAATTTTATTTTTTCAAAATAAAGATATAAATATTATTAAAGAAAAATTAACTAATTCACCTGAAAGATTGAATAATTTACTATATTTATATTCTTTAATTTATGAAAGTTCATATTTTCTAAATGAAGAATATAATGTTTTAAAAAAAAATGAGATATCTCTAAAATATATTAAAGAATGCATCAATTTATCTTCTCAAAGTTTATTAAATTATAAAAAAATAGAAGAAGAAATCTTAATAATTTTTAATAATATTCAAAAAATAATAAATTGCATTCCAAATCAATATTATATAAGTAAATATAGCTCTTTAATTGATATTGAAGCTCTGTTAACAATGTTAAAAATTCATTTTGGTAAACAAATTACAGAAAATGAACTATTAAATTTCAAATTTTTTTCATTTAAATTTTTAAGTTCATTTAATGAGCTTTTTGAATTTGAGAATATTCAAACACAAAAATCAATTAAATATTATAAATGGTCAAATTATTTTCCAATTTTATATACTGGAATTTTAGTTATTGGGTTTTTATATTTAAATAGTTATTTTATTAAAAATAAAGAATATTACAGTTCAAAAATTTATAGACCAAAAAAAAGAAGAATTTATTATAAAGATGAAATAGAAAGAAAAAAAAGAGAAGAACAAAATTTAAAAAAATAAGTGTTAAAAATAATATATATAAAATTAATTAAAAAAATATAATTTAAATTTAAATAATAATTGATTTTTCATCAAAAAGCTATTTAATTATTTTTCATATTTTAAAATAATTTAAACTATATGACAAGTACAATAGAAACAATAGAATCACTATCAAAAGAAACAAGTGATACTTCAATTCCAAAAAGTAAAAAAAGAGAATATAAATTTCATTCAAGAAGAAACAGAGAAAATTTAATTAAAGAAGTTTCAACTCCAAAAAAAGAAATTTTTCAAGAAGAACAAAAACAAAACGATGAAAAAGAAAATTCAAATGAAAAGAAAAATTTATTTAAAACAAAGGAAATAATTGAAGAAAGTAAGAAAGATGAAAAAATAGAGGATTTGAAAAATAAAGATGATATAGAATTCACTGAAGAAATTGTTGAAGTTACTATTAAAGAGGAGAGAAAAACTTATAAAAATAAAAATTTAAGAAAAAAAGGAAAAAGCAAAGAAAAAGAAAAAATTGAAAAGGTTATTAAAGAAGAAATAGAACAAAAAATTCAAGAAGAAAATGTTTCAAAAAATAATGAAGAAATAACACATAAAGTAGAAGAAATCCCAGCACAAAAAATAAAAGAAGAAAAAGAAAAAGAAAATATTAAAGAAACTAAATTTAAATTTTCAAATAATAATTTAAATAAAAAATATACTTTATCCCCAAAAGAATATATAAGTGAATTTTTAAATGAATTAAATAATATAAGATCAAATCCCAAAAAATACAATAATGATTTAAATTATTATGAAGAAAATGCAAAATTATCATATGGATTTAAGCCAAATACCCAAAAAGAAATATTAAAATTAATAAATAAAATAAGAAATTCAAATAATACTTCAAGACTTCAAAAAAATGAAAAATTAACAGAATTTGCAGAACAATATTTACAAGAATTACATTTTTCTAAAGGAAGAAAGTTATATCCAAAAGATCAAGATATATTATTAAACGATTTAAACTCAGAATTTAAAAACGTTAAATTTTGCAAAAATTATGTTTGTACAAATGAAAATCCAAAAAAAGGAATTTTTGAATTGTTATTTAATGAAAAAGATTTAGCAAATGGAACTAGTGATAGATTATTAAATCCTGAAGCTAAATTTATTGGAATTGCTCATGAAAAAATCAGAAATTTATATGTTACTGTTATTATTGTTTCTGATACTAATATTCAACTTAATCAAGAAAAATTGTTAGATGGATTATTAAATGAAATAAATAAAATTAGAAATAATCCTCAAATATATTTAAAATATATTGATAAACAAAATGATAATTATGAAAAAATATTAAATGCTAGAAAAGTTTGTTCTTTAGAATATAATAATTTATTAGAAAAAGCATGTGAAGAAAGAGGTAAAAAATTTATTGAAGAGCAGAAATATTATAATAGAAAAGAATTAATTGAATTTTTAAGTAATTTTGGTAGAAATTATTTTATTGTTGAAGAATATATTGATGATTGTACATTAACAGCAAAAGAATTTGTTATAAATATGTTCCAGAAAGAAAACATTAATCAAATTATATTAAATAGAAGAATAAAACAAATTGGTTTTTCTCAAACTTCAAATGGAAAAATTATAATATTATTTTCAGATGCTTTTGATGCTGTTTTAGAAAAAAAAGAAATAACAATTGAAAGTATAAGAAGAAAATTATTTAGACCAAATTTAACAGAAGATGAAATATTACAAATTAAAAATGATTTTAATACTTTTGATTCAAGAAGTGAAGGAAAAATAAAACCAAATTTACTTTTATTAATTGCAAATAAAAGTAATGATTGGGGAAATAAAAATCCTTTTTATTATACTGCTTTAAAAGAATTAAATAATGAAGAAAATAATAAAAATGGTGTTACTTTTAATCAATTTATTATAACTCTTAAAAGAGTTATAAGAGATTATTCAAGGGAAGATTTTGAAAATAATTGGGAAGAAATTTTTAATTTATATTTTAATGAAGAAAAAAAAAATGTTATTGATAATTCAATTTTATATAAGGTTATTAAAGATTTAGGATTTAATATTACTGATGATGAAATTAATGAATTTGTTGATAGAATAGATGGTGAATTAAATTTGAATAAGTTTATTGAAATTATGAAGGAAGTTGAATCTAGTAATTTTAGGAAATGAGAAATTCTTGTTTTTCATTTCTTTTTAACTTATTATATTGAATAATCTTATTTTTTAAATTTTAATATTTAGTAAAATTTTATTGATATAAAAAATATAAAATTTATTTAATTTATATAATAAAAAAATTAAAAATTTGATAATTTTTTTTAAATATTAGAGAACTTTTTTTGGTTTCTATTTATAAAAAAAATACACATATATCAATTTTTTTAAAATCGAAAAAATTAAAATTATAAATATTAACATATTTATTTTTCAATTATTTTTACCTTTTAAATAAATCTTCATAATAATCTTATAAAAACAAATTTATGATTAAAAACATATTATATCAATAACAAAATATAGTAAGAATGCAAAGAATCAATTAATGAAGAATAAAATTAATTTTTTGAATAATTTAAATTTATATGAAATAATTTTGAACAATTAATTATAATTATTTAATGGGTTGTCCTTGTTGTATTCAGTATGATAATAAAAAAGATTCTAGTGTGAAAATTGATATAAGTGTCAATTATATAAACGACAATCAAAAAGAAGAAGATGATAAAAATAAAAATATAAAAACAAAAAATAATAATTATGTAAATCATTCAATGTCAATAAGTAATGTAATAACAAAAACAGAATCATATGAAAAAAAAGAAGATTCAAATTTAAATAAAATAAAAAATAATATTAAAAAACAATTTAAAGAAAATCATTTATCTCTACAATTACCAACAGGAAAAAATAATAATTTCAATATTACTTTAATAAAAGATTTAGAACAACATAAAAAAGACAATTGTTCTATTTATAAATCTTCATCTCAAGTTTTTTCAAAGAAAAAAGCTTTTGAACAATTACCATTTAATGGACAACAAAAATATAATTCTTCAAGTCCAAAGAAAAGTAATGAAAAATTAATTCAATTAGGTTTAAATGATTCTGATGATGAAATACTATCATCAACAAAAGGTAAAACAGTAGAAAAAACATTTATTTCTGAAAATAATAAAAATTTCACATCTTGTCTTTCAATGCCTGAAACTAAGAAAAAAAAATCCAAAAAAAAAATAGAAATTTTAAATGAACAATTTACAGATTTTCAAAAACAATTTTTACTAAATATTTTAACAGAAAATGAAGTTATAAATTCAGAAATGAATGAAAGTATAATAAATAAAATATTAAATTCAATAATTTATAAAAAAATTAGAAAAAAAGTTACATTTTTTACTGAAAAAGATGTTAATGATGATTATTATTATATAATTGAAAAAGGAAAGTTAGAATATTCTTATGATGACGAATTATATGAATTATATGAAGGAAATGGAATTAGCACAAAAGCTTTATTAAAATATACAAAAAATAATTGTTATATTAAATCTTTAACAAGAGTTTATTTATTTGTTTTACCTTTAGAACAATATAAAAAAATTTCAAATGAATTTATTTTAGAAAAAACTTCAATAATTAAAAATTGTTTTCTTAATAATTTTTTATTTTCTAATATTGATATTGAAACTCAAAATGCTATTGCTAAAATTTCAAAAATTGTAAATGTAGAAGATAAAAATTGTATTGTTGAAGAAAAAAATTATATAGATAGCATTTATTTTGTTCTTGAAGGAAATATAATTTGTTCTAATAATAATATAATAATAAAAAGATTAGAGAAAGGAGATAATTTTGGAGAAACTAATTTATTTTATCAAATTGAATCATTGTATAGTTATATTGCAGAAAATCAAACAAAATTAATTCAAATTAAATATAAAGAGTTAAAACAAATATTAAGGGAAGAAAATTTAAATAATTTAATTATGATTATTTTAGAAAAATCAATTAAAGAAAATGAACATTTAAAAAATTATATTCATAAAGATAATTTAACCAAAATTTTTTCATCATTTAGTTTAAAATTTTATAAAAATACAATAATAATACCTCAAAATCAAAAAAAAATAATAATACCAATTTCAGGGACAATATTTAAAGGAATGAAAAATCAAACTCATTTATTAAATTTAAATAAAAATCAAGAATTTATTAAAAAAGGAGAAATGTTTTTAGGATGTTTAACTTCAAATATAGATTATAATATTATGGGAGATGAATGTATCATTTTAGAATCTTTATGGGATAAATTATTACCTTATTTATCCACTATAAAATTTCCTGAATTAAAAGTTTCAACAATTGATTTAATAGATATTTTAAATCAAATTTCTCTTTTTAATTTTCTTCCTCCTTTTAAAATTTTTCAGTTAGCAAATCAAATAAAATTAAAATATTATAATCCTGGTGAAATTATATTAAAGAATGGACCAATTTCAAATAAATTTTTTTATATAAAAGAAGGAAAAATACAAATTTTCATTAATGGTAAAATAGTAAAAAAATTAACGGAAACTCAAACTTTTGGTGATATTTCATCAGAAAAGGGTTCTTATTCAAGAAAAGCTGATTTCGTTAGTTTAACAAAAATTATTTGTTTTGTTATTGAAAAGGAATCTTATGAAAAATTATTTGATGATAATGAATTATTTCAACCTTTAAAAAAAATGCTGTTTTTAAAAGATTTAACAATTTCTTTAGATTCATTATATTATATTAGAGATATTGGAAGAGGTGCTTATGGTAATGTTTATTTAGTTTCTGATGATAAAAAATATTATGCAATGAAAACTGTAGAAATGAAATATGTAACTGAAAATAAAAGTATAGATAAATATTTTATCAATGAAAAGATAATTTCTTCAAATTTAGATTTTCCTTTTATTATTCATTTAATTAATACTTATAAAACAAGAGATTATTTATTTTTTCTTATGGAATTTATAGATGGAATTACTTTAAGAAAAAAAATAGAAATGAAAGAAAAAGATAATTATGATATTGAAGAAATTCAATTTTATGGAGCAATTTTATTTTCTGTTTTAAATTATTTACAAAAACAAAGAATAATACATAGAGATTTTAAACCAGATAATATAATGATAGATACAAATGGATATTTAAAAGTTATTGATTTTGGCGTTGCATGCTATTTAAAAAATAAAGATTATACAAATACAATAATTGGAACTTGTCATTATATGTCTCCTGAAGTTATTGAAGGAAAAAATTATAATTTTAATTGTGATTATTGGTCTATTGGAATTATTTTATATGAACTTTTTTATGGGAAAGTCCCTTTTGGATATAATATTAAAGAAGTAAACAAAATTTCTAAAGAAATATTAGAATCAAAAATTCATTTTCCTTCTGATAAATATGAAAATTTTAATAATTTAATTTTAAATTTATTAGATAAAAATGTAAAAAATAGAATTACTAATTTTAAAGGAATCAAGGCACATAAATTTTTTAAAAATTTTAATTTTGAAAATTTAATGAAATTTATGATTAAACCAAAATTTATTCCAAAAGAAACAGTCAAAAGAATTAGTAAAGATAATTTAAATCTTTCTTTTTTAAGAGTAATGAAAAATAATAACGAACAAAGTTCAAATGATTTAAGTATTAAATTAAATAAACCACAAATTGATGATATTCTATTATCTTTTTAATTAATATATATTATTTTATGTGGTGATTTTGTAAATTGAATATAAATATTTTCATAAGTTTAAAACTAATTTTATTTTATAATTAGAATTTAAAATAGAAATTACTATTAATAATAATCTAAATTTAAATAATAAATTCAATATTTTCATTTTTTTTTAATTTTTTTTTTTTACTTTAAATAGTTTAATTGTCAATTTGTAATTATTGATTTTTTATTCCTACATTTATGGAGTTAACGTAATCCTCATAGTCGGGATCACTTGGCTTTGATTAGCTCATTTTTTTAAATTATAAAGTTTTGGAAAAAACAACTAAATTTTAATCGTAATTAAAAGTAAATATGAAAATATGATTCAAATTTAATTATTCTTTATGATAATTATTTCTCATTTCTTATATTAAAATATTATAATGAAATAATATATTCTCTCCAAGATAGCACTCTAAAAATGGAAAATGTAGAAAAAATCCATAGCTTTACTATGAGAATTACACTATACACTTTTTCCTTAAAGAATATTTTATTATATTTATTTTTTAAATTAAAGAAATATATTAATTTAATTTTTTTATATACTTTTTCAAAATAATTACCTATTATTTCAAACCTTAAACTAAATATATTTTATTTATTCACAAAAAAATAAAATTAATAATTTAAAATTTCATTCATAATATTAAAATAAATATACTTTGATATAAATTATTCTAATAATAAATGTAAATAAATCTAAAAATTATACTTTTTCATTAATAAGATTTTTTAAATTAAATTGTTTTTTTTAATATTAACTTATTTTACACCAAAATAATTTTCTTTAAGAAATTTAATATCATTTTTTTTTCTTGTTTGAATAATTAAAAATATTAAAGCAAAAATTAAAAGAAAGCATAAAATAGATAAAATTACAATCACAAGAATTCTATAATCTTTTCCTTTTATATTTATTTTACAAAATTCCAAAATTTGACTTTTCATCCATATTTTTTTTTCTATATTAGTAATAAAATCACTTAATTTAAATATATCAACAATTTCATCATTAATAATATAATGAACTTCATAGTCATCATAAGATAAAGGATGTTCTTTTTTATAAACTTCCAAAAAAAGACTGGAAGCAAATGTTGGTCTAATATAACTATAATTTTTTCCAAAAGCATCATTAATAAAAATTTCAATTCCACATATTGTAATATCATGACCAGAAACCATAATATATTTTGGATGAGAAAAATCATTTAAATTCTTATCAATTGTTACATTATATAAATCTGCATAAACTCTATTTTTTAAATAAACTAACATTTCACTTAACATTGGACTCATACTCATTTCATTTATTTGTTTTTTTTCATCTCCAAAAATATAATATTGAAAATCTGTATCTGCGACTCTACCACAAAATTCATAAAAATTATCTATATTTATATTATAGTTTGTTAAATCATTTAAATCTCTTCCATCAATATAATCACTAATAAATTGATCACACATTGTAGTTATTATTGGAAAAGAATAATTCCCTTTTTGCTTTAAAAATGCATTAAATGAATCTTTATAATTTTTCTCAAATTCATTTTCAATATTTTTTATTTTTTCCAAATTTAAATTTTTTTCTTTTATAATATTAACAGTTTCTATACAATCAGGTGAATCATAAATATTAAATCTTTTATCAATATCATTATAAATATGAAAAGGAATAGTGGAAATAAATTGAGGTAAAGGTGAATTTTGATTATTTAATTTATTAATTTCAATATTCATTTTCTCACTTATAATAAGAGGAGGATTAGAAAATTTTTGTTGTTCTTCATTTAAAGTTTCAGCATAAATATCATCTGGTGGATATAAACCTAATAAATGAGAAATACCACTTTCAATAGTTCTATTTAAATCAGATGATATTAAATATATTTCTCTTGGATTAAAAGTTTTAGATAAAAATGTCATATTATCAATAAATCTTTCATGATTTCTAAAACCTGAAATATAATGCATTCTTTTTCCTATTAATGTTAATTCTTGAGGAGCAGACCATTTATGGCCATATGTATCTTTTGATGATTTATCTAATGTCATTGGTCCTCTTGCTCCATGACGAAATAATTCGAAAACAAATATAGGAGTTTTATTACTTTTTGATATTGTTATAAGGAAAATGAATATTAAAATATTTATGTTATTTGTCATTTTTTTATTTTGGTTTTTTTTGCTTTATTAAATGAAAAAATATTTAAAAAATATTATTTATTTTTAAATTCATTATTTAAAAATTTTCTTTCTAATCAATAAACCAAAAATTTTTTAATCTTTCTTTATCAAATCCTTAATAATTTGATTTTTAAAAATATAAAATTTTAATATAAACCTTTTTAAGAATTTTTAAGGGTAAGTTTTATCTTGGAGAATCTTCTACCTTTTTTTATATTAAAATTCTATAAATACTTTTTATATAAATTTAAGTTCTGTGGGTATAGACATTTTTTCTTATAAAACTAAAGAATGATGATTAAAAAAATCTCAAATTTTTATGTGTATTAATTATATATATATTAAGAGAGAATTTTAATTTTGAAGATTTTTAAATATTGTGATGATAGTTTATTTTAGATTATAAGTATTTTATTTTTATTTTTCAATTTTTCAGCTGTTGTAAAATAAAATTTATGTTTGTTTATATATTATTATCTTTCTCTACTTAAATTAATAAAAAAAATATATTGATAAAAACTATTTTTCTTGAAAAGGAAGAAAAGTTCTCAATTTTTTTTCCCAAATTTATTTTTATTTTTTAAATTATTTTTTATAGATTCAATATGCAAAATTCATCTTTAATTCTAAATAAAAAAAGGTTTGATATTCCAAAATTTATATGAAAGACATTATTTAATAAGAGAATATGATATTATTATATGTTGAAGTTACTTAGGAGAAAGAGTTCAGTTACTTGGTTTTACTCAAACAAATAATATAATTATTTAAGCATTTTTGTAAATGAAGAAATATTTAATGATTAAAAATTAAATTTATATTTTTTTAAGGTTATCAAATATAAATTTTCCACAAACATACTTAATTCAGTTATAAATTAAAATTAAAATTAAATTAATCATATAATACCTTTATGTTATAACAATTCTAATAATTGAATATTATGATATTTGTTGAATTTTTTGAGAAGTATCACATAAATTACAATGAATATTATAACTATTGCTTGCATAAATCTTATTTATACAATCTTTACAAAAATAATGATTAAACTCTTTATTTAACAACAAATTTAAATCGTGCAATTTACATTCATGTAAATTATATTGAAAAACATTTAAGCAAATACAACACACATTTTTATTTTTATTCAAATAAAAATCAATTAATTTAGAACAATCAACTTTCCACTGATTAAAAAGTTTAATTAATTTATATATATTTTTAAACTCATAGATGTAACCACAAAAACAAACTAAATTATCTTTAAACAATAAAGTGGATATCATAAAATTATAATAATCATTAATGCATTTTTGAGAGCATAAATAACATCCACAAGAAAGATTATAATTATTATTTGAAGAAGTAATTGGTTTATCACACATAATACAAATTGATCTTTTGATGTTTTTCATAATTGCTTCGAAAGTAAATTCTTTGTGAAGTTTATAACTTTCATCAATTCCATCTTTTATAGTTGTATCAATAATATTTCCTAAAGTTATATTATAATCTAAAAAATCAGTAATTTTTTCTGTATTCCTTGAAAGAGAAAATCTTTTTTGTTTTTGAATGAAATAAAGGAATAAATTTTTTAAGTTAAATTTTATTTCTTTCATCAAACATCTTATACAAATAAAAACTTCTTTTTTTCCCATTCTTTTATATCTTGCCATCATATGTTTATCTTCTTCTTTACAAATAAAGCAGAAAGCTTTTTTTTTTGAAGTGGTATAATCAACAGTTAAATATTTTTTATAAGTTTTAAAATAATCTTCGAGATAAATTAAATCATAATGAGTTCTTTTATAAAGTAAACATATTATATTACTTTCATCATTTAATCCAAAAGCTTTAACAATAATTTTTTTATAAGAATGAAAAATATCTGTAATTTCTTCAATAGAAATTAATTCAATATTATACCCTAAAATAAAAGGAGTTAAATAAATAGCAATTCTTTCAGCTTCTTGATAAAATTTAAATAAATATTTCTCATAAAAGGAATCAAAATCTAAATTTTCTTGAAATTCAGGTGGTAATAAATGAGATATTAATATAGGAAAATCTTCAGATAAAGTTTTAGTTTTATTTTTTTCAATAAAATGATATAATAAGACTCTATAATAAGCAATAATTCCTAAATCAAAATCTCTATAATTATTTAGCATTTTAATTAAAACAGTATATGTTTTTTCTATTGGATCATGACTTTTTGATGTTAAAGAAAAATAAAGCATAATTAAACATTTAAATGTTATATTTAAATCTATTTTATTTTCACTTGCAATTGAAATCAAATGAGAATCTTTTAGTAAGAATTTAAAATCACAAATAAAATTTTTTAAAAAATTTATATCACTTTTAAAAATCAGATTTTCCAAAAAACTAAATAAAATTGCTCTGTAAAAGCAGTTTCCATCTCCTTTAATTTTTTTCCAAAAAACTTTTGGATATATATTTGATTTAATTTCAGAATTATCAGAAAACTCCATAATTTGTTCAATTGTATTAAAAAGTAATTCGTTATCACATTCAGTATTAATTAGATTTAATTTATCCAAATTTTTTTTAAATAGTTTTATTTCATCTTCTCTAAAACTTAATAATACATGTTTAATAAATATTTGTCCTGTTTTTGAAGGATCATCTGGAAGGATATTCCAATTATATTTAGATAAATAATCATTTTGAACAAATAAATTTTCAATTGTTTTACTTACATTATATTTATCTGTTTCCAATTGTTTCATTAAATCTAAATTGTTATTATGAATAAAAGAATAGTCATATTTTTTAGGTAAGTTGACACTACAATATATGTTAGGTTTATCTTCTGGACCGACTACGTCTGTGTTTTTTTGATATGGGATTAACATATGTTTGTAAATTTCTTCTTCGTTCATATTTTTTTATTAAATGATTTTATAAAAAAAATATTTTTTATTTTATAACTATATATTAGTTAATTTAGCGATTTCATCTATATATTTATATGAATTATTTATAAATTTTTGAACAGCTTCTTGTATTTGATGAGAGTAATTTATATTTTCTATTTTCATTGTAAGTAAAGCACTCAAAAAATTAAAAGAAGTTTCTTTTGGATAATTATTATAAACATATCCAATAAAATCATTAATTTTAAATTGATGATTTGTTTGAAACTCTGAAAATGACTTTAAATTATTCTCAATTTCTTGTTTAAGTTGAATGAAATTTTCATAATAAATTTGATAATCTTGATTTGTAAAAGAACAATATCTTGAAATTCTATTTTCATTCAAAGAATAGATTATCAAATCAAATTTATAAATATTTGCGAACAAAGAATAAATAATATTTTCTAAATGTTCATAAGTTTTTTGAGGGTCAATAAATAAAGGTACTTTTTCCTCAAATATTTGATTTTTATTTCTTTCAATATTATTATTCATAATATTACTATTAATTTTATTGTTATTAGTACAATTAATAAAACTATTATTTTTATAATCATTATTATTATTATCATTTTTTTTACATATTTGATTTCCTGTTTTCTTATCATATTCATTTTCACAAATTACAGGAACATAATTATCATCTAAATAAAATTTAAAAGTATTTAATGAATTTATTTTATTTACAATCTCAAAAACGCATAATTTACATAATATTTTTGGTATTTTAAAAGACCAATTAACTGTTCCTTTGTCATAATCTCGAAAAAATTCTAAAAATTCTTCTTTATTTTGATTAAAAATTGTAGGTATATAATCAACAACATCATTCATACATAAATAAAGATATCTTAAATAACAAATAAAATCATCAGAATTTTTAAATCTAATTAATTCATTAGTATGATGTTCAGGCTTATTACAAATTAAACAATTTTTTTTAAAATATTCACATTTACATTTATGTCTATAATAATGTTCACATAATTTTGCAATCTTAATTAATTTTGTTTTTAGTCTATTTGGAATTTTATTTTGAGATGGAATAAATGGAAATTTCATTTCTTTTGGATTTAATTTTGGTTTATAACCTTTACATAAAGATTCTATTAATGATGCATCTCCTTTTGAATTACAACATGAATATTTAACACATTTATTTTCTTTTTCATCTTCTTTTATTTCAATTTTTTCATTTGATTCTTCATTTTTTAATTCTTTTTTTTTATCATTATTTATTTTTTTTTTATATGTATATTTTTTATCATTTAATAAATCAAAAATGTTAATTGGTGAATTTTTTATTTTAACTATTTCATTTTTTTTTTGATCAATTTCAGGATTTTTTTGAATAATTTTCTTTTTATCTTTAATCTCAAAATCATTAAAAAAGGGATAATTAATTGAAAAAGTATCATAATTATAATTTTCAATTTTTGAAAAATCTTCATTTGATTTATTACATAAATCAGAACAAGAATGACATTGACATAATTTTCTACATTTAAAACAAATCCAACCATTTTCTTCATATTCTTTTTTTAGGTCAACAAAATTATTTGAAAATATAATCTTAATACATTTATCACAAAAAGCTTCTTTACAATCTTCATCAGTACAATTAATAACTTCATTTGCATTTTTTGATTCTTTGCAATAATGACATATTATAAAATAAATATTTTGTTTTAATGATTTATTATTGTTTTGTTCCTCCATTTAAATGTTAATGAATATTAAAATTAATGTTTATATATTAATTAAAGTTTGAGAACATATAAAAAAAATTTTTAATAATTATATATTAATTAATCTTTTAATGAATTATAAAAATTGTTTATATCTTCAATAAATTTATTTGTCATATTTTGGAATTTTTGAAAATTTTCATCAAATTCATCTGTTAATTTTTGAAAAGTTGATAAATATTCATTTGAACATTGATTAAAAGAATTTAAAAAATTTTTATAACATATTTTAATTTTATTTTGAATTAATTCTAAGTAATGAATTTGATTGATTATTTTATCTTTAAAATGAAAAAAAATTACGGTATAAATCATTTTAATTTTATCTCCATGGCTTCTAGTTTTATTTAAATAATTTGAGTAATTAAAATAAATCAGAAATTCATAAAAGATTTGTAATAACTTATCAACAGAAAAATTATAGAAATCTTTTATTTCAAATAAAAGGGCAGTATCTCTATTTAATAAATTCTTATTAGAAAATGAATCTGAAAAGATTGAAAAATTGTTTGTAAAATTAATATTTAAATTTTTATTTGAATCTGGACTTTCCAAATTATCTTTTTGAGAATTTTGTGTATTTGAGGTTATTTTATTTAAATTTTCTGACTGATTATTTTCAATTATATTTTCACTTGTTTTTTCAGTATCATTATTAATATCAATTATAATATCTTTATTTAAATCTTCATCAAGTAAAATATTATTTGCATTTTTTTTTTCATTTATATTTTTTATTGTTTTTTTTTCCTTTACCTTTTCATTTCCTTTATTAACTGTAAAGGGAAAATTATCTTTGCTGTCTTTTTTTTTTTTATTGTCAACAAATATTGAAATAAAATAATTTAAACAATTAGGAAGATTAATTTGTTTTAATAAACAGCATTTACATAAAAATTTATGATTATAAAATTTCCATTTTTCGGAACTAAACTTATAATTTGAAAAATAGTTAAATACATCTTTTTTATTCTTTGCAACATTTTCCTTATTATAAGTTATAATATCAGGAATACAAGTGAATAAATATTGTAAATAAAATAAAAATTCTCTTGAATTTTTAAACCTTAAAGTTTCTTTTTGATGAATCATATTAATACCACATATACCACAAAATTTAGAAGAATAAACAGAATTATATTTTTCAATTTCATTTGCTGTTTTATTTAATTTAATTATAAATTTATTATCTTCTTTTTTTTTCTGTTCTTTTGTTTTATTATTAATTGCTATAGATTCAATTAATTCAATGTCTTTTATTTGATTTATATTTTCATTTTTATTTCCTCTTTTATTTTTTAATTTATTGTTATTTTTTTTATTTGAAGCTTCTTTTAATATTGTATTTTTATTATTTTTTGTTGGGGATGGGTCTCTTTTTTTATTTAAGTTAACTTTCTCTTCTAATCTAATACTTTGATTTTTATTTTTTCCATTTAACGATGAAGAGTTTTCTTCTATTAGATTTTTTCTTGATGAAGTTAATTCTTCTTTTCTTTCGCTCATAAAAATAATATAATATTAAAAAATTCTTTAATGGCCCTTTATATATGGATAATTAATAATTTTATTATAAATAAAATAATCTTTTTATATATGTAATATATTAAATTTCATTATAAGCAAAAACATAATTTAAGGGTATACAAAATCATTTTTGAATTTATAAATTTAATTGACAATGTTTTGTTATTATGTTATCTATTTATATAAAAAAATTTATTTTTAATAATTATTCAAAACATCAATTATTTTAAACCCAAAGTTTTAATTCTTTGTTTTCTTTAATATTTAGAAATTTTTTATATATTTAGAAATGAATAATGGTTAAACCTATTATATAATTTTTTGTTTCCAGAGTAAACGACAGATTTTATGTATAAATTAAAAAATATTTTGGAATAACAAAATAAATTTTAAATGAATATGGTGATCATTTAACTTTTTTTTGGATTTCACATCAGATCACATTAAAATTTAGAGCAACCAAATGATTTTCATGATTAATATTTTATGGAATAAAATTATATTTCAAGTTTTATGATGGAATTTCTGAACTTTTTTATAAAAGTAAAAATAACTAAAACAAAAAAATTGATTTAAAGTAATAAGATTTACAAAAAAAATAATCAAAATTATAATTTTAAAAACTAATTGTGAAGTTTAATTATTCAATTTAAATAAGCATATAAAAAATTTTAAAAATTTAGGTTAGAATTTTTAACCTAATAATTTTTCCCGCTTAAAAAAGCAAAATTTAAAAATAAAAAGCCAAAAAAGTCTAAAAATAATATAATCAAAAAAAAAATATAAAATTCATAAAATAAGCTAAGACATTTAGTAAATTTAATTTATTGTGGAAAATATGTTTGATTAGATAAAATATTAAAAATAAAAGCTTTTAAAAAGTTAATAAAAAGATTTTATAAAATTTAACATTCATATTACAAAACAAATGAATATAGAGGAGAAGGTTTTAAATAGGAAACGATTTGATTTTAAATTTAATAAATTGAATATTAATTATAGTTTTCAGTGAGAATCGAAACTGAGTAACTTATTCTTTTTTTGAAATAATAAAAATAAGAGAATTATTATTTGAAATGAAAAAAAAGAACTTAAATTTATGAGAATAAATTGAGGTAAAATATTGTTATTATTATAAGAAATTTTTTTAATTTATGTAATTGGTTATTTTAAATTGATTGGTTCTATAAAATAAAAAATATTTGTCTATTTTTGATTTAAGAAAAATAAGTGGACAATTCAAAAAGAAATCTCTATAATAATTCATCAATATTTAATTACTTATTTTAGTATTCTTCTTAGATTCTCCTAAAAAAAAGTTAAATTTTTTTCTTTTAAATCATTAATTAAAAATAATAAACTTAATATTAAATATTCATATTTTTTTGTTTTTCATATTTTTAATAAAAATAATCAAATCTTATATTATATTCTCATCAACATCTATTTTTTAATTGTAAATTAGGGTTTTAAATATAATAACAGATATAATATTCCTCTTGCATGATTACTTTCAAAGGTATAAATTTTTGGTTTTTATAATAGAATTTTTAATATAGAATTTAAAAAAAGAAATAATTATTTAATGAATAATTATATTCAAGAGTTATACAAATTATATATATATAGAGCATTATCATAACGTTTAAAACTTAATAATTATAATCATATAACATAAACAAATACATATGATTACTAAACAAACTCATTAGAACAATTGATTAAGAAAAATTTATTTATAACCTTCAATATTTTTTAAATTCAATGAATTTATAATAATCTTTGTGTTAAATAAAAATAAGGTTATATTCATATAAATTACAATTATGAAAATAAATGAGACTTTGTAAATTTAAGAAATTGTATCATATCCACTGTTAAAAATCAATTGATAATCTTTTCAAGAAAAAAAGAGAAAAAAAATAATAAAATTACTCAGGAACCACATAATAATTTAGAGTACAACAAAAATTTTTAATAACATTATCAACTTTATATGATTTAATAGCAGTAAAATAACTATCAAATATACTCCATTTTTTAATATTAAAATCAAATTTTTCACAAACTCCTTCAACACTTCCACCAAAAACAAAAATATTTTTTTCCCAACAAAAAGCAGAATTATATGTAGCTCTAGGACAAATCATATCATTTCCTTTATACCAAATATTTCTTCCATCTTTTTTACTAGAAAGTTTTCCTTGAAAAACACAACTTGAATTTTGATAAAATTCATTAACTCCTCCTAAAATAAAAATTACTTGATTATTATAATTAATAACTCCCATTTTAGATAATTTTTCAGGTAATTTGATTGGATAAGTTGTCCAAATATCTGAATAAATATCATATTTTTCTATTGAAGAAAGTAATTGATCATTATAAACTCCTCCAAAAACAAATATACTTCCTTTATAAATAACACATCCAAAAAAAGCTCTTGGATGATTTAAATTAGAAATTGTTTCCCATTTATTTTTTCTTATATCAAATCTTTCACAATTTTTTAAAGTGGAATACATTTCATCTTTTCTATCAATATGTTCATAACCACCTATTGAATAAAAATAATTATTAAAATATATAGTAAAATGACCATATCTTCTCATTTGCATATTTTTAAGAGTATTTACTTCATTAATATTATTAGAATTTATTTCAAAAACCATATTTGAAGGTTCATTATTGAAACTTTTGCATCCTCCAGTTAAAATCATTTTTTGACCTGGAATAGTACATATTGAAGAATAACGAAAAGTTCCTAATAATCTAGATATATCATTTGTATAATATATTATTTCCCATTTTGATTCTTTTAATTTATATTTTAAACAATAATTTGCTTCTCCAAAACAATATATTGATATATCATTCATATCTTGTTGAGGAAATTGATTTATTTTTGGTAATATATATTCAGGATTTGATTTATTGTTATTTAAAAAAGAATTTCTTCTACTTCCTGCACTTGGAATTTTATTTCTTATTTTATATTGATTTTTATCTATATTATTTTGAGAATTTGAATTTAAATAATCATAATTTTTATTATTTATTATAGGATAATCACTATTTTGACTATATTGATATCTTCTATCTAAATTATAATCATTTGATGATCTATGATTTGCAGATGAATTTCTATAATAATATGCACTTGAATTTCTTTTTTTATTTGTATTGTCTCTTGATTTTATTTTTAATTTTTTTCCTTTTCTTTTTGGAATTTTATATTTTGCTTCACTTAAATTTCCATCACTAGAATAATTTTCACTTTTAGAAGAAGAATCAGCACTAAAATTACTAGGTTGAATTCTTTTAATATAATTATTAATTTCATTATCAAACTCATGATTAAAATCAACATTATTTCTATTAATATTTTTTTCATTAACATTTCCATTATACTTTAAATTTTTTTTACTATTAGAATCATCAGTTTCATCTAAAGATTCACTTTCATCAAAATAATAACATATATTTTTTGGGTCAATTTTTTCTAATAAATGAAGTAAATCTGAAGTATTTATTGGAGTTGGTTTCATTGAAGGATCAATAGTTAATTCTGCTTTTAAAGAAATTTCAGTTTTATATAATCTTTTAATATCCATTGCACTTTTATGTAAAAAAGAAGTAAATTCTTCTATTTTTTTTAATATTTTTGCATCGGAAAAATTTTCTAAATTTTTAGTCAATTCATCATTAATATGTGCAATTCTTTCTATTTGACCTTGATCATTTTGTAAACAAGTTTGAATTTTTTTAAACCTTTTAATTTCATGAAAATATTTATTATTAAATTCTTCAATAATACTATTTTTTTTTTCTTCTATTTTTTTAATAATTTCTTCAAAAGATTTAGTAACAATAGTGATTTGATTTAATTTTTGTTTTTCAACTTCATCAATTTTATTTTCAGAACTTGATTGATTATCTTCATTAACTTTTTCTAAATTTTTTAATATTTTCCCAAAATCTTTCACATTATTTTTAATAATAGTACTCATATCTTCTAGTAAAGTTAAATGATGTCCATTATGTGTTTCAAAAATACATTTTGAACAAACTGCCGTTGTACATGTTTGACAAAAAAATTCAATTTCTTTTTCTTTATGTTTAGAACAATATTCAATTTGATTTAAATTATTATTATAATTATCACCCAAATTATTTTCATCAGTTAATTCTTCATTAGTATATTCATTTTCTCCTTCTTCTTGACTATTATATATACTTTCACTTTGATTTGAATTACTATGTATTAAACTTAATATCATTTGATGAGGTTTTAATTCTTTTAAATTTACTGTTGATAAATCTAAACCACATTGTTGACAAAATATTTTTTCTCCTGGTTTTATTTTTTTAACACAACTTGAACATAATGGATGTGAACATGGTAAAGTCATTGGCATATGCTCACTTTCATCAAATGGATTTTTACAATTGTCACATAATGGCCCTTCTGACATTTCTTAAATTTTTTTTTTAATTTTTATATTTAATATTTTCTAAAATATTGGTATTGTTTTATATTTATATTATTTATTCTATTTTGTTTTTTTAATTCAACCAAAATTTTTAATTTTTTGTTTTTATTAATTTTTTTTAATTGATTAATCATTTTAAGCTTTTAAAATCAATATTTCCATTATATAAAAATAAAAAATTTAAAAAATATAAAATTTAATACCATCAAAAAATCAAATTAAAGGAAAGGAAAGATTAAAAAAACAATAATAAAAAACCTAAATATCGCCTCAATAAAAATCTCTAAGCAATTTCTCCCATTTCATAATCACTTCTATCCCTATATTTTTTTTTTCCTCTTCCAAAAGAACCTTCACTATCACTTCCTTTATAATATCTACTATCACTTCTTCTTCTATAACTTCTGCTTCTACCTCTACTTCTTGAACTATAACTTCTACTTCTACTTCTACTTCTGCTTCTACTTTTATAATATCTACTTCTTGAACTATAACTTCTACTTCTGCTTCTACTTTTATAATATCTACTTCTTGAACTATAACTTCTACTTCTTATCCTTTTATTACCAATATATTTATCACTATTTCTATAGTAACTTTCACTATTTTCACTTTCATTGATTTCACCTTTCTCAATTTCATATTTATTTCCTTTTATTAAATTTGGAAATTGTTTTTTTACTCTTTTAATATCATCATAAACTTCTTTTGGGAAATCTCTTTTATTTTCACCTTTTCCACCACCAAATTTTCTTGGTAACCAATTATCTTTTCTTCTGGCTATTTCAAAATCAACATAATAATGTCTTTTTCCTAATTTTCTCTTTGATTTTCCTTCATACATATGCTTTATTGGAGATGAATGGGCAAATTCTATAAAAGCATATCCTCTACTTTTTCCTTGGAAATTCCTTATTAAACGAACCTTTTTTATTTCTCCAAATATATTAAATTCACTTTTTATTTGCTTTTCATCTATACTTCTATCTAATTTATATACTATTATTGTTTTTCTTGGATCAGATGTTGCATTTGGATTTAAATTTGGATTCCCTAAAAGTTAAAATTTTTTATTAGATTTTTAACTTATATATATTTACATTCTTTTATTAATTGCTTATTTAATTCTTCTTGTTTATCAATATTTTGAATTATTGCTTTTAATTTTTGAACATATTTTGAATCTTTTTCTTCTTTAGGAGGAGAAGAAGTTTTTTCAAAATAAGATAATATATTTTTTTGATTTCCATTGTCAAAAATTCCTGTATAATTCCTTCTTATTCCTTTATGAGGAATAGGAACATATGGTAATGGAGGTCTAGCTCTAAATAATATATTTATATGAGGAGGAAGTTCTGGCTTGCATACAAAACCTAATTCACTAGGTGGAATTTTAGGAATTGTGTTAAAAGGTATCAAGCTTTGCATTTTTATATATTTTTTATTTTAGATTTTTTTATTTTTTTATATGGGGTTTATATTATTTTTTATTGAAAAATATTAATATTTGACAAATAATTTTCAATTTAAATATTTTATGAATTTATAATTGATATTTCAGAAACAAAGAAAATCCTTTGATTTGATTAATTGCTATTTTTAAAATATTTTTGATTTTTTTCAATTATTTCATAATATTCTTTATTGATTATTATTATTAATTAGTATCATTCAATTATTTAAAGAAGAAGAAAAATAAACATACATCCTAAATTAATAAAATTTATAATATTTAAATTATAAAATATTAAAGAGAAAGAATTTTATAAAAGATATTTATCATATTATTACTTTATGAACATCAAAATTAGATTTAATCACATTATATTATCTAATATTTTTCTAAAATCATTACTATCATTTATTTTTTTTTAAATTTTTAATTTATTCTAATAGTTAATTATTATTATTTCTCATTCCAATTCATTTGTTTTCGGATATTTAATGTCAATTCCTTTCTTTTTATAAAAAAAATTCTGAGCTATTTTATAAATTAGACATTTGTTCAATTATTTTACCAAAGCTATAATAGTTATATCATTTTTTAATATTGCTTTTTTATCAAATATTCCTTGAGATCCTACATTTAATACCCTTTTATATAAATTTAAATCTTACTCTTCAATTTTGGTTGAAAAAATATAAAAAAAAATTTTGTTTTTTTATCCAGGAAAAAAATAATAATATGTATTTAAACTTAAATTGTTTTAATTTCAAATAAATACATTATAAGTTAAATTGGTATTCAAATTCTTTAAAAAAATGAATAAGAACAAATTTGTATTTTGTTTTTTATTTTTAATTAAATAAAAAAATAATTTTGAAAATAAAAAAAACATATATTATTATTAAATTAATGGGAGTAAATGATTCATTACCAGTAGATTATCAAAGATATGGTTATAGAATATATACTTTAATAAAAGATGGTCCATTATATTTAAATGAAGTATCTGAATTATCAGATTTCATAATTCCTCCCGAAGATGTAATTGAAAAAAAAATAACATTTTCAGATTGGGTTAAAAACAATGCAAATTCAACATTAAATATTAGAATATATTCCTTAAAAAAAAGAATATTTAAGGATATATCAATAAAAACAAATGATAAAGATAATAAAGACGGAATATTAGGAGCTTCAGTAAGATATGAAAATTGGTCAATTGCACATAAGAAAGTATTACATGTATTAAATATAGAAGAAAATTCATTTGCTCAAAAAATAGGAATAATTCAAGATAAAGATTATATTATTGCAGTTAGACCTAGTGGTCATCAAATATTATCTTTAAATATTGAAGATAAAGATCCGCTTTTTCTTTTAGGAAGTATAGTAAATAGATGTAAAGGAATGGAATGTGAATTTTTTATTTATAATGTTGATAATGGAGCTAAAGTTTGTAAAGGCTTAATTGAAAATGATATTAATTTTCATTTAGGTATTGATTGTGCTTATGGAGCTTTACATGAATTCCCTTTAATGAGTAATACTAAAGAATTAAATAATTTAGAGAGTAATAATAATGAAAATTATGTTATTGGGGAAGATAGTAAAAATGGTTTACAAAATATTTAAATTTTGATTTTTTTTAAACGTAAATTATTTTTAAAGCAGAATAATTATTATAATTCCAATTCTGAGGAGAACAGAAAAAAATTTAAAAAAGTTATTTTAAATTTTAATATTTAAAATTCAGTTTTTTAATTTAAAAAAAAATTTATTTAAATTATTTTCTTTTTTATTCACATTCAAATTTAAATGATGTGTCTAATTTTTCATCTATTTTATTAAGTAATTTTTTAAAATCTTCAAGAGATTTTTTTTGTCTTCCTTCATTAGGATCATCTATTGTACTCATATCTGTAAAATTTCTTGTTTCAGGATAAATATAATTATTCATATAATTGTTATAATCATTCATTTGTTCATTAGACATTGGATAATTACCCATTTGATTATTATTATTATACATTGGTTGATTTATTTGATTTTGAAAATTAATTTCCATTTGATTTTTTTCATTTTCTTTTTCGTTAATTAAATTTTTAAGATTCATATTTTCTTTTTCTAATTTTTTTTCATTTACTTGCATTTGCTTTATTAAACCTTTATATTTTTTTTCTAAATTTTGATTTTTAGTTTTTTCTTTATATAAATTTGCTTCAATATTAGAATATTTATCAACAATTAAATCTTTCATATTTTTTAATCTTTCACTGGCTTCTTTTAAATTATCTATTAATTCTATTTTTTCCATTAAAAGTTCATTTTTTTCATTTGATAATTTTTTAATTTGTTCTTCATAATCAACTAAATCATTTTTTTTACTTTGAACAAAATTATCAAAATCTTTATCTCTTTTATTTAATTCATTTGTTAAAGTATTTATTTGATTTTTTAATTGATTTATTACAGAATCTTTATTAATTAAATTCACTTTATGTTGTTCTGAATCAGATAAATTATTTTTTAATTCATGACTTAAATTATTAATGTTATTTTCTTGGTCATTTATTTTTTCTTTATATAAATTTATATCATTCTGTAAATTTTCATTTTCTTCTTTTAATTTTTCAATTTCTTCTTTTAATTTATTCGATTTATCATTTTGACTATTTTCAAGCATATCATTTTTTTTTTCATATTCTAAAATTTTTTCTTTTAATTTTTGAATTTCTCTTTCTTGTTTAGTTATTATTGAATTATTATTAAATTGTTCATCTTCAATTTGAGAATTTAATTTTTCTAATTCAATATTTTTATCAGCTAATTCATATTTTAATCTATCATTTTCTACTTTTAAATCATCTGCTTTTTTAGTTAAATTATCAATTTCATTTGCAAATTGTTCTTTAATTTCTTGTTCTTTTTGTTTAAATTCAAGAGTTAAATTTATTTCTTTTTCATAATATTCATTTTCTATTTTTTTTATATTATCATCTTCTTTTGGATTTCCTTTTAATTTTACATTTTGATTTGGATTTTTATTTGAACGAAATTTATCTTGATTATAATTATTTGGTAATGAATTTAATTGTTGTCTTAAAGCATTGTTTTCATTTTGTAAATTTGTAATTTGATCTGAATATTTTGTTAATTTATCTTTTGAAACTTTTACTAAGGATTCAAATTCTGATATTAATTTATCTTTTAAATCTATGGTACATTGCATTGTATTTATATCTTCTCTCATACAATTATTTTGCTTTAATATTTCTATTATTGTTTTTTTACTCAAATTTATTGAATCTAAATCTATTTTTTCATTCATTTCATTTATATTAAAATTTGAATCAGTGTTTATATTATTATTATTCATATCAAATTCTTCTTGATTATTCATTATTATTTGTTGTTTAGGAATTGGATTTTTATTAATGTTAATGTTGCCTTTATTAATATTTATTTCATTATTCATTTTTAATTTATTAAAAATTAATAAAATTCATGTGTTTAATTTAATTTTTACATTTTTTCCCTTTTGCTCTAAAATTTAAAAAATTAAATTCCATCCTTTGTAAATTAATATTTATATTAATTATTTTTTAAAAATTAATATCAATTTTATGTACCTTTTGTTTTTTTATATTTTATTAAAAAAAATATAATTATTCATTTAAATATTATTAACATATGTTTTCTGATTCTGTTTTTTTAAATAATAAAAAATATAAAATTTCCTATTAATTTATTAATAATATTTTAATTTAACAAACCTCTTAATATTGAATAATATTTTTTTAATATATGAAAATTAAATTATTTTAAATACTTGTATCTGTTAAATTCATATTATCAATTTCCTCTTCTAATTGATTAATATCTGTTTTTTTTTTATTGTGAAGATTTTTTTTTGTATTTTTTCCCAGTCCTAATGCATTTATAATAATCAATTCACAAAATATACTAACTCCAATAATATATCCTATATAATATATTATATCTAAAACAATATATTTTTCTGCATCTTCCTTTCCTAAAATAATCAATATATAATCATAAAATCTTAAGAAAATAAAGCTTGTACTTGTTAATCCGAAATAATAAGGTCCAAAACTTTCATTTATTAATAATTCTAATATTTTTAACAATAATATTAAAAAACAATATATTAAAACTAAAAACCAATGAGAAAAGAATTCTTTTAAAAATAAAAGTTGTTCTAATCCAAATTCATTTATTTCATTTATAAAAAAATCCTTTAAAATATAAATAATATTCATAATGGAAAATCCAATAACTTGGACAATTCCTTCATAATATAATATTAAAAAAGGAGATGAATCAATAAATTCAAGCATATATTTTTCAAGACATAGTTTTAGAACAGAAAATAAAAAATCAAATCCATTATTCATATAATTGTTTATCATCTTCAAAAATATATTAATAAAAGAAAAATCATTATATAAACAATATTTTAAAGCATTTAAAATATCACTTATAAAAAATATACCTACACATAAAAAGTGGTGTGAATAGCTTATAATACCTAAAAAAAAATATGAATAAATCATAATTTCAATTAATAATAAAGTTGAAATATAATAGCCAATATCAGCTTTTCCTTTTCTTAAATAAATCGAATAATAATATCTTATACCTTCAAAAATTCCACATGTAATTAAAATTGCATAAAATTTTAATATTTTATTTGAAACTTCAACTGGAACGTTTTTTTCCGGTGAATCAATCATATTATTTGAATCTATATTTTTACTAATAATTTGTTTTTTTCTTATTTTATCAAGAAAAATGCCTGTTAATTGCATTAAACTTATTAATGTTGGAATATTTATGGTTTCAGTATATTCAAAAAAACCATATAATTGTTTTGAAAATACTAATTGCCTTGTTAAAATGATTAAAGCAATATATAATATAATAAAAAGATGTTTAATCGAAAAATTAAAATCTATAAGCATTATTTATCAATAATATTAAATTTTAATTTAATTTAATAAAATTAAAAAAAAGATAATTTATATCAAAAAAAATTTACATACATAATTTAATATTTAAACATTATTTAATGAAATTTCTATGAGATTCATATCTTCCATTAGTATCGTTGATTCCCTATATTGTCTTTTATCAGTCAATTTCCTTGTATTCTTTC
>JAEEGK010007106.1_pt1 | contig 26725 bp, 16 predicted proteins | sample 8958771 | NCBI WGS metagenome assembly JAEEGK01 (sample SAMN16246547, study PRJNA631951) | gut metagenome | biome: gut microbiome; feature: rumen; material: SC-attached | host: Bos | place: Iran: Karaj | collected 2018-10 | reverse complement strand
CTTCTTGGCGCCGGTGAGCTTCGTGGCGTCTACCTTCACCAGCGGGTCGTCGGTAGTGGCGCGCGCGTCAGCGTCGGCAGCGGTCACACCACCGTCAGCCACGGTGGCCTGGGGGAAGTACTCGGGCTCCAGTGTCACGTTGCCGCCGGGCATGGTGAACGTGCCGGTCTTCGTCGTCTTGTTCCAGGCGACCTCGGGGCCGGAGGCGGCAGAGGCGGCAGTGCCGTAGACCTCAATCTTTGATATGCCTGGTTGGCCTACAAACACTGATGTGCTAGCATCGGTGTAGACAGTCCCTCCAGTGAGACAGACCGAGGGGCTCTCTCCCTCAATGGTGTAGCCAGTCATTGCGGTGCCTTCATAGGTATAGAACTTGCAACTGGTGATGGTGTAGCCCTCGGCTGCGGTGACGGTCAAGGTACGTGCTGCAAAGGCAAACCATCCACACTCGTCGCCGTCGTTTTCAACCGAGCCACTGAAGGTGACGGTGACCTTGTCGTCGAAGGTCATGCTCCCGCTCTTGAAGGACGAGTAATATTTGCTCTCAATCGTTAAGAGCGGCGTCTCGTCCGCCCACGCTCCCGTCGTCACGGCTAACAGCGCGACGAGCGTCAATATAAATCTTGATATTGTTTTCATATAATATTTTCTTTTATTGATTCTTGTATTCTTGTATTCTTGTCTCCATGTCTTCATCCTATTTATTCTTTTATACGCGCGCGAGGGGTTAGAACGCCAGGCAGGCACGAACTTGGTCCCCGACGCTCTTTGCGCTGTTGTACCAAATGCCTTCGTAGCAGTCGAAGTCCCACGCCTGATTAGCATCGTTCTCCGACGACGACCAGTAGTAGCCGCCCCACGTCAAGCCCAAATTATCAAGACCTGCAGCACCAATCATCTTCTTCCACTGATAGCCTGAAGGCAGGAACCATGAGGAACAGCCCGTAGGCGCAGCAGTACCGTTATTGGCTATCGCAGCCTGGAAGGCAGGATAAGTGTCGGAGTTGTGAGTGTCATTGTACTGCAGGCCGCTCTCTTCTGTGAAAATGTAGTTGGCCTGCTTGGTATGACCTGCATCAGTATTCGATGTATTCCATGTGCAAGGATCACCATCATTCGCATCGCTCAGGGCGAGAGCCAAGCCATGGTTGTAAGGAGCGGCCTCGCCTGTCTCGCTGCCCACGTAGCAAATCTTGGCCACGGCTGTCACGCCGGTGGGCAGTGTGGCATTAGCGTCGTAGTTCTTGCCGTCGCTGCCGATAATCTGTCCCACTACTGGGTTGGCGATGAGAGATGCCGGAGCCGCCGGAGCGCCAGCGTCGCTTGTAGCCTTCACGCCCTTCACCTTCAGTCGTCCGTTGTACTGCAGCGTCACGGTCTCCGAGCCGTCGCCCTTCAGTCCGCCGATGGGCAGCGCCTGGGCCTGGCCCTCGCCAACCTTCACCGTCCACTTGTCGGCATCCTTCACGCCGTCCTTCATCGTGACGGAGTAGGTCTGGTCGCCCGAGTCGCCGGAAGAGGCGCCGCCGACAGCCACGCAGGTGACGGTAATGTCGGTGCTGATACTTCTATTTTCATCATCTTCACCCGTGACATGGATAGTCGCCGTGCCCTCGAAGGGACCGGTGATGGTGATGGTCATTTCGTCAGAGTAGGTGATGTTGGCGCTCACCTTGCCCTCGCCGCCGCTGGTGACGGTTGCGTTGTAGAAAATGTTACCGGAGGTGCTAATCACAGTCCAGGGATATAACGCGTCATGGCCAATAGCAGTAAAGGTATATGGCAGCGAAGTCACGTTCACCGTGGTGTTCATTTCTGATTCGGCGAACCCGCCGAACGTCACATTGTAGCCGTCTGCCCACGCGCCCGTCGCCGCCGTCATCAGCAGTGCGAGCAGAAGTAATAATTTGTTTTTGACCTGCGGTCGAAAATTGCTTTCCCCTCCGGCCAGCGACCTTCGGTTCTCACGCTCGGCAAAGCTCAAGCCTGCTTGGCTTTGCTCTCTCTTAATCGAAGTTTTCATCATAGTTTAAGTTTTAAAAATGTTATTAATTAGGGTTGAAAATTTATTTGTAATTGCCTTATTTGTAATGAAACGACCAGCCGCAGTGCTGGCACCGGTAGAACTCGCCCTGCTCGTCGATGGCGTCACTCTGCATATTGAATGACGTTACGCGTCCGCACTTGGGACAGATGATTGTTTTTCGTTTGGTATCTGATTGATTTTTCAAAGGAAAACTTGTTTGGTTATTTCGACGGACCTCGCGCACTATGACATCGTTCTTTTCCTGTAGCTCATCACTCTGGCGGAATATTCGCCAAATGAGCGCGGCTAAGAGCAAAACCAGTAGCACGATGGCCGCCGAAAGCAAAATGATAATAATGGTAGTAGACATATAAGGTGAGATTCTTTTGGAATTTATTTGCTGCAAATAAATGGAATAATTTCACCAGATGCAATAGCAAAGACAAGATTGCATATGTTTCCAGACAAGATTACATACCGAAAGACTATATTTAGTATGCTGACGACAAGATTTAGCACAGCCCCCGATTAAAACAAAAACCAAGAAAACAATTTTTCCTAAAAGGCCGTGATAGTCTTGTCTTTTGTGTTGTAATAGTATTTCTCACATTGGTCTTTTACGGGCGCGAAATTTTACTTCAGAAAAATTAAAAAACATTTCAAGCGTATCGTGTTTTTCTAATGCGCAGCCGGTTTTTTAGCGAAGCGGGGTTTTTCTTTCGTTGACATCAAGGCATGTAATGCTACAGATGTTGATGAGGATGACTGATGAAAACTTGTTTTCAATCAAGCATCCTCATCAATAGCTGTAATCTTGTCAAAGATTGATGTCAATGAAAGGGTTTTTCCGGTTTTTGTTATCAATCAACCGAGTGGGGTTTTGTTATAAATCAACAGCTGATTGATTCTGCTCGGCAGACGTGCGGAACTCGGTGGGCGTCATGCCGAAGCGGTGACGGAAACACTTGCCGTAATAAGCATAACTGCTGAAACCGCAGTCGAGGGCTATCTGCGAGATACTCATATCAGGGTTGTTAGTCATGAGGAGCGTAGAATACTCCAGGCGCAACTCCTGCATATAGTCGGTAAGCTTGGCATATTGACTGCCCTTGGAGAAAGCTGCTCCCACACGCTCCTTTGAAAGCTGGAAACGGTCCATGATGGACTGACGGTCGAAATTAGGAGCCAGGAACAGACGCTCACGTACAATAACGTCGTTGATATACTGGAAGAGTTCCTCGTCAGTGAGTTTATCAGGGTCTTTCGTCTCAACAACAGAGCGCGTATTCTCTGCCATCTGCTGCAGATACTTCTCTTTGTAGATCATCGCCTCGGTAATCTGCTGGGCCAGCGACTGGTTCTTGCGACGGAAGGAGCGGTTCTTATAGACGACTATGGCGGCAAGGGCTGCCACAGCTATCAGCACAATAACTACAATCAGTATGGTAACCTCCTGCATGGTGTTCTCGGCCTCCTGCTGCATAATGGTCTGCTGCTGCTCCTTGTCGTGATAGATGGCGGCCAGCTCCTGGGCGGTATTACGCGCCTTGCGGCTCTTCAGCGTATCCTGAATCTCCAGCACCTGCTCGTAGAGGTCGACGGCCTGCTCGCAGCGGCCCATCTGATGATAGACATCGGCCAGTCCCCATTTGGCAGTGTTCATCATCTCGCCCAATGTGTCGCCCTGCAGGCGAATGCGCTCGATAAGGTTTGTGTAGATGGTGACAGCCTCAGGATAGAGACCACGCCGCTTCATGTAATCAACAATGAAATAGTCGCGGGTGTGGTTGCCCTCGTACTGTATAGCCTTCCATGCATCGTAGGCAGAGTCGGCACGCTGGAAATAGGCCTTCTGCTGACTGCCAGAACTGGAACGGCCCATCCTGGCCAGTAGGGCAGCCTTCTTGGCCAATGCCATGCGGCGATCTATGAGTTGCTGATTCTGTGCCCCACCCCAGTGCGTGCCATCCATGGTGAGCTGCAGGTTACGCTCGTTGGCCTGCAACGCGCTGTTGTAGTCCTTCATCTCGCTATACAAGCTGGTCAGCAGGTTCAGGAAGCCGTGGGTCAGGTGGTCGGCATTGTCGCATTCAGAATCCTCCATGAGGTCGATAGCCTCGTTGACGTACTGGATACCCTTCTCACGGTCGCCCTCGAAGAAGATGTTCTGGCCCATCGATACCAGCGCCATGGCGTGGTAGTAGTCGTTACCCGTCGCCTCGGCCAGGTCGAGCTGCTGCTGCAACCACTTGTTCTCCTCATCCTTGTGTCCTGAGAGCTCGCTGGCATTGCTGAGCGAGTTGAGCACGCGCAGCTTCTTCTCGCTGTCCGCCTCGGCCTCCTTGCTGTCCAGCAGTTGCACGTACATGTCGTAGGCATCACGAAACTGCATGCTATTAAAAAGCGAGTCGGCCACACGCATGGTCTGGTCGAAGTCCGCCTTGCAGGAATCACCAGTCGCCCCATCCTTCTGATCAGAGCAGCCGGAGCAGCCTACAGTTAAAATGGTTACGGCTATAAAAATGACAAGGTTTAAAGTCTGTCGCATAGTTTATGTCGGTTTTCAGTGAAATTAGTTCCAGTTGTTTGTTCCTTTCGGCAGTAAATATACGGTTTTATTTTGCAAAAATGATGCAATATGCATAAATAGTTACTCTATTTTGTGTGAAATATTTGGTTTTGCCACAAATCTATTGAATTCTTGTGCAGAAAATTCAGCTATCATACATTCATAGTATGAAGGAAGGAACTATTATCAAATAAATATAGAAATAGATTCTGGAATTACTTTGAGATATTATGAAATAGTACAGATTCTTATTCGTAGTATTCTATTTGTTGTAAAAAAAAAAATGATTTATTTTTTTGTCCGAGCGGTAATTACTTCGTTTGGAAAATCGTACCTTTGCATAGCAATGAAGAAGATACTGTTCCTACATGGGTTCTTTGCCAGTGGCCAGTGTGTGCCGGCAGTGGCATTAAGGGAGGCTTTTCAGGGCAAGGCCGAGGTGCTGACACCTGACCTGCCGATGCATCCGCAGGAGGCGGTGCGATTTATCCGTGAGCTGTGCAAACATGAGAAGCCTGACGTGCTGGCGGGCAACAGCTGCGGGTCGTTCTATGCGCAGATGATAGCATCAGAACTAAGCATCCCTGCCCTACTGGGCAATCCGCATTTCAGGATGACGGAGTTCCTGAAGCCAAGGATGGGAGCACATCAATACAAGTCGCCCCGCCAGAACGGCATTCAAGACTTCGTTATAGACGAACAACTGATTTCCGAGTTTGCCGAGATGCAAGAGCATCAGTTTGATGGCTGTACACCATACGGCAAGGAACATATCTGGGGCATATTCGGCGAACAGGACACCCTAGCCCACTTTGAACCGCTGTTCCTGGAGCACTACACCCATTCCTATCATTTCCCTGGCGCACACACCCCCACAGCAGAAGAGATCAGCACGTGGTATGTTCCGCTGATAAAAAAAATGGTTAGTAGACCCACACCCTGCCCCCTCCCGTAATGGAGGGGAGTAGCTTAGTGGCTTAGTAGCTTAGTGGCATAGCGGTTGGCGAAATTTTGAATTTTGAATTTTGAGTTTTGAATTATATTCGTATCTTTGCAGCAAAACTAACAACTAGTAGCACTAAAAACGAACCCTCAGAATGAAGACTGCACTACATGGAGGTAGAAGACATATTGGTATCCTACTTGTCATACTGGTACTGACAGGTGCCTATTTCTATATAAGCAGAGATAAGCACCAAAGGGAAATGAGCAGCTATAACCAGTATGAACTAAGCGTCCTGAACGAACTGATTGACAAGAGAGAATTCTTCAGGGATAGCCTGAAGTATCAGATGGACTCTGTTATGCTGCAACTCCATAAGAGTACAAGTTACGACAACCACTTCAGGTACCAGACCAACAGACGCATGCTGCAGAAGGCTCAGATGTTCTCTTACGACTATGCCAGCGAGTTCTCACAGAAGATGCGCATCCTGTCTGACAAGATTGGCGACGGTAATCTGAAGGCGGAAGCACGTATCCTGTCAAGCTTCAACATGGCGCAGGCATGCCTGTTTGTAGAGGCACTGGACATGCTGAAGTCCGTTGACCTGGATTTCCCTGAACTGAACGACAGTATTCAGGCCCTGTATTATTTCTATTATGGTATAGTCTATCAACGTCTGGCCGTTTATGTGAACGATTCCGTCAACGCCAACAAATACAACAACATAGGTCAGGAGATGTTCAGAAAAAGCCTGGAATATTCAAAGGATCAGGGAATGAACAACTTTGCCCTGGGAAGAATCTATGGCAGACAAGGAAAGTTTGATGTGGCCCAGAAGTACTTTGAGGAAGCACTGAAGTACATCCCCAAAGAAGACAACATCCTGTACACCCTGGCAAATGCCTCGCTGGGCAAATGTTTCAAGCATCAGGGTATACATGAGCCGGCTACCCGTTACTACATAGAAGCCACCAAGAATGACATCCTGAACGCGCAGAACTCCTCAATAGCCATTATAGACCTGACGGAACACATGTTCAGACAATACCATCAGAAATATGATGTAAGCAAATACGTGAACATCGCCATTGAGAGCGGCGAGTACTACGGCATGCGCTCGCAGATAACACACATAGACAAGATCATACCGGATATAACGAAGGAGAATTCTAAACAGCACCGCAGGCTGAACTACTTCTTTGCAGCTTTAGTACTGGTATTCCTTATATATATCATACACACCCTATTCCGCTACGAGAGGAACAGAAAGCTGCTGATGGGCTTTCACGCCATGGACAAGAAGGTGAAGGACGAGAACAGCCAACTGAAGGAAGATAACGAAAGACTGGCACGCACCGGTATGCTGCTACGCGACTCAAACAAGCTGAAAGATGCCTATCTGGGTAAACTGTTGGAATCCAACAGCGAACTGACAAATATGTTTGAGGAATTTGCCGTGAAGGTTGAGCAGAAACTGAAGAAAGGACAGTATGACCAGGTTCAGAAAGCTATCAGAGAACTGCAGAAAAACTTCAGTAAGAAAGAGCAGCTGGACAGGTTCGACGAGCTGTTCATGTCTATGTTCCCCACCTTCGTGACCGACTTTAATGCCTTGCTACAACCAGAATACAGAAAACAGGAAGGCGAGGCTCTTCTTACCCCCACGATGCGAATATATGCCCTAATACGACTGGGAATAAACAACAACCAGCAGATTGCCAAGGTGCTGAACTACTCGTACAACACCATCCTGAACTACAGGGTACGCCTACGTGCCATGGCCCAGAATCCCGATACATTTGAACAGGATGTGATGAAGATAGGAGGTTAGAGTTATGTTCATTGAACATTGAACATTGAACATTATTTAGTGTAGAGTTGAGAGTGTAGAGTTTAGAGGCAGTTTAGTAGTTGAGAGTAGAAAGCTTTTTTCATTGACCATTGACCATTATGCTAATCGCTAACTGCTCTCAATAACCAATAACCTATAACCAATAAACAGTAGAACAATCCTCTCGCCCCTTGCCCCTTGCTCCTTGCCCCTATAACAACTCAATAACCAACAAACCAATAAACCCTTCAAAAAGGGGCTATATTTTCTATATATAAATCCAATAAAATACGTCCATAAGAATTTGCGTATATTGCTGATATTTGGTAATATGCGCATTTTTTGCGTTATATTCTGCATATATATTTTTTATAGTGCTATTTCGTATTGTATAATAGCCGTAACTTTGCAGCAGAAAAACTAAACAAACGCAACAACTCTTTAACCAAAATAAAATGAAAAGAATTCTACTTATTCTATGTGCTGTATTCTGTGCCATGCAGAATATGTCGGCCCTAACCATTGAAGACGGCAAGTTCTACACCATTGCAAACCGCAATGACGTCAATCTCTATGTTAAGGATACAGGTGTTGATATCATCCAGATGGGTGCATTGGACGATGCCTGCTACTGGCAGCTCATAGCAACCGACAATGAGGGCTGCTACTATGTCAGGAACAAGAAAACCGGCCGTTATGCCCAACAGTGCAGTACAAGCACCGAAGTGAATGTTACGATGGGCGACAATCCCGTGGAATACCGCATAAAGGAATGCTCCGCCGAAGGAACAGATATGTTTGGTCTGACCAGTACCAACCAGGCGAACTATGAGTTTACAGCAGGTTGCGTGGGATGGAACTGGAAAGGAGACAATACCGTTCAGACCTTTGCAGCTGCTGCAGGCACTAATCACCGTTCCTTCTGGAAACTTACCCTGGTAACCCCACCTATGACTATCAATACAAATAAGGTATATATAATGTCCAACCGCAACGACAACAGCGTATACGTCAAGGACAATGGCGGTGACGAACTGGCAATGGGCGGCCTCGACAACGCCAGCCTTTGGCAGTTTGAGGATGCAGGCAACGGTCAGTTCTATGTTAAGAACGTGAAGACAGGCCGTTATGTTCAGGCATGCTCAACTAACACAGAAGTGCCTGTAGGAATAGGCAATGACCCTGTGGCTTATGCAGTAGTGAATTGCAGCGATTTGGAAGGCAAAGACTGCTTTGGTCTGACATCTGCCGACCAGGCCAACACAGCATTTACAGACGGCTGTATAGGATGGAACTGGCGCAACGACAACATCGTACAGACCTTTGCTGCCAAGGCAGGCCAGAACCACCGTTCCTTCTGGAAGTTCACAGAGTTGGAGCCTAAGACCATCTCTGCTGCCGGATATGCCACCTATTGTGCCAGCGAGGATGTTATAGTCCTTGGCGCTCAGGCATATAAGGGAGCCGTTGACGGGGACTATGTCAGCTTTACCGAAGTAAGCGACGTACCTGCCGGTTCTGCCGTTGTTCTCAAAGGCAGCCTCTACGCAACAGTTGCCGCAACAGCCCAAAGCGACATGACCGACAACGTACTGAAGGCTTCTGAAGGTATTACAGCTGATGGCTCGCAGTACATACTGGCTCAGCAGGACAGCAAGGTTGGCTTCTATAAGGCAACCAGTGGCACTACCATTGCAGCAGGCAAGGGTTACATTGAAATGGCAGGAAGCAACGTTAAGGCGTTCTACCTTGATGCTGATGACGCTACCTCAATAAATGAAGAATTAAGCGTGAAGAATGAAAAATCTGCTACCGCTGTGTATGACCTCAGCGGCAGAAGAATTATCAATGGTCAATCTTCAATGGTCAATGGTCAATCTTCAACGATCAATGGACTTAAGAAGGGTGTTTACATTATTGACGGAAAGAAGATTCTATTCTAAGATACAATAAATAACCTCAAAAACGCCAACCATTAAACCATAACCAAAAACCTATGAAATATATTAAACCTAATTCACATGTTGAAGAGGCTCTGGCAGCCAACATGCTGGCAGAGAGCCTGCCAATCAATGAAGGCACCACAGTAGATGGTGGTGCAGCGTTAACAAAGGAGGCCGACTGGGCTGTTTGGGGAGATGATAACGACCCCGAAGAGTGACATCCCCTGCAATCTCAACAAAAGCAAGAAAATGAAAAGACTAACTATCTTAACAACATTACCTGCTGTTGGGATTGCAGCGGGGATGGCCCAGCAAAAACCAAACATCCTGGTTATTGTTGCCGATGATATGGCACGGTGTGAGTTGGGCTGCTATGGCGGGCAGAACTTGCTGACGCCCAATATTGATCGCGTGGCCAGCGAGGGCATGCTGATGACCAACAATTTCGCATCAATGGCCATGAGCGTTCCCATCCGCGCATCCTTGTACACTGGGCTGTATCCCGCCCGTCACGGCTCTTATCAGAATCACAAAGCTACTTACTCTAAGACAAAGAGCGTTACACATTACCTTACCGACCTCGGTTATCGCGTAGGTAGGGCTGGTAAGGATCATCCGATAAACCAACCCAAAGTCTATGGTTTTGAGAAGATACCAGGGTTCGTGGTCGGTTGTACCGTTTCACATCCGGCAAAATCCACTCCTGAGGGCATTCTGGAGTTTATGCAACGTAGCAAGGAGGAACCTTTCTGTCTTTTTGTATGCAGTATCAACAGTCACATGCCGTGGGATGCCGGCGATGCCTCGGAGTTTGATCCGTCGAAGTTGGTATTGCCACCCAATTGTGTGGACAATACAAAGACACGCAATGACTTCTGCAACTATCTGGCGGAGATTCGTCTTTTTGACGATGAGGTCGGTATGGTAATGAATGCCCTGAAGGAATCCGGTGCTGATGAGAATACAATTGTCATCGTTCTCAGCGAAGAAGGGCCTCAGATGCCGTTTGGAAAGTGGACCTGTTACCGATACGGACAGTCGAGTGCCATGATTGTACGTTATCCGGGGAAGGTTCCGGCAGGAGTCCATAGCGATGCTCTGGTTCAGTATGAGGATATTCTGCCCACACTCATTGATTTGGCTGGAGGGCACGTAGAGGGACTTGACGGCATCAGTCAGTTGGACGTCTTCTTGGGCAAAGAGTCTGACAAACGCCAATGGGTTTATGGTATGCACAATAACAATCCAGAGGGACCCGTCTATCCCATCCGTAGCATACAGGACAAGCGATACAAACTGATAGAGAACCTTACGCCCGACAGTGCCTATTACGAAAAGCACATGATGAACGAGGGCAACAATATGTGGCAGTCATGGATAACAACAGGTAAGTCCAACGACTATGCCCAGTGGTTGGTTGACCGTTTCGTTAAACGTCCCGCCATAGAGTTCTACGACCACGAGACCGACCCTTGGGAACTTAACAATCTGGCCAACGACCCGCAATACAAGGAACGCATTGAAATGATGGACCGTGAGTTGCACCGCTGGATGAAGGAACAAGGCGACAGAGGCGTGCTGATGGACGGTCCCAATGCAGAAGACCCAGCGTTAAAGATTCCGCAGCCCGTTAGCAACTACGAAGAGTTGAATGCCATACGTGAGGACTTGACCCAGAATTATTATTTAGCTAATGATATAGAGATACCAGAAGGTGAGGAGTGGGTACCTATCGGGGCCTCAAGTAAGGATGATACAGACCCGGCACGTTTCTCGGGTATTCTGGATGGTAGGGGCCATACGATTAAGGGACTCACCATCAGGAACGCAAAGGCATTTAAGGGCCTGTTTGGACGTATGGACCACGGAACAGTAAAAAACCTTGTACTGCAGGACGTGGACATCACGGGCAAAGCTCCTACTGGTGGTATTACAGGTGCCATGATTGGTGCATGTACCATTGAACGTGTTGCCGTCACAGGCAAAATAACAAGCGATAGTGAAACAGGTGGGTTGGTAGGTCGGGTGGCCCGCGATGGTTCACATACAGACTATAACGTGATACACGACTGTTATGTGAACGCAGACATTAAGGCCACCCGACTAAGTACCGCCATGGACGCCCCTTCGTGCGCAGGCGGAATAGTAGGTTTTATCCATTCCAATAACGGCACATCAGTAGCGAAACTTGACATAGCACGTACTTATTATACGGGTAATGTATCCACCTGTCAGGAAAGCCATACCTCTGGCTGTGCTACAGGCGTCATAGGTTTCACCGACAACAACCGTAATGTCCGCCTGCAGGACGTGCTTGTGCTGGCTAAAAGTATCACAGGTGCTACGCCCAACTATTTTTATTCCCGTCGCTTGCCAGCAGCACCCAATAATGTAATTGAATACATGGAGGGGCTGTATGTGCGCAACGGCATTCAACTGAAATATTATTCGGATAAAGGTGTAGGCGGCCAGATTCCTGATGGAACCATAAAGCTAATGGACGATGCCGTTTTCCGTACAAAAGATTTTTATACAACCACATTGAATTGGGATTTCGACAATATCTGGACTATTCATGAGGGCGAATACCCTGTATTTATATGTGATACAGCAGACGGCATTGCCCCTGTGGAGTGTTGCGTCGGTTCTGCTGACAAAAGCCTTGGCGGCATCTTTGATCTGCAGGGTCGGTTCCTAAATTCTGTCAGTATTCCCGGACTATATATCGCAAACGGAAAGAAAATCAGCGTAAAATAATTAACTTCATAACAAATAACATTCATATCATACAGACGATGCGACACAAATATCATCAAGCTTTAAAAGCACTGCCAGCATTACTTCCGATGATGGCTTCTGCACAACAGGCGCAACGTCCCAACATCATGCTTATTGTAGTTGATGACATGGGCTATTCCGACCTCCAGTGTTTCGGCGGAGAGGTGGAGAGCCCCAACCTGAACGAGCTGGCCGCCTCAGGCATGCGCTTCACACAGTTCTATAATTCCGGGCGCAGCTGCCCCTCCAGAGCCCAGTTGCTGACGGGACGCTATGCCCAGACAGTAGGTATTACCGGTATGGGACAGAGCCTCACACGCGACTGTGTCACTATCCCTGAGGCACTGAAGGACGCCGGCTATCACACCGGCATGAGCGGCAAGTGGCACCTGTCACTAACAAAAGGCATCGGCAACAACCAGGACCAGATGAAGTGGCTCTCACACCAGAGCTATTTCAACAACCGCCCCTTTGCTCCCATTGAGACCTACCCCTACAACCGGGGATTCGACCAGCACTGGGGAACCATCTGGGGCGTGACTGATCACTTCGATCCATTCTCATTGGTTCATAACGAGGAGGCTATCTTTACCGATAGTATACCTAAAGACTTCTATTATGCTGACTATGTAGCAGATAAGGCCATAGACATGATGGACGAAATGACCGCCGACGGCAAGCCTTTCTTTATGTATGTGGCCTTCCAGGAACCACACTGGCCCGTTCAGGCCAAACCTCAGGACATAGCCAAGTACAAGGGCAAATATAACGATGGATGGGATGCCATGCGTGACCGTCGATACAAGAAGATGTTGGAGATGGGACTTATCAATCCTGATGAGATGCCCGTTGCCACTAATGCCTCAGGACGCAAGTGGGAGAACGAGAGCAACAAGGCTTTACAATCTGCCAACATGGAGGTACATGCTGCCATGATTGACTGCGTGGACCAGAACATAGGCCGTATCATAGACGAACTGAAACGCAGGGGTATCTTCGACAACACCATCATTATCTTTACCTCAGACAACGGCGCATCGAGCGAGAACTATAATATCGGTGACTTCGACCGCCACGACCGTACGCGTGATGGTCAGATGGTAGTGCACAACTCACCCAATCCAGGCAGTCAGCTCACTTACAACTATCTGCACACAGGATGGGCAGGTGCCGTAAATACCCCCTACCGCTACTGGAAGACAACGCAGTTCCACGGTGGAACGGCAGCACCCACCATCGTGCATTGGCCTGCAGGTATGGCCAAGGAGAAGGAGGGTACCATCATGAACCAGCCCTGTACCTTCCTGGATGTCATGCCTACCTGCCTGGAGCTGGCAGGAGCAACATACCCCTCGTTCTATGGCGGAAACAGAATCAATCCGCTTTGCGACGAGGCACGCAGTTTTGTCCCCCTGCTTCAGGAGAAAGACAAATGGGAGGATGAACGTACCTTGTATTGGGAGCACGAGAACGGCAAGGCTGTCCGCAAGGGCAACTGGCGCCTGACGGCTCTTGCCAATGGCGGATGGCAGTTGTTCGACCTGGAGCACGATCTGTCTGAGACAAACAACGTGGCTGCCGAATACCCCGAGAAGGTGCGCGAGATGAAGACCCTATGGAACACATGGGCAAAAAGCGTCGGACTGAACGTTCCGGCTGAAATCAAGGAGACCGAGACAGAACTCATCTTCCACTACCCTTTCGACGGTAATCTGGATGATGCGTCTCCATCAAAATACGTTCTTACACCCAGCGCCAACGGTGTCACCTATGGTACAGGTAAACTGGGGAATGCCCTCCACCTGAACGGCAATGCTCAGTATCTGGACCTGAATACCAACGGCATCCTGAATACACAGACAACACAGACCACCTTCTGTGCCTGGATATACAACGAGAATACAACTGCCCCCGGTGCAGGAAGCCTGAGTGAGAACGGCTCCTATGTCAGGGACGAAGTTATCCTTGCTCAGAAAGACAACGAAGGTACAGGACGCATCTATCTCTATGCCCGTGCCGAGGCTCCGACTGGAGGGGGAGCGGCTGATTTTTTTTACAACAGCTTTTTGGGCGGTTCCCAGCACAGGGCAACGGCAGGTTCATCCAAGCCAGGCGCCTGGCAGCATGTGGCAATAGTCAGCAATCCCGTTGACCAAAGCATTACCTATTTTATTAACGGCGAGAGAGACTGTACCGTATCAGTAGGTTCCCTTGAGGCCTGCACCGGTGGGTTCAGAATAGGCGGACATAAAACGGGAAAGAGCTACTTCAAGGGTTATATAGACGAGGCATGGTTCTTTAAGGGTGCATTGTCTGCCGGGCAGATACGCCAGATTATGGACAACACCTTCGACCCTACCCCTTTTTACCCCAACGGGAATACCGACGACCCGACAGCTGAGAACTGGCCGCTGAAAGACCAGGCCTACACCATACGCAACTTCTCCGGAACACCGGCCTATATGGTGGACAACATGGAGAGCGATAACAGAATATCCTGTGAAGGAAAGGTTGGCGAAGCTGCCTACTGGACCTTCGAGCCCACAATCAATACGCATTGTTATCATATCCGCAACGTACAGACGGGACGTTACATCCAGAGTTACGAGAAGACTTCTGGTACTATTATCTGTATGGGCATCGAAGGCAAAGAGTACAGAGTGGCAGCACAGGCTACGGAGGGCGGGCGATACGGGTTCGCCTGCACTTCCGTTACGCCAAACGATTTCTCCTCAGGGACCATTGGACTGAACCTTCGTGCCGAAAGCAATCAGGCAGATTGTCTGGTACAGACCTACGCAGCTACGGCTGGCACCAACCACCGTTCCTTCTGGACACTCGACGAGGCATCGGATGATGTTATAACAGGCACTGTATCAACGTCTTCCTCTTATCCAAGCAAAGGAAATATAGGAGGAATCTATGACCTGCAGGGACGCCCCGTAGATTTACGACACTCAAAAAAACACAACCGAATAGTAATAGACAACGGAATACTGAAAATCAACAACTGAAACTAAAATAAAACCATAAACTATAAACAACTAACAATGAGGCGGAATTTTACTATTCTTGCGATGCTGATACTGAGTATAGCATCTGCATGGGGGCTTGACATTGACAAGAACCGGTATTACACAATTTCTCCACGTAATAATCACAATGCCTATATGAAGGACACTGGGAAAGACGTCATCCAGTGTAATGCAGGATTAGACACCTATTCCTATTGGCGTTTCATCCCAACGGACAAGGAAGGCTGTTATTATGTGCAGAACCTGTTCACCATGCGCTACGCTCAGAAGGTTGCCGAGACGAAAGAGGTGACAGTGGTGATGGGAACAGAGCCTGTGGAGTACTACATCAAGTCCGCCCCGAACGAGGGAACAGACTGTTTCGGACTGACCAGCTCAGACCATAGCGACCTGGCCTTCAGCAGTGCCAACTGTTTCGGACTAAACTGGCATGAAGATAACAAATATGTACAGTCTTATATGGCAGCCGTTGGAACCAACCACAAGAGTTTCTGGTTCTTCCGCGAGGCAGAGCCGCCATCCTGCCTGCTCGGTTCGCATGAGTACGAGCAAGGTTTCTGCACCATTTGCGGTGCCATGGATCCGGACTTCGTGACAAAGGCCGGGGACGGTTTCTACGAGATATCCAACGGATACCAGCTGGAGTGGTACTCTGCTATTGTAAATACCGGTATCAACGATGCATCAGCACGTCTGATGAACGACATCGACATGGCAGGCATAGACCATACTCCCATAGCAAAGAATGTTGACCTGCGCTGGCGCGGTACCTTCGACGGTCAGGGACACAGGATACTGAATCTGGTCATCAACCGTCCAACGGAAAATATACAAGGACTTTTCGGCTACCTGCGTGGCAACTCTGACAGCAACACACGTATCTGTAATCTGATTATAGACAAGAGCTGTTCGTTTACAGGCCATCACCAGGTAGGTGCCATAGCAGGCTGCAGCCAAGGTAATCAGGGACTAATCACACTGGAGAATATAATCAACGAAGCTAACGTTACAGCAGAAGGCGGTACCGATGTGGCAGCCTTGGTGGGTGGTCAGACAGGTAATGCACCTACCTGGCGTATCCGCAACATCGTCAATACCGGTGCCATTACCAGTACAGCGACTGAAGGCTATGCCGGCGTTATTGCAGGCTATTACGGCAACAATGACCAGAACCTTCAGGAAAACATCATCAACCTGGGGCTGGTAACAGGTTTCAATGGTGACATGCAAATGGGACGCATCACAGGCACCGTCATCAACATGTTTGATATCAGCGGCACGGAAGGTGCCGGGCAGGGTATTGACCATGACTTCACGATGGAGGATGTTACCAGCGGACGTCTCTGTTACTTCCTGAACGGGAACCAGTCCGCTATTACATTCTATCAGACCATCGGACAGGATGTCCACCCCGTTCCCTTTGCCACCAGCAAGCAGGTATTCATGCAAGGCAATATGCGTTGCGACGGCACACCTATTGGCGAGGAAGGAACCTACAGTAACTCTGACGAGGGAAGTGTTATTCCTCCTCATACCTTCGTCGATGGAGACTTCTACTGTACCGTTTGCGGTGCTTTTGACGAGCATTTCGTAGAACCGGTAGATGGCATCCTGCATATGACAACCCCTCTGCAGTTGCAGTGGTTGGCAGAATATGTGGCAGCCGGACACGAGAATCTGGAAGTTGTAATGGATAACGACATCGACATGGATGGCGTGGAATTTGCCGGAATCGGTTCGCTTGCAACTCCTTTCCTGGGACATTTTGACGGTCAGTATCACACCATCAGCAACCTTCTGATGGAAGACGTGACTCACGACTGGTCTGGATTCTTCAACTTTATCCGAGGAGGATCTACCATAGAGAACCTGCGTCTGGACGAAAACTGTCATCTGACAGGAGCCAAGGGAACTGCCCTCATAGGCGGTTGCGGTTTGGCAGGTAACGTCCTACTGCGTAATCTGGGTTTCGAAGGTAATGTTGATGGCTTGACCACTTGCGCTGGTGCTGTGCTGGGTGCTAATTTCCAAAGCATTGCCAAACTGACAGTGGAGAACTGCTATAGCACCGGTTCTATCATGGGTGGTTCCGAGAGTGCTGCCCTGGTAGCATGGTTAGGCAACAACGGGGCCGTCATCAGCAACTGTTGGACTTCGGCTACGGCTTCTGGTATTCAGGGCGAAGACAAGTATGCCTTCCGACATGACAATGCTGTTGTAACCAATTGTTTCAGCATGTATGGTACTCAGGCACAGCGCATCGGGTTCGACGAACTCGAGACAGGTTCTCTATGCTATCGTCTGAATGGCGATCAGTCGACGATACGCTGGTATCAGAATCTCGACAATGGCAAGCAGGTAGACAACTTCCCAACCTTCATTCCCACTCATGGCATCGTTGTTGTGAAGGCAGAAATGCGTTGCGATGGTACATACGACTTGGATAATGCAGAATACTCTAACAATGGCGATGTGGTTATTCCACCTCATACTTTTGTGGACGGTTTCTGTCAGGTATGTGGAAAAGAAGACGAGGATTATCCTTTTATCCGTATCTTTGCCAACGCCGATCACGACAATGCACAGGGTTATATCAATTCAGGTAGCAACGACGGTTCGGGTCTTGCCATTAACAATAGCGTGGCCGAGCACTGGAACCAGAAGTGGTTCGAATCCTATCAGGAACTGAAAGGCCTGGAGCCCGGACTCTACAAATTGCGCGTTCAGGGTCTCTCACGTGTGAAGGCATGGACCGACACTGACTGCGAGGCATATGAGGAGGCTGAACTGAATCCTGATTACGTACAGCTTTACCATAATAGCCAGTACTATGTTGAGACAGGCGGTCATCGTATCAGTAATCTGTTCATGGATATCGCCAAAGGCATACAAGAGAAGAAGATAGGTACAGGAACCCAGACTTACCACGAAGCAACAGGTCTATATGTCCCCAACTCACTGACAGCTTGTAACGCCTACTTCTCAAAAGGTCTGTATTGGAACGAGCCTATTTACTTTGTTGTTGAAAACATTGAAGATACTGTACGCGTAGGCGTTGAAAACCAGATGTATCTCTATGGTAACTGGACAGTATGGGATACCTGGCGACTGGAACGCGTAGAGAATGCCGATGAGGCTACTGCCATTGCACTTATCCTTGCTCAGCAGGAGAAGAACCTGCAGGAATTGGATGAACTGAAGGGACAGGCACAGTTGACAGAGGGATACGAGGAGGCCCGTGAAGCACTCAGCCGGGTCAGCACGTTGGAAGAGATGCTGAATCTTGCCGACCGACTGTCACGTTTACCAGAGCAAATACGCACAAGCCATGTTGCATATACCGACTATTCAGCAGCTATCGATGCCATAATGCAGGATGTTGAGTCACGTGAACACCTCAACGGCCACTATGCAGAATTGCTCAACACATACCTGTATGAAAATGAAGACGAGGTAGAAGGCTTACCCAACGGCACCTATCAGTATATCGCAGAAAACAGAATGCTGACTACCGGGGAATTAGCCGAAGAGCAGGCCTTTGCCCAGGAATTATTCAATCTGGCTGTCAAGAACAGCATCTCAGAGGGCACCGACCTTAGCAACTTTATCTACAATGCCGATTTTGCTGAGGACGGCAACTTCAAGGGATGGGTTGCAGCAACAACCCGCACCGGCACTGATTACAATTTCAGCAGCCGTACCGGTTTCCTTGATATCTATCCCGTAAGTGCCAGCAAGAGCACGGCATTCTATGTATATCAGGATTTGGAGGAAGGACTCCCCGATGGTATCTACGAACTGATCGTTCCTGCATACCAGCGTACCGGCAACATCGGACTGGGAGACACATCCGGTGATGAGATTGTGGCATCAGACATCTTCATCAATGATTTCCACACTCCCGTATGGAACCTCTACAAGTGCATCCTCCCCTACGACGAGGCTATCAATGGAGTGAACTGTCGTATTGATCCGTCCGGTGACCCGTCAGCTCCTCACAATGGAGAAGAGACACACTCCTACGATATTGACATGGGAACCGGTTGGGTACCTGAAGGTCGTCAGGCTATGAGTTTTGCCTTCTCCGCCGGTCGGTTCGTGAACCATGCCTATGCTATCGTAGAAGGTGGCAAACTGCGTGTCGGTATACGTAGCACCGGAACACCATGGTACAACGGAGGTGTAACGGCATGGGGTAAATTCCGGCTTATCTATCGCGGTCAAAACGAAGAAGCTTTCCAAAGTATGATGGGGAACTATGAGAACCGACTTGAAAATATTCGTACATCACAAGAACTATATGAGTTCTATATCAGTGTAGAGCACCTGAATAACCTCTCATCCCTTATCAATCAGGCTAAAAACGCCGGTGATTTTGAAAAGAAGATGGAACTGGCACGTCAGATCAACGCTGAGTTCAATACCATAAACGAAAGTTATGCAGCCTATCAGGAATTGGTCAAGATGATGGCATATTTGTATGAAAAGGGAGATGCTGTGGTAGAAGAAGATCCTGATCTAAGCAATGCCTGCTATGTCAGGATTGAAGACATGGAGAATCATCTCGTTGACGGTGACCTTACCGACGAGGAAACCATTCAGTACTTAACAGACATCAGGGATGATGCGACGATAGGAGGAGGTTTCTTCGTACAAGGCGATCTGGCAGATGCAGAAGGCAATGCAATAACATATAACAGTATAAGCAAGATTTATCCGCTCCAACGTCAGGAAGATGGCACTTACACAGGTATCTTTACTACGCAGAACCGTGCCAATCTGGTTCATGCCGATGCCAGAGCAGGTATTTACTTCACCAGACTGGATCAGACCTTCAAGTCAAATCAACCCTATCGCCGCTTCGTGACACCCGAGAAGAACATTCATCCTCTCATTGCCGGGGCTGACCAGGACTATCAGATGATAGGCACAAAAATGAAGGTGACCCTTAATCCCAAAGACAGCACCGTTGTCTTCGAGCCCATTGAATATGCATGGCATGACCGTGTCTTTGTCTGTGGTTCTATCATAGATCAGGAAGGGGCCGAACATCGTTGGAGGAATGACGAAGCCGTTCCATTGGAGCATAAGGGCGATGGCGTTTACGCAGGAAAGGTACGCTTCTTCGAGGATTATGTATATCCCGGATACGCCACCTTCCTTATTATGGCAAGCCGGTCGACACTAGAGGATGTTGAATACAGCACCGTATCACGCCCTGGATGGCTTGAGGCCAGTTACACAGCAGCTGACAACGACTGTTACCTGGCAGACGGCGTGATTGTCGACGATCTTGTACGTGGATATGGCAACAACCATAGATTCCGTATTGAATGGACTCCCGGCGGCGCTCCCAAGGACTATTACGTGGTATTCAATATGAATGCCCGTACAATAGCCGTAGTTCTTGACAATGGTGATGCCGAGGATGCAATCAACAGACCCGCCCCATACATCTTCCGTAATGGAGGGGAGATATACGACCTTGCTGGTCGTAAGGTGCAAGGAGCAAGGAGCAAGGGGCAAGAGGATTCTTCAATGATCAATGTTCAATGTTCAATGTTCAATGGATTAAAGAAGGGCATCTACATCGTAAACGGAAAGAAGATCGTTGTAGGAAAATAAAAAGAATGAAAAGTAAACAAATAACCACGATATCTGCTCTGACCCTGTTAGCTGCTGCAGCAGGCGCAAACGCTCAAGATAAGCAGCCCAACGTCATTATCATGTACATTGATGACATGGGAATCGGCGATGTCAGCTGTTTTGGGGGCTCTTATACACCGACTCCCAATATCGACCGTCTGGCTCAGCAGGGACTTTCCTTTACGCAGTATTATTCTGCTGCTCCGGTCAGTTCCCCGTCACGATGCGGCCTTATCACCGGCCAATACCCTCTGGAACATGGAATAAACACCTTCATGGATACCAGAGCAGCCAACAAAAGAGTTGAGCAGCTGGACTACCTGAATCCCACTGCCCCCAGCATTGCCAGAGCTTTTCAGCAAGCCGGATATGCTACGGCACACATCGGGAAATGGCATCTTGGCGGTGGCAGGGATGTGACAGACGCCCCTGGCTTCGAGAACTATGGTTACGATGAGCACGTATCCACTTACGAGAGTCCAGACCCCGACCCAATCATTACTTCTAAGAATTGGATATGGGCGGCTACGGACAGTATCAAGCGATGGAACAGAACCGCTTATTTTGTAGATAAGAGTCTTGAGTTCATCCGCCGGCAGAACGGTAAGCCTTTCTTCCTGAACCTATGGCCTGATGACATGCATACACCCTGGGTTCCTGAGGTATTTGCTGAAATACGCGAAAAATGGGAGAAAGAGGATGCCTTTGAACCCGTATTGAAGGAGATGGATGTACAATTGGGACGTTTCCTTTCAGAACTGGACAAAATGGGACTCTCAGAAAACACTATCGTAATCTTCACCAGCGACAACGGCCCTGCACCCAGTTTCATGCAACGTCGCACCCTGGGTATGCGCGGCGCCAAGAACAGTCTCTACGAAGGTGGTATCAATATGCCATTTATTATCCGCTGGCCCGCTAAGATTCAGGCTGGAGAACGTAATGAATCTTCGATTGTCAGTGCCATGGACCTCTATCCATCGCTCTGCAAGATGGCTGGCATATCCGTCGAGAAGGGATACAAGAGTCGAGGTGAGGATATGTCGCGCCAACTCCTGGGAAACAACAAGAAGAGTCGTAAGACTGACCTGATGTGGGACTTTGGTCGGAACAAGAGTTTCAACTTCCCAAGGAAGAAGGAAAACAGAAGTCCGCATCTGGCCATTCGTAGCGGCAGATGGAAACTACTATGCAACGACAATTGCACAGACATGGAGCTCTACGATCTTGAAACTGATCGTAACGAAACCACTAATCTGGCCAGCCAGAACCCACGTCTTGCCCGCAAATTAGCAGAGAAAGTGTGTGCATGGTATGAAAGGAACAGATTAGAGATCAGAGTCGTTGAACATTGAACATAACGTTACTCCGGCCGGTTATTTAATAATTTCTTATTATTAGTTAATATAATAGTTAATAGTTGTAGTTTTTTCTCATTAGAGGAGACTTCCCTCTTTTGCTCGCGAGAGCCGGAGAGGGATTTTTTATATAAATTCCCATGATTTCTATGTCATTCCAGCAATTATGAGTACATTTGCAAAAACAAATTTCGGAATGAATACTCTCAGTACTAATAGTTCTGATGACACACGCAAACTGGTGCTGTTTGATTTGGATGGCACCTTGCTTGATACATTAGACGACCTCAGCCAGGCTGTTAACTATGCCATGCAGCTGCGTGGCTTTCCGTTGCACACACATGATGAATACATGATGATGGTAGGAAACGGTGTACGCAATCTGGTAAAAAGGGCATTGCCCGAAGGTCACAAAGAGAACAATATGGTGGAAGAGGCCCTGAAGGACTTCAAGATATATTATACCGAACATATAGACGAACACACCCACCCCTATGCCGGCATGCAGGAGTTACTGACACAACTGCACAATGACGGGGTTCAGATGGCCGTTGTCTCGAACAAGTTTCAGGAGGGAACAGAACGTCTGGTCAGAAAGTTCTTCCCCAACATCCCCTTCGTGGCTATCCTGGGCAACCGTCCCGGCTTTCCATTAAAACCAGATCCTGAGATTGTTCAGGAGGTACTACAGAAGACTGGCATCCGAAAGGAAAACGCCCTGATGGTTGGCGATTCACAGACAGACATGCAGACAGCCCTGAATAGCGGCATACGTGGAATTGCTGTCAGCTGGGGCTACCGACCCATGAAAGGCATAGAAGGCCTGACGGTTGTAGATACAGCAGAGGAGATTCTGAACATTGTAAGGAATAAAGACTAAAACTGAATTTGAGAGAGGAGAGAACATGATTAGAAAAGCAACCCCTAAAGATATCAAGCGCATCATAGATCTGCTGCATCAGGTAAATATGGTTCATCATGTGATACGCCCCGACCTGTTTAAGCCCTACACAACCAAATACAATGAGCAGGAACTGGAAGTCTTGCTCAAGGATGGCAGCAAGCCCATCTTTGTCTATGATGACGGCGAGGTAAAAGGCTATGCTTTCTGTCAGCTTACAGAAGTCCGGGACAACCTGCTGCTGCAAGACAACAAGACATTGTATATAGATGACATCTGTGTTGACGAGCAGGCACGCGGTCAGCATGTAGGCAAGGCACTATATGAACACGTCCGTGAGTATGCCCGCTCCATAGGTTGCCACAACATCACCCTGAATGTATGGGAGGGTAACGACCCAGCCCTCAGTTTCTACAGAAAAATGGGTATGCAAGTGCAAAAAACAACCATGGAGATAATATTGTAGCGCTGATGAGAATGCAATTTAGAATAAAAATGCTATTTTTGCACCCGTAACAATAAAACACATTATAAGTGAGGTATTAGTTTATATTTCTATGAAAAAATTGATGTTTGCCTTTGCAATGCTGGGAGTATTGCCAGGTTTTGCAAGTTCCTCTATAAGTATTCGTTTGTCTGACGGCACGGAGATTGTGTGCAGCCTTGCCAAAGAACCGCAGATGCAGTTCGGTGACAAAACCATAACACTGACTTCGTTGCAGGGAACAGTCGGGGAATGGAACTTCTCTGACGTTGACTCGTGGCGTTTCTCGGATGCCCTGGATCCCGATGAAGTAGATGCCATAGACAAGCAGAAAGACAGCGCCAGAATGAAGATAGAAGATGGTAAGGTAACCGTTGCCGGAGACAAAGTTGCCATCTATGATACAGAAGGACGTTTGGTAACACCCAGACTGAAAACCAACGCCGGCAGTACTACAGTCAGCCTGAAAGGATTAGCCAAAGGAACCTACCTGCTGAAGTCAGGCAATAGCTGCGTTAAATTTGTTGTGAAATAAATATGCATAGCAAATATAAGGTCCTGATAGCATGGTGTATGTTCCTGGTTGCAAGCAGCAACTGGGCACAGCATAATGTCTATATCAACCAGAATGTTAACGGCCACAACCGGATGCGCATCGTCAACGGCATTGAGAAGATGGCATTCAGCACTGACAGTATGAGGGTTTGGGACAGCAATGCCAAGAGCTACGCCTTCTGTTCATCCTCTATAGGTACGATGGGCTTCCGCGAGAAAGATACTTGGCTGCTAAAGGTGCTGCCTGAGAAGTACTGGGCAGACTTTGACTACGACATAGACTTTGAGGAAACTGACAAACAGCGCATAACGGCAGAGCCCGAGGTTACAGACCCCAAGAGTGTGCAGTATGATGATTTTCTGACCCATAGCATTTGGAGCAAGACCGTAAACATAGCCTACAACGGGAATGAAGTGAGTGTTACAGGCGATACGGACTCTCTTGTCGTTACCAAGGGAGGAGCGCACCTGACCATTCAGACAAGTGCCGTTGGAATAAAGTACATCCTGACGGGCAATAGTAGTGATGCCAGCTTTAAACTGTATAGCGAGCGCAAGGCTTGTCTGGTGCTGAACGGACTCAGCCTGACCAATCCCCAGGGACCCGTCATCAACAGTCAGCTGAAAAGGCGCTTGTTTATCGACCTCCCTGCCAACACCGTCAACACCCTTACAGACGGAATGACATACAGCAAAGTGAAAGGCGAAGACCAGCGCGGATGCATCTTTGCCGAGGGTAAGATCTGCATCTCGGGTGAAGGACAGTTGTATGTGAATGCCAACAAGAAAGGAGGCATTGCCTCGGACGACTATGTGCACCTGTTGGGTGGCTTTGTTCATGTGAACGCCTATGCCCAGAAGGGTAAGGCCATATACGGCAAGGACAATGTAATCATGGGTGGCGGTGTACTCAGAACCTATTCAGAGGGTAATGCCAGCAAGGGCATTTGCTCCGACTCCCTGCTGTGGGTGAAAGGCGGTGTGATAAAGGCCATCACTACGGGCGATGCCGTATATGACAATGCCGAGGAAGACTACAGTTCCTGCTGCGCCCTGAAAAGTGAATGGGACATGAACATCACTGGTGGCCAGATATACTGCCTATCAACAGGAACAGGTGGCAAGGGCATCAGTGCCGGTCATTCTGAGGTGGTCAGCGAAACCAAGACCAACTATCTGGGCACCCTGACCATTGCCGATGCCGACATCTACGTCCGCACCAGTGGCAAACGTATCCCTGAGGAGAAAACAGAGGATGACCACGGACAGAAGATAGAGGCAGCAGCCTCTCCCAAGGGAATGAAGTCGGCAGGTAAGATGACAATCAACTCGGGCAATGTATATGTAAGATGCTCTGGTGGCGCAGCTGCTGAAGGTATCGAGTCAAAGAAAGAGATTTACATCAATGGCAGCAAGGTACGCAGCTACAGCGTTGACGATGGTATGAATGCCGAGGGGTGCTACATCAAGGGTGGTGATGTTATGATCTGTAGCACAGAGAATGACGGATTCGATGTCAGCTTCCTGTATCTGTATGACGGCTTGCTTTATACCATTGGTGGAGATATAGACCAGATGGGACTGGACACCGACGGAAAGACCTTCAAGGTGATGAGCGGCGAGCTTGTAAGTCTTGGTGCCCGCAACTGCCAACCCTACGAATCCAGCGACCAAGCCAGTGTGTTGTGTTATGTAAAGTGTAAGAGCATCAGCTATCTGGCACTGGCAGATGCCGATGGCAATATCATCAAGGCCATTCCCACGCCCGACACCTACAGATGTGTCAGTGCACTGTTCTCTCTGAGCAGTCTGCAAGTGGGAAACAGATACAAGATTCTCAGCTTCGAGAAGTCGCTCAGCGACACTCCCGTAACGGAATACGACTTTACATTAGAGAAGATGTCAATACAACTGGGAAACTTTAGGTGAAGACTTAATTCATAATTCATAAATTGAAAAAGATATTTATCATAACGTGGATGGTGTTGTTTTCGTTCTTGGGAGCGAAAGCACAACGTGATTGCGGACTGTGGTTGAACGAGATACCTCTGGTTGTCGACACAGCAGCCAATACTATATATGCTACAATAGAACCCAGAGTAAGTCATGAACTGAAGGGAACATTCCGCTGGGACGAGAAAAGATATTATAGCATTAAAATGAACGATGTGGTATTGGTAAATGGAGAGCAAGGCAATGTGGACATATCTGATTGGACAGTAAACGGCCATAACACGCTGACCATTGACTATGATACCAAGCAGTGGACACTGGTCTTCAGCACCCTGCCCTTTATAGTTATAGACTGTCCGTTGGAGGAGATGTCTGCCAATTACTCCATTTCCAAGGACAACGAGAACCATACCAGGAAATACCCTGGCTACCTAAGCGTGATAGATGCCCGCTGCCGTACCAAGCAGAAAGATTCGCAGATTGGGGGATTGGCATGTTTCAACTCCGAGATAATGATTCGTCCACGAGGTGCAACATCCGGTTCCAAGGCCAAGAAGAGCTTCAATATGGAACTGGTAAAGGACGGTGAGAGTCAGGATGTTCATCTGCTGGGTTACCGCAAGGATGATGACTGGATTCTGGCATCTGAATATACCGACTACAGTCGTATGCGTAACCGTGTAATGATGGACCTGTGGAC
>JAEEGK010007105.1_pt1 | contig 26726 bp, 22 predicted proteins | sample 8958771 | NCBI WGS metagenome assembly JAEEGK01 (sample SAMN16246547, study PRJNA631951) | gut metagenome | biome: gut microbiome; feature: rumen; material: SC-attached | host: Bos | place: Iran: Karaj | collected 2018-10 | reverse complement strand
TCCTGGATGGAATCGGTCTCCCGCAGGGTGATCACGTCCGCATTCCGGGAGATGATACGCCCCGCCAGCCGACGGTCTGCGCGATGGAGCACCGGGCCGATGCCGCAGCCGTACATGACCACGGGGACCTTCTGGCGCTTGGCCTGCCAGAGGGTGAAGAGATAGAACCAGAGGCTTCGGCGGCTGGTCACGTCCTGAATCAGACTGCCGCCACCGTTGAGATAGAGCCTGCAGCGTCGGCTCAGCCGGGTGAAGGCGGGCAGATGGAAGGTGTGGACGGCCTGCACCCGGTGGATGAGCCGCGTTTCGGCGGGATTGCGGGAAACCACGCAGACGGGCACGTCCGGGTCCAGCTCCCGGACCTCCTGAAGGATGGACTGGAGGATGGCCTCGTCCCCGGCGTTCCCTCGCCCGTAAGCCCCGCAGATGACGACGGTGTCCCGCTTGAGGTCTCTGCGGGCATGCCGCCGCAGCACCGCGTCGTAGATGGCGAGCTGGGTGTCCACCGTGGCGGTCAGGGAGAAGCGCCGGGCCACCTTGTCATAGAGGGCGTCGGCAAAGCGGCGGCGCAGGTCCTCGTCCTGTGCCAGAAGCACCAGACAGTCCGCCAGGGCGTCGCTGTTCCCCGGGGGAAACAGGTAGCCGCTGATTCCGTGGTCGATGAGCATGGGGACGCCTCCCACCCGGGAACTGACGGTGGCCTTGCGCTGCCGGGCGCCCTCCGTAAGAGCATAGGGGAAGGTCTCGCTGAGGGAGGTAAGCGTGTTGATGTCCAAAGCGGCATAGAAGCTGTCCGTATCCTCCACCCAGCCCAGGAAATGCACTTGCTCCGAAACTCCCAGCTCCGCTGCCAGGGCCTTCAGCTCCGCCTCCTGGGCGCCGTCTCCGGCAATGAGGAGCCTCAGCTGTGGCGCGCGCACCCTGGCCTTCGCGAAGCCCCGGATCAGGGTGGCGATGTCCTTCACCGGGTTCAGGCGGGCGGCGATGCCCGCATAGACGGCCCCGGCTTCCTCCGGGACCCCTGCCCGGGCCAGGAAGTCGGCGCGCGTCAGCTTCGGCGGCGGGGAATCCAGGTCCACGCCGTTGTAGATGGTGAACATCCGGTCCGGGGGGAAGCCCCGGGAGATCAGCAGGTCGGTCATGCTGTCGCTGACGCCGGTGAACCAGTCCAGCCGCTTGAGGGCGAAGCGGTTCATGCTGCCGAAGATGAGGCCCGCGGCGGGCCGCCCCATATAGTCCAGCTTCGGATCGCTGTGGACGGTGCTCAGGAGGGGCAGGCCGCAGCCGCGCAGCATCCAGGCCATGAAATTGCCCCGGCTGCCGTGGCTGTGGATGATGTCGAAGCCCTCCTCCCGGATCAGGGCTTCCAGCTTCTTCGCGGTGGCCGGGAGATTGTTGCCCGGCATGATCCGGGTGTCGATGCCCATGCTGCGGGCGTCCTCGGTGAATTCGCTCTCCATGAAGCAGACCATGGTGACGCCGATCTTTTTGCTCAGTGCCGCCAGCAGGCTCAGCACATGGGTCTTGGCGCCGCCCACGTCGCCGCCGCTGATGAGGGTCAGAATTTTCATGGCCCCGTCCCTTCCTCTTGCAGAGATAAGTGAAATCGTGTATACTAAATTGTTATCATATGTCCGGATATACCTGCCGGATATTATACAACGGATTTCGGGTCCCGTAAAGGCCCGAGAAGGAGCAGCCCGATGGAAAAGAAGAAACGCAGACTGAATATCGTGGATATCGTGGTGATCGTGGTCATCCTGGCCGCGGTGGCCTTCGTGGGCTGGAAGCTGGCCCACCGGGGCGGCGACGCCCCCGCCGCCCGCCGGGGCACCATCCGCTTCGTGGTGGAGGTGGATGGCCTGCGCAAGGACCTGTATGAGGGGACGGCGGCCCTGGTGCCCTGCCAGATGGCGGCCTCCGGCAACCTGGTGGACGGCTATATCCTGGAGAGCTGGGCCAATCCCGTGGAGGTCCTCAGCATCAAGGCCAAGAGCCCGGTCAACCAGAGCCTGGAGCAGGAGCTGGAGCCGGAGGAGGGCGTGGAATACGTCAACGCCTATTATCTCTGCGAGTGCGCCGTGGACCTGAACGACAAGCTGAACCTGACGGGCAACCAGGAGATCCGCCTGGGCCGCAGCTATTATCTCAAGAGCGTGGACATCGAATTCAGCGGCTACATCATCAGCATGGAGAAGATCGAGGGATGACCCGCATCTGGCTCCTGCGGCACGCCGAGGCGGAGGGGAACCTTTACCGCCGCATCCACGGCTGCACCGATTCCGGCCTGACGGAGCTTGGCTTCCGGCAGCTGAAGCCCCTGGGGGAGCGCTTTGCGGGCGTGCCCCTGGACGCGGTGTACGCCAGCGACCTGCGCCGCGCCCAACAGACGGCGGCGGCCCTGGCGGAGCCCAAGGGCCTGACGGTGCGCATCCTGCCGGAGCTGCGGGAGGTAAACATGGGCGCCTGGGAGGACCAGTGCTGGGGCTATGTGGCCCGCTTCGAGCCGGAGCAGTACCGCGCCCTGAACAAGGACCCGGCGAAATTCACCGTGCCCGGCTGCGAGCCCTATGAAGTCTCGGTCCGGCGCATCCTGGGGGCCGTCCGGCAGATCGCCGCGGAGAACCCCGGCGGGGAAGTAGCGGCGGTGGCCCACGGCTGCATCATCCGCATCCTGCTGGCCCAGCTGCTGGGGGTCCCCTCGGACCAGATCTGGAGCGTGCCCCACGGGGACAATACCTGCGTGGCGGAGCTGGCGGTGGAGGACGGGGAGATCCGCCTTCTCCGCTATAACGACAATTCCCATCTGCCCGAGGAGCTTTCCGCCTTCGCCAGGGAGGACTGGTGGAAGAAGGAGGAGACCACCGACGGGCGGGACCTTTACTATCTGCCCATGGACGTGGCCAGCGTAGCCGGGGGGAAGACCTATCTCCGCCGCTACCGGGAGACCTGGATCGCCTCCCACGGCACGGACCTGGGATTCAGCGACATCTACCTGACCAAGGCCAGGGCCAACGCCCTGGCGGACCCCATGACCGTGCTGGAGGTTTTCGCGGGGGAGGAGCCCTGCGGCATGCTGGAGCTGAGCCCTCATAAGGGCGCCGGGGAAGGGGCCGGGCATATCACCCTGCTGTTCCTGGAGCGGGATTATCGGGACCGGGGCCTGGGCGTGCAGCTCCTGGGCCAGGCCGTCTCCTATTATCGGAAGCTGGGGCGGAAATTCCTGCGGCTTCATGTTTCAGATACGAATATTAAAGCAATGAAATTTTACGAAAGCTGGGGCTTCCGCCGGGTGGACGCGGAGCCGGACAGCTTCGGAGAGACCTATGTGATGGAGAAGCCCCTATGAACGGCGGCGGCTTCCTGCCCGTCAGCCGGGCGGATATGGCCGCCCGCGGCTGGGAGGATTACGACATCCTTCTCATCACGGGGGACGCCTATGTGGACCATCCCTCCTTCGGGACGCCGGTGATCGGGCGGCTGCTGGAATCGGAAGGCTACCGGGTGGCCATCCTGGCCCAGCCGGACTGGCACGACGCCGCGGCCATCCGGGCCATGGGGCGGCCCGGGCTCTGCTGCATGCTCTCCGCGGGGAACCTGGACAGCATGGTGGCCCACTATACGGCGGCCAAGCGCCGCCGGAGCGAGGATTTTTACAGCCCCGGCAAGAAGGCGGGCCTGCGGCCCGACCGGGCGGTCATCGCCTACACGGGCCGGGTGCGGGAGGCGTTTCCCGGCCTGCCCGTGATCGTGGGAGGGCTGGAAGCCTCCCTCCGCCGCTTCGCCCACTACGACTATTGGGACGACAAGGTGCGCCGCAGCGTGCTGGTGGATTCCGGCGCGGACCTGCTGACCTACGGCATGGGGGAGCGGGCCAGCCTGGAGATCGCCCGGCGGCTCCGGGCCGGGGAAAAGGTGGGGGAGCTGACGGACATCCGGGGCACCGCCTGCCTCCGGAAGGAGCGGGCGTGCGCCTTCGAGTTTTTGGAGATACCCTCCTTTGAGGAGGTGCGGGAGGACAAGCGGGCCTACGCGGAAGCCTGCCGGGAGGAGAACCGGGAGCATGACGCCATCCGGGGCAGGGCACTTCTGCAGAAGCACGACGAGCGCTGGCTGGTGGTGAATCCCCCCGCCGCGCCCCTGGAGACGGCGGAGCTGGACGCCCTGGCGGCCCTGCCCTTCACCCGGGAGCCCCATCCCATGTACGACGCCCTGGGGGGCGTGCCCGCCATTGAGGAGGTGCGCTTCAGCATCATCCACAACCGGGGATGCTTCGGGGGCTGCAATTTCTGCTCCCTGGCCTTCCACCAGGGAAGGTACGTCACCTCCCGCAGCCATGAAAGCGTCGTGGCGGAGGCGGAGGCCATGACCCGGCACCCCCTGTTCAAGGGCTATATCCACGATGTTGGGGGGCCCACGGCCAATTTCCGCCATCCCAGCTGCCTGAAACAGAAAAAGCTGGGCCTCTGCCCGGACCGCAGCTGTCTCGCGCCGAAAGCCTGCCCCAATCTGGACGCGGACCATTCGGACTATATCGCCCTGCTGCGGAAGCTCCGGGCCATCCCCGGGGTGAAGAAGGTCTTTGTCCGCAGCGGCATCCGCTTCGACTATGTGCTGGCGGAGAAAAAGGACGATTTCCTGCGGGAGCTGACGAAATACCACGTCAGCGGGCAGCTGAAGGTGGCCCCGGAGCACTGCATCGACGCGGTGCTGGATAAAATGGGGAAGCCCAGGGCCGAGGTATTCGAGGCTTTCTGTGAGAAATACGAGGCCATGAACGGCGCATTGGGCAAGCAGCAGTATCTGGTGCCCTACCTCATGTCCTCCCATCCCGGCAGCACCCTGGGGGACGCGGTGAAGCTGGCCCTGTATCTGAAAAAACGGGGCGTCCGGCCCCGGCAGGTGCAGGATTTCTACCCCACCCCCGGCACCGTTTCCACCTGCATGTACTACACGGGGCTGGACCCCTTCACCATGGAAAAGGTCTATGTGCCCCGCAGCTACCGGGAAAAGGAGCTCCAGCGGGCCCTTTTGCAGTGGTTCGACCCCGCAAAGAAGGCCCTGGTGCTGGAAGCCCTGAAAAAAGCCCACCGGGAGGACCTGATCGGCTACGGACCGGACCGGCTGGTGAGCCCGGAGAGGCCGGGCGGGGAAGCCCGGCACTTCGGGGACGGAAAGAGCGGTATTTCCGGGGAAAAGAAGCAAGGCTCCCCCCGCCCTGGGGGGCGTCCGGCGGGACAGAGGAAGAAATTGGAAGGAACAGAGAAGAAGGACGCCGTCCGGCATTACGGGGACGGGAAAAGCGGCCCACCGCGGCAGAAGCGGCATACGGAAGCGCCGCCCCCGGCGGCCCGGCGCACCGGACCCCGGAAAGGCCCGGGGAAGAAGTAGAAAAAAGGGAGAAGGGGACGGTTTCCCCTCCCAAAGCAGCGAGACGGGATAGGGAACCGTCCCCTATCTCTTGGAGGAACCCCGTTGAGAGATATGACCACGGGCAGCGAAGCCCGACACATCATTGCCTTTGCCCTGCCCATCATGGGCGGGCTGGTATTGCAGCAGCTCTACAACACCGTGGACAGCGTGGTGGTGGGCCGGGTGCTGGGGGAACAGGCCCTCAGCGCCGTGGGCACCTGCGCCTCCCTGACCTTCTTCCTGGTCTCCTTCGCCACGGGCCTGTGCAACGGCGCGGGGGTGCTCTTCGCCCAGCTCTTCGGGGCCAAGCGGATGGAGGACCTGCGGCGCAGCCTCTCCACGGGCCTGCTGCTCCTGTCCGGGCTCAGCATCGTGATCGCCCTGCTGGCGGTGGTCTTTTCCGGGCCGCTGTTCGCTTCCCTGAAGGTGCCGGAGGAGATCAAGGCGGCCGCCCTGGGCTATTTCCGCATCTACTGCATCGGGCTCCTGTTCCAATTCGTCTACAATGTGGTGACGGCGGCCCTCCGCAGCGTGGGGGACAGCAAGGCCACCCTCTTTTTCCTGCTCATATCCAGCGTGCTGAATATCCTGCTGGATATGCTTTTCGTCATCGTCCTCAAGTGGGGCGTGGCGGGCACCGCCATCGCCACCGTCTTCTGCCAGGCGGTCTGCGCCGTGGTGAGCGTGGTCTATATGACGGGGAAATACGAGTTCTACCGCTTCGGGAAGGGCGAATTCCGCTATGAGGGGGAGAAAGCCAAGCTGATCCTGAAGCTGGGCATCCCCACCATGATCCAGATGTGCATCGTCTCCGGCGGCAACGTGCTGATCCAGCGGGTGGTGAACGACCTGGGCACCAGCGCCATCGCCGCCAACACCGCCGCGGGCAGGATCGAGGGCTATCTCTTCGTCCCCGCCCAGGGCCTGAACAACGGCGTCAGCACCTTCTCCGGCCAGAACGTCGGCGCCGGGAAGCCCGAGCGGGTCCGCTCCGGGCGGCGGAAGTCCCGCAGCATCCTGGTGCCCGTGGCCATCGTGCTGGCGATCTTCCTCTTTATCTTCGCCAGGCAGCTCATCGCCCTCTTCGGCGTGGAGGGAGACGCCCTGACCCTGGGCATCAAGCATCTCCGCTTTATCGCGCCCTTCTTCGCCTTCTTCTGCCTGTATATGTCCAATGCCGGGGTCCTCACCGGCACCGGGGATGTGAAGGCCGCCTCCGGCATCACCCTGGTGGTGCTGGCCGTCCGGGTGGCGCTGACCTATATTTTCTGTTACGCCTTCCATATGGGCTTCGCCGCCCTCTATGTCCCCAATCCCATCGGCTGGGTCGTCGGGCTGGTGATCTCCTATCTCCGCTTCCGCGGCGGCAAGTGGGAGAGTATGAGCGTAGTGAAGTCAACTCGAAGCGCGGCTTCGAGTTGAGAAAGGCTTGCGCTCCGTTTCCCGCACTCGCTGCGCTCGCACAGTCACTCCGCGAGAAGTATTTTGGGGCAGAAATGAATTCCGCCCCAAAATGACACGGGATTTGTCAAGGACAATTTTCACCGAGAGTAACAGATATCGTTTAATAGATGAGTATCCATAAAAAGGGCATGGCCGATGAGAATCAGTCATGCCCTTTTATTGCCGCAATTCCATGTAGGCACAAATTATATCTTGCAATCCTCTAAAATACGCTTTAAACTATTAACAAGTAATTAAGCGTGTGTAATTCCAGACACAAATGAAATATCTTCGCCTAAAACAACAGTTGTTAGCGACTGGCTCAGTCGACAATTGAATCCTCTTCAACTATTCTGTGCACTATCAATATGTGCGGTATCTAAGAAATTATTATACCGTGGTGCATCAGTCTTCACATCGGTTAAAGCATGGCAATGTCCTTAAACGGAATACAAATCACCGATACCCAATCTTGCACAATTCCCATTCATAAATCGCTGTCTGAATACTCCGCTGCCTGCATGGAAAAGAGTGCTGCATATCGTCCCATTTTCTCAATGAGTTCCCGGTGAGAACCTTGTTCAACGATTTCTCCTCGATCGAGCATAATAATCTTGTCCATGTTTTTTGTACTCGACAATCGATGGGAAATCAAAATGAGCGTTCTTTTATCAGATATTCTTATGATTTCTTTATTTATTTCAATCTCACTCTTTGGATCCAAAGACGCAGTTGGTTCATCCATTATCAGAACATCGCCGCTGTTATAGATCATCCGTGCAATCATTAGCTTTTGTGCCTCGCCGCCAGAGAGTGTAATCCCCTCTGGGTCAAAGTAGCGGCCGTACTCCGAAAAAATACCTTTCTCTTGCGAGACTATATCACTCAGCCCTGCATTTGCCATTGCGTCAAAAACTCTTTTTGTATCAAGTTCATTACAATGATCACATGATATTAGTTCTGCCAGCTTGAGCGAGTATAGTTGGAAATCCTGAAAGACGGATGGTAGTACACGTCGCACTGCTGAGATATCATACGCTTTTAAGTTTACTCCATTGATAAAAATACCGCCCTCCTGAGGATCATAAAAGCGGAGTAGAAGTTTCACAAGCGTGGTCTTGCCAGAACCGTTTAGTCCGACTATAGCTATTTTTTCTCCTTTTGAAATGCTTAAATTGATGTTTTTGAGTGCATAATCTTTTTTGTTCGGATATCGAAAGTATACATGTTTGAATTCAATCTTTGAAATCATTCCGGCAGTCAGCGGAATACCAGACTTTTTTTCAATTTCTGGGCAGTAATCCAACACTGTCTTAAGATTATCGACATAAAGACATTGCATTTGAAGGTTTCCAACCTGCTGTAATACGCTGTTTATACTGGCCGAAATCTTCGCTGCAGCGGAAATCATCATGGTCATATCGCTTATCGACACAGCTTTTTTAATTACCTCTATTCCTGCGTACAAATATGGCGCTGTATTGCTGGTAAGATAATTAATTACAAGGAGTCGGCCCATGTGCTTGTTCTGGTTCTTGTTCATTTCCCGTTCGATTAGATACTGACCGTCCAAGGACTCCGCATAACGTCTAAGTATTAATCTGCCTAGACCTTCATACTGCTTAAATTCTGTGGTCGACTCCCTATTGAAGAATAACGACTTGAAATACTTGGTGGCTTTGGATCGAACAATGTATTCATTGTTGTGCTGAAATGCTACTCGATTATAGCGATATGACAACCAATAAGATAGCAGGCCAGAAAGAATACTGATAAATACTAAAAGAGGCTTAAGTGTGACAATTATGCTGGCAGAAACAAGCAATGTGATTACTGATTGTAGTATGCTTTGAACTGTGCGTAGCATCTCCATAGCACCAGACTCTGCTTCATCGGCTGCTTTTAATAGATTATCATAGAAAGCAGGGTTATCATATTCCTTTGCATCAATTCGCTGGATTCTCTCAAGGAGCGTAAGGGTCAATTTCTTTTTGATGAGCATCTCAGTCTTTTTGCTTCTTAACGAGCTCACACTAAGTGTGATCGTTATTTCCACGATCTTAATTGTTGTGGCAATCAGTACGATACAGATGATGTATGTAAAAGAAGCATTTGAATCTACAGCATCAATTATACTCTTAACTAGTAACACACTTACAGCTGTAGGTAACGCACTATAAAACGCGTGAACAAGCATCCAGAGCAAACCCGCACGATCTGTGTTCCAAGCAATGCGCAGTATATATGCTATATTATTCCAACTAGATGTCTTCATTAACGGATATCTCCACTATCGGACTCTTTCTTTTCATCTCGTCCAAGATTGCAGAAAAAGCTTTTCCAAAATGTTGCTTTCTTGATTTGCATCTTGCAGTCACAGAATTAATGGTTCCATTTTCAATATATGCTTGAGCTGGGCACCCTCCTGCACAGACCCCTTTAAAAGCGCATGTTTTACAAGTATCAATACGGTCTCTTCTGCTGTGAACTAAATCTATAAATTGAGAAAGCTTTTCGCCATTCATAATATCGGAAAGGGGTTCCTGTAGTATATTTCCAATACTGAATTTCGGATCTGTGAACATTTGACATGGATAGACATTGCCATCTAAGGCAATTCTTATTCCACATCGTACATCTTTTGCAGGAGCATTATAGGCACAACCTATATCCGGGTTATTAAAATCATAGGTGATCTTTGCGGAATGGCGTTCGTTCCATTCTTCAAACTGGCTGAATATTTGCGGATAATTCAAGTATTCATCACTGGCAAGATAATCTTTAAATGATCCCAAATCATCCTCTGTTCTATGAACAAGAGCCATTCCAATACTGTCAATATCTCTAAAGTCCTTTCCGTCAACATCATAGTTTAACGATATCATATCCAAAAACTCTGCTATATGCTCAATGTTGCTTTTATGAATGTTGAACCTAACAGAAATCTTCCCATGATATCCGGCGTTCCTAGCCGCTTTTATTCCTTTTGTAATTCTTTGAAAATTGCCGTTTCCCCTAGTGTTATCGTGTAGCATAGCATTATGGCCGTCAAACGTTATCTGCAAATTTGGCTGATAACTGCTAAGGATTTTTAATCCATATTCGCTAAAGCACGTTCCGTTTGATATTACAGCCACATTTATTCCAATTCTTTTTGTTTCATCGAGTAATTTACGTATTTGTCTATATAAAAAGGGTTCCCCACCAGACAATGCCACATCTGTTATCCCTTTTGCTTTCAATTCCTGGAATACATCAACTAAGCGATCTAACGGCAACTCTTTTCCTGTAGAGACTAATTTCTCGTTGTAGCAATAGGGACACTTTGAATTGCATTTTCCCGTTATTTCAATGTAAGCAGCTATCAATTTACTCATAACACTCGAAATCCTCTTCCCAAATTATGCTTTCTTTCTTCATGTATTCTAGGATTTTTTGCACTTCCTTTACCATCACTCCTGGAGGAATACCCAGTCCGGAATTCGACCTAACATACTCTTGGACAACCATTTCCGGAGCAATATCCTGACACAATCCATAAATAAAAAAAAGCGTTATCATTCAACAGATAGACCATCTTTTTGGATTCATCATACATCATCCATTCATGACATCCGATTTTCTCCTCAAGCAGGGTTTTTCGCTTTATGCGCTTCATAATCCGTAGCTCCCGTATTATAGTTTTAATCAAATTACCAGCGAAAAACTGCTTTTCCGCTGGTAATCAGAAATCATTATGGTATGTATTGCCCGCTGTTCATACAGTATGCTTGTTGTGATGGACATCCAGCAAAATAGGCTCCTGAATTCTGGCAATACGCTGTAGCTACGATACAATGTTCCGAATTACCAGGACAAGAGTACTTGGTACAGTTCAGCCCGTCACCTCCTTCTCTAACAATCTCATCTACAGATATGGCACATATGAAGGGACTGTCATACATTTTGCGCACCTCCTTTAATACTGTTGCGGATAGTAATATCAAACGCTAATCCATAAAAGGATAAGAGTCTTCATTTGTGCTATCCACTTTTCAAGTGAATCTTACACTCGCAGCTGGTTGTAAACAATAGAGGCGCTTTTGATGAATATCAACTAAAGGTTGTCATTATCAAGCAGTTTGTCAAAAGTACCATCTCCTGCCAATCCAATAAAATGGAACGCCCTCTGGGTCATCTCTTCAGTGAACAGTAAAAAGGGAATAAACGCTTCATTTGCTGTAAATTCATATAATTGCTTACCTGCATCACCCATCAATCGGTTTTTCTCGCGAGCTAACCAATATTCTAACAGTCGATCAACTATCCATCTGGCTTTATCATCTGTAACATCGAACATCTTTACAATATCAGCTGAAGAAAATAGTATATCTGGGTTTTTATGAAGGTAAAATACTACACGCCAAAAATCAATGTCCGAAAAGTCTTTATATAGATGCACATATAAATCCGCATTATCAAATCTCCACCCACCTGAAGGTTTCGGAAGAAGCAAAAAAAACCGTCTGTCACGATTTGCCCGAACCAATGACATGCCCTCGTCGGTAATGAAGTATGAATGTGTTGGCGTCTCTTTATTAAAATCTACTCTCTTCAATAAATCTTCTGTCAAAATATTATTGTTTGCTCTCCTTGTCGCATCCTCAATTGGAGAATATAGAGTATTCGTACCCTCTGTATTAGAAAACAACGCCAATTGAAGCCGCCAAGCCCATTCTGACAACACCTTGATTCGCTCTGTTATAGGGGTATTTATGAGGAACCTTTCCATTTCCTTTGCCAGTTCCTCGGCATTCCGTGTAGGGTGAACGCTTATACCAAACAGCTCATCTACTGTTACATTTAGTACTTTCGCTATATTAGGAAGTAATTCAATATCTGGTGTGCCGCCTTTCTCCCATTTCGATACTGCTTGTGAGGATATGCCTACAGCATTTGCAAGCTGTTCTTGGGTCATCTTTCGATTCTTTCTCAGCATCGCTATGGTTTCACCGATTTTCATGTATTTACCTCCTATCTTCCCAGCTCATCGAGTACATAAATCACAATTAAACTCTATCATATGAACAAAATACCATGACCTTTCAAATTTTACAAGACCGAGGGGAGGTGATAGTTGTTACGCCCATAACCACTTTAGTGTGTAGTGGTAAGCAGTATCGTACACGGAAGAGTAGTATTCGTTCCGTAGACGGTACAATGGAAGACTGCCATGTAGACATCACTGTACAGACATCCTCGCGACTCGAACAGGAAGCTTACCATAAGATTTCGACAAACTTCCCTGTTCTACCGCTCATGGCCCTGAGTGCTCGGCTTGCGCATTTGCGGTTTATGGGCGGTTTTCTGTGCTTCACGCAGCTTTTCGTGTTCACGCTGTTCCGCCATACCATCCTCGCCCAACATCGTATCGGTGTCCCTGACGCTGGCCTGGTATTTCCAGAAGTCGAGCTTGCCGCTGCTCATGGCTCTCCGGATGCGCTCCTTTGCCTGGGTCTCCATCTGCGGGCGGATGGCAAGACGGGCGACGGTCAGCCCATCCCGGTCCAGCACGGCAGCCTGCTCTTTCAGCTTAGTAAACTTTTCGCGCTCCCTGTCGATGGCGTCGGTCAGCGTGGTTTCATCCTTGTCCAGCCTGACCATATCCGCCTCCGCTCCTCTGATTTCGCCTTTGACCTGTTTCATCCCGGCAGCGTCCTCCTTATCGAAGCCCTGCATGATGTCCTTTTCATCAAAGCGCAGTTCTTCGATCTCCTCGGCCAGCGTCGTGAGCTGCGTTTTCAGTTCCTTGCGTCTGCTGATGCTCAGAAGCCCTAGACCGTCCAGCTCCGCTTGCAGCGCTTTTCGCTCGACCAGCTTGGCCCTGATCTGACTGTGAAGGTCAAGATAACTGTTGTACTGCTTCCTGGCCTTGGTCACATATTCGCCGGTTTCCTTCTTCCGGTCACGGACATGCAACATACCATAGTTGAACACGATGATGTTCTGGCGCACGGTCTCCATGGCGGATGCGAGGGCGGGAATGGTGGTCTCAACAACGGATTTCAGCTTCTGCACCGCAGCTTTCAGCGTCCGAACAAGGGCATTGTCGGCGCGGATCTGACGGTTGAGCTCACAGCGGTCGGAGACGTGCCCCGTAGCTTCCATCTTCCGGGCGCTGACGCCCTCATGGACGGTGGGCTTCTCGTCCAGACCGCGTGCCGCATGGCTACGGTGGTCGATGCGGTCATCGTGACCACATCGTTCCAGCCAGCGGTTGCTGGTATCCGCCCAGGCTGCCCGCCACGCGAGCAACTGATCCTCGCAGTTCCATCGGGCGGTAATGGGATTCTGCCTGCCGTATTTCGTGCTGTAAGGATATTTGTTCACCCGTTTAAAACCCTGTGCGTTGGCGACGGAGGGCGGGAGGTACAGGCGTTCTTTTCCAACCTGATACAGATATTGCTTTTCCCAGCCCTCCCCCTGCGCAGTCTTGAACTCGGTAGCGGTGAAGCCCTGCTCTTTTCCGTACCGGACACAGAGATACTCTTTCTCTGTCTTGTGCTGCCATGTGCCGTCCTTGTTCAGAGGCCTCACTGTCAGCAGAATGTGGGCGTGGGGATTGTGTCCGGGCGGGGCCGGGTCATGGATCGCCACGTCAGCGCACATGCCGTCGGCAATAAAACTGTTTTGAATGAAATCTGTGAGGAGCTCTTTCCATTGCTCCGGGGTCAGCTCGACAGGAAGCGCCGCTACAAACTCCCTGGCAAGGCGGCTGTCCTTCGTTTTCTCGGCGGCCTCCACCGCGTTCCAGAGCGTCTCCCGGTCCTGCCACGCAGCCGGGGCAAGCGGCGGCAGAAACACATGCTCCCAAACAAGACCGCCTTTGCGGGTGTAGTCGTGCTGGATGCCGTCGTAGTCATTGTAAATGCGGGAACAGCTCATATAGGCGGCAGCGCCGCAGGCGGTGCGCCCGACACCGCGAGTGATGACCTTCGCTTCTAAATGGTAGATGGCCATAATACGTTCAGTCTCCTTTCCCGGCCAGCAGGCCGCGGCTTTTGCTTCTTTTCACGAAAAGAAGATGCGACGCGAAGGGCGGCGCATAGGCAGTTGGCGCTGAGTATGTTCCGAATCGGAACATACTGCGGTGCGGTCGGGCAGCGCTGCCAACTGCACCGGCAATGACGGCTTGCGGCATTGCCGTCCCCTCCGGAGGAAGCCCCGGTGGGGCTTCCGTGAGGAGCGCACGGCCCGACCAACGGGAGGGATACCACCGCCGGCCCTCCGGGCCGGTGGTGAGTAAGTGCGCTCTTAACAGAGAAAAAAGACGGCGGAGCGCCCCGGTCTCCCGGAACACTCCGCGTATCGTTACCCATTTGCCTGGGCCAGGCTGAAAAGGTATTCGCGGATTTCATCCAGCGCCATCTCCTTCGTGCGGGGCAGGGTGGCCTCCAGGACCGCTCCCTCCTGAATGAGCCGATGGTTGCGGGCCCTGCGCTCCTGTGCCCGGTCCCGCGCCTGGGCTTCCTCCAAGCGGTGCTGCGCCTGGATCAGTTTTTTCTCGTTCTCGGTCATTGTGAACACCTCCATGATTTCAAAATTGAAGTGGTTTGGTAGCAAAAAAGCCGGGAGCAGTAGCAAAACCCGGTGGGGTTGCTACCATTCCCGGCGTGGTCTTTTCTCTGTGGAAAAAGTGGTTGCAAAAGCGGCCCTGGCTGGTATCATGGTGATACCAAGCGGAGCCGCATTTGGTTTCAAAGGCCGTTGATGAAGTTCATTGCCGTGTCATAGGCCTCCTCGGACATGGCCTGTTCCTGCGGCGGCGCGGGCTGGATGCTCTGCAAGAGTGCCGCGAGGCCGCCGAAACCTGCCCCGGAAGTCTGCACGGCCTCCCGGATCGTGTCTTTTACCTCCTGAAGGAAGGCCTCCTGCCGTTCCCGCGTCTCCAGAAACGGGTCGGCTGCAAGGCGCTCCTGCCGGGAGAAGTGGTCGTTGACGGCGGCAACGACGGCGCTGCTGTAGGATTTGTACCGCTTGCGGTCCCGGTCTTGCAGATAGGCCAGTGCCCTGCGATCCTCCGGGTCGTCCAGATTGAAGCGGAGCGTCGTGTTGAAGACGTTGCTCATGCAGCGCCTCCGCTTTTTCGCAGCGCGGCCTCGGCCAGACGCTCATAGCCCTTTGCCGTGGCGTGGATGTCGCCGTTGACGGTGACGCGGGCAGGGTCGAAGTCCGTGAAGTGCCGAATGAGGCAGCTCCCGCCACCCATGACGTAGAGCCGCATCAGGTCAGGATTGTACTCATGCTCCCGGAGACGCTTCATGATGCCGGCGGCATAGTCCCTGGCGCAGTCCTGAATAGCGGTCAGGTACTTCTCCCCGATGTCGGCCTTGCCGAAGCGCAGCACGTCCTCGATCACACCGTCGTCCACCGTGGTTCCAAACTTCTGCATCAGCTTTTCCCGCACGGCGATTTTGCACTGCTGGACGCCGTATTTCTCGGTGTAGCACTGGCTGGGAATGGGCTTGCCGTTGCGGATATACATGGCGTTCATTGTGCCGTTGCCGATGTCGCAGAGCATGGTCACGCCTCGAAAATCGCCCAGCCTGTCCGCGATGGCGGCGAAGCCCTGCGGATAAATCTCGGCTCCGGCGAAATCCACATGGTAGTCCACGCTGCGGAAAGTGAAGTCCGCGCTGGACTTCTGAAGCAGATACGCCTTGAAGGTGTCCCGCTGCTGACTGACCCAGGTGAGGGGCAGACCGGCTGCAAGGAATACGCGGGCCGTGCTCATGCCCCGGATGCGCAGCTCATGGGCGATGGCGGCGAGGGTCAAAAGATAATAGTCCTGATCCAGCGCCTTGTCCGGGATGAACTCCTTGTTTTCGTCCCCAATGGTGTAGTAGCGGCCTTCATAGATCAGAAGGTCGTTTTTGAAGGTGGGCTCTTTCTCGTGGGCGGTCACGCCAGCCTTGAAGCAAGCGTGGGCCGTCTTCATCTGCCCGAAGCCGTGGTCGATGCCGATCACGACAGGGTGGTTAGTGTTGATGATGTTCATATCGTTCCTCCATTTCCGCCGCTGTGCGGCTGTCCCGATTTTTTGATGGGAAAACAAAAAGACGGCTCGTGAGATTCCTTTCTCACAAGCCGCCTTTGGTCCTATATTTTAGGTCAACGGTCAAGTGCCAGTTCCCGCTTTCGTAACATCTGTAGGGACTTATCCAGTATCTTTTCCTTCCGTTCCGTCAACATGGTCAGATAGAACGTCTTTTGCAGGTCGCTGATATATGGCGTCGTGCTCACCAGATCCGTGATCTTCTTCATGTCCATCCGGGGGACGATGCGCTTCAGCGCCGCGTTGCAGTCCCTGTTCTGCAAGGAGGAGATGAAGTCGAAATAGCGGATCTTCTGGTTTTCGATGCGAATGCCGGAAACGGGGATCTGGAAGATGCGGAAGTCCCGTTCCTCCGGGTCATTCAATGTGGCCTGCATGATTTCATCGTCCGCCTGGGGATACAGGCAGCTCCCGCAGTCATATACCGGCGCAATGGAAATTTCATCCGTCCGGCTGTTGTACAGGAAGCCCCAGTTGCCGTTGTGCCGGTCCCAGTTCCCGATCAACGCGTCGACGATGAACATATCCCAGAAATGCCGCAGCAGCGTTCCCGGATCAATGGCAGTCTGCTCGTTGATCGCCTCCAAAATCTCGGAAAGCTCCGTGCCGTATCCGCTGTGCCCGGAGTCGATCAGCGTGTTCTTCAGGGACGCAAAATCCTGTATGACCGTATCGTGGCCGGTGAAGTCCTTGCAGGCCACAACGACCTTCTGCTTTCCGTTTACCGTGTAGGTCCCAAGCAAGGTCTTCTGGACCGGGATACCGACGATCTCAAAGATATGGGAGCCCAGGTATTCGGAGATGCAGCTGTTCGTATAGCTCATTTCCTTGTTGCGCTTTGGGTGGGGCGGGAACTTCAGCATATACTGTTCGCCCTCATAGATAACGGCGATCTTGCCGCCGTTCGCCCCGCCGTATGCCTTCCGTGTGGTCGGCAGTTCGGTAAAATCTATCATTCAGTCTCCTCCATTCGTAAATACTTGCGGCGCAGATACCACGCCTGCTCCCTGGATATGCTCTGCTCGTTTTCTGCGGCGTTGATGTCCGCGTTCAGCTCACACCAGCAAACGTCCCAGTGCATATCCCGTCCGCCGCTGTCTTCGATCTCCCAAGAACGCTTCATCGCGGCAAGAGACCGTTCAAGGTAGGGCGGAAGCTCCTTCTCCAAATAAGCGTCGCTTTTGGGAAGACCTGTGCCCATATCATAATTGGACGTATCTATCGTCATAAGCTCCTCCATGGAACAGTTCAGCGCCTTTGCGAGCCGGTACACGGTTTTGGCATTGCAGCCCTCAATGGAGCTTTTGCCGGAGCAAATATCTATTACCGTCGTGTTCGGCACACCACTGAGCTTTGCCAACCGATACATGGACATATTCCGTTCGTTGAGCATTGTCCGCAAATTCATCGTATCACCCTTTCCTGTATATTATATCGGTTGGCCGACATAAAGTCAACCCGATCTGATCAGATTTCTTTGGCCTCCATTATCTTATCGCTCAGGGAGGTCAGCACCTCCATCATTGACGTCGCCTGTCGGCGTAAAGTCTGACGCTCTGCGGCGGTCAGCAAGGCACCACAGGCGTCGATGTCTTCAAAGAATCCGGCAAGACGGCGGGGGAAGTGTTCGGCATACTGTCGGAACTCATTGAGAAATCTGGCAATGCTTGCATTCATATAGGCCCGGCTGTTTACGATCTCATCACCATCGTCATCGTCGTCATCATCCTCACCCTCGTCCTCGTTCACTTCCGCTTCGGAGTGCCCACTGACCAGCTTCTCTGCGGCCTCAGTCTGCTGTTCCGGCGCAAGGCGGGAAAGCTGAGAGAGGGCCTGCTGCGTGACCTTCATGCCGGATTCACCGATGATCTCCTTCGCTTCCGGTGTTAAGTCTTGCGCAATCTTGACCTGGCGGCGCACAGTGCGCTCGTTGACGCCCAGCATTTCTGCGGCATTCTGGGCAAAGGACTTCGGCCTCGCGGACAAATTGTCCGTCAGGTCGCCGTCTGCGCTGCGCTTCATGCCGTTGCCCTGGGCTGCGCCTGCTTTCGTTTCGGGGTGCAGCGCCTCATAGATCTCCTTGCGGCGAAGCAGAAGTTGGCTGGCCTGCAGCGGTGTCAGATTGGCCCGGACATAGTTCTCGTCGATCTCCGACAGCTCTGCATGGAGTTCATCCAGAGGCGAGACCATGCATTCGATCTCTGTCCATCCCAGCAGCTTGCCCGCCTCCAGGCGATGCAGGCCGGCAATGAGATTACGGTCAGCGTCTACAGTGATGGGGTGCATCAGACCGACCTCCGCCATGCTCTCCGCGAGCTTCTGTACGTCCACCGGCGCTGCCGTGCGCCGACCGGGGTTTATCTTGATTTCACTGATTCTGATTTTCATATCGTCCTCCATTAATTTTCACGGCTTGAAACAAGAATCGGGCCCGGAGACTGTAATGATCTCCTGGCCCGTGAAGTGGTTATGCGGTTTTTTCCTCTGCGGCTTCTTCCACATGGTTGGCGGAACACGCTGCGGCTTCTTTCTTCCGCCGACGATAGTATCTGGCGCGGCAGTTCGGATGGCAGAACATGGCGCGAGAACTGACAGATTGAAAGTCCCGTCCGCAGCCCTGACAGATGTGAGTGTAGGGTTCACCGGGGACGATCAGCCCGTCCCGTATTTTTTGTTCCCTCTCTTTCTGCTTTGCGTATTTCCGGCGGTTTTCTGCCCGCTTCCTGTGTCGCGTTTCTTCCTCGGCCAGTTCCTCCGGCGTCGGTTCTTCCGGGGGAACATCGAATTTGCCGATGAAGTTGAGGTAGATCTCCACCTCCATGCACCGATCTCCGTACTCATCCCGGCCCGGCCCATGAACGACGATCTTCTCAATGAACTCGTTGACCATGGTGGGAGTCAGTTCCGGGAAATCGGTGTATTTTTTTACCAGCGCCAGAAACTGATCTACCCTTTCCGTATCTGCGTTGAACTGCTCCAGGCTTGCGCTGTTCACATCAAGCGCAGCCTTCAGTTCCGCCTGCTCCTGCTCATACTCGGCGGACAGCAGATCATACCGGGCTTCCGGTAGTTTCCCCATTGCATAGGCTTCGTAGAGCTTCTTGAGCAATACGTCCAGTTCTGCGATTCGCTTTTCGGAAGCAGAGATTTGCAGCTTCAGTTCCCTGGCCGCTTCCTGCTGCCTCACCTCGGATGCGGCGCGGACCTTCTCAATGAACTCCGCTTCGTTCTCAACGGCGTATTTGCTGGCGGTGCGGATCGTATCCAGTACAAGCGTCTGAAGCGCGTTGCTGCTGATGCCGTGAGAAAAGCACTTCCGATTCTCTCGCTGGAGGGTTCCCGTATAGGTAGAACAGTTGAGATGCTCCGCGAAGACCTCGGTTCCGTCTACTCGCGTTTTCCGATCCCGATGGACAAACATCTTTCCGCCGCAGTCCGCACAAAAGCACAGTCCGGCAAAAGGATTCGGTTTGCCGGTGCTGTCTCTGCGCCGCTTTGTCTTTCTGAGCTGCTGCGCCAGCCTCCAGGTCTCCGGATCGACAATGGCTTCATGGGTGTTTTCAAAAATGAGCCAGTCCGAAGGGTCGTTTCTTACGGGCTTGTCTTTAAAAGACTTCTTCGATGTTCGGAAGTTCACCGTATGGCCCATATACTCCGGCTTGGCCAGGATCGCCTTTACCGTTTCCCCGTACCAGTCATGAGGCCGGAGCTGGTCGATGCGGTTTTTATAGGGTCCCCTTCCGCGTCTGGCCTCGTAATAGCTGGGACACTCCACTTTTTCAGCGGTCAGCATGCGGGAAATGTCATAGGGACCGTAGCCCTCCACGGACATGCGAAAGATGCGCCGCACAACAGCGGCAGCTTCATCATCAATCAGCCAACGGTCCTTGTCCTCCGGATCTTTGACATACCCATAGATCGGGGAATTGGTCGTAGGCTTCCCGGCATTTCCCTTTACACGGTATCCCGTTGCCACCTTGCGGGACTGGTCCCGCAGATACCATTCGTTGACGATGTTGAGGAACGGGGCGAACTCGCCGCTGTTTTGATCCTCGGTATCTATATTGTTGGCGATGGCAATGAAGCGGACGCCGTGCTCCCGGAAGAATACCTCCGTATAAAAGCCGGTCTGCAAATAATTACGACCGACACGGCTCATGTCCTTCACCAGGACAGTCGAAACCTTGTCGGCCTCAATATCTGCGACCAACCGCTTCCAGTCCGGGCGTTCAAAATTACCACCGCTCCAACCGTCGTCCGTATAATGGACGATGTTGCCATACCCATGCTGTGCCGCATAGGATTCGAGGTAGCGTTTTTGATTTACGATGGAACTGGAATCCCCCGTGAGGTCGTCATCGCGGGAAAGACGCTCGTACAGCGCCGTGATCTTTTCCTCAGTCTGCTTTGCGCTCATGACGCGCTCCTTTCAGACTGACGGCTCGTTTGTGGCAGGGTCATTATACCACAGGTGCTGCGGTCATTTCCAGCATCATTTTTGATGATGCGCATGGTTTTATCCTGAAAGGTCTCCGCTGCGGTATCGCTGCAATAAGCGTTGACCCGGTAGTTCGTTGTGCCGATCCTTCGGCTCAGGGTAAAGGCGGGTCTGCTGCGTTTATTCTCCATAGTGCTCCTTTCCGCGCTCTGTGCGCTGTGTGATGATGAAAACCAGGTAAATATGATGTTTTCATTGTCCTTTCCTCCAAATGGACTGCCGTGCTTACTGCACGGGTCTCATTTTGTTTTATGTGCCGCTTCTGCGGCGTCTTCTCTTTGCCGATTTCCGTACAGCCTGCTACAAACGATGAAGTCTCATGTTCCGATCCCTCCTTTGCCTCATTCAAGGGACTTGAGATTTGTTGCGGTGGATTTTCCCTCTACTTATAGGAAAACGAAAAGGATAAATCGGAACTGTTTTCAAAATTTCCTCGATTATATTTTTCGCCTGTGATATACTGTCGCCATCCGGGAATGAAAGGAGGCGGCAAGGTGGACGATTGGGATCTGGAAGTGGAACGGGACGATGACTATGAATACGGCTATGATTATCTCTATGAAAACGAAAACCGGCCCACCGACGCCGCAGAGGACGCCGATGAGCCGAGAGAGGGCGAAAACTGGTGGGAGGAAGACGAGGAGGCCAGTCTGGATGCGATCCGGGCAGAGTACCTTGCGGTTGGTGAAGATGCCCGCACTGCGGATTTCCTGGAAGATGGGGAAACCGATACCGACGAGGAACACACGCTTTCCTATACGGAAATACTCTCTGAAATAAGGAACGAAGATAAAGCCAGGCGGGAAACCGGGGCAGAAAAAGCCAGAAAGCGGCTGGTACGGGACATGAAGGCTGAGGCCCTGCTGCGTATGGAAACCGCAGCCAGGACGGAAAAGGACTTTCGTGCAGTACAGGAGGTTTGGGACAGCAACGACAAGAGCCGGGAACGGTATGAGCGGCTGCATGAGGTCCTCCAAGGCGACACAGACTTTGAAAGCAAGGTGGATTATGCCAGCGCTGTCGTTTTTCCAAGATGGTTCAACGATCCCACGTTCCGCCAACTGATGAGAGGCAACTTCCTGGACTACCTGGCAGACTGCCCCTATGAAATGCACGATCTGACCACCAAAGCATATATACGGCGTGCTGTGGAAGGAATGAAGGAGGACCACAAGGAACTGCTGTTTTTCCTTTATCTCCGGCTGTTTTCACCTCAGCATGTCGCCGCTCTGCGTGGACAGACGGACAGGAACATCCGCAAGGTGCGGGATGTGGCGATCCGAAAGCTGCGGAAACGGGTTTATCTGTCGCTGAAAGCACAGGCGGACAGAGGGTATTCTCACTTTACTGAACAGGAACGCCATTTATTAGAGGAATATATTGCGAAGGAAGGGCGGAAAACGAATGACGAGTCTGTTTGAGCATACAAGGGCAAGCTGGGTACGGTATTCGTCGTACGAATGGAAAACCGCGCAAGACGGTCATGATTATCTGCTGCCCGCGCCGGACGCGAAACCTGAGATTTATGATCCGACCAAGGTAACAGAAGCATTGGTGATGGATGCAGTGGAGATCGGGAGGGCTCTGATCGGTAAAACCCCGTCAGAAAAGGCCCGTCCGTCCATCCGGGAGTTTGCCTGTAAATATGGGCTGCTGGGTATTATGACCGCTCTGCCCACCACCGCCAGATTCTTTGACTACGAAAAGGTCTATTTCCCTCGGAACGCTTTTATCCGTGAAGAAGTGATGGATACGGTTGTGTATCTGAAGCACTTTTACCCGTTCAAGATGCCCGATGTACGCAAGAAAGGTGCGGATTCCGTCTGGAACTCCAGGGAAGACGACGATGTTTATATGAAGGCCCTTATGCTTACCTACAGCGGCAGATTGGACCCCGAAGCGATGGCCATGAGTTTTTCCAGGGATTACGGAGAACGCTATGAATGGATGGCCTCAGTTTTTCGAGATTGGGCTTTCACCCTTATGGCTACTCACGTTTATTATGACCGGGATGATCCTGCAAACAAAGCTACGCGCAAACTCTATGCGTCGGGCATGGCCGCTTTTGAGGGCAACGCTCCTTCTTACCATCTGGAGCTTCGTGACAAACCCGTGCTCGTGTGGGATTTCCACTCTCTGATGCTGAACATCAAGATGATGCTGGACCTGATGATGACGGACGAAAACCACCCTTTGCGGCTGTGCAAACAGTGTATGAAGCCTTTTGTCGCATCAGAATCCGATGAGGTGTTCTGTTCATCGGCATGTGAGAAGAAATACAGGCGGGAGAATCACTGAGTCAGGTTGAATTGGTCTTCATTCCATAGTATAATGCGGATAGGAAAGCGGGGCAGATCGCTCCGCCCCGCTGTTACGCTCCTATTCATAGACAAGTTCGTTTAGCACGATTTCCTCTGCCCGGTTTCGGAGGTTGTTCATCCGCCCAACCCATTCCAGCTGAGCAGAGGCTTTCAGTTCTTCGGTCACACCCTCCCGCTCCGCCATCTGACGGACCAGGCGCTCCATGCGTTCATTGCATGCCCGGTCGATGTCGGCAAGATGCTGATGAAGCGTTCCGTTCAGGGACATGGCACTGTAAAGGCCGGGGTGATGGTCCTTTAGATATGTTTTTCGCAAACGCCCATATAAACCGATACTAAAATGTGCCGCGTCGGGTAGGTCCAGATCAGGCAGAAGGAAGTCCCCCTCCTGATGATATGTACCGCCCATTTGTTCAAACAGAGAATGCATTGCGGACTCCTTTCTGGTAAATGATTTGCAGTTTCAGAAACCCTTGGTATGGCTGCGTTTTTGCTCCTTTCTCACAACTGCTTTTCATTCGCCACAAACGAGCCACAGTCATGTTGTAGTTTGCGAAGGAAGAATCCTTCCTTTACAAATTACATCAGATAAGAAAATGTATGATGGAAATCGGCAAGCCGCGCAAGTGAGCACACTCTTACAAAAACTGTAACAAGTCTCAAGCCATAGAATCGTCGGCTTGGAACAGCGACTTCACAAAATTGAATATGGTATTGACCGAAGAGCCAGCTTCCCGTAATCACAGGGAGCTGGCTCTTCGTTATTCTCACCTAGTTTGTGGAACTACTTGTTGGAGCACATTAAAACGGCAGCATTAGGAAGCAGATAGAATGGCTTGCGAACGGTTTTCCGCAAATAGTTACTGATGTAACCGCTACTCTTGGTGAAAATTGTCCTTTACAAATCTCTTGCCACTTGGCTTCAGAATACAGTTGATGGTTATCCAAAACGCACAACCAAGGTGTTCCTGTTCTGCGGTTCAAGGGATTTATCAGGAATTGAAAGTTGACAGCGGTCTTTCTCCTTCTTCATAGGCGGCAATGGGGGGTATACCGTACGAATCCCTTATGTATTATTCGTACCTTTCGAATATCTAATGCGGCAAGACAGGATATTTCGTTCCATAATAACGCTTCCTTCTGGAGCTGGGAGAACGAAAGAGTCCTTCGTAACGGTCTCATCATTATTAGCCTCGAAACAGACTTCCATCGTGATTTCGCCTCTTTTCCACAACCCTTGACGAACCTTCCAGAAAAGTACGGGTGGAAAGTACCCATAGCCGCTCTGGTCCTCCGGCGCGATCACCACAGCTTTCATTTCTCCAGATTTGGTAGTTAGAGCCTCCCATGCACCGGGCGATTTAGTGGTTCCGTATTGATTTGCCGCATTCATTCAAATAGCTCTTGGGGAAAGTATTGCTTCCGTAACTTCAAAACCAACATCGGCGCAATTGCAAGGAATTGCCGCATCCACAATAGTGAACCTCTCTTGCGTTCCTAAATAACCGTGAACCTCTATTTCCCAGGCGGGAAACATAGAAAACAATATTGCAACCATCCTTTTCATTATCATTTTCCTTTCTCAATCGAATTTGCCATCAGCTTTATCACTTTAGAGAATTGCAATTTCACAGCCGGTTACATAGATTGCGCTCGCTGATGCATTTACGAAAAACAGACTATACTCACCATCCTCTGGCATCGTAAACGTCATAGTCGTTTTTCCGCTGTTTACGCGTAGATCGGAACAAATCTCGAACTCCCCATCATCCTTGCCGTAACCAAACATGAGGCTCCAACCACTGCCTTCGTTTTCAGTAGGCTCCACATATAGTGTGAGCATTACGCTTTGTCCGGCTTTTAATACCCATTTTTTGCCGTTGTCGGTATAGATTGCCATGCGTGCATTTGCCTCAACATGCTCTCCAGCAACACCTTCCTCACAAAGAATAGTTTCGCTTTGAAAAATCATATTTCCGACATTTGTTGGCATGTATTTTTCGTTGTCGGTTACGGGTTCTGTATAAAGTACATTTCCATTGTGGTCAATAACTTGTGAGTAATGCGCTGCTTTGTCCGCTTCATGAACTGACATATCAGCAGCGAGGGAACCTTTACCAGATGCAGCGAACGCCGTTGTCAAGCATACAACAACCACAGCAACGCCGGTTGCTAACGCAGACGCCTTCCTATGTTTCATAATTGATATAATCCTTTCCTCTACGGCATTCCGGCTAAAATGGCTAATTATCAGCGGTAATCTCCCCCGTGTTTCAGCCATCACAATGAGAGAATATGCATATGCTTTTCTTTCGCTTGCATTTTCACCATAATGCCGCAAGACCAGTTCATCACAGGAGATTTCCAAGTCGCGATTCAGAAAAATGAGCATACCCCACGCAAAGGGGTTAAACCAATGGATGCACACGGCGCAAAGCATCAGCAGTTTCCACAACATATCTAAGCGTCGAATATGGTAGTATTCATGCGTTAACACATATCCGACGGCTTGTTTGTCGGACAAGTTCATAATTTCCGGGAGAATAATGCATGGGCGAACAATTCCGACAGCAATGGGTGTATTTATCCTATCAGATTGAAGAATTCTCAACGGTCTTTGCAACTTATGCGAAGATTGCCATTCATCAATTAACTCATTTCCGCTAAGAGGAACAGCAAACCGCAACTGTAAATAACTTTTAATCAACCCCAATGAGAATAAAACTAACAAGAAAGCAGTTACAACAAGCCATATTGCCGTAATTGTTGGGAATAGCGCTTCTGCCTTGTTCCAGTTATTAACAGAGGACTGCTGCATAGTAAGCCCATCAAGTATAAACTTGACTTCATTCTTCATACCTCGCGTGCCACCGCTGTTTACGGTCAGGACTTCTCCGAGAATACTCAAGAGATTCCATTTTGATGGAAAAAATGGTAACAACATCCGCAAAAGAGCGACTCCCCACATGGCAAGGAAACTTGCCTTAGGCAGCCTGTTTAGAGCAATTGTACGAAGTATTATGATTGCAAAAATGATAAGTCCTGCTTGTATACTCATTTTAAGCAGAGTCATCACAAATACCTCAGTTTAGTTTCTCGACAAGCCGTTTCAGTCGTTCTATCTCACTATCTGTTAGCACTTTACCGTTCAGATACGCCGTTAAAAAGAGTTCTGCAGAGCCATCGAAAAGTTTGTCGATAAGAGTAGTTGCCTCCTGCTGCTGAATTTGATCTTTACTAATAATCGCACTGCAGGTGAAACTTGGTTCTTTCCGTTCTATCGCGTTCTTTTCTATTAGCTTTTTGATTACTGTGTATGTTGTATTGCGGTTCCAGCCAATTTGTTCGTTCATGACTTTTGCAAGCTGGCCTGCGGTCATATCACCCTCCTTCCACAATACCTCCATGACTTTCAATTCTGAATCGAATAGCTTCACGGTCATAACACGCCTCTCTGACTATTGCAATAGTAACAATATACTATCACGATAGTCACCGTGTGTCAATACTTTTTCATGGGTTTTTTAGTCAGGTCAAAGACTGGAAACTATAAGCCGATGCGGGTTGCAGTTACAATTCTCTGCGCGCTCCAAAAGAGCTTCCGTGGGTTATCGTTCCTGGCCATGAGAGTACAGCTTACGATAGGGCATCTCGAAAGTGTTTTCACGTTCCTGATGCCGCTTTTCTTGTTCCCTCCGTTCTGTCATATCATCCTAATTCAGCAGTCTGTCAGCATCCTGAACACAGATCCGAAACTGCCAGAAATCAACCTTGCGGCTGTGCAAACAGTGTATGAAGCCTTTTGTCGCATCGGATTCCGATGAGGTATTTTGTTCATCGGCATGTGAGAAGAAATACAGGCGGGAGAATCACTGAGTCAGGTTGAATTGGTCTTCATTCCATAGTATAATGCGGATAGGAAAGCGGGGCAGATCGCTCCGCCCCGCTGTTACGCTCC
>JAEEGK010007104.1_pt1 | contig 26732 bp, 14 predicted proteins | sample 8958771 | NCBI WGS metagenome assembly JAEEGK01 (sample SAMN16246547, study PRJNA631951) | gut metagenome | biome: gut microbiome; feature: rumen; material: SC-attached | host: Bos | place: Iran: Karaj | collected 2018-10 | reverse complement strand
AATTCACATATATACTCATCTGTACTTACAGGATAATATTTTATGCTATATATTCCTGCTTCAGTTGTTATTATATTAAAAGGAGTTCTATAAGAATATTCTTCATTAATTTTCATTTCATTTTTTTCATAATATAATTGTATTTCTTTTGGAATTTCTATTAATATAAAATTTGTATTTATTTTTGTATTATAATTAATTTCAAAATAATCTGAAAATAAACCTGTATTATTTTTTGTATAACTGAATAGATTAATTGTTGAATTTTGACATGATACTGGATTAAAATATGCAATTCCATAAGAATAATGATTATTCATTTCTTTATAAACAATAGCAGGACCTTTTCTTTCAAAAAATACAAAACTTGGAGAAAAAATAAATCCATTATTTTTATTATAAATTTGAATTTTAATATTCTCTTTTCCTTCTTCAGAAAATAAAGGTTTTCCTTCTTCATATCTGATAATACTTAACTGAAAATAATCATATTTAACTGAATTATCATCAGTATAAGGAGTACATATTAAATAAAAACTGTGATTATTTTTAAAAACTCTCATAGTAATTTGTCTATAATAACAATTAATAGGGACTTTATATTCATTTTTTTTATCATAAATTAATTGTTTATTTTCATGCTCATAATTTCCATATAAACATATAGATTCATTTTTATGAAAACAAAAAAGGATTAAATTATGATTTTTATAATCAATATAATCAACATCAAATGATAATACTTCATAATAATCTGTTGTATTTACAACCTTAATTTCTTCAAATTCATTTATTTGTTCATTATAAGACATTGTTTTTATAATTAAATTTTTACTTAATTTTTCAGCATAAAAAGCAAGAAAATAATATAAATATTCAGTAGCAATAATAGCAGAATCACCAGTTAATAAACATAAATTAGGATCATCAGTTGGATGTACATCTTTAGTAGTTTTTAAATTAAAATTATTATCATAAAATAAAATAGCAAAATTATAAATAAAAGATTGTGATTTAAAATTTTTACCTCCTGAAATAATAATTGATGAATCTCTAAATGAAGTAGCACCAACACCAGGTCTTCCACAATGAGGCATTCCATTAAGTTGAACAATAGTAGTTTCATTAAAAAATGCAGGGATTTCATTTGCTGAAGCAATAAATGAACTTTCACCATTAATACTTTTAATATAACCAGCATAGTGATATGGTTTATTGTGTATTTTTGTATTTACCAAATTTCCAAATTTATCATATTTATATAAATATACTGAATTATAAAATATTGAAATTATTAACATATGATATTCTGTATTATTTTCATATATTGGTATTAAATGAATATCTCCTCCATAACTATTGTCTAATATTGTTTTCGGATATGCTTCTATTATTTTGTTGTTTACATATTGAAATGATGATAACAAAAATAATGATAATAATAATATTTTATGTGAAATTATTATATTCAAAATTTTTTCAAAGTATTTATTAGGTTTTTTATTCAAATTATTTGATTTTTTATTATTATATTTTGAAAAGTCTAATAATCTATTTATAGTCATATTAATGTTATTCATTTTATTTTTATATTTTTTGAAGTAGCCTAAATAAATTTTTTATTTTAATTTAGGAAAAAAAGATTTAAAAAATAAAAAAAAATATTATAATAATATTGAAAAAACTATTTAATTAAAATATATAATTTTAATAGCAATCAATAGAATTATAAATAATAAAATACATTTAATATAGCAATCATAAATAAAATAATTTCATTGCAAATAATTATATATATCTTTTCTTTAATTAAAATCTAAATGCTTCAATACTAGAAAACAATAAAAAATTTATATTTATGAATTTAAATTCATTTTTTTTCAAATTTGGAAAGAATTGGTTTAACAATTTTAGTTTCTTTAATAGTTTTTAAGTATGGTGAATTAACAGTACTACATTCTTCATTATTATGTTCTCTAATAATATTAACTTTACTAAAATTTAATTTAAATGGATTATTATTTTTTTTTCCTAATATAAACATATCTTCATCATATTGTAATTTATGTTTTGAGGATTTTCTTTTTATTTTTTCAGATAATCTTTTTATTAACATTGATTCTTCAAATTTAAGATTATTTTTAACTGTACTTGATGCATTTTTTCTTTTAAAAAATTGTATTTTAATTTTATCAATTTTTACTGAATTATTAACATTTATTAAATAATTAAGAGCTTCTCTTTGACTTTCAAAAGATGTTTTTAAATTTAAATTTATTTCATTTTGAATTGACATTAATTCTTGTAATTGAAAATTTAAAGGTTCTAATTTATTAAATGATAAATCAAAACCTTTTAAATTATCTTCAATTTTTTTTATTAAACCTTTTAAAATATCATCAACTGGAATTTTATATGATTCATCTATTTTATCAACATCCTTAAAATTTTTATTATCATTATATAAAAATAAAAGTAATATTGAAAGATGTTTTATTGCTTCAATTTTTTGAATTTTATTATCTTTTACTTTTTCTTTTATAATTAAATATTTTCTTATTTTTAAAAGATCTCTAATTACTTTAATACCTTTTGATAATTTATTTTGAGGAGAAGTTAATCTTTTCATTTTTAAAAATACTTTTTTTTCACTATCAGTTAAAGTTAAATATTTCATAAAAGTAACTAATAATTTAGAAATAACAATATAACCGACAATAGTAGTTAAAATTAAAATAGTTCTTCCAAAAAAAGTTCTTGGATAAATATCACCATATGCAACACCAAAACTAATCATAATAGTAGTCCAAACTGAATCTAATATTGAATTAAAACATAATTCATTATTAACTTTTTCAGATAAATTTGGATCAAAAGTTAAATATTCTGCTGCTCTAATAAGAATAGCAGACAATATAGTTGATGATATAATAATTGCAATTAAATACATAAATGAATATTCTTTTATTCTACTTTGTAAAACAAATAAATGACCTGAATTTGCTGTTAATGTTTTTGAAACATTATTTGATATTGAACTATTCCATTTACTATATAAACTATTATATTTTAAAAAAAAAAGTAATTTTGATAGTGATAAAATGAAAACTATATTGGAACATATTATTGGATATGTATTTTTATCTAATTTTGTTAATATTACTGGGTTTATAAAAGGAGGAAAAAAAATTCCAGCAATTATAAAATCTGAAATTCTCTCTTTAAAAGAAGAATCATTTATATCATTTTCTCTAACATAATATTCTCTTATTAATAAAATAATTTCACAAAATAATACAATAATTACATTAAATATTCTTAAATTATTTTCCATTTTTGAATTTTTTCTATTCATAATTATTTGTAATTTCTCTTCTTGTGACAAATTTTTTTTTTTAGCTTCATTCATAAGAAAATCTATTAAATTCCTTGATTTAAAATGATTAATAATTTCAAAAAACAAATAAAAAAATATTAAAACATTTAAAATCATATGTAAAATTTTTATTTTGTGTCTTATTATTCCTCCATTTGTTCTTTTTTCAAATTCTTTAAAAAGTTCAGTTAAAAAAATTGGATTTAAAGATTTTTTTTTATTATCATCAATATTAAGATCATTTATTGTTGGTTGAACATAAACAGTATTTTTTTTATATTCTTTAATTACTGTTTTGTTAAGTTTTAATGAATCAATTTCTTGTTTAATTTCTGGAATAGTTCTAATTGAATTATTAATTTTTTTATTTCTTTCTTTGCGATAAAAATTTCCAAATATACTTGCTTTATTTTTATGATATAATAAATCTGGATTCAATTTTATTTTTTCTTCTAAACTATTATTTTTTTTGATTTTATCTCCTAATAAATTTTCTGTTGAATTTTGATATTTTATGTCTGTATTATAATTAAATGAAGAATATTTTTCATCATTAATTTTAGCCATCTAAATTTATTTATATTAAATAATAGATTATTTTTTTCTTATTAGTTCACAAATAATGTTTTCTCAATTTTGAATATTTAAAAAGAACATTATTATAAATGAAAATTTTTTTATTATTTAAAAAGTTATACAAAGATATTAAATATTTCATTTATACTTCTTAAATTTTCCTTTTTTTAATTTGATTATTTAATTTAAATATTCAAATTAAATTTAATTATTTATCTTCATATGGGAAAAAGAAAAAGTCATAAACCAAAAGTAACAATAAATAATAATAAAAGAAAACAAAAAAGGAAAAATAAAAAAAAAAATAAAAATAAAAATAAAGATAAAAAAGAAAAAACAATTTTTCATGGAGTAAATGGAGAAAAATATAATGAAGAAGGTGAAAAAAATGAAATAAGTGATGATGAAGATGAAGAAATTGATAATAATGAAGTTAATTTATTTGTTGAAACATATCTTAATAGAATTAAAAATATTGGAAAAACACAAAAGGCAAAAGAATATTTAAATAATTTCAAAAAAAAAAAATGGAAATTTAATAAAAATATTCAAAACTTTATTTTAAAATATATTTTATTTAATGAAGTTTTTGAAAATGAATTTTTTGATATTTTCAAAGAATATATTATTAATATGTTTAAAGAAACTAAAAATAATTTTATAAAAAATTGCGAAAATTATATTAATTTATATAAAGATGCTAATAAAGAAGAAAATAAAATGACATTTAAAATTGGTAAAAAAGAATTAAAATTTGGTGATATTGAAAGAAAAAATACTTTTTTTTCTTCATTTAATAAAAGATGTATGGATATTATAGAAAATAATTAATTAAAAAATAATATATTTTGAATATAAAACTTCCTAAATTTTTAAAAAATGTTTAAAATTAATTAAATAAAAGTTAAAAAACAATTAATTTAAAATTAAAATAATAATTATAATTTAAATAATTTAAAACAATTAAATACAAACTAAAAGTCCTTTAATTAAAAAAAATACCATTACTTCATATTCCTTAAATATTTCTGATAATTTTCATATTTAAACTGTTTTCCTTTTTTAATAGTCCAAACAGGTTGATACAAAGTTAAAAAAATCAAAAGTAAATAATCCAAAACAATTAAGCAAACTTGAAAAACTCCACTAATCCTTCCAATAGCAAGTAACTTTTTCAATCTAGTAATAACAGATCTATCCTTAACAAGCATAGCCTTATTATAAACTTGAACAGTTTTATGAGCAACTTTATCCCAATTATAAGCATCTTTTAAAACAGCATTAAATTCATTAGTATTATTTTTAATATTCTCATACATTTCAATAGATTCTTTAATTCCTTTAATAATACTATCTTTATCAGCATTAACTAATTTTACCATATTATCAGGTAAAACTTCTCCAACTCCTCCAACATCAGTTGCTATTGTATAAAGCCCTGTTGATGCAGCTTCTACAATTGCTATACAGAATGATTCTGTTAAAGATGTGTTTAAATATATATTTCCTTTTATCATTATATCACGTACTTTATTATGACGAAGTGCACCTGTTAATATTACTCTATCTTTTAAATTTGAAGTTTCTATCATGTTTTCTAGGAGAGGTTTTTTTGGACCATCACCTCCTATTACAAATTTTACATTTGGAAATAATTTACATACTTCTGGTATTATTTCTATTAGTAAATCTGTTCCTTTTCTATATGCTTGACGACTTACTGATATTATTGTTATTTCATTACTATTTTTTTTCTTTTGTAATTCTGGATCTGGTTTAAATTTAGTAAAATCAACACCATTTGGTATAACATTACTTTTAGTTGGATTTAACATAGATCTCAAAACTAAATTATCTCTAGCTATATTTGATACACTAATACTTTGATCTAAATCAGCAAAAACAGATCTTAAAACTTTATTAATATTAACTTCAGCTAAATCACCAAAACCAAAAAGTGAATGATCAGTATAAACAGTTCTTAAACCAAGTGTTCTAGCATGTAATAAACATTCAAGTGACGTGACAGAAGTTCCTTGATGTAAATGTACAATATCAATTTCATCTTTAATAACAATTTCTCTCATTACTTTTTGACAACCATATAAAATTGGATATGATGTATCATCATGCATTGATATTAATTGATTGAAATATACTTTTATACCATTTCCCATTATACGAAGTCCTTGTCTGTCTTTATGATGATGGGCTAAAACTGATACACGACATCCTAAACGAAGTAATGCACATGCTAGTTGAAATATGTGTACTTCTACTCCACCAATACGAGGGTAAAAGAAGTCACATATTAAGAGGACTGATAAAGGCTTTTTATTTATTGGATTCATTTTGTTTTTTTTTTATTTTTTTTTTTTTTAAATTTTTTGAGATTATTAATATTTCTTTTTTTTTTTGATGGTTAAAATTTATGAAATAATTTTTATTTGGAGTAATAATAAAAAAAAATGGAAAATTTAAATAATTCGGATAAAGAGGAATCTCTTTCTTTAATTACTATATATCGTTCTTTATATATTCTTAAAAAAAAATTTGAAAAATATAAAGATGAAATTAGTAAAATTTATACAAAATATTTTGTAAAAGATAAAAATAATTTTAATAATATAAGATGTAAAATTATAAAAATTTCTTCCTTTAAATCACTTCTCAAAGAAATTTGTACAATATCAAATTTTTCAATAATAAAATTAAATGCAATGAATGAAATATTTATTTCTGAATTAATGACAGATGATAAAATAGAAGAAAAATTAGATTTTTCAATAGAACAAATTAATAACTATATAACTGAAAATTTAAATAAATACAATAATATATTTTATAATAAAAAAATAAAACCAGCAATTGAAATAACTAAAATAGAAACAATAGCAGATGATTTTACTGATTATTATCCAATGGCAGAATATGATAAAAAAGGAACTTTAATTTATTATTATGATCAAATTAAAGAATTAAATAAAGAAAATGAAGGAAAATTAAAATCAAAAGAAATAACTTTACAACAAGAATATGAGAATAATTTAAAAGAAAATGATATATTATATGTTGAAACACTTCCAGTAATAATTGCAGATTTTATTCAATTAAATAGTGATTATGTTATAATTAATAATGAATTAGAAGATAATGATTTAAATTATGAAATTAAAAATTTATTTGATAGTGAAATAGTAAAAAAAATAGAAAATAATAACACAAAATTAAAAGAGCAAATAGAAAAAATTACAGTAGTAAAAAATGAGGAAAAAATAAATAGTATTTTACAACAAGAATTAGAATTAGAAAAGCAAATAAAATTATATGAAGATATTTTAAATAATAAAAAAAAAAGTGGTCACGAGACATCATATATAGAAGAATTTTTAAAAAAATTAAATGAAGAAAAATTAATATTACAAAGTAAATTAAATAAAGAAGAAAAAATAGAAAAAGATAGTATAGAAAAAATAAAAACTGAAGAAAAAAAAAGAACAGAAGAAAAAGAAAGAGAAGAAAAAAAAAAAAAAATTATTATTAAGAAAAATGAATAAAAAAAGAACGGTACAAATGGAAAATAAAATGAATAATTTTCTTCAAGAAATATTTTACTTTTATGCAAATCAACATTTTGCAATGGCACATTCACCAACTTTTGATGAAATTGCCTTTGCAAAAGTTCATATGGATATGGCAGAATTTTCTAAATTTTGTGTTGAATTTGATATAAAAATTCCAAAAGAAAAAATAGTAGAATTATTTAAAAAAAATACTAAAAATAAAAAAGATATGACTTTTGATGAATTTAAAGTTTGTTTATATAAAATTGGAAATGCAATGAATGAAAATAAAAAAGATAATATTGAAAGAAGATTAAAAATACTAAATGAAAGAGTTGAAAAATTTAAATTAGAAAATGATGAAGATAAAGATAATAAAATATATAATAATATTAGTAATATTGATAATAGTGAAATGATTGGAAATCAAATTGAAAAAGATCAAAAAGAAATTGATGAATTAGAAAAAGAATATGATAAAATTAAAAATTATAATTATAAAGATGTTTTTTTTGAATTTCAAACTCATTTAGGAGTTAATGATCCTAAAATTTATAGAAAAAAAATGAAAGGTTTTATTAATCCTTTTCATAATAATTCGGATAATTTTGTTAATATGAATGTTGATAATTATTTAGTTCAACAAAAAAGAAAAGAAGAATTAAATAGAATTCAAAAAATGAAAAATGATTTAATGGTTAAAAAAAATAATTATAAAGAAAAAAAGAGATATTATAAAAATATTAAATCTAATTATGATATTATGAAAGAAGAATTAGAAAAAAAAAAAGAAAGAATGAAAAAAAAAAAAGAAATGGAAATTAAAAAACAAAAAGAAAAAGAAGAATTTGAAAAACAATTAGCTATTTTAGAAGAAGAAAAAAGAAAAAATGTTTTTTCTTTTGATAGAATAGAAAATAGTAATTTTGATGATCTTAATATTAATGAAAATGAAGAAAATGATAATAATGAAAAATTAAACTTTTTATTTCAATCTGATTCTGAGAATTCAGATGAAGATATTTTAAGTAGATTTGGAAATAAAAAAAAAGAAAAAAAAATTGAAGTAGAAAATAAAGAAAATGAAAATAATAATGATAAAGAAAATATAAATTTAAATAATAATAAAAAAAATCATGAAAATAATATATTAGAAAATTTATATAAAAATATAAATATAGATGAAAATATTTTAATAACACAACAAAGTCCAGAAAATAAATTTAATAATAATAATAATACAAAGAATAATAATAATAATAATAATAATAATAATAATAATAATAATAATAATAATAATAATAATAATAATAATAATAATAATAATAATAATAATAATAATAATAATAATAATAATAATAATACTAATAAGAATAATAATAATAATTATAAGATAAATTCAGAAGAAAAACCAATAATTAAAAATAAAATAAAAATTAATAGATCAGATTTACATATATTAAGAGAAAATAAAAATAATGATAAATTAATTTCTCAAAGAATTAATACAATAAATTATTCACCATCATATCCAACATATAAAAAATATCAAAAGCCTGATTTTATATATTCACCAAATTCAAATAGACAAAATAATAATGCTTTTTCTATTCAAAATTACAATAAAAATTATCTTAAAAGTGAAAAAGGAAAAATTTTAATGAAATTAGGTGAAAATATTGTTAAATCAATCAATCCTTCAAATAAAATGAATTATGTTTATACTTCTGTAAATACTATTCCTAATTCTCAATATCAAAATACAATAGATGAAAAAAATAATTTGAATAATGATTATAATTTTCAAATGATTAATAATAGAGTCCAAAGTGGAAATACAAAATTATTCAGAAAAAAAATTTATAAATAACTTAATTTATTATTTTATTAAAATTTACAAAAAGAGTTTAAATAAAAATTAGTAATTATGAGAAAAAAATATATATTAATTAATAATAAAAATTTAATTTAGATAAATTTAATTTTTTAAAAAACATAAATTAAAATATTTCATAATAAGAATCAAACATGAGAAATAAAAAAAAACTCTTCAAAAAAAAAAAATAAAAAAAAAATCTATCCAGTAAATTTATTAGAAATCAATCCTTCAGCTTGTTTTTGATAATATTCAATATTTTTAAAACATTTCTTTCTCTTATACTTACAATAAGAATAACAAACATATAAAATAATAATAGAAATAACTCCAATAATAATAAAAGCTAAAATAGTTTGAATAATATATGAAATAGTATATTTTCTACTATTTTGAATTTGAATATTTCCCTCATCATTATCTTCAGGTTTAGTAGTAGGAAAAATATTAGTATTAGGATTTTTTGTTCTTTGAGCAGAAGTTTCAGGATCATCTTTAATAAAAAAATATTGTTTTGGAGGTTGAGGTTCATTTTTTCCAATATATTTAACATCATTTGGATTATAAAAACCAATTTGTCTATTTGCATAATCATATACCATTTCATAAACTAATAAAACTGATCTTCCTAAAATAAATTTTTCATATTTCTCTTTATAATAAAATATAAATTCTTTTTTTTCTCCTACTTCTTTAAATAATTTATTCCCTGGAATTTGAAGTATCCAATTATCAAAAATTAAATTAAAATAATCAATTTCTACATCTTTATCACATTGAATTAAAGTATATCTTTTTATTTTATCTTGAATACATTTTTTAGATGATAATAAATTACTAAATATTAAATCTCTTATTTTTTCAAATAAAGTCAAAGGAACAAAAGTTCTTTTTCTATAAGATAAAAAAGATAATTTTTGATTAGTTAAAGTACTAACTTTATCATTTGAATATTCTTTCCCAATATACATTCCATTAATTTCACATTGCCAATTTTTATTTTTATATCTTTTCCCATCTTTAATTTTATCTAAAGCTTCACATCTACCATAATGTTTATAATCTTTAATAATTTTTTCAGGAATTTCTCCAATGAAAATATCACCTTCTGTTAAATTATTATATTTTTGAGTAAAAACTTTATGAGGAATAATTTTTAAATTATGTAATTGTTCTAAAAATGAATATCTTTTTTCATTTGTATTTGGTGTATAACCAAAACCAATCATTCCATCAATATCTTCAAAATCAATTTCAGTTGCTATTAAAAAATCAATATTTGATATTTTTTTATTTCCTATTGTTAAAGTGTCTTTTCCTAATAATCCTTCTACTTTTCTATGATAATATTTTAATGTTGTCATTGTCATATTTTTAATTAAAGTATCTGATTTATCCATATTAAATTTATTAGTTGATGGTATTTTTTCTTGTTTACTATCTATTACCCAAATGAAGAAACTGTTTGTTTGAATTATTAAATTAAAACATTGAGGAGGAGTTCCTAAACATAAATTTATTACTGTTCTACCTTCTAATTTTGATGAAGATGGGATTGGGTCTAATGCGTAAAATGATAGGAAGTTTGATGTTCTTTTTTCTTTTGGTTTTAAAGTTTGGATTTTGAATTTTGCTGTTATTTGAAATAAGGATTTTGATATTAAAAGAGTTATTAGAAAAATGGAGATTTTCATATTATTTTTTGTTATTTTTTTTTGTATATTTTTTTTTATTTATTTTTTTTTAAAATGGATTTTAGATTGAATTAATATTTTTATTTTATAAATAAATTTTTAGATTTAATTGTTCTTCATTTATGAAATTTATATTATATAATATAAAATTTTATAAATATATATAATAATTATAAAAGCATCTCCTTAAAAAAAATTAACTTCCAACATCCTCAAAAAAAAAAATAAAAAACGTATATATATATACAACTATAAATACAAAAAAAAAAAAAAAAATAACAAAAAAAAAAAAATCAAAAAAACAATCAAATGGAAAAAAAAGGACAATACTATGTAGAAATGAATGCAATAAACTGGCCAAAAGAATATCTTCCAGGAACAACAGACAACTTTTGTTCAAATGAGGTGATAACAAAAGGAATAACATCAAAAGAAGTATGGTATTATTTAACAGATGCATCTTTATGGCCAACATATTATTCAAATTCAGGTGACATAAAAATGTATAATCAAGAAAAAACAATTCTAAATAAAAATACTAAATTTCATTTTTCTACTTTTGGTTTCCCAATTGAAGCAGAAATAATAGAATTTATTCCACCTGAAAAAGGAAAAGAAGGAAGAATTGCTTGGCATGGTTGGGCTGAAGGTGATGCTGAAAAAAGATTAGATGTTGTTCATGCTTGGTTAATTGAAGATTTAGATGGAGGAAGATGTAGAATTTTAACTCAGGAAAGTCAAAAGGGAAAACCTGCTGTTCAGTTACATAATTCACATCCTAATACTATGATTAATGGACATCAGGATTGGCTTGATGGAATTGTTAAGATTTGTCTTCAAAATAAAGGAAAGATTTAAATAAAGTTTTAAATAGGTTTTTTTATTTTTTATTTTTAAGAAATTTTTTTGGGTTTTTTTTTTTTTTTGGTTGAAATTTTTTTATTTTTATATATTTTGTTTTTATATTTATGAAAATTGATTTGTTTTTATTTAAGAAAAAATAAAAGTTTAATTTTGTTTTAATTATTAAATGTTTTAAAAAATATTTAATATGGAAGAAATAAGGACAAAATATTTAAATAAATTAATTAAAATTGTTTCAAAAGAAGGTAGGATATTAATAGGGAAATTAAAATGTATTGATAAACAAGGAAATTTATATTTTATTGATTGTGTTGAAGTTTTTGCTTTGGATTCTCCTCAATATTGTTTTTTTAATCTATATGAAAATCATCCTGAACATACTTTTTATTTTAAAACAGAAAAAAATAATTATCAAATTTATACTAATATGGTTGCACCGATGAAATCAATTCAAAAATTAATTGCTCTTAAAGAATAAGATTTTAAATAAAATGTTTTAAATAATTTAATCATTTATAATAAATAAATGATATATAATAATTTAAAATAATTAATTAAAATATAAATAAAATAAGTAATTTTATTTATTCATATAAGAATTTTGAAATATCAAATTATCTCACAGTAAATTTAAATTAATTTACTTGATTTGATATTTAAATTTTAATCATAAATAATTTTTTTTTAAATATTTTAAAAAAATATTCTATAAAGTATTAAAATGATAAATAAAAGAATCAAAAATAAAAAAAAACTGAATAATAATAATACTATTTCACTATTAAATGATTTTAGACAAAAATTAACTGAAATTCAATTAAAATATATTAGTTTAAAACAAGAAAATTCAGATTTAAAACAAAATTTACAAATAAATAAAGAAATAATCAACAATTTTTTTAAGAATATTCCTACAAAAACATTATATAATGATTTTAATTGTAAAATTAGAGAAGAAAATACATTTTTATATCAAAGAATAGAAAAACTCTCAAATGAAAATAAAAAGTTAATTGAATTAGAAAATAATATAAATTATTACAAAAATGAATTAGATATAGCAAAAGGAAAAATATTTATTTTTGAAAATATTTTAAAACAAAAAGAAAATATAATAAAAGATTTAAAAATAAAAAAATATATAAAAAGAAAAGAAAATGAAAAAGAAGAAAAAATATTAAAAGAAACTATATATGTAACATCACCAAAATGTGCATTAAACAAAATAAATGATACTCTTTATACATTTAAAGAAATAAATCAAAGATTAACAAATCATATAAGAACATTAAAAGATACATTAGTAAGAAAAAATTTAGAAATACAAAAAAAAACTGGTGAATTAAATAAATGTCAAAATGAAATAAAAGAATTAAAATTACAAAATAATAATGCAGCAATAATACAAAAATTAAACATTTTAAATGGTTTAACTACATCTAAAACAAATAATAGTTTTTGTTATAAAAGTTTAAATTTTCCTTTAAATGATAGTTCAAATAGTTCAAATTCAAATTCAAATTCAATTCAATCAAAAAAAATAAGTAAAAGAAAACAATCAATTTATGATGAAATAAAAAGATTAGAAGAAATAAAAAAAACAACTAAAGAAATAAGTGAAAAAGAATTTGATTTAACTTCAGAATGGTTTGAAGCATTAAAAAGTTGTCATATTACACAAGAAGAATATGCAAATTATTGTAAAGATAATAGTATATCAAAATTAACAGATTTAATAGAATATTTATATAAATATATTATTGATAAAAATATTCAAATTAAATTAATTGAAAATGAAAATGAAGAATTAAATTTGGAAAATTTAAAATTAAATAAAGAAAATATTGATATAAGTGAAGAATATGAAAAAATCAAAAAAATTGATAGTAATTCTACTTTTGTTAATGTTGATAATAATATAAGTCATAATAATATTAATATTAATATGATGATGGATTATATGAAAGAAGTACAAAAAAGTGTTTCTTCAACTGAATTTGTGGATGATCTTATTTTAGATCAATTAGATTTTTCTGATGGAAATATTAATAAGAATAATAATTTTAATTTTGATAGTTTTGATTTACCTGAACTTTCAGAAAATTCTTTTGATAACAATTTTATGAAAAGTCAAAGTGTTTGTATTATTAATCATCCTAAAAAAAAATCTAATATTACTCTTATGAATAAAAAATAAATTGTTTTTATAAAATATAGGGAAATGTTTTATTAATGGTTTTTTATATTGTAAATATATAAATTTTCTTTTAATTTATTTATGGTTTTTTAAATTCTTTTAATTAAAAAAATAAAGATAGAAATTAAAAAAATAAATTTAATTATTTAATGAAAAATTTCATAAATTCCTTAATATATAAAAATGACTTCAGAAATATATGAAAAAATAAAAGAAATAAAAGATCAAATATCTCACATAGAAAAGGAAGAACGTTCAATAAATCCTAATAATTACATAGAAACTGATATAAAAATAAAAAAAATTCGTAATATTTTATCATCAATGGAACAAAACATTGGAGAAGTTTCAATTATGTATGATGGATTACAAAAACAAGAACAATTAGAAGTGATAAATGAAATAAAACCAATAGAAAATGAATATAAAATTAAAAAAAATAATATAGATAAAATAGATGAGAAAAATACTCAAAAATTAAATTGGGAAAAATTAAGAAATAATGAAATTTCAGGATATGATGCACAAAAAATTGAAAGAAAAGAATATGAAAATCAATATCATGAAGTAGAAAATCATGAAGAAATTATTAATACTATTCATAAAGATGTAAAAGAAACAAATCAAAATTTAAAAATAATTGGTCAAAATATTAATAAACAAGGAGAAATTATTGAAAAAGCAAGATATATTGTTCAAATAAGTGATGATAAAATGGTTAAATCAAATAAAATTACTAATTCTATGATTTGTAATGCAAAATGTATGAAATGTTCTCTTTGTTTTCTTATTGTTTTGTTACTTATTTTAAATGTTTTGTTGGGAACTTATATCATTTTTAGAAAATTTATTTGGGATAAAAAATAAATTTATTTTGATTTATTTTATATATTTTTATAACTTTATATTTTTAATTAAATTAATAAATAGTTTTTTATCTTTATATTTTTACACAATTTTTTTAATTTTTTTCTCCAATTCTAAATTTTTTTTGGGAAGAAATTATTAATTAATTATATTGAAATTACAAATGAACAAGTAAATTTAAAGAATAATATTAAAAAAAAATATCGTTTAACAACCGATAAATTTTTTAATAATTTATATAATTGAATAAAAAAAAATTCCCTTAAATTATTTTTATAATGATAAAAAAGGGTTTTTGTTAAATTATTTTAATCAATTCAAATTATAATAAAACTATTATTATAATTTGATTTTATTTTTGAACAAAATATAAAATGATATTTATCCCTAAAAAAATTAAACCTAATAAAAAATTTACTACTCAATTTATATACTATAAAAATTGTTAATTAAATCATTTTTAGGAAGTTGATTTCCTTTTTTTTTTAGTGTTTTTAATTTGGATAAAGCTGGATTTTTTATATTATCTTCATTCATTAACGGAAAATTTTTCATACATTTTATTCCTTTTTGAGACATGATTTTTAATGTGGATTCATTAATTTCAATCATATCTATATTAACCTTTTTTGTTCCATCATAAGATGACATTTAATATTAATGAAGTTAGGATGTCTAAGAAAAAAAAATAAAAAAAGTGGTTATTTTACTTTAAGAATTGTTTGATTTAATTTATAAAAATGTTTAAAAACTGAATTTTCTCATTAAAATTTTATTAATTATAAAAGATTAATAGAAAAATAATAATATATTCTACCTATGTATAAATTATATATAAAGGATTGTTTTATAATATAAAAATTCATTTATTGATATTTAGTAAATATTTTATTAATTAAGAATATGAAAAAAATTTAAATTAATACTTTAAATATTTAAAAAAAAATGTTAATTGAAAATAATATTTAAACAATAAAATAAAATTGAACTATAAAACACTTTATAAATTATATGAAATTTAAAGCCCATTATTTATAATCATTATATTATTCTGTAATTATATAAAATATTTTTGGAAGGAATAAAAATTATCAAAAAGAAAAAAAATATACAGAACCAATTAATATATACTCAATTATTTATGAATTTAACTGATAATTGTGATCTTCTTTTTTTTTATAATTATTAATTTCTATTATTTTTGGTTTAATCCAATTTTCCATTGAATTATATAATTTACCTTGTGATTTATCATTTAAAGAATTTCTATCATTAAAAATAATTTTATGATTTGTATTATTATCTTTATCATATAAAGGGTTGTGAGTAATTTTATTTTTTTTAATAATAGAGTTATCGCCAGTGTTATCAATTTCAAGATATTTATCACTTTTATTTGAAGAAAAAAAACTAATTTTACTAATTGCTTTATTTTGCAAATTATTTATTTGAAAAATGCTGGAACACTTTTTTCTATTTTCCATAAATTGTTCCATATAAGTAGAAGTAGCATCATCATTTTTATTCATAATTTTTCTATATAAATGAGTAGAAAGATTAGGTTTAAAATTCATACTAATAGACTCAATCATATAATCAGTTAAAAAACTCATAGTACTAACTAAAAAAATACTAAAATAAATTTTAGGACAAGCCAAAGAATGAAATATAACAGCACAAGAATTAAACATAGTCATATAATTAACACAAACTAAGAAAATAAAATATAAAATAAAAGAAGAAATAAGCATAATTAAAGGAAATAAAAAAGTAATATATCTAACACTTAAAAATAAAGTCATATTAACAGAAATAATAATAGAAGTATAAGTTTTAAAAGACATATACCATAAAGTACCATAATCACCTCTTTTATTAATTTCACTACCAAGATCAGAAAAGCAAACAATATAAAAAATAAGAAAAGCACTAATAAATCCTTTAGTAAGTGATAAAATGAATTTAAAAATAGAAAAAACTGGATAAATTTCTCTACTTTCTTTATATAAAAAAGGCATAAATTTCCTAATTATATCATTATCAGTTTCCAAAACATCAAAATCAGTAATAGCCTGAACACCAAGTGGTAAAGCAGTAAAGACTAAATTATATAAAGTAATAAACCAATCATCAATAATAGTTTGTCCACTTCCCATACAAAAAAAAGCATAAACAAATTGAACAATCGAAAAAACGAAATTTTTATAAAAAAAATATAAAATCATTCTACTAATTCTATTTGAATTAGTTCTTCCATGAAAGAATAATAATCTTCTCAAAAATTTAAATTCTCCTATTGCAAAATCACTAGCTTGAACTGCTCTCATTCCTTCTTCTCCATAAATACCAATTCCTAAATGAGCTTCCATTATCATTGATACATCATTTCCTCCATCTCCAATTGCTAAAGTTATTGCATTTTTATCATATTTTTTTACTTCTTTTACTACTTTACTTTTTTGAAGTGGTGATACACGACAACAAACTACTGTACTTGCCTTTAATGCTATTTTTAAAAATAAATTTTTTTTTGATTCTGATGAAAATATAAATGAAAGAATAGATGATTCTATTAATATACTAAATGGTGGAAGGGAATTATCTTGTATTGATGAAGTATATTTTGAAAATAAATCTTTAGATGAGTTTAAACTTGGAGAAAAATTAATTCTACTATTTCCTAATAAGATACTAGCATTTAAACTTGGTATAAAACTCATTGCAGAACCTTCATTTATATTATTATTACTTGAATTTATATTTAAATGATTACAAATTGAGTTTTTGAAATTAATTGTATTAGGGTGAATATGATTTTTTCTATTTTGTATTTCAAAAATATGATATTCGTTAAAGAATTTATTTACTTCTGGTGTAACATCATTTCTTGCTCTTTCAAAATTATCAGGTGATATAAATATTTTAAATAATTTCTGATTACGAGATATTAAATTACAACTTAATGATATATTCTCTGCTGTGTTTATTTTATCTCCTGTTAATACCCAAATTTTTATTCCTGCCATTCTTAAATCTTTTATTGTTTCTGGTACTTTATCTTGTAATTTATCTTCTACTATTGTTGCTCCTAATAATTCTATATCTTGTTCTATTTTATCATAACATTTATCAATTAATCTTGCTCTTTTTGCTAAATTCATTTCACAAGATTTTAAATTTGAATTCCAATTATTATAATCTTCTTCATTTATTATTTTATATCCAATTAATAATGAACGATAACCTTTACATGATAATTTATCAACAGATTTTATTGTGAAATTTGAATATAATTTACTTTTTGAATTTTTTGACATTCTCTTTGTAATTTCACAATCAGCACCTTTAATATATAATTTAATTAATCCATTTTTATCTTTTATTATAATACTCATTCTCTTTCTATCAGATGAAAAATTTAATGTATTTAAAACAGTAAAAGTATGAATTGTTTTATTTATTTTTATTACACGATATTCATTACTTGATTGTAAAAATGTGTATCCTTGTTCTTTTGCAGATTTTACTAATTCTACATCATCTGGTGAAATTGCAGAATATCTATTTGATTTTGTACATATACATTCATGTGCTAATGATATTGCTGTCCAAAATTCATTTATTGTTTCAAATTCTTCATTTAAATTATTATTATTATTTTCATTACTATTACTTTCTGAGTTTGATTCTGATAAATTTTCATTTTCTTTTTGAGCTTTTAATATTTCTGAAAAAAAATTTTGAGGAAATTTAATTACTGGAAATTTTTTTTTTGATTTCATTTTTTCATTATTTTCATAATATATTTCATTAATTAAATTTAAATTTTCTTCTTTTAAAGTTTTATCATATTCATAACATTTACCATATATTATACAATATTTAAAATTCATTTTATTTGCAGTTAAAGTTCCTGTTTTATCACTGAAAATATAATTTACATTTCCCAATTCTTCATTTATAGAAACTGTTTTTGCTTTTGCAAATTTATGTCTTACTTTTGAATATAATTCTATATCCCATGATATAAAAAAACCTTGAATCATTTTAACAATTTCCATTGTAATAATTAAACTAATTGGAATTAATGTATTTAAAAGTAGAAAATAAGTAAAAAAAGTAATAAAACTTTCTAACATTTGACTTCTTTTTAATAAAATAAATAATTCATAATATCTTTTTTTTTTTTTATAATATTCAGCATGAATTAAAGAACTAATAAAACATAAAATCATTAAAAGAATAAAAATACCAATTAAATATTTATTCATTTTTTTTTCAATAATTGACATTTTAGTTCTAGGTTTTTTAGAATTTAAAATAATTTTATTATTCATTCCAGTATATAAAGCAAATCCAATAATCCAATTAGTATTTTTTAATATACTTCCCTTTAATAACATTTGTCTTTCAGTAATAGGAAATTTAACATTATCTTTAATATAACAATTATTTATATTATAAGAGATAGAAACTCTTCCATCTAATTTATTTAAATCTGAATTTGGATGATCACATTGACAAAAGCCAAAAAATTTCATATTATAAAAAACATTTGTATTAAATGGATTTTCATCATTAGAAGAATTTAATAAATTTTTAAATAAACCACATAAATTATTATTTGAAATCTTAGGTTTTAAATTTTTTTCTCCATCTAAAGAAGATGTTTCAACATATGCCATTCCATCATTTAAATTACTATCAATAATAATTAAATCACAAGGAATTTGTTTATTTTCATTAACAATAATTAATTCTCCAATATTTATTTTTGCACTATATGATTTAATAAATTTTCCATCTTTAAATACAATAATTTCTTCATTATTATTAATTCTATCATAAGTTAATCTTGATAAGTCTTCAATTAAATCTCTTATCATACTTACACTTAATACAAATATTAAAGGAAAAATTGCTGTTACTGAAGATAAAGGACTTATTAAAGGGATTGATTGAATTATTGCTGTTGCTAAAAAATATACATTTGGTAATCTTGCAAATTGGATTAATAAACTTTTAGGAATAAATGTTAAGACGTTATATTTAGTTGTTGATATTGTATTGTTTTTATATTTGAATTCTTTATTTTTTTTATTATCATTTATGTAAAATTCTTGAAATTTTATTTTTGTGTTTATTGTTTTTTCACTATAAGATTTTGATAAATTAACTTCATTTATATTATTATTATTATTAAAATTTCTATAATTAATATTATCTCTATTATTTGATTCATTTTTTGGAGAACTATAATTACTTAAATTTGAGTCATTAAAAATGTCTAAATCTTTTTTATATTTTTTCGATTTCTGTTCATTAAATAATGTATAATTTCTGTTGTTTATTGTTATGGTTTTTTGATCTTTTGGTAAAATAAAATTTGTTGAATGAACAAATGTTTGTTTTATTTCTTTTTTTTCTTGATTATTTATTGTTACTTTTTTTGTATTTTGAATAGTGATTTTTATTGGAGTTGGATTTAAATTATCTAACTTATCATTATTATGATTTATTTTATCTTTTTCCTCATTCATTTATTAATTTTTAAAATTTTTGATAATTTTATTATATTTTTCATATATTATTATTATTTTATACTTCATTTCACAAAATGTTTCAAATAATAATTCAATTTTATTCCAATCAAATGTGATTTTTTATTTTTATTTTTTGGAATTTAATTTTCATTTAATTTCAAATAAAATCCTTTTTATACATTATTTCAATTTACTAATTTTGTAATTTTCAATAATAAAAACCTTTTATCATAATTTCATTGAATATATTTTTATTATAAAATTTAAGTTTAATTGGAGAAAAAATTGAAAATAATTTTTGTTTTTATTAAATACTTATAATTTATATATTTCATAAATTATATGATTTGTTAAACGTTTTAAGTAGATATAAGTTATAAAAGTTTAATATATAATGATTTATTATTTAAATTAAAAAATTATCTCAATCTGAATATTTTAAGTACACATTTTTATAAGTTTTTATTCGTAAAAAAAAGTAGTAAACCTTATTATAATAATTAATATTAATTATTAATGATTTTTTTGCTAAGTTTCAATTTTATTTTTTCTAAAATTCAAATTTAGTTATATAATAAAAAAATAAAAAATGTATTAATAATCACTTATAATAAATATTATTATTTCAAAATATAATGATAATATAAAAACTTTATTTAAAAATATAATGGTTTGAAAATTTAAATATATTATTATTGATAAATTGGAAATTATTTTTTTATATAGTTTTTTATTCATTAAATATTTTACAATATAATAAAATTTAAATGAAATATTTAAATTAAAAAAAATTTAAATAGGAAAAGTTTAATAATATTATTGTTTATATGAAAATACTACTTGAAAAATATTAAAAATATATGTATAATTTATGTTTTAGAAGTAATTATAAAAAAATATTATATAATTAATTATAATGATTTTAATTTTTTTATCATTAATAATTGAAATTTAAATTAAACCAACAGTTCTTATTTATATTTAATTTATATTGTTTTATTAATTAATTCATCTCTTAATTCATTTATTTCTTTTTATAATTTTCTTTCTTTATTTATTATTTTTTTAAATATATTATTAGTTCATTAATATTATTTACTTTTTTAAAAAATATTATTATGTTTGAAAAATAAAATTAATCTAATAATTATCTCTTAATATTTTTTTAAACACATATAATTAATTATTTTACATTATATCTAAAAATAACTCTTTTTCAAGTAAATTTAATAAATTAAATATATTATCATAATCAATTAATAAACATATTTATTGTAAAATAATAATAAATGAATCTAAAAATGTCTAAATTATATTATTTTATTTATTTTTTTTAAATTTAGCTTTTTTATAATATTTAAACTAATTTTAGAAGACTCTTTCATTTTTTTTAAAATTATTATTTTATTTATTAAATGCTTTAAAATATTTAGGAAAAGTTAATTATTGCACATGAAAGATAATTTTTGTTTAAAATTCAAATTAAACTATTTCATTTAATTAAATAACTTTTTTGAATAAATGAATAAAAATGGGATATCAATGAATATTTTAGGAAAAAAAAATATTGAAAGAACTTTTATATATGATTATGAAGAATGGAAACTTTTTATTGAACAAGAATTTGATAATTTTATTATTTATATATATGAAACAAATTCTTTGAATTTTTATCAATATTCATCTAGTTTCGAGAATTTATATTCAAATGAAATATTTAAAAAATGTGATAATATAAATGAAATAATTAGTTTAATTATTCAATCTATTGATAATAATAATTTTAAAATTGAAAAAAATAAAAAGAATAACTCATATATAAAATTTATTTTAACAGAAAATAATGAAATATTAAATACAATAAATTTGAAAAAACAAAAAAATGATTCAAATAAAGTAATTAAATTTTTAATAAATGAAATAATATTATTAAAAAAAGAATTAAACAAGAAAAATAAGGAAATAGAAAATTTAAAGGAAAAATTATTAATATTAGAAACAAATAATAGTCAAATTAATCAAGAAAAAAATGAAATAGTAAATAAAAATTTAGGGTTAAAAATAATTAATGAAGTATTAAACAAAAAAAATATAGAAAATGGAGAAGAAAAAATTAAAGAAATTGAAAGATTAGATTTTGAGAAAGAAGATGAAGAAAATTATATAATTGCAAAATATAAAATTACTAAAGAAGATTTATATAAAGAAATTCAAATATTAAATTATAATAATTCAATAGACAATTCAAATCAAAAAGCTTTAGAAAATTGTTGTCAAATATATTTAAATAATGAAAAAATTGATTTCCATTTCAAATATAAATTTAATAAAGAAGGTGAATATATTTTTAACATTAAATTTAATAATTCAATATTAAAAAATATAAGTTGTTTATTTTCAAATTGTACAACATTAATAGAAATAGATTTCTCAAATTTTAATACTATTAACATAAAAGATATGAATAGTATGTTTTCAAATTGTTCATCTTTGAAAAATTTAGATTTAAAAAATTTTAAAACAGATAATCTTGAAGATATGTATTCAATGTTTTCAGATTGTTCATCTTTATTAGAAATAAATTTAACTAGTTTTAATACTAAAAATGTTAATGATATGAGTTATATGTTTTCTAAATGTTCTTCATTGATTAATTTAAATGTAAGTAATTTTGATACTAGAAATGTTACTGATATGAGTTATATGTTTGCAGAATGTTATTCTTTATCAAATTTAAATTTAATAAATTTTAATGTTGAAAAAGTTAATGATATGAGTTATATGTTTCAGGATTGTAAGTCATTAAATGTTTTGGATTTATCCAATTTTAAGACTAATAAAAATAATTGTATATATAAAATTTTTAATGGATTGAGTTTAAAATGTAGTATCATTACAAAAGATAAAAGATTATTATATAAAAGAAAAACATATTTATATTAGATTTTTTTTAATGATCTAAATAAACAATAGAAGGAGGAATTTATCTTCATCTATTTTCTACTTTTTTAGTAAAAATTTATTTTTATAAATGATATAATGTATTCTGCCTTAAGATAAATAATATTTATTTTAAACCAATTCTTTAAAATCAATAATAATAAAATATATAATATAATTATAATTAATTAATTGAAAATTAATAATATTTTATTATTAAAAATGAGCGAAACATATTCAGAGATCAAAGATGAAGGATTTTTTTCAACTGGAAATATAATAATTTTTTCATTTTTATCATTATTAGTTTTATTAATAGGTAAATATAAAATCTAATTAAATAGTATATCTTTATTTTGCAAATAAGGCTCTTATTGCTCAAGGAGGATATAAAAAAAAGAAAAGTCACAAATCCAAAAAAGGACAAGAGTTTTGGTCATACGGTGATTAATAAATTAAATAATTTTATATTAACAATTTAGTTTATTCTAAAATTAATTATTTTAAAAAAAACCAAAAAACTAAAAATATCTTTTCCCCAAAAAAAAATTTTTATTACTAAAAAAAAATCTAAAAAATCAAAAAACTAAAAAAAAAAATAAAAACTTAAAAAAAATTAAAAAAATTAATTTAAAAAAGATAAAGATTTCCCAAAATATATTAATTAGTAATTTCCTCAAGACATTTAGGATCAAATTCTTCTTCTTTAACAATAGGTTTTTCAACATTAACACCATAAAAACCAGGAATATTTTTTCCTTTTAAAATAGAATTAATCAATTCAAAATCTTCATTTATATAATAATCAATTAAAACATGCATATCATGATTAAATTGTTCATCATCTTCTTGTGGTCCTTCATCTTCATCTCCTAAATCTTCTAATTGATTTTGTGCAGCTCCACTTGTAACATATCTAAAATTATCTTTTATAGTTTCATATACATTTTTTCCTTTTAAAAAAATATTTAATAATTGTTTTCTTGCTTTTAATTCAGTTTCATTTAATTTTTTTTCTTGTGTTGCTTGTTCAATATCAAATTTTTCTTTTAATAATTTTTTTCTTGTATTAATAGCATCTAATATTTTAATATAATTTTCAAATAAATTTTCTACTTTACTTGGACTTAATGTTCCTAACCACATTACTCCATTCATTGTTGATATTGAATCTACTAATTTTTGATATGATTTCTCACCAAAATCTACTAATTCATATTTCTCTTTGTCATATAAACGAGGATCATATATTTTTTTTGGTTTTTCTTCTTCTTTTTTCTCTTCTTCATTTTCTACATTTTCTTCTCCTTCTTCTTTTTTCTCTTCTTCTCCTTCTTTTTTCTCTTCTTCATCTTCTTTTTTTTCTTCTTCTTTTTTCTCTTCTTCTTTTTTCTTTTCTTCTTTCTTTTCTTCTTTTTTTTCTTCTTCTTTTTCTTCTTCTTCTTTTTTTTTCTTTTCTTCTTCTTCAAGTCTTATTTTTTCTAATCTTTCCTCTTCTTTTTTCTTATAAAATTCAGTTGCAGTAGTAACTTCTTCAGGAAACACAATTTCTTTATCATATAAATTTTCTTTAAAATCATATATTTCCATAGGAGTTTTAAACATTTTTTTAGGATTTGAAATTCCTTGTACTTCATCGAATTCTCTAATAAAATCAAATGCATATGGTAATCTATCTAATGATACTGTTTTTTCTTTATAATAAACTAATTGTTCTATTTGTTCATCTTCTAATTTTATTCTAATATAATCTGCATTTTCATTTAATTCATCTTCATCTGTGTATGTTTTTTCTAATTTTCTTTGAACTCTTTCTCTTTTTATTAAATTTTTTATTTCTTTTGTGTAATCAATTGGATCTCCATCTGCATCATACATTGTTTCTAAATGTCTTTGATATTCTTCTTTATCTAAAATTTTGAAATCTTCTGGTAAAATTATTTCAATATTTAATAAATATGCTCTTACTAAAATATATTTCATTAATTTTAATAAGTTTTCTTGAATTTGGTATTTTTCATCAAATATTGTGTAATCATTACGTAAAAATTGAATAAATTGCATTGCTAATTTTCCAAAAATAAAAATTTTTTTAAATCTTTCCATTACAGCATTTAATATTAATAAATTAGTGATTAAAGTTTCATTATCTGAATAATCTAATTTATAAGTTTCACCAACTAAATCATCTTCATTATTTTTATTATTATTATTAGTTTCACCTTCTCCTTCATTTACTTCATCACTTTTATTAGAAAAAGATCTTCCTTTAATTCTATAATTATCATTATCTCCCATAATTAACATATATTCCTTATTTTCAATTTGGAAAAAATCAGTAATTTTTCTTAATTGCTCTTCAATTTTTAATCCAAGAACTCTTAAAGGAACTTTAACATCAATAATAGTAGGAGATAATTTATCAAATGAATAAATAGAATCATTAATATAAATCGTAGTTTTTCCAGTTAATTCATCTAAAAATTTATTTTTATGATATAAACATAAATTTTCTTGTTCACCATTTGGATTAATAATATCTTCTTGATATTTTTCAAAACCACATTCTTCTTGGAAAAAATTAATATTTTCCATAATAATACAACAATTATCTTTTAATTCTTCTTCTTCAATTTTTAAATTATAATCAGCTAATTCTTCTAAATTTTTACAAAAATAAGTAGGATGTTCAGTTGCAATTTCAACATAATTTAATAAATCACTTGTTGTAAATTCTTGCATTTCATTTCCAATTTTTGGACCAAAATCAACTAATAATAAAACTGCCTTTGCTCCATTATTTAATAAATAATTTAATGATTCAAACATAGTATCTTTTGTATCAAGAAAATCAACATTTTTGAATTTTTTTCCAATTACATTTCCATCTTCATCAAGTTGATCAGAATAATTTCTTTTAAATGACTCAATATCAATTCTACAAACTACATATTTATTATCAATTCCTCCTTCATTTTTTATATTTTTTAAAGTCTTAACTCTAATTAATCTATCAATATATTCTTCATTAAAAGTATTACTTGTTAAAACACTTTCTTTAAGAGAATTTTCTGTATTTGCATTTGAAATTCCATTTATTTTTTCTAAAATATTATCTCTTACTTTATCACTTAATTTCTGATGATATTCATTAATTTCATTTTGTTCTTCTTCTGCATTTTTTGCTTTTTTTTTTTCTTTTTTAGCATAAGCATCATTTTTTTTTTTAATTTTTT
>JAEEGK010007101.1_pt1 | contig 26737 bp, 26 predicted proteins | sample 8958771 | NCBI WGS metagenome assembly JAEEGK01 (sample SAMN16246547, study PRJNA631951) | gut metagenome | biome: gut microbiome; feature: rumen; material: SC-attached | host: Bos | place: Iran: Karaj | collected 2018-10 | reverse complement strand
CGGCGTTGACATCGCAGGACATGCACACAGACCTCAGCAGTACATGTCTGGCACTTAGGCCGTAGGCGGACACGAAGTCCTCCAGGAAGTCCTTGAGGAACAGGGACCTCATACCGGTGTTGCCGTCGGAACCGGTCTCCTCCTTGTCGGTAAAGACGGTAACGGTGGTGAAGTCGGGCTTCTTGGTGTCGAGCTCCGCCATGAACGAAGCGTACGCGCAGACGCTGTCGTCCTGTCCGTACGCTCCGATCATCGACCTGTCGAGTCCGTAGTCGCGGGGCTCGTATGCCGGAGTGGCGCACAGCTCGGCCGACAGGAAGTCCTTCTCGGTGATGCCGTACTTCTCGTGGAGCATGTTCAGTATGTTCAGCTTGACCTTCCCGGAAACCTTCTCGTCGCCGTAGGGCCAGCTTCCGATGAGCACGTTCAGCTGCTCCCCCTCGACGATCTCGTTGGCGGGCTTCTTCATCTGGTTGCGGGCGAGGTGGGGGAGGAGGTCTGTGATGCAGAACAGGGGGTCGCCCTCCTCCTCTCCGATGCGGACCTTGACGGTCTTTCCGTCTGTGAGCCTGATGACGCCGTGGAGGGACATGGGGACGGTGGTCCACTGGTACTTCTTGATGCCGCCGTAGTAGTGGGTCTTGAAGAACGCCATGTCGATGTCCTCGAACAGGGGGTTGGGCTTGAAGTCGAGCCTGGGGCTGTCGATGTGGCTGACCCCCAGCCTCAGTCCGTCGGATACGGGTCTCTTACCGACGGTGACCATGATCAGGGCCTTCCCGCGGTTGTTGTAGTAGAACTTGTCGCCGGCCTTGTACTTCTTCCCCATCTGGAATTCGGTGTACTTGTGGGCCTTGAGTATGGGGATGGCGTAATCGACGACCTCGCGCTCGGTCTTGTTGCGGAGGAACTCCTTGTATCCCTCGCAGAACTTCTGCGCCTCGTTGAGAAGGTTGTTGTCGATCTCGCCGACGTTCTTGGGCTTGTTCAGCAGCTCCTTCTCGAGCTGCTGTCCTTTGGTCTCTTTCTTTGGCATGGGTGCGACATTGCGTACATGGTATATGGACTTGTGCGGTTTACGGGATTCCGTGGCTTTGACGGGACCTTCCGCCGTCGTCTTGAGGGGATCCGGTCACGCGTGCCTTATGCCGCAGTACCTGGAGATGTCCTCGTCCGTTGTGCAGAGGTCGTCCTTCGTCAGGTCGTGGACGGACACGTGCCCGGTGATCCTCACGAAGGTGGCAAGCTCCTTGGTCAGGGCGGTCATGAAGTTGGCCACCCTCTGCGCCCCCACGTCCACATCCAGCCTCTTGGTCAGGAAGGGATCGTGCGTGGCGATCCCCATCGGGCACTTCCCGCTCTCGCAGATCCTGTACCTCTGACAGCCCAGCGCCATAAGGGGAGCAGAAGCCATCGCGACCGCGTCGGCACCCATCGCCAATGCCTTGATCACGTCGCCGGAGGTCCTGAACCCTCCCGTAATCACGAGGTCCTGGGTCATCTGATGCTCGTCCATGTACCTGCGTGCGCGGGCCAATGCGTAGACCGTCGGGACGGTGGTGTTCGCCTTGAGGAATCCGGGCGATGATCCCGTCGCTCCGCCCCTTCCGTCGATGGTGATGAAGTCGCATCCCGTCTTCGATATGAATTCGAGATCGCCCTCGATGTTCCCCGCGGCGATCTTTATGCCTATGGGTTTCCCGCCGGACCTCTCCCTCAGCTCGTCGACGAGCTTCCTCATGTCCTCGGGGGAATTGATATCCGGATACCTGGACGGACTGAGGATGTCCTGCCCCTCCGGTTTGCCTCTGATCTTCGCTATCTCCGGGGTGACCTTCGCTCCGGGGAGGTGCCCTCCCATGCCGGGCTTCGTTCCCTGCCCCACCTTGATCTCCACGGCGTCGCAGCCCTCGAAGACCTCGTCGGTGCAGCTGTACCTGTTGGGGATGTACTCGAATATGTAGCAATGGGACGCTTCCATCTCCTCCGGCAGCACTCCCCCTTCGCCGCTGCACATGGCAGCTCCCGCCTTGGCGGATCCCTTGGCTAACGCCACCTTCGCCTCCTTGGACAGTGCTCCGAAGCTCATGTGCGACACATATATCGGCGTCTCCAATACCATCGGCACCCTCGCGCCCTTGCCTATCACGGTGGTCATGTCCGCCTTGAACGAATCGTCCTTGGGGAACCTGGCCAGCTGCGCTCCCAGGACGAGGATGTCGTCGAAGGCCTTCACCGGCATGAGGGTCTCCATCGCCTCCCCGGGTGACTTACCCGATAGTGCCAGCTCGTGGATGTAGTCCATCTTCCCGCCGTCCTCTATGACAAGATCGGACTGGTAAGAGAGGTCCAGCTCCTTCGGCTCCTCCTCCGTGGTGATCCCCTCCACCTTCCTCGACACGGGGCCGTCGGCGACGAACGCGCTCTTCGGCGCCATGCACAGGGGGCATCTCCAGCTCTCGGGGACGTCGCTGAACCTCTTGCCTTCCTTATCTTCGTCGAACTTGTGGAAACAGATACCGCAGTGGTAGGTGGACATGGTACCCGCATGGCGTTACGGGTTAATGACGTTTGTCGGGTTTTTCTACGACGGCACGAAGAGGACGAAGGATCGCTCGCTGAGGCGGATGAGGGTTCGGCGAGGTCTATCAGGACCTTGGGTCCCATCACATTTAAAATGCCAAATATGAACTATTATCTAAGAAAAATGCATCTAATATCTCAAATATAGACTATTAACTTCAACACATAAACGGCGGTAACATGAGGATCGACGAGATGACGGACGCGGGGGACATCCTAAAGGAACTGGCAAGGAGGTTCAAATTGTACAGGATCGAATGCCCCCTCACACAGGCCGACCTGGCGGATAAATCGATGGTGTCGCTGAGCACCGTGAAGAGATTCGAGAACGGAGAGGACATAAGCCTCGCCAAATTCATCAGACTGCTTGAGGCCCTGGATCTCCATAGGCATCTCGAGGTCCTGATAGCCGATCAGTCGATACGCCCCCATGCATTCCTACCGGGATCGAAACCGAAACAGCGCGCCAGGAAGAAACCGGTGAAAAGGACCGAATGGAAGTGGGGCGACGAGGAATGACGGACGCGGTCCTGAACGGGAGGATCACTCGTTGAGGCGGATGAACGTCTCGGTGATGTTCTCGGCGAGGCTCTTCAGGGCCCTGAGTCCCCTGTCGTCCTCCTCCCACCTGTTGAAGTCCTTCCCCATCATTATCGATAACGGATCGGAACCGACCACTATCATCTGGTTCCTGAGCATCCAGTTGACCAGCTCGCTGTAGACGGGCATGCCCCCGTCCCTCTCCTGGGTGACGAACGCCGCCCCGATCTTACCCTTCAGTCCCCTGTCCCCGCCCTGAAGGCAGAGTCCTGCGCGCTCCAGGAATATCTTCAGCTGTCCGCTGCAGGACCCGTAATAGGATGGGGATGCGAGGATGATGATGTCGGCCGCCCTCATCCTGTCGAGGTACCCGTTCATCTGGTCCTCCTCCATGACGCAGCGTCCGTCGCCGCGGAGCTCGCAGGAGCCGCAGAAGTTGCACGGAAGGAGGTTGGCCTCGTACACCTGTATCTGGTCCGTCTCGAAGCCCTCCTTCTCCAAAGAATCGAGGAGGGACGTCAGTGCGTTGGACGTGTTGCCTACGAGGCGGGGGCTTCCGTTCAGGGCGAGTACCTTCATGGCGGAGGGTATGAAGATGCCCTGTAAATAAGGTATCGATAACACGCTCCGCCGTATGGAGCATGGATGCGGTTGGATAGCCATTTTCGGGGCTTCTAGATATCCCAGCATGGGAGTTGGATGATAGGCATGTTTTAATACCCTCTTCGAACCCCCCTATTTCCACTGCAGATTTCGCATAACACCCGGGTGTTTTCAACACTGGCACATGTCCGCGTTCGATATGCTGGCACAACCGATTCGATCATTCTCCTGCATAACATAATGATTGTTATAATTGATGAATATGGGGGGTTAAAATACTTAGAAATGCATCACTAATCCGATGGCAAATTGGCACACTATAAACACAATAGTGGGGCCGTGCAGATGTGGGATGGGATGCCTTAAGTCCATACACCTGACGGACGGTAATGGGAATTACGACACGGTGTGGAGCCTCGATTGTCCGGCTTGCCGCTCCAAGTACGATCTCGTCGAATCCAAGCTCGTCGGCAACCCCGACAAGGCGATCGCGATGATCCAATACGTTCCCAAGAAGGTTCAGAGCCTTCTCAAGCAGACCGCGCAGGCAATGACGGCGCAGATCACCGACAGCGCACAGACCGCCACATCCAAGGTCACGTCGGCACCGTCCGCCTGAACCCATTGGGCTGTGAGTACCGTATTCTCGGCGATACCAGTGACATCTGTCACCCTGTTCCCGGCATCGTCGGTCCAGCAGTCGAACCTTCTCCCGTCCGATGCGTCGATGTAAGCGGACGACATATCCGTCTCCCTGAAGAGTACACAGTGACCGCCGTTGTCTCCGAAGTCGTATCTTATGAGCACATCCGCACCGGCCGTGCCGGCGGTGAATGCCGTATAGACCCTCGTTGCCGGTACGTCCAGACCCGTCACCGGGCAGTATGACCTCTCGATGCCCGTGCATCCTCCGAAGATGTCCGTCCCGAGGTGCTCTATGTTCTGGATCTCGACGGTCCTCAGGGATGCGCATCCATGGAACGCATTGTCCCCGATCGAATGAAGGTCACCCGTGAAACCAACGTGCTGCAATCCCGCACATGACGAGAACGCCTCGGCACCGACGGACCTGAGGGTGCCCGGGAACACGATCTCCGTCAATCCCGTGCCCATGAAGGCGCGGTCGCCTATCTCCGATATCCTGTCGGAGAGTGAGACGGAGGACAGCAGGGAACATCCCTCGAACGAGGATGCGGGGATCGATTTGATCATGGTGATCTCCGCCGTCTTCAGTTGCAGACATCCAGAGAACACACCTGTGCCCAACTGGGTGATGCCTTCGACCTTCACCTTCTCCAGCCCGGAGCCCATGAAGGCGCGGTCCCCTACCGAGGTGACACCCACCGGAATCGCGATTTCGGATACCGTCGTACCGCGGAACGCCTCCGTATCCACCTCGGACACCGCCGCCAGCGAGATGGAGTGGATCGTGACCGAATGTCCGGCGGATGGTACGAACAGATTCGCGGGCACCTTCCATGCCAGATATACCACTGTCATCCCGTCGACGGAGGATCCCGCATCGTCGAACACGCCGCTCCCCGCGGAGATCACCGATCTCACGTACAGTTCTCCGAAGCCGCCGCATCCCGCGAATGCGCCGTCACCCAGCGTCTCCAGCGAGGACGGGAGGTCTGCCTTCTTCAGCACTGTGCAGTCCCCGAACGCCCTATTCCCGATAGATATGAGGGTGGACGGGTACATGACGGAGTCGAGTCTGTCGGCGCCCTCGAACGCATGGCTCCCGATCCTCTCCACTCCTTCGGTTACCTTCAGCATCTCCATCTGCGCGATGTGCGAGGCCCACGGAGCCTCCGAGGAATCCGCATAGTCTGGCACATCCGTTGTCACGGTGAGGGAATGCGCCACGGGATCGTAGCTCCACCCCGGCTCGGCGGACGAATCCTCCGCTCCGGCTATGATGAAAAAGCAGGCCGCTGCGACGACGGCGACCACCGGGACCAACAGCCTCATGACCGTAATAACCTCATAGCCGCCTAATAAGTTTGCGTGCCCTTTCGCGCCCGCACGCCCGATAGGTTTTATTTATAGGGAGGCAATCAGCCCCCGATAGCACATGGTTTTGGAAGGATTGGGAAAATCGCTCAGGAACGCGCTCGGACGCATCACGGGAGCAACATCCATCGACGAACAGCTCATCAAGGATGTCGTCAAGGACCTGCAGCGCGCACTCCTGCAGGCGGATGTCAACGTTCAGCTTGTGCTCGCACTCACGAAAAAGATCGAACAGAGGGCGCTGGAGGAGAAGGCCCCCTCGGGAAAGAGCCCGAAGGACCACGTCGCCCGCATCATCTACGAGGAACTGGTCAACCTGCTGGACAACGGCGAGGGCCTCAAGATGCAGCCCCAGACCATCATGATGGTGGGACTGTACGGTCAGGGTAAGACCACCACCACAGGAAAGCTTGCCAACCTGTTCAAGAAGAAGGGATTCAGCGTCGGGCTCATCGCCGCGGACGTTTACAGGCCGGCGGCATACGACCAGCTGAAGCAGCTGGGCGACAAGGTGGGCGTCGACGTCTACGGGGAACCCGGACAGACCGACGCACCCGGCATCGTCAAGAGAGGGATGGCCCAGTTCAAGGACAAGAAGGTCGTCATCATCGATACCTCGGGAAGGCACGCCCTGGAGGACGACCTCATCCAGGAGATCAAGGACATCGCCACCGTGGCGAAGCCCGACGAGAGGTTCCTGGTGCTGGATTCGCAGGTCGGTCAGCAGGCCGGACCCCAGGCCGAGGCGTTCCACAACGCCGTCGGGGTGACTGGTGTCGTACTTACAAAGATGGACGGTACCGCGAAGGGAGGAGGCGCCATCTCCGCCGTCGCCAAGACCCATGCGAGGATCGTCTGCCTGGGAGTGGGAGAGCACATCCGCGACTTCGAGGCATTCGATGCCAACAAGTTCATCTCGCGTCTCCTGGGAATGGGAGACCTGTCGTCCCTGATGGAGATGGCCAAGGAAGGATACGAGGGCAAGGAGAAGGAGATGGAGGAGACCGCGAGCAAGATGGTCTCCGGAAAGTTCACCCTCAAGGACATGTACTCCCAGATGGAGGCCATGAACAAGATGGGTCCCCTGAAGAAGATCATGTCCATGATCCCCGGTATGGCCAAGATGGAGGACCAGATCAACTTCGAGGAATCCCAGAAGAAGCTGGCGAAGTTCAAGTGCATCATGGACTCCATGACCGACGAGGAGCAGGAGGACCCCTCGATCATCAAGGCATCGAGGGTCAACAGGATCGCCATGGGATCCGGGACCACCGCCCATGACGTCAAGGACCTCATCAAGCAGTTCAACCAGAGCAAGAAGGCCGTCAAGGGAATGATGGGCAACCGCAAGATGCGCAAACAGCTGATGAAGCAGATGGGCATCTCCGAGGCGGACCTCAACAACATGCAGGATGATGAGGAATGATCAGATTCGTGATCCTCGGCCACAGGGCGCACACCACTGCTGACTTCAAATTGGAGGACATCTGCGGCGGGGCCGGGAGACTGGACATCCTGACGAGATGCGTGAACTCCGCGTTCTTCCTGAGCCACGATCTGAGGAAGGACGTTGAGTTATACCTTTTAATGCTCGGGGGCGAGGACGCTCCCAAGCTGATAAGATTCTCGGGGGCGGAGATAAGGTACCTGAATCCCGACGAGCGTTCCACAGCATCGCTGATAAGGAACGCGCTCATGAAGAAGCTGGAACCGGACAGGGAGGTCAGGTCGTCACCCGGCATATTCGTCAGCAGGAAGGACCTGAAGGAAGTGATGGACATGCTGTCGAAGGATTCGGACTTCATCTACCTGAGGGAAGGAGGAACGGATGTCAGGGAATACGAGTTCCCGGAAAACCCGTGCTTCATATTGGGGGACGACAGGGATCCCACCGAAGAGGAGGAAGCGATAATGTCCCAGTACCCCTACGATAAGATCAGTCTAGGGCCTGTGAGCCTGCACGCCAACCACTGCATGGTCGTTGTACACAATGAGATGGACAGGAGGAGAGCGGCATGAGCGATGCGGAGAGGATCCCCCAGCACAGGCACTGTAAAAACTGCGGGAAGGCATTCACCGGCGAAGGCGATTACTGCAGCAAGGAATGCGAGGACGGCAGGAAGAGCGAGATCAAGAGGAAGAAGAACGGACTGATCATCATCTGGGTGCTGGCCGTTCTCATGATGATATACGCCATCATCTTCATGTCGTGATACCATGGTGACCAAGGTAGCCGTTGCGGGAACTTTCAACGTCCTACACGAGGGCCACAAGGCCCTTCTGGACCGCGCCATATGGATGGCCGATGAGTTATACATTGGAATAACATCGGACGAGATGGCCTCGTCCCACAGGAAGGAAGTGATCCCGTATTATCTGAGAAGGAAGGCCATCGAGGACTACATCATATCGAAAGGGGAGATCGCCACGATCTTCCCCATAGACGACATCTACGGACCTCCCGGGATCATGGACGACATCGACATTCTCGTGGTGTCGGAGGAGACCGCCGAGAACGGGAAGCTGGTCTCGAGGATGAGGGAGAAGAGGGGACTGAAGCCCCTGAAGCTGGATGTGGTCAGTCTCTACAGGAACTGCGACGGCGAGAAGCTGAACGCCACCGACGTGATGAACGGTTCGATGTCGCGCGACGGCCAGAGGGACGTCATACGCGTAGCGGTGGGATCATCAAACCGCGTTAAGGTCGAGGCTGTCAGAGAGGTGATGGAGACCATCTACGGCTCCGTGAGGATATATTCCGTGGATGCGAAGAGCGGCGTCCCCGACCAGCCCTTCGAGGACGAGACGCATCGCGGCGCGGTCAACCGCGCCAAGGAGGCCCTGGGCGACAGGGACCTGTCCGTCGGGATCGAGGCGGGAGTGTTCGAGATGTACGGGGAGCTCATGGACATCCAGCACTGCGCCATCGTAGACCAGAAAGGGAAGATAACGATAGGCATGGGATCGGGCTTCGCCTATCCCAAGGAGATCGCCGACCTCGTGAGGGGCGGGCTGACCGTCGGCCAGGCTGTAGATAAATTATATGACAAGAACGCCACCGGTCACTCCGAAGGGGCGATCGGACTCCTTAGCAAGGGGATTATGGACCGCAAGGAACTTACGAAACAATCCGTGCTGGCGGCCATGATCCCGAGGTTGTGAGAGATGCAGAGATTCACCCCCGATCCGGATTCGCCGTACACCATTGACGAGTGCAAGATCAGGGGAAAGGCGGATTCCGTATCCGTTCCCGATAACGAGGAGGAACTCCGTTCAGAGATAGAGAGGTGCTTCTCCACGAAGACACCGGTGACGATAAACGCCATGCGCACGGGACTGTGCGGAGGCGGCGTCCCCGACGGGGGAGAGGTCATCTCGCTGGAGAGGCTCGACCGCATCATAGGCATGGGCAGGAGGGAAGACGGGTACTTCGTGAGGGTGCAGCCCTGCGTGACCGTCAGGACCCTCAGGGACACCATGCTGATGAAGCACATCGACGGCCTGAAGGATGTCACCGATGGGGCATGCGATTCCTTCCTGAAGGACCAGAGGAAGTTCTTCTACCCCGTGGACCCGACGGAGATGGACAGCTCCATCGGCGGGAACATCGCCGCCAATTCCTCAGGACCGAGGACGTTCAAGTACGGTCCCACGAGGGACTGGGTCATTTCAATAAAGATCATATTCGCGGACGGCAGGACCGTCCGCATAGACAGGGGAAAGCACTTCGCGTCGGGGAAGCATTTCTCCGCCGACGTGGATGGCATACACTTAGAATTCGACATGCCGTCGTACGATTTCAACACGAACGTGAAGAACGCGGGAGGACTCTACTCCAAGGACGGGATGGATCTGATCGATGTGTTCATCGGCTCCGAGGGGATATTGGGTGTGATATGCGAGGCCGATGTCCTCCTGGCGGAATGGCACCCGCTGATCTCCAACATAGCATTCATGCCCGATGATACTTCGGCATTGTCGCTGATAAAGGACGTGAGGCACGATCCGATAATAGCGCCGGAGTTCCTGGAGTACTTCGATTCCGGCTCCATAGATCTCATCAGGAGGGTATCAGACTCCGACCCGACGATACTCCGCCCGCCGGAGGAGAGATGCTCGGCGGTGTTCCTGGACATGGCCCTGGACGATACCATCGCTGACAGGTACGACCGGCTCTTCGATCTCATAAAGAAGAACGGAGGCGACCCGTCAAAGAGCTGGGCAGGCCACGACCAGGACGACAGGGGAAGGATGTTCGAGTTCCGCCATTCCGTCCCCAAATCGATATTCGAGTACGTGGCATCCCTCAAGGAGGAGATGCCCGCCCTGAACAAGATGGGTACTGACATGTCCGTACCCGAGGATAGGTCGGATGAGATGATGGCCTTCTACAAGGAGACGCTGGATTCCTTCGGTCTCGAGTACGTGATATTCGGACACCTCGGGAACTTCCATCCCCATGTGGAGATCATACTGAAGGACCTTGAGGACCTCAGGAAGGCCAGGGAGGCTTACGCCATACTGGCGCAGAAGGCAGTGGACCTGGGAGGTTCGCCCAGCGCCGAGCACGGCATCGGGAAGCTCAAGAGGGACTACATCAGGATGATGTACGGCGAGAAGGGCATAGAGGAGATACGCTCATTGAAGAGATACTTCGATCCCGAGATGATACTGAACAGGGGGGATATGATTGAGTGATCTTCGCATCGCTGTCATGGTGAAACAGGTCCCCGACCCGAACCTCGTGGAGATTTCCGAGGACGGGAGACTGATGAGGGAGAACGTCCCGTCGATGATCGACCCCTTCGGGAAGATGGCGCTGCAGCATGCCATAACGAACAAGTGCCAGCATCATGTGGATGCAGTATCGATGGGGCCCATGCAGGCACAGGATGTATTACGCAAATCGTTGGAATTCGGAGCGGACGACGCCTACCTCATATCGGGAAGGGAGTTCGCCGGAGCGGATACCATCGCCACCGCCAGGACCATGGCTGCGTTCCTGTCAAAGAGAGATTACGACCTCGTGTTCTGCGGTATGCAGGCCACCGACGGTGACACGGCACAGGTGCCTTCGGAATTGGCGGTGTTCCTGGGATTCAACATCTACTCCTATGCTACTTCCATCGACCTGGAGAACATGACCGTCACCCAGAGCTACGAGAGGGCGGACGTGGTCTCGAAACTGTCATTGCCCGCCGTGATCACATTCATGCGTCCCCCGCAGGGATGCGTCCAGATACCCTCGATGACCGATTACGTATCCGCTCTCAAGAAAGAGATAAAGGTCATCGGATTCGCGGATCTCGGGATAAGGATGTGCGACACCGGGGCCAAGGGATCCAGGACCAAGGTGAAATCGGTCTCCACCATAATCCCGAAGAAGAAATCCACGGAGTTCATCGACGGCGCCGATACCGTATCCGCCGCCTCGGCCATTATGAAGGAGGTGAAGGGATGAGCAACTGTTCCGGTTCCTGCTCAACATGCGAGGATGGAAACTGCTCCAGCAGGCTTCCCCCGGGGATGCTGGCACAATACGATCTGGAGCAGGACGTGTCCGACGACATCCTCGTGTTCATCGAATCCGACAGCGACGGTAACGTCCATCCCTCGGTGATAGGTCTCCTCGGTAAGGCTAGGGAGATCTCCAGCGGAAGGGTGTTCGGAGTCGTGTTCGCAGGTGCTGAAGGAAGGACGCAGTACGATATGCTGTTCTCCTACGGCATCGACACCCTCTACCACATGAGGAACCCGTCGGTGAAGGACTTCCAGCCCCTCACGTTCGCGGAAGCGATAGCGGACCTCTCCAAGCGCATAACACCCGCATCCATCCTGATATCGGCCACGCCGTACGGTAGGGAGCTTGCTCCCCTCATAGCGGCGAAGCTGGACACCGGACTCACCGCGGACTGCACCCGCCTCGAAGCGGAGGGGAGAAGACTGATCATGTCCCGTCCCGCTCTGGGAGGGAACATCGAGGCCACGATCGAAACGGACAGGTTCCCGCAGATGGCAACCGTAAGGCCGGGGACGTTCCCCGATCCGGAGCCGGAGGTCGGAAGGAAAGGGACGGCGATAAGCAGGCCCTATCAGATAGTGTCCCCGAAGGAGATCCTCTCGGCGGATGTCCCCTCGCCCGGAACTGATATAGGCTCTGCCAAGATCCTGATATCACTGGGCAACGGCATCAGGAAGAGATCGTCCGTAGAGAACGCCTACAGGCTTGCGGAGAAGATTGGTGCATCGGTGTCATGCTCGAGGGCGCTGGCGGACAAGGGCTGGATGCCCAGGTCGGCACAGGTGGGGCAGTCCGGTAAGACCGTGTCCCCGGACCTGTACATAGCGTTCGGTATCTCCGGTGCGGTGCAGCACCTCGCAGGACTCAGAGCTAAAAGGATCATATCGGTCAACAGGGACAGGAACGCGCCCATCAATTCCGTCGCCGATAAGGCGATAATAGGTGACGCCGACGCGATCCTCGAGAGTATGCTCAGGCAGGCTTGAAGAAAGTCTTGAGACGCTCGTAGACCCTGTCCGCATGACCCTTTATGGGGTCGTCGTTCCACTGTGCCAGTATCTCCATGTCCTTGCCTACGAAGTACGTGGTCCTGCCGGATGCGCCGCACTTCTTCAGAAGCTCGTTGCCGGGGTCGGACATCATCTTGACCTTGATATCCCTCTCCAGGACCTTCTCCCTGATGTCCTCCTGGGAACATGGGGTTATGACCATGGTGATGATGTTCCTGATGATCAGCTTCTGGTAGTAGACGTCGAACTGGTCCGCCAGGTCCAGCGTGTCGTCGGAGAGGTCCGGGGCGAACACCGCTATGAAGTGCATGTTCGTCAGCAGCGACGAGGGGAGCACCTGACCGGTGTCATCCTTCAGATCGAAGTCCGGGAAGCGCATGGTATCAGAACAGCGCCGATGAATGCGACTGGGCGTAATCGACGAGGTCGATCTCGAACATCGCCACGGGGTGGGTGATCTCATAGTCTGTGATGACCTGGGGGGACACCTCTCCGAAGCATCCGATGACCTTTCCGCCGACGACGATCTCCGCTCCCCTTCCGGGAACGAAGGTCCTGTACTCCGATGCTTTGATTGTATACTCCATGCCCATCTCGCGGAGCACGGATTCGGTGTAGGACTTTATCTCGGTGAAGGAGACCTTGGAGTTCATGATCATGCCGCAGATGTGCTTGCGCCTCTTCTCGTCCACGACGACGTCGCTGACCTCGAATATCTTCTGGGGGAGGTCGCGGTGCTTGTTGCGCCTGAAGATCCTCATGAGGCTGGGCATGAGATACGAGCGGAGGCAGGTGTGGTCCTCGGTGATGGGATTCAGGACCCTCACGTTGTCCAGCTTGGGGAGTCCGGAGTTGTCGAACTCGTCCTTGTCGGAGCTGAGGGTGAGGGTGGTGACCTCGGTGAATCCGAGACCGACCATAACATCGCGCAGGTCCTCGGAGATGTTGGTTATGGGCATCAGTCCGCCGGTGGTCTGGGAGACGTTGATCTTCCCCTGTCCGAACTTCTCGTAACCGTATCCCTTCGCCACGTCCTCGAACAGGTCCTTGACGTGCATTATGTCCAGCCTGACGGACGGAGACTCCACGAAGATTGTGTCTCCTTCGCACATGGAATCCAGTCCCATGCGCCTGAGGGCGGCTACCTGCTCCTCGGGGGAGATGTCCAATCCGAGGAAGCTGGCACATTCCTTCGCGCTGAACTCCCAGCTTGTAGATGAGAGGTCGGGCATGATGATATCCTCTTTTCCGTCGTGGATGGTGACGGATCCGATGGATCCCCCGCGCTCTGCGAGCGCGGTGCATATGATGTCCAATGCTCCCTTGACCGCCTTGAAATCGGTCCCGGTCACGTCGATCAGGAGATTGGTGGTGTTTGTGGTTACCGTGGTGAGAGTTCCGTTGATGATCGGCGGGAACGAGAGGACGTTGTTGTTGGCATCGAGGATGATCGGGTATTTCTCCTTGCCATCGAGCAGGTGCCTGTATCCCACTCCCTTCTCGTGCTTCTGTAAAATCTCTTCAAGATCCCACTCCTCGGTCTTTGCGAGGGGTACGAACCTGATGTCGTGGGGTCCGACCGCCTTGTATGTGAACGGCGGGGTGACCTTGTCAAGGTCGTGTATGCCTATGGCGACCTTGGACCTCTTCCTCCCGATGGTGACGTGGAGCTTCTCCTGCATCTCCATGATGCTCCTGAGGAAGGTGTCGTCTATCTGCACATCGAAGACAGCAGCTCCCAGGAACACGGGTCTCACGGACTTGACGGAGGGATCGACGGTGAACTCTATATCGGTCTCCTCGACGTCGTACTCAGCCATGCCGGGCTCTATGTCCAGGAACGCGCGGAGTCCCCTTCCCATACCCTCGACGCAGTAGAGGTCGGCGCGGTCGGGGAAGAGTTCCACGGACATCTCGTCGGATGTCATGTCGGTGGATTCCATGACGGCTCCCATCATGGGGATCCTCTCGTAGAGCTCCTCGATGGGGACGTCCTCTCCGATGACGGAACAGAGGTCCTTGTAGCTGAAGTTGATTACAGGCATGCGTCCGCGATTGTGCCTTACTTATTAATGGTTTCCGCGCAGGCATGCGCGCGTCGGGTATGCGGAATCACTTCTTGACGCGTCCGAGGTCGGCGTGGGCCTTCCCCAGATGTCCCGCAGCCTGTGCTCCCAGGGTGGAGAGCTCTCCCGCCAGAACCGTAACGGCCACTAGTTCCGCGAACTTCCTGGCCTTGCCTGCTCCCTTGCAGTCTATCATGGATAACGCTTCGGACTGCGCGGGGAGTTTCGTTCCTCCGCCCACGGTTCCGATTTCTACAGCGGGCATGCGTACCGAGATGTACAGATCACCGTCGACTTCCTCGCATACCGTCATTGTCGAGGATGCCTCGACCACCTGCGCGGGATCCTGTCCCGTTGCCAGATACAGAGCGGCGACCATGTTGGCCGCGTGGGCGTTGAATCCGAGCCCTCCGGCCATGGCGCTCCCGATGAGGTTCTTGCGGGTGTTCGTCTCCACTATTGCGTGGACCGGAGCGTGCAGCTTCTCCTCGGCGAGCTGCTTGGGGATCGTCGCCTCCGCTATGACCGTCTTCCCGCGGCCTTCGATCATGTTGATGGCGGCGGGCTTCTTGTCCGTACACATATTGCCCGAGACGGAGACCATCTCCGCTCCGGTGTTCTCGGCTATAAGCCTGCATACCGCTTCGGATGCTATGGTGGCCATGTTCATTCCCATGGCGTCGCCGGTGTCGAACGTGAACCTCATGTGCAGGCTCCTTCCGTTGGGGAAGAACTCTATCTGGGTCAATTGACCGTGGGACGTGGTCCCCTTCACCGCTTCGATGATCCTGTCGGGGTTGTCGTTCACCCATGCCATCACTTCAGCGGCATGGTCTATGCCCTTCACGCGGAAGACGGGTGCGCGGGTCATGCCGTCCTTGAAGACCTTCACCCTCGCTCCGCCCGCGGCGGAGATGACGCTCATACCCCTCGCTATCGACGCTATCAGAGCGCCTTCGGTTGTTGCCAAGGGGATGATGAACTCGCCTTCGGCCTCGTCCCCGTTCACCTTGACGGGACCTGCGAATCCCATAGGGATCTGGACGACCCCGATCATGTTCTCTATGTTCGCCGCTGCGGCCTGGGGCTCGAACGGATATGACGATACGTTATCCAGCTTGGAGCCGGTGATCTCCTCGACCGCCTTCCTCCTCCTGTCGACGTCGGCACGCTCCATGCCCCTGTTCTTGAGATCCTCTATGGCCATCACAGTCCCTCCGTCATCTCCACGAGCTCCGCCACGGACCTCGCGATACCGTATTCCAGCGAATGCGTCAGCATGATGTTGTCACCGCCCCTCTCGGAAACCCTGACATCGGTCTTCAGGCCGATGCACGTCTTACCCTTGGCGTAAGCGTAACCAAGTTCGAAGGTCGCTCCCTCATCGGGGACGCGGCCGTCCATCACCAGGACCAGCACCTCGCATGCGTCTATCGCCTCTATGTCCCCTCTGAACAGTTCCCCTGTGGACTTGTCCTCGGACGAGCACTCCTGCGGAAGGAACACGTCGTGTCCGTTCTTCCTGAGCACCTCGGCAACGTGCGCATTGAAATCCAGCTCCGCCTTGCAGAACAGCGGCGCCGCGAGATAGATCTTGGCCATGCGGGCGCATCGTCTTACTAGTTTATAAGTGAGGGTATCGTTAGAGGTGCATGGCCGACGAGGCGTTCAAGGCGAGGCAGAAGGCGGAGAACCAGAGGTCCAGCGGCAACATAGACGGTGCCATCAAGACGCTGGAGGACTACCTCATCAACGATCCCCACAACAACCGCGTGAGGATGGACCTCGCCAAGCTGTACATCTACGACGCCAAGAAGGTAGACTTCGGGCTGATGCAGCTGGATGCGATACTGGACCTGGATCCGGACTTCGACGACGCCAGGAAGGCGCTTGTTACGATACTCAAGCGGAACAAGCGCTACAACGACGAGACCGACATGCACTTCAAGATCCTTCTGGAGAAGTACCCGAAGGACGCCGACCTCATACACAGCTACGGCATATTCTGCCGTGAACAATTGTTGAACTTCACGATGGCGAAGGAGATGTTCGCCAAATGCGTCGCCATGAAGCCGAACGACGAATCCTACCGTCTGAGTTACGCGAGCCTGCTGGTCAACGACCTCAGGGAGTACAACGAGGCCAGGGTCCAGCTGGCCAAGGCGCTGGAGATCAATCCCTCCAACGTGAAGACGCAGAAGGCGCTGGAGAGGCTGCAGAAGCGCAAGTACCGCAACGACAAGGGCCGCAGGGGCGGGATCATCGGCAGGCTCACCAAGTGATCTCACATGGGAAGCAACATCATCGGAAGGGCGATGCCGTTCATCATCCTCGGGGCGGCGATTCTCTCGTTCATAGTTCCGGATACGGGATTGTGGATATCCACGGGATGGATCAACTACATGCTGATGGCCGTGATGTTCGGCATGGGACTGACGATTAAGCCTGAGGACTTCAGGGTGGTGTTCACCCGCCCGAGGGATGTTCTGATAGGGTGTGCCGCGCAGTTCACGATCATGCCGCTGGCGGCATATGTCCTCTGTCTGATCTTCGGGTTGAAGGAGGGGCTGATGATGGGGATGATCCTCGTCGGAGCGTGTCCCGGAGGCACGGCCAGCAATGTGATATCGTACTTCGCGAAGGGGGATGTTGCACTGTCGGTTGGCATGACGGCGGTCAGCACCCTGCTGGCGCCGGTGCTGACGCCCGCTATCGTGTTTTTAATAATGAACGAGTCCATCGACGTGGACGCGTTCTCGATGTTCCTGTCGATAATCCAAGTGGTGATAGTCCCGATAGCCCTGGGATTCCTGATCTCGCACTTCCTCCCCAAGGCGACGGAGAAGGCCTCGTCCGTACTGCCGTTGTTCTCGATAATCGCGATATCGCTGATCATCATGTGCATCATATCGCACAACGTTGATAACATCAAAGACTGCGGTGCCGAACTGTTCGCTGCGGTGATACTCCACAACGCGTTGGGATTCCTGTTCGGGTTCCTGATCGCCAGGGCATGCAGGATGACCTCCAAGAGGTCGAGGACGGTGTCCATAGAGGTGGGGATGCAGAACTCGGGATTGGCGACATCCCTGGCGACGACGTCCTTCCCGGACCTTTCCATGGCAACCGTACCTGGTGCGATTTTCAGTGTCTGGCACAATCTATCGGGATCCCTTCTTGCGGCATTCTTCTCGAGGAAAGATGACGATAACGATATCTCCCAAGATGCCACAGGGACCAAATGACTTCTTAAATATCTACAACTGAATCCGCATCCCGGAGAGTCATATGACCGAGTTCAAGGGATCCAAGACGGAAGCGAATCTCCTGGCTGCGTTCAGCGGGGAGAGTCAGGCAAGGAACAAGTACACTTACTACGCATCCCAGGCGAAGAAGGACGGCTACGAGCAGATTGCGGCCATCTTCCTGGAGACGGCGGACAACGAGAAGGAGCACGCCAAGATGTGGTTCAAGGCCCTCAACGGCGGCAAGGTGCCCGACACCATCACCAACCTCAAGGACGCCGCGTCCGGGGAGAACTTCGAGTGGACCACCATGTACGCCGAGTTCGCCAAGACCGCGAGGGAGGAGGGATTCAACGAGATCGCCGATGCCTTCGAGGGTGTGGGCGCCATCGAGAAGGAGCACGAGGCCAGATACCTCGAGCTCCTGAAGAACATCGAAGAAGGGAAAGTATTCGAGAAGGACCAGGTCTCCGTATGGAAGTGCCGTAACTGCGGACACATCCACGTGGGCGAGAAGGCACCCGAGGTCTGCCCCGTGTGCAACCACCCCCGCTCCTACTTCGAGCTCAAGGTCTCGAACTGGTGAAACCGATGGCGGGGGGACCCGCCATCATCCATCATTCTTTCCTTCTATGACAGAAAGATTCCGCTTTTCGTGGGAGTGTTTCCTTCTATACAGACAATATGGGTTTTCGTTGTTATCAGGTGGCCCGTCCGCGGTGCCTGAGGGACTCGACTATCATCCTTAAATCTTGGGAAATTATTTCCCGCTCATGGAAGGCCAAAGGGAGCATTGGAACGACGTCTATTCCAATAACGAATCCTACTTCGGCACCGAGATGAGCCCCTTCGGGAAGATGTCCCTGGAGTTCCTCAAAGGGAAGGATGTGAAGGATGTCCTGGAGCTCGGACCCGGGCAGGGAAGGGACAGCCTCGGATTCGTCATGAACGGTTACAATCTCACCGGCCTCGACTGCAGCAACGTGGCCTGCGGGATACTCAAGGAGAGGATCCCCGGGATGAAGGTCAGGCTGGGGGACGTGAGGGACGGCATAGACTTCCCTCCGGAGTCCTTCGACGCCTGCTACGCGCACATGGTCCTTATTATGGATATGACCCCTGGCGACATCCGCAGGACGCTCAAGAGCGCCTGCAAGGTGCTCAGGCCCGGCGGATATCTGCTGTTCTCGGTGAGGAACACCGACGACCCGGGATTCGGGAAGGGCGTGAACACCCATCACAACGTATGGGAGAACGAGCAGGGATTCGCGGTCAACTACTTCACCGAGGAGGAGATCAGATCCTACCTCACGGAGTTCGATATCCTCGAGGTCAGCAGGTTCACCGAGGGTCCGAAGAACCTGTTCGGGATCTTCCTGAGGAAGAAGTGAATATCACTCTTTTATGAGCCCTTCGATGAAATGAGCCAGATCCCTGAATCTGGAATCGTTGAGGAAGTACACGTGGTCGTTCCCGTCCCTGCGTGACGAGATCAGTCCGGCATCCTTGAGCTTGCGGATAGCGGCGTTCACGCGCTTCTCCTCCATGCCGAAGAGACCGTCCGTGAAGGGCGATCTGGCCTCCTGCTTTGACAATCCCCTCACCAGTGTGAGCACGTCCTTGTCCGCCAGCGCGGATATCATGTCGTACTCGGGATCGTCGGAGATGTCCATCAGTCCCCTGTGCGTCAGACAGATATGCTTGCTGGGCCTGCTCTGCTGCTCTTCCATGGTGACTGGAATCACATTTAGATATAAAAAGTAGGGAATGACGGGGCATCCGGGGATGCCCCGTTTGGGGTTCACTCCTGTTCCGGAGCCTCCTTGGCGACCTGCTTCTGCCTCTTCTGGAGGAAGGCCGGGCCTTTCCAGCTGGCCTCTCCGAGGATGTGCATCAGCGAGGGCACCACGTAGGTGACCATGAACAGTCCGTCGATGATGATACCGACACCGAGGGCGAATCCGAACTCCTGCAGCATGGAGGAGTTGGCCACGAGCAGCGAAAGGAAGGTGCCTCCCATGATCAGCGCGCAGAGGGTGATGGTGGAACCTGCGTTCCTCACGGCCATCTCCACGGCCTCGTGGTTGGTGTATCCCTTCAGCTTGTACTCCCTGACCCTGGTGGTGAGGAATATATCATAGTCCATTCCGAGACCGAGCAGGACGACGAACAGCACGATGGGGACGATCCAGCAGACGGGGACGCTCATCAGCTGCCCGAAGACCACGTGGGTCAGGGCGATGGTCCAGATGACGCTCATCAGGATGTTGACGACCGCACGGATGGGGGTGAGGTAGCACTTGAGGATCAGGAACAGCAGGATCACTAGCAGTATGACCACGACTACCTCGATGACCTTGAACTCGGCGGTGACCGTTTCGGAGATGTCGTCCATGGATGCAGATTTACCGGTGTTGTACGACTCCTTGTACACGGAGGACATCTGCTTGTCGTATCCGTCGGTTCCGTGGAACTCGTCGCGGAGGTCCTCGATGAGGGACATTGTGTTGTCCGACATGGGCTTCTCGGTGGTGATTATCATCATGCTGGCATATTTGCCTGTGGTTGTGGTGGAGGTGGCTCCGATGTAGGTGGATGATCCTGCGAGCACGGCCGAATCCGCCTTGTCGACGTTGATCAGACCGGTGCTGACGTTGAGCACTCCGTCGATGAGGTTCATGACCTTCAGGCCACCAGGGATGTCTTTCGTAGGCAGTTCATTCCACTTAGGAGCTGCAGTAGAACATGCAGCGAGTATAGCGCCTACGCCCTCCTGCACCGAGGAAGAAAGACTTCCGAGCTTGGAGTAGATGGCTTTGTTGACACCGTCGACTGCATCATCATTCGTCATGAGTAGAGTCATTGCATCCTGTATCTGTGCAGGAGTTGGTTCGGGCACGCCGTGGTCTATGAGATAGGCGATCGCGGCCTGCTTCATACCGTTCATGAACAGGCAGTACCATGACGTCAGCGAACTGGAAGCTGCGACGATGTCGCTGTGGTTCTCGGTGATGCCGTTGCTCAATGCCATCAGCGAGGGGATGTATCCGGTGGGGGCCGCGCCGCTGATGTTCAATGCGGCATCGGTCCACACCACGTACGGGACGCCGGTTGGAGTTGCGCCCATCACTGCGATGGCGGGGCCCTTGAGCTCCATGACCACATATGTGGGCATGAGCGTTCCCCCGTAGGTCTCCTTCATCATGGCGTTGAGACCGTCCTTGCTCTCGCTCTCGGGCTCGATGCTGATCATGTCGAACGAGTTGCTGGTGGTGGCGTAGACGTAGAACGTCGGGACACAGATAACCAGTGCTACGACGACGATCGGCACGGCGTACTTGCGGGTGAACCTAGCGACGAAGTCGAAGTATCCCCTGGAGATGTAGCAGAGCTTGGCGTAGAATCCCTTGGCCTCCCCCTTCTCGATGGCCTGGTAGGTCTCGACCTTGGTGGGCCAGAAGATCTTCCCTCCGATGAGGTTGAGCACCGAGGGGATGAGGGTGAGTGCGACGACCAAGGTCAGAACTATTCCGCATGCGAGGACGATACCCATGGTCCTGACCATGGTGAAGTTGCATATGGCGAGGGCGCCGAATCCGATGATGACCGCAAGTCCGGATGTGAACACGGACTCGCCTGCCCACTCGATCGAGGTCCTGAGGGCGGAATCGTGGTCCGCTCCCTTCTTCAGTTCCTCTCTGTACCTGGTGACGATGAAAATCGCGTAATCGCATCCCGCTCCCAGCATGGTGACCAGGACCAGGGTCTGCGTGAGGTAGTAGATACCCATCATGTGTCCCAGGAGGTAGATCACCAGCAGCGAGATCCCGTACGCCACTCCCACCCCGACAGGGGGGACGGCTGCCGTGCAGAGTGCATAGAAGAAAAGACCCAGCAGGAGCAGGATGAGCAGGATGCTTATGGAATCGACCTTGGCCACGTCCGCGGCGGAGGATGCCATCGTGTCGTATGTGAGGGCGTCGTTACCGGTCACGTACGTGCTGTAATCGAATCCCAGCTCCGACTTGGAATCGGAGAGGACGGACCTTATCTCGCCGGTCTTGTTGAGGATGTCGTAACCCTCCTCCGGGGATGTTATCGCGGCGAGGAGCACGCCGGTGGTGTGTCCCTCCTTGGAGTATGTGCCCACGACGGTGGCAGAGAGCTTGGAATCGTACTTCTCCGTCAGCCTGCCGTTGAGGTTGTTGATCAGGATGTATGCGTTCTCCTTGTTGAGCGTAGCATCCGCGGTATCGTATTCGACGACGACGATCTCGGACATGTTGATCGAATTGACGTAATAATCGTCCATGATCTTCTGGCCGGTACCCGATTCGGAATCGTTGCCTACCATGGCCGTCAGATCGTATTCCATGACCTCGCCGGACTTGATGCCCTGCGGAAGTGCGCAGATGAGAACCACTATCCAAAGCACGATGATGGCCTTGGAGTGCTTCATGATGAAATCTGCGAGTTTCTCGAACATATGTTCACCTTATCCGGACGCTAAAGAAACGGCATATTTAACGGTTTTGAACATGCTCAAAATTTTACCCCGAACAGGATTCGCGGAACGTTCGAGGTATTTAAATACAAAAAGGATTATCAGTAAACCATATCAAAAAGATTGATTACGCTCCAACGCAATCGTCATGTAGAAGGTACCGGAGATGGTGAGGAACTACGTATCGAGCACCGAGAAGAGGCGCGAGGAATCCCGCAGGATCATCCTCGATTCCGCGATGGATCTGTTCTTCACCAAGGGATACGAGAAGACCACCACCCGCGACATCATCATGAAGGCGGGGATCCTCAACGGCAGCCTCTACAACCGCTTCAGGAACAAGGAGGAAATCCTCTACAGCATAGTCGAGGAAGCACTCCGCGATGCGCTGGGTCAATTGACCGAGCTGCTCGAGAAGGAGAAGAACCCCATCGTGATAATGAACCTCCCGATGGCCGTGGAGGTGTACATCTCCAGCCGCAACAGGAACGTCGCCGAGCTGATATACGAGGTCCACAGGTCATGGGATAACCTGAACGAGTACGTGAAGATGTGCATGGACTGGGCCAATGAGCATCTCGAGAGGTACGGAATGTCGGTGGGCGACGACCCCAACGCCGGGATAAAGATGATCTCCCTGCTGGGAGCGGTGGGGAACATCGCCGGGCACTACGCCCACGGCGGGGAGACCGATTACAGGGAGGTGCTGACGCACCTGCTTGGGGTGTCTTGCGCAATGTTCAACACCCCGGTACTTGACGTGAAGAAGCTGGTGGAAAGGATATGCGACATCCTGGAGGAGGACGAGATCGTCCTCCTGGGACGCGCCTTATGACTGTTTGGCGTCCTCGAGGATCTCGTTGAGACGCTTGTTGAGCCTGACGAAGGCCTCGTTCATGAACTTCATCTCCTCCTCGGAGAAGTCCCTGAAGATCTCCTCGCTGACCAGCTTCTTGTACTCCGTGGTACGGGAGACGGCCTTATTGCCGAGTTCGGTGAGGTGGAGGGAACTGCTCCTGCCGGATGCCGAATCGACGACGAAACCCGCGTCCAGGAGTTCGCGTACGACCACGGATATGCGTGACTTGTCGAAAGGAATGACGTTCCTTATGCTCTTCTGATCTATGCCGTCGTTGGCATAGATGACGCGGAGCACCGAGAGGTGGTAGGACTTGAGTCCCAGATCCGCGAACAGCCTGTCACCGATGACACCCAATGTAGCGGTCATCTTCTTCGGAAAGTAGAGAGTGTCCGCTTCAATCTGCGTGAAACCGTAATCCTGTTGCATTAACGGGGGGTATAACGTAACTCACCTTATAATGTTCGGTTAACATGTTCGTACGAACGTTCAAAAAATCGGAACATACCGCCATAACTGTTAAAGGAATGTAAACAGAATCACATGATGAATGCTGACAACGGTGCTGTTCGTACATCTGACCCGGATAGGGATCGTCACTTGGAACTCCGACGACATATCCGACGCGTCGAACATCTCGTCGAGGACGAGCGTCCGCAGGAACGTGAGGATGTACTACAACGACTTCTCCGAAAGATATACCGTCGATACGGGATTCTCCATATTCGAGACGGATGCCGTGGCCATAACGGACAGGTGGGTGTACGAGCTTGGCGATACCGTATTCCTGCCGGAGTTCGAGGTGGAGATATACGGGCCCGCCACGAGACTGAAGGTGGAGCAGGATTCCGATAGACTGGGATTGTATCACCTTTCCGATGCCCAGAAGGAGCTCATGGTTAAGATGAGGGGTCAGATGGTCCCGTTCCGTCCCTCGGCCTGATGCCGCCGGTGTTTATGCGGTCGCCGCCCATCCTTTCACGGATCTCCTCCAGCAGTTGTATCATGGAATCCCTATCCGTTATCTCGGTGGCGAGACGAAGACGGTACTCCCGGCACCTGTGGGTGCCGGAAATGAACTTAGGGGCGAATCCCCTCATCAGCCCCGTCGCTATGTCGTAGCGCATGTCGCGATAGAGCATGTCCGCCAATTCCATGCACCAGTCTATCTGCTGGTCGATCGTTGGATTCTCGAGTCTCTCGCCGGTGCGGAAGTACCTGTCGATCTGCGTCACCAGGAACGGGTTGCCGATGCCTCCGCGGGCGACCATGACCGCGTCGGCACCTGTGATCCTCGAGGCGTTGATGGCATCGTCTAGAGAGAAGATATTGCCGGAATAGATCAAAGGGACGGACATCTCCTTCCTCAGTCCTTCCATGAGGTCGAGGTGCGGTCTTCCGCCGTACTTCTCCTCGCGGGTGCGTGCGTGGACGGCTACCGCGTCCGCTCCCGCACCCTCAAGTTCCTCTATAATCTGACGGAAGTTGATGGAATTCTCATCCCACCCGATGCGTATCTTGGCGGTGACTGGCACTTCTACCTTCTTCTTGATTTCGCGGATGATGTCGCCGCATCTCTTCGGGTCCTTGAGCAGGCAGGACCCGGCATTGTTGCGTATGACTTTCTTCACGGGACACCCCATGTTCACGTCCACGAAGGCGATCTCCGGATTGAACTCCAACGCTTTCTTAGAAGCCTCGGAGAGGACCTCGGGGTCGGAACCGAACAACTGCAGTCCGGTTGGGTAGCATCCTTTGAAGTCCACGTAATCGGTGGTGCGGCGGAGCATGTGCACCACGCCCAGATCTGATATCAGTTCGGTGACGGAGACCGCCACGCCGAAGGGCTTCATGAATTCCCTGTAGGTGTGGTTGGTGACCCCGGACATCGGAGCTAGGACCACGCGCCCCTCGATACCGATGTCGCCGATCTTCCACATCATCCGATGCATATCATCGGACGATATAAGGCTGCGCGGTCAATAACTCAGGTTTAATACGCAGCACCCCATATAGCAATCATGGTCCACTCCGAGAGGGACAGATTGAACACAGCCGTCAGGAAGATGACACCCGTCGTCCTGTTCATCGCGGCCCTGTCCGCGGCAGCATTCGTGACGTTTGCCTGTTCCGACGCCTCGGACGCGGAGGTCATAGCCAGCGGGACCTGCGGGGAAGACCTCGCATGGCAGTTGGAGGACGATCAGAACCTCACGAGCTCCGGAACGGGTACGATGGCGAACTACAGTTGGTCCAATGCCGCCCCCTGGGACCAGTACAGGGGAACGATAGAGACCGTGGATATGGAGGACGGCGTCACATCAATAGGGGATTACGCGTTCTACAGATGCGACATCCTCTCCGTCAACATACCATACAGCATCGAATCCATCGGGGATAGTGCGTTCTCCAGATGTATGCTCATGGGTTCGATATACTTGCCTGACGGCGTGACCTCCATCGGCGACAATGCGTTCAACGGGTGCAGCTCCATGACGTGGATAACCATACCGGACACCGTCACATCCATCGGCGACAATGCGTTCTCCGATTGCAGCTCCCTGGCATCGATAACCATACCGGACACCGTCACATACCTCGGAGATTATGCGTTCGCAGGGTGCAGCTCCCTGACGTCGATAACCATACCGGACACCGTCACATCCATCGGGAACGGTGCGTTCTACGGGTGCACCTCCCTGGCATCGCTAACCATACCGGACACCGTCACATCCATCGGGGATAGTGCGTTCTACGGGTGCAGCTCCCTAACGTCGATAACCATACCGGACACCGTCACATCCATCGGGAACAATGTGTTCTACAGTTGCACGTCCTTAGCATCGATCGAGGTCTCCGGCGGCAACCCGGTCTACAGTTCCTACGAAGGGGTCCTGTTCGACAGATATCTTACGACCCTCTTCATCTATCCCCAAGGGAAGACCGGTGAATCGTATTCGATACCGGGTAGCGTAACGTCCATCGCCGATAACGCGTTCTATGATTGTACGATCCCCGCATCCATCAACATACCCAGCAGTGTGACGTCCATAGGGGAATACGCGTTCTACGGATGCACCTCCTTGGCATCCATAACGATACCCAACAGCGTCACGTCCATCAGGAATAATGCGTTCTACGGGTGCTCATCCTTATCGTCGGCATCGCTGGGTGACGGTGTAACGCACATCGAGAACAGCACATTCTACGGATGCAGCTCTCTTACGTCGGCCAACATACCCGGCGGCGCGATGGACATAGGCGTCAATGCGTTCTACGGCTGCAGCTCCCTGACTTCCATAACAATACCGAACAGCGTCAAGACCGTCGGGGACTATGCGTTCTACGGGTGCAGCTCCCTGACGTCGATAACCATACCGGATACCGTCACATCCATCGGGAACGGTGCGTTCTACGGCTGCACGTCCGTATCCTCGGTATCGTTGAACAGCAATGTCACTCAACTCGAGAACGACCTCTTCTACGGCTGCAGTTCCCTGACATCCATAACGATACCCGACGGCGTCTCATCGATCGGCAGCAACGCGTTCCGCAATTGCAGTTCCCTCACGTCCGTCGCCATACCTGACAGCGTCGAGGACATATGGGATTGCGCATTCGGCGGATGCACGTCGTTATCGTCCGTATCCTTGAGCAACAGCATCACGCATCTCGAAAGCAGCACCTTCTACGGCTGCAGTTCCTTGACATCCATAACGATACCCAACGGCGTCACATCCATCGGAGGCGCCGCGTTCTATGGCTGCAGCTCCCTCACGTCGGCCAACAT
>JAEEGK010007099.1_pt1 | contig 26738 bp, 25 predicted proteins | sample 8958771 | NCBI WGS metagenome assembly JAEEGK01 (sample SAMN16246547, study PRJNA631951) | gut metagenome | biome: gut microbiome; feature: rumen; material: SC-attached | host: Bos | place: Iran: Karaj | collected 2018-10 | reverse complement strand
CTGGCGGGCGACGCCCTCGTTGCGGAAGGCCTTTCCTATCTGGGCTATGCCGAAGGGGATCTTCATGCGGCCCGTCTTCTGAACGTTGATGTAGTCTACGAAGATGCCCTGGGCAGTCTCCGGGCGCAGATATACGGTGTTGGCGCCTTCGCCGGTGGAGCCGAACTGGGTGCTGAACATAAGGTTGAACTGGCGCACGTCGGTCCAGTTCTTGGTGCCGGATATGGGGCACACAATGCCGCAGTCGAGGATGATCTGCTTGTATTCGGCCAGGTCGTTGGCGTTCTCCGCCTTCACATAACGGTCGTGAACCTCGTTCCAGTGGGCTTTTTCGCGGAGGACGTTGGGGTTGGTTTCGCGGAACTTTTCCTCGTCGAAGGCCTCTCCGAAGCGCTTACGGCCCTTCTCTACCTCTTTGTTGATCTTCTCTTCAATCTTTGCGAGATAGTCCTCGATGAGGACATCGGCGCGATAGCGCTTTTTGGAGTCCCGGTTGTCGATGAGGGGATCGTTGAAGGCTGCCACGTGCCCGGATGCGACCCAGGTGCTGGGATGCATGAAGATGGCTGCATCTATGCCTACTATATTCTCGTTCAGGCGAACCATCGCCTGCCACCAATAATTCTTGATATTGTTCTTAAGCTCCACGCCCAGCTGGCCATAGTCATACACGGCCCCGAGGCCGTCATAAATCTCGCTGGAAGGGAAGATGAAGCCGTATTCCTTGCAGTGGGCTACCAGAATCTTGAAAAGTTCGTCTTGTGTCATTTCTCTTGTATTTCTAATCTTACAAATTTAATCATTTTTCATTACCTGCTCAAGCAGAGGCCGCACAAAAGGGCGGGTTTCCACCTGGGGGTGGGGAATGGTGAGTTCCGGCGTGTCCATCAGCACTTTTCCGTACATCAGGATGTCGATGTCGATGATGCGGTTGTGGTAGATGCGGGAGCCGTCCGGGGCGTACTGGGGTTGTTCCGTGCGGCCCATGCGGCGCTCTATATCCTTGCAGATGGCCAGGATGGACGCCGGGCTCCTGCGGCTGCTGTAACGGACCACGCAGTTCAGGAAAGCCGGCCCGTCGAAGCCGCAGGCCTCGGTCTCGATGAGCTCCGAAAGGGCCTCATAGCGGCCCAGGATGCCGTTCAGGAAACTCAGGGCCGACATTATGTTGGCCTTGCGCGCGCCAATATTGCTGCCGAGGGCGAGATAAAGCTTTGCCATATCTAGTCTAATTCGGGATCCATTCCAAGGGCCACCCGGGCCTCGTCGGAGAGCATGCTCTGGTTCCAGACAGGCTCGAAGGTGAGCTCGATTTCACATTTCGTCACGCCCGGAGTCATCTCCACGCTGTGCTGCACGTCGGCCATCACCTCGTCCGCCATAGGGCAGTTGGGGGCGGTGAAGGTCATCTTTATGAAGACCTCGCGGGCCTTGCTGATGTTGAGTTCGTAGATGAGGCCTAGGTCGTAAATGTTGACCGGGATTTCCGGGTCGTATACCTGTTTGAGCGCAAGGATTACCGCATCGTAAAGAGGCGCAAGAGCCTTTACGTCTTCAGGGGTGAGGATTTCGTTCTGGTCAGACATTCTTTTCCGCCTCCCTGCGGATGGTTTCTATCATGGAATTCAGGCCGTTAGCCCTGGTAGGAGAGAGGTTGGCGCGGAGACCTATCTGCTCCACGAATGCGAAGTCGTCCGCTGCTATCTCGGCGGCCGTGCGGCCGTTATAGACCTGGATCAGCAGGGAGATGATTCCCTTGGTGATGATGGCATCGCTGTCCGCGCGGAAGAAGAGGCGGCCGCCATCCACTTTCGTGTCGAGCCAAACCCTTGACTGACAACCTTTTATAAGCCGGTCGTCGGTTTTAAGTTCCACGGGGAACACTTCCAGGTTCTTGCCCAGTTCTATGAGATATTCGTATTTGTCCAGCCACTCGTCGAACATGGAAAACTCTTCGACTACCGCGGCTTTTGCTTCTTCCAAAGTGTTCATTTCAGCATCTTTATGGCCTTGTTCAGGCTCTCTATAAAGTATTCGGCTTCAGCCATCGTGTTGTAGGGGGCGAAGGATGCGCGCAGCATCCCTGTAACGCCGAAACGGTCCATGAGGGGTTCGGCGCACATCTGCCCGGAGCGGACGGCGATTCCCATCTTGTCCAGGATCAGTGCCAGGTCCTCGTGGTGAGTTCCGGCGACGGAAAAGGAAAAGAGTGGTATTTTCTTTGCCGGATCTTCGGGATTTCCGTATAAAGTGATGTCCGGATTCGAAGTCAGGGCCTCGGTCATAAAGGCCTTCACGCTTTCCTGATTTTGCGTTATCTCCCTACTTCTCAACAAGTTACACATCTCGATGGCGGGAACTAGGGTGGGTGTTCCGGATATGTTCTGCGTGCCGGCCTCGAACCTGCGGGGGACGGGGGCGTAAGTGGTCTTTTCCCAACTGACGGACTCGATCATCTCGCCTCCACCCATATACGGAGGAAGATTTTCCAGCAGGGCCTTCTTTCCAAAGAGCACGCCGGTGCCGGGTGCGGCATACATCTTATGTCCGGAGAAGGCATAGAAATCGCATCCGGTTTCCCTTAAATTTACGGTCTCGTGAACTATTCCCTGGGCCCCGTCCACCAGTACAAGCGTTCCGTTGGCGTGGCAGATGTCCACTATTTCGCGGATGGGATTGATAATGCCGAGGACGTTGGATATCTGGGCGATGCAGCAGAGTTTTGTGCGTTCTGTCAGCAGTTCCGACAGTATTTCAACCCGGATCTCACCTCTGGGATTTACGGGTATCGTTTTGATTTTCAACACTTTACGCGCAGAAACAAGCTGCCAGGGTACGATATTCGAGTGGTGCTCGCTCTCCGCTATGAGGATTTCGTCTCCTGAAGAGAAGAATCCGGCATGCTCGAGGCATGATGCGAGCAGGTTGACGGACTGGGTGGTGCCGGAAGTGAAAACTATTTCATCGGGGGATTCGGCTCCGACAAAACCGGCCACCGCGGCCCTCGCCGCCTCGAACCTGTCGGTTGCGTCGATGGCAGTTTTATGTATGGCCCGGTGGAGGTTGGCATTGTGTCTCAAGCTCATCTCTTCCCATTCTTCTACGACAGAGAGCGGACGGAGGGAGGTGGCCGCATTATCCAAATAGACAAGTGGCTTACCATATACCTTCTCCCTGAGCTGAGGGAACAGTGCACGCATTTTTTCTATATTCATTTCTCTAGCAGAACAGGAGAACAAATGTAACAATTTTTGCCTACATTTGCGATAGATAGCAAGCAAGAAATTATGACAGATTACATTTCTGGAAAAGTAGAGGAACTGGGGCCCACCCAGGTTGTTATAGACAACAATGGAATAGGCTACCGAATGGAGATCTCGCTGCAGACATATGCGATGCTGGAAGGGAAAAGCCAGGCGAAGGTATTTGTTCAATCCGTAGTGAACACCAGGGACGGCGGATCGGTGGAATATGGCTTTGCAAACAAAGACGAAAGAGCTCTGTTTCAACTGATTACGAGCGTTTCTGGGATGGGTGCAGCTTCTGCGCGAATGGTTCTTTCCTCATTCTCTGCGGAAGAGTTCCGCCAGGCGGTGTTGGCAGAAAATGTCAACCTGATCAAGTCGGTCAAAGGCCTCGGACTCAAGACGGCGCAACGGCTGATTCTTGAATTGAAAGACAAGATTGCAGACGGTGGCGGAAGCGACTCTGGGGCGCTGTTTACCGTAGCCAACAACGAGGTCGTAGATGAAGCCTCGTCTGCGCTGATTATGCTCGGGTTCAACAAAGCGAATGTGCAGAAAGCTATTCAGCAAATACTCAAACAGCAGCCGAACGCCAAGGTCGAGGAGATAATAAAGACGGCCCTAAAAATGCTCTAACGGCCAAAATAAACCAGCAAAACGGAAATATCGGCTGGAGAAACACCGGAAATACGGGAAGCCTGCGCTATAGTCTTTGGATTATAGCGCTTTAATTTTTGTCTACATTCAATAGTTAATCCGGACACTCTGTCAAAGTCGAATCCGTCGGGAATGGTCAGATCTTCAAGCTTGTGTAGTTTCTCGGCCATACGTTTTTCACGATCAATATAGCCCCGATACTTCAAAGTAATCTCGACGGATTCTATTACTTTTTTGTCGTAGGACTGCGTTCCACGTGGAACAATCTTAAGCAATTCTTCAAGATTAACTTCCGGACGAAGAGCTACTTCAGAGATCTTTTTAGAGTCCCCGAGGGGAGAGGAACCCACCGATTCCAAGTAAGAATTAGCCTGTTTGGCGGTCACATTCACGCTGTCACAGAAGTCGGTTAATGCAGAAACCTGCTCATACTTTTGCATAGTCAAAGCATAGCGTTCTTCGCTCGCAAGGCCGATAGAATGAGACTGTTCGGTAAGCCGTTCGTCAGCATTGTCCTGACGCAAAAGTACGCGATATTCCGCCCTGGAAGTAAACATCCTGTAAGGCTCGTCAACGCCTTTTGTAACCAGGTCATCAATCAGAACTCCAATATAGGAACTATCCCTTCCAAGGATAAAAGGATCCTTCTCTTTTATCTTCAGATGGGCGTTGATTCCTGCCAGAACACCCTGTGCAGCAGCCTCTTCATAACCCGTCGTACCATTCACCTGACCGGCCAGGAAGAGATTTTCAACCAGTTTCGATTCAAGAGTTCCATGGAGCTGTGAAGGGTCGAAATAATCATATTCCACAGCATAGGCAGGACGGAGAATCCGAGCATTCTCCATACCCTTTATCGCTTGCAGTGCGCGAACCTGAACATCCAGAGGAAGAGAAGAAGAAAAACCTTGAAGATAATATTCATTTGTCCATCGACCCTCGGGCTCGAGGAACAGCTGGTGGGCATCATTCTCAGGAAAAACACGGAGTTTGTCTTCGATGCTGGGGCAATACCTGGGTCCTTTCCCATGAATGATTCCGGTAAATAAAGGCGAATCCTCAAAACCGGAACGAAGGGCATCATGAACTTTCTCGTTGGTGTGGAGAATAAAACAGCTCATCTGATTCCCGTCTTTCTGAATGGAAGAAGGAACAGGAAGAAAACTGAAACGGTCGGGATCCTCATCGCCAAGCTGAACAGGAAGGGCGGATATATCAATAGAAGAAATGTCGATTCTCGGAGGAGTTCCCGTCTTCATCCTTCCGGTGACAAGCCCGCGTTCGACGAGTTGTTCTGTCAAACCAAGCGAGGGTTTCTCTCCGATGCGGCCTCCGCTGAAAACAGTACGCCCGATGAAAATTTTCCCTCCAAGGAAGGTTCCGGCAGTCAAAATAACCGCTTGAGACTTAAAAATCGCCCCCGTATTTGTCTTTACTCCGCAGATTTTTGAATTCTCAAAGAGAAAAGAAACGGCGGAATCCTCGTAAATATCTAATTTACAATTACTTTCAAGGATTTTACGCCAAGTGAGCGAAAACTGGATTTTATCACACTGAGCGCGGGGGCTCCACATGGCCGGACCCTTACTTTTGTTAAGCATACGGAACTGAAGGGTGGTGGCGTCGGTAATCAGTCCGGTATACCCGCCAAGCGCGTCTATCTCTTTGACTATCTGGCCTTTAGCTATGCCTCCTATTGCCGGATTGCAGCTCATTTTTGCAAATCCGGTCATATCCATCGTGATCAAAACGACGGAACTGCCCAGGTTTGCAGCAGCCATCGCAGCCTCGCATCCGGCATGGCCGCCTCCCACAACTATAATATCGTACTTGAACTCCATTACCTGGCAATTCCGCAAACCGTCGGACGAAGGGAGAGATAGTAATCTTCCTTCGATCTCATCATCTTTTGTTCAGAGTCGGAGTGGTCGTCATATCCGATAAGGTGGAGAAGACCGTGAACTATAACCCTGTTCAACTCGTCCGGAAACTCCGTCCCGTAAAAGTCCGCATTGTCACGGACGGAATCGATGCTTATGAACAGGTCGCCCGAAAGAGTGCTTCCTTCGCAATAATCAAAGGTGATGATGTCGGTAAAATAGTCGTGCTGGAGATACTTCATGTTTACATCGAGGATGTAATTGTCCGAACAGAAAATTATGTTAATATTTCCAAGTCTTCGGACCTCACTCTCCGCAACAAACTTCAACCACTTGTTATTAAGCGATTTACCTTTGAATTCAAAATTGATGTCTTCTGAATAATACCTGATCATAATGGCATGCTTTTCGCTTGCAAAGTTAAAAGCAAGAGGAGAGAAATGCAAAAAATTGGAAATCAAATTTTTTATTTCTACCTTTGAAAGTTAAACAAACTTAATTGAGTTCGGTAACATGGAAGTCAAGAAATCAGAAAAGGCGAGCCTGGGGAACAAGAGATTGCTCTTCACGGAAATCGGTTTCGTCCTTGCACTGCTCGTAGTTTACGGCGCATTCGAATACAGCACCAAAGACAAGCAGACCAAGGCTCTCGAAGCTGAAGTAGGACCTATCGAAGAAGAGGAGATGATTCCTATCACTCAGGAGACACCTCCCCCGCCGCCGGAAGTACCTCAGATTCCCGTTCTCTCCGATAATATCGACATCGTTGACGACGACCTTCAGGTAGAAGACAACATCCTCAACCTCGAGGATGATGCCAATCTGGGCGTGGAAATCAAGGAATATGTCGAACAGGTGGAAGAGGAGGAAATCGAAGAAGAGGCCATTCCTTTCCAGCTGGTGGAAGAAAAACCCGGATTCATGGGCGGAGACGCGAACGCTTTCTCCAAGTGGGTTAACGAGCGTCTGCAGTACCCTGAAATAGCCAAGGAAAATGGTATCCAGGGGCGTGTTCTTCTCCAGTTTGTGGTAGGAGCCGACGGTAAGGTATCCAACGTAAAGGTTGTCCGTGGCGTGGATCCAGCTCTCGACAAAGAGGCAGTCCGCGTCGTGCAGAGTTCACCTAAGTGGACTCCCGGCAAACAGCGCGACCGCGCAGTTAAGGTTACCTATACCTTCCCTGTTATCTTCCAGTTAAGGTAAGTAATTAACTATCAATCCTTAAGGCCGTCCCCAACCGGATGGCCTTTTTTAAATGAAATGTTTGAAACAAAGCAGCATACAAGCGAGAAAGCGGTCTTTGTAGGAATCATCCGTCAGAACGACGAGGAATCCAGGATAATGGAATACCTCGACGAACTGGAATTCCTTGCAGAAACCGCAGGGGCTGTGGGAGATAAGAAGTTTGTACAGCGGGTGGACAAGCCGGAAAAAGCAACCTATATCCGGAGCGGAAAACTCGCTGAAATACAACAATATTGCGAAGAAAACGACATCTGTTACTGCATATTCGACGACGAACTCACGGGTATGCAGCAGCGCAATATCGAGAAGGTTATCAAGTCCGCCAAGGTGATAGACAGGACCAGCCTGATCCTTGAGATTTTCACCCAGCGCGCACAGACCGCTTATGCCAAGACGCAGGTAGAAATCGCAAGATTGAACTACATGCTTCCACGTCTCGCCGGCATGTGGACACATTTGGAAAGGCAGAGGGGTGGCGTCGGAACTCGAGGCGGTATGGGTGAAACCCAGATAGAGGTAGACCGCCGTATCGTAAAACAACGTATAAGCCGCTTAAAAGAGGAACTAAGCAAGATAGACAGGCAGATGGCCACACAGCGCGGAAACCGCGGCCAGCTGGTCCGCCTGGCCCTTGTAGGATATACCAACGTGGGAAAGAGCACACTGATGAACCTGCTTGCCAAATCCGACGTATTCGCAGAGAATAAACTCTTCGCCACCCTGGACACGACCGTCCGGAAAGTGGTGATAGAAAACGTTCCATTCCTTCTCAGCGACACAGTAGGTTTTATCCGTAAACTCCCCACCCAACTCATAGAGGCTTTCAAAAGTACCCTGGATGAAGTGCGGGAAGCGGATATCCTCGTTCATGTCGTGGATATTTCCCACCCCGACTTCGAAGAACAGATGCAGGTCGTAGAAAAAACCCTTCAGGAGATAGGGGCGGGGAATAAACCTATATACGTGGTATTCAATAAGATAGATGCCTATCATTATGAAGAATACGACGAATTCTCGCTGGAACCCAGGACTAAGCTAAACTACACCCTGGACGAGTTGAAAAACAGCTGGATAGCCCAGGAGAAGACACCCTGCATCTTCATTTCCGCCCTCAACAAGACAGGGTTGGAAAAACTCCGCCACGACATCTATAAGATGGTGGCGGAGATCCACGCGGGGCGTTACCCCTTCAATAATTTCCTCTGGTAACTACTCGGAGAACTTAGCCTTGAGATATTCCCGGTTAAGGCGGGCGATGTGAGCCACGGATATACCCTTCGGGCATTCCAGCTCGCAGGCGCGGGTATTTGTGCAGTTGCCGAACCCAAGTTCATCCATCTTCTTAACCATGGCGCGGGCGCGCTTGGCTCCTTCCACCTTACCCTGGGGAAGAAGCGCAAGAGAACTCACGCGGGCGGCCACGAACAGCATGGCGGAACCGTTCTTACAGGTTGCCACGCAGGCGCCGCAGCCGATACATGCTGCCGCATCCATACTCTCCTCGGCGGTATCGTGCCCGATGAGGATGTTGTTTGCATCCTGGGCAGATCCGGTACGCACGGAGATAAATCCACCGGCCTGGAGGACTTTATCGAAAGCCCTACGGTCTACCACAAGGTCTTTGATGACAGGGAATGCTGAACTGCGCCAGGGCTCCACAGTGATGGTTGCACCGTCCTTAAAGTGGCGCATGAACAGCTGGCAGGTGGTAACATGGTCGTCCGGACCATGTGCGCGGCCATCTATATAAAGGGAGCATGCTCCGCAAATACCCTCACGGCAGTCGTGGTCGAAAGAAACCGGATCAATTCCCTCACGGATCAACTTCTCGTTGAGAATGTCGAGCATTTCCAGGAAGGAAGCATCGGACTCAATATCATCTATATGATAGGTCTCGAAATGTCCTTTTGCCTTGGCGTTACGCTGACGCCATATCTTAACATTGAAATTCATACTCGTGCTTAATCTTTGTAGTTTCTTGTCTTAACCTCTATAAACTCATACTTGAGTTCTTCCTTATGGAGTTTAGGTTCTTTGCCTTCGCCGGTATATTCCCACGCAGCCACATACATAAAGTTCTTGTCGTCACGCTTGGCTTCTCCCTCCTCGGTCTGGCTTTCCACGCGGAAATGTCCGCCACAGGATTCCTTACGGTTCAGGGCATCGTAGGCCATAAGTTCGCCGATATCGAAGAAATCTTCCAGGCGGAGAGCTTTCTCCAGTTCCTGATTGAATTCGAACTGGGTTCCAGGAACCTTTACTTCCTTATAGAAGCGCTCGCGGAGGGCCTTGATCTGGGCAATTGCCGACTTCAGGCCTTCCTCATCACGGGCCATACCCACATAATCCCACATAATATGACCGAGTTCCTTGTGGATTGAATCCACAGTCTCGGTGCCGTTGATTGCAAACAACTTGTCTATGCGCGCCTGTACAGCCTTTTCCGCCGCCACGAACTCGGGAGCGTTGATATCCGTCTTAGGTTCCGCGAACTTGTGCGAGAGATAATCCCCTATCGTTACCGGGATGACGAAGTAACCATCCGCAAGACCCTGCATGAGGGCGGATGCACCCAGGCGATTTCCGCCATGGTCGGAGAAGTTGGCTTCGCCGATGGCATACAGGCCGGGGATGGTGGTCTGAAGGTCGTAATCAACCCAGATACCTCCCATAGTGTAGTGGATGGCAGGATAGATCATCATAGGCTCCTCCCAAGGGGAAGAAGCGGTGATCTTCTCATACATCTCGAAGAGGTTTCCGTAGCGTTCGGCAACTTTCTGGTGGCCCAGGCGGCGGATAGCATCGGAGAAGTCCAGGAATACTGCCTTACCTGTCTCATTCACGCCGAATCCAGCATCGCAGCGCTCCTTGGCGGCACGTGAAGCCACGTCGCGGGGAACCAGGTTGCCGAAGGCGGGATAACGACGCTCGAGGTAGTAATCGCGGTCCTCCTCAGGAATCTGAGAGGCCTTGATTTCGTGCTTGCGAAGTTTCTCCACATCCTCCAGTTTCTTGGGTACCCAGATGCGGCCGTCGTTACGAAGGGACTCACTCATAAGAGTGAGTTTGCACTGCTGGTCGCCGTGGACGGGAATACAGGTAGGATGAATCTGCGCGAAGCAGGGATTTGCAAAGAAAGCACCCTTACGGTAGCATTGCATGGCGGCGGAACCGTTGCTGTTCATGGCGTTGGTGGAAAGGAAGTAGGTATTTCCATATCCACCGGTTGCAATTACCACCGCATGAGCCCCGAAGCGCTCCAACTGGCCGGTTACGAGGTTACGGGCTATAATACCCTTAGCCTCCCCGTTTATGATCACAAGATCAAGCATCTCGTGGCGGGGATAACTCTTTACCGTGCCGGCGGCTATTTCCTTATTCAGAGATGCATAGGCACCCAAAAGCAATTGCTGGCCGGTTTGACCGCGGGCGTAGAAAGTACGGCTTACCTGCACTCCTCCGAACGAACGGTTGGCAAGATATCCGCCATATTCGCGTGCAAAAGGAATACCCTGAGCAACACACTGGTCAATAATGGCAGCACTTACCTCTGCAAGACGGTACACATTGGCTTCGCGGGCGCGATAGTCTCCACCTTTTATAGTATCGTAGAAAAGACGATAGATGGAATCATTGTCATTCTGGTAATTCTTGGCAGCGTTGATACCTCCCTGGGCTGCAATAGAGTGGGCCCTGCGGGGAGAATCACTGATGCAGAAAACCTTTACGTTATAGCCCAGTTCACCAAGGCTCGCAGCTGCGGAAGCTCCACCGAGACCGGTTCCTACCACTATAATCTCAAGTTTTCTTTTGTTGTTGGGTCTGACAAGATGAATTTCCGATTTGCGCTTCGTCCATTTCTCGGACAGCGGGCCGTCAGGAATCTTAGAGATAAGTTTATCTGCCATTTTTATGTAGAGTTATTTAATAGTCTGCAATTTTACTCATTTTTGGCGGGAATAACAAGATTAGAACAGGGTATTCTCGTCAATCACTCCCCTTTTTACACCAAGGTGTTTATAAGCCAGATCGGTAGCTATGCGTCCGCGCTGTGTGCGCAGGATGAATCCTTCTTTTATAAGGAAAGGTTCGTAAACTTCCTCATAAGTTCCCTGATCCTCACTGATAGCTGTAGACAGGGTGTTCGCTCCAACCGGACCGCCCTTGAATTTTTCTATTATCGTGCGGAGTATCTTGTTATCTATGGAATCAAGCCCAAGGGTATCTATATGGAGCTTATCCAGTGCATATTTGGCAATCTTCAGGTCTATGCGGCCGTCACCCTCGACCTGGGCGAAATCCCTGACACGCCTGAGTAGTGAATTACAGATACGGGGGGTGCCGCGGCTGCGCATGGCAATCTCCTGCGCGGCCGAATCATCGATATCCACCTTCAGTATGCCGGCACTGCGCTTCACTATCTTCACCAGATCATCCGTATCGTAATACTCCATCGGGCAGGTTATGCCGAAGCGGGCACGGAGCGGAGCTGTGAGCAGACCGCTTCGCGTAGTAGCTCCCACCAGGGTAAAAGGATTCAGGGAGATGCGCACGGACCTCGCCCCGGGGCCCTTATCTATCATTATATCTATCACGAAATCCTCCATCGCGGAGTAGAGATACTCCTCGACCTCCGGAGAGAGACGGTGGATTTCATCTATAAACAGGACATCCCCCGGCTCGAGAGAAGTCAGCAGGCCTGCCAGATCCCCCGGCCGGTCGAGTACCGGACCGGAAGTAATCTTCATGTTCACCCCCATCTCGTTTGCAATGATATGGGCAAGGGTGGTTTTTCCCAGGCCGGGAGGACCGTGGAACAGGGTATGATCCAAAGTTTCCCCACGCAGTTTGGCCGCCTTAATATATACTTTCAGGTTGGATACGATTTCTCCCTGCCCAGTAAAATCTTCGAGTTCCCGGGGGCGGATTATTCCGTCCAATTCCTTATCTTTGCTTTCGATTGTATCGTGGGGGTTGAAATCTGACATCGGTCCCAGTTTTTAATTCCAAATACAAATATAGTTCTTTTTATTTGTAAATCTATTATTGTTTATTTGGATGTTGAAATGTTAAAAACTCTCTAAATAATTGATAATAAATTAATTATAAAATAAGAGAATGTTAAGAACCTAAAAAGTCGTTTATTAAAAAACTGTTGATTAAAAAGGCGGTGAAGTTATAAAGAAGTTATCAACAGTTTTATTAACAACTTATCAATAGGATTATCGTAGTTTATGTTAAAAACCCGGATAGATAAAGAAAAAACAGTTTATTGCAGCGGACTCTTTCTATCTGCGAGATGGTTCGTACTGAGCGACTCCGCCCCAGAAGGGATAAACCTGGTAATTCTCCCCGACAAAGACTCTGCAGAATACTGCACCGCCGACCTTTATAATCTTATAGAAGGAGATAAAGTTTTTCTTCTTCCCCCGAACGGAAAGGGAATTGAAAGGAGTAATTATAAATCATCCATCAGCGTACAGCGTACAGTTGCCATTAGCGCCATACTTAAGAATAAAGGAGAAAAATTATTCATAGTATGCTGTGCGGAGGCACTCGAAGAAAAAATACCTTCATCCAGACGCAAGACTAAGGACCTTTTCACCTTATCCAAAGGTCAGGAAATATCATTCGATACCATCATTTCAGCCCTTAACGACCAGGGTTTCGAGCGTACGGACTTCGTTTCAGCTCCCGGCCAATACGCCATAAGGGGCTCACTGATAGATATATTCTCTTATTCCGACAACCTTCCCTACCGCATTTCTTTCTGGGGAAACGAGATAGAGATCATCAGCGTATTCGACTGCAATACCCAGATTTCCAAAGAGGAAAGAGAAAGCATAGATATAATAGGAAGTTCCCTGTCAGATACCTCAGAGGAGGGAGAGAATATACTGGACATCCTACCCACAGGAAGCACCATATGGCTGGATTCGGCGGATATCTATAAGGAAAGGGATTTCTTCTCCCGCACGGCAGTTTTCCGCCGGGTTTTCCTCCAGGTGCCGGTAGGAGAAAAGAAGGAGGATGCCGAACGATTCCATATCACCCCCCAACCCAGATTCAACAAAAACTTCGACCTTCTTGAGGAGGATATCCGCCGCAAGGTGGAAAACGGATATAAGGTGTTGATCTATGCGGAAAAATCCTCTCAGATCAACAGGATCCGGTCAATTATAAGCAGCGAGGGGGGAATACTTCCTGAATTCGTGGAAGGAAAGAATATTCACGAGGGTTTCGTGGACGAGGATACCAGGATAGCCCGTTACTCCGACCACGAGATATTCGACCGTTTCCACAGGGTAACCATACGCCGGACGGTGGAAAAGAGCGAGCAACTCACCATCAACGACCTGAATTCCTTCAACATAGGGGATTACGTGGTTCATATCGACTACGGTATCGGAGTATTCGGCGGTCTGGTGCGCATGTTCGACGAAAAAGGAAGAGTCAAGGAGGTAGTAAAGATAAACTACAAGGATGGTGACGTGGTATTCGTATCCGTCCACGCCCTTAACAAACTGTCCCTCTTCCGCTCCGCAGACGGAGAGCAGCCGCGCATAAACAAACTAGGATCCAAGACCTGGTCCACCCTTAAGGCCAACGCCAAGCGCAAGGTAAAGGATATTGCCAAAGACCTTATCCAACTCTACGCCAAGCGCCGGGCAACGAAAGGTTTCGCCTTTTCGGCGGATACCTACCTGCAGGATGAACTTGAATCATCCTTCATGTTTGAGGATACTCCCGACCAGGAAGCGGCCACCATCGCGGTTAAGAGAGATATGGAAGACCCCTGCCCCATGGACCGCCTGGTGTGCGGCGACGTGGGTTTCGGCAAGACGGAAGTGGCCATCCGCGCCGCATTCAAGGCCGTCACCGACGGCAAGCAGGTGGCCGTGCTGGTGCCTACAACCATCCTCGCCCTGCAGCACTACAACACCTTTACCTCCCGTCTCGCAAATTTCCCCTGTACGGTAGATTATGTAAGCCGCCTCCGTACCGCCAGGCAGATATCCGACATCAAGCAGAAAGTGGCCGCCGGGCAGATAGATATCATAATAGGAACCCATAAGATTCTGGGCAACGGCTTCGAATTCAAGGAATTAGGCCTGTTAATCATAGATGAGGAGCAGAAGTTCGGGGTTGCCGCCAAGGAGCGTCTCCGCCAGTTCAAGACATCCGTGGACACCCTCACCCTCACTGCCACACCTATACCTCGTACCCTCCAGTTCTCCCTTCTGGGCGCCAGGGACCTCAGTATAATAAATACTCCCCCTCCGAACCGAATCCCGGTGCAGACCGAAATCATACTGTTCGACGAGAACGAGGTGAAGAGTATCATCAACTACGAACTCAACCGCGGCGGCCAGGTATTCTTCCTCCATAACAAAGTGGAGGAACTCCCCCATATCGAGATTATCCTGAAGAGGCTGGTGCCGGATGCCAGGATATGCATGGCTCATGGGCAGATGGAATCCCGCCAGCTCGAAGACAGGATGCTGGGATTCATCAGGGGAGACTACGACATCCTTCTCTGCACAACCATTATCGAGAACGGACTTGATATCCCGAACGCCAACACTATCATAATCAACCAGGCCCAGAACATTGGGCTCAGCGACCTTCACCAGCTTCGCGGAAGAGTCGGCCGCTCCAACCGCAAGGCATTCTGTTACCTGATCGTTCCGCCGCTCGCATCGGTTACGGAAGATGCACGCCGGCGTCTCCGCGCCATCGAGGAATTCTCCGACCTGGGCAGCGGATTCAACATCGCCATGCAAGACCTCGACATCCGCGGAGCGGGCAACCTCCTAGGAGCCGAACAGAGCGGATTCATGATGGACATGGGTTACGAAACCTTCCAGAAGGTTATCAACGAAGCTATGGACGAACTTGGTATAGAGACGGGTGTACAGGTAAATAAGAGTAGGGAGAAATTTATTTCGGACTGCACAATTGAAACGGACCAGGAAGCCCTGATCCCGGATAGCTACATAGATGTCCTGGCAGAGAAAATCCGCATTTACAAGCAACTCGATTCCATGGATTCGGAGAAGGATATGGATCGTCTGTCCATGCATCTTACCGACCGTTTTGGCCGAATTCCCCGGGAAGTGTCCAACCTTTTCACCGTGGTCAAGATCCGCAACCTCGGGATGAGACTCGGATTCGAAAAGATAATAGTCAAGAACGGAATGTGTATCTGCTGGTTCATCTCGCAGGAACACTCCCCTTATTTCAAGTCAAACGTTTTCGAAAAGATACTCGCCACCGTCTCTTCCGGCACCACGCCTTTCGTGCTGAAACAGACCGACCGCAAACTCAAGTTGGTTGCACACGGGGTAGACGGCCTTCAGGGAGCCTGGTCGCTCTTGAATAAATTAGTATAATTTAGTATCTTTGCAGGCTATATAAAATCAAGCAGTGGCAAATTTACTGATAGAGATCGGCAACACGGCACTCAAGGCGGCCTGGGCGGAGGGGATGACCCTCGGCAAGACCTACCGTTTCCAGGGGGAGAAAGTTATGGAATTCATCCTTTCCATAACCGAGAAGGAGAAGGCGGAGGTGATGGCCGTCGTATCGGCAAAGCCCGTCACTCCGGAAGAAGAGGCCGTCCTGCGGGGAGAGTGCAGGCATCTCATGATCCTGGACAGCACCCATACGGACATCCTCCAGCGCTACGACCTGCCGGACTATCTTTCCTACGACAGGGCCGCGTCGCTGCTGGCGGTGCGCTACCTGTTCAAGGGAAAGCCCTGCATCGTGTTCGATTTCGGAACAACGCTCACCATAGACCTGACCTCGGAAACCGGTCAGTACAGGGGCGGAAACGTCTCCCCCGGATTCATGACCCGCTTCAAGGCCCTGAACCGTTATTCCAGGTCGCTGCCGCTGATGAACATCCCCGCCCGCGTACCCCACGAAGGTAACTCCCTGGAGTCCTCCATCGAATCGGGAGTAGTTTCGGGCATAATGTTTGAAATTGAAGGGTACATCCGCCGGCATCCGGGACACGTAGTGGTATTCACCGGCGGAGATGCCACATATTTTGCCAAGCGCATGAAACAGTCGCTGTTCATCGTGAGCAACCTGGTTCTGGTGGGCCTGGCACTTATTACGGACGATTATGTTGAAAAGAATATTCAGTAGTGTGATCATCCTTGCCTCCCTGGCATTGGCGGGCTCCAAGGCATCCGCCCAGTCTGGGGAATACATGGCTTACACGCCTTACTCCATCTTCGGAATAGGAGACCTATATCAGCAGGGGTCCGCCTATCACCGCAGCATGGCCGGCGTGGGCATCGCATCCAGGGACGTACGCTACCTGAATTCCCTCAATCCCGCATCCCTGCCCGTCAGGGACACCCTATCCTTCATGCTGGACTTCTCCCTCCTCAACACCAACAACATCTACAGGCAGGGAAGCATGACCTCGGCCAGGAACATCACCAACATCGGCAGCATGACCCTCTCTTTCCCCATCATGAAGAATCTTGCGATGATGGCCGGGGTCAGCCCGTACAGCGCCGGGGGATATGGTTATTCCGTCAAGGAAACCGACCAGGCCGTCATCGCCAACACCGGGAACATAACCTATTACGATTACGGCCAGGGAGCCCTTTACAGGTTGTACGGCGGGCTCGGATATGCACTGACAAAGAGCCTTTCCGTCGGAGCCGAGGCTGATTATATTTTTGGAAATTACGGAAAGTATTTCACGGAGCAGTTCACGCAGAAAGGAAACAACAGCGTGCAGGACAGCTATTCCCTCGGCCTGCATTCCTTCACCGGTAAGTTCGGCCTTCAGTATGAGCAGAAACTGAATGCAAAGACCAAATTGGGAATAGGAGCAACCTATACCCTGGGCAGTGAACTTAAGGGCACTGTGGACTACAAGCATCAATCGGTAGGAAGCGTCGAGACCGTCGTCGTCTCCTCCAAATCGGATACCCTCGGAGTGAATTCCGAATCCGTCCGTCTCGCATCCGAGCTGGGAGTTGGCGTGTCCCTCAACATAGAAGACCGCATCAGGGCTGAGTTTGATTACAGCTATGCCGATTGGACGGGTACCGGGATGGGAACCGCGTCCGGTTTTGCCAATCCCGACTGCAAGACGCCGTTCGCCGCCGGAGTGCGCCAGTGCTTCCGCGCCGGGCTGGAATATACCCCCGACAGATACAACGTCCGATATCGCTGGAAGAGGTTTTCCTACCGTGCCGGAGCATACTATACTACAGAGTATTACAAAGTCGCAGGCAACGAAATCGGCACTTTTGGCATCACTTTTGGTGCAACCCTCCCTGTAAGAGAGGCTTATCTGCACAACGGGATATCTCTCGGAGTGGACATGGGACAGAGGGGAACGACGAATGCGGGGCTGGTGCGCGAAAGATACATAAGGTTCTGCGTGGGATTGAACCTGCACGACATTTGGTTCCAGAAACGCAGATATGAATAGTAAATTCAATAACCTGAAAGATATGAAAAAGATTGTTGTAGCATTATTGACCATGGTTATGGTTCTTGCCGGATTCAGAGCTTCGGCACAGGGAAAGTGGGGCGCGGACAGCGCGAACTGCATCAAGTACCTGTCCTTCTACGATGATTCCTACAAGGCCAAGGATTATGACAACGCAACCGTGAACTGGCGCAAGGCCTATGCCATCTGCCCTCACGGCGTTAGGCAGACCATGCTCACCAACGGAACCGAACTCATCCGCAAGCTCATCAATAAGAACAAGGGCAACGTCGTTTACCGTGCGGCCCTCATCGACTCGCTGATGACCCTGCACGAGGAGCGTGCCCAGCTCTTCCCCAAGTATGCCGTATCCGCCCTGAACAACAAGGGCGTGGATATCGTCAACTACCTCAACGGGGATGACAAGGCCATCTTCGACGGGCTCAACGACGTGATCACCCGCAACGGAAAGGACACCCGCACCAGCCTGTTCATCCAGAATATGAACGTGGCCATCGAACTCTACAAGAAGGGCGTGCTTTCCGCGGAGGATGTGATCAATACTTACCAGAGGAACGTGGACCTTCTCGACAAGGCTCCTGCCAAGACTACCGCGATGGCCGAGCAGAACCAGAAGGTCAAGACCGACCTGGAAAGCCTCTTCATCACCAGTAAGGTGGCTGAGTGTGACGATCTCATCGCCCTCTTCACCCCCCGCTACGAGGCCGGGTCCGACGATCTCGCCCTGGTGTCCAACATCGTCAAGATGCTGAGCATCACCGAGGATTGCCAGGATAACGATCTCTTCCTGAACGCGGTCACCTCCATGTACAAGCTGGATCCTTCCTACAATTCGGCATACTATCTCTATAGGCTGAACGCTTCCAGGGGCAATATCGATGCCGCCTTGAAGTATATCGACGAGGCCATCGCATATGAGACGTCCGACGCTTCGACCGATGCAAGCTACAGCTTCGAGGCCGCGACCTTCTGCTTCAAGAACGGCCGCCTTGCCAAGGCATACAACTATGCCGATAACGCCAAGAGCCTGGACGAGAACTTCGCCGGCAAGTCCTATTTCCTGATGGGACAGATCTGGGGAGCGACCTCCTGCGGTGGAGACGAGATCGAGAAACGCGCCCACTACTGGGTCGCCGTCGACCTTCTGCAGAAGGCAAAGGCCGCCGATCCTTCCCTTTCCGACGATGCCAACAGGGCAATCGGATCCTACAGCATCTACTTCCCCGAAACCGCCGAGGCGTTCATGTATAACGTGACCGACGGACAGGCTTACAGGGTGGTCTGCAACGGCATGAGTGCCACCACCACCGTCCGCACCAGGAAGTAAAGTGGGCAGAGGCAGGATTTATCTGAATTATATCGGGATAGCTGTCGTGATTGCGGCGGCTATCCTCGTTGTTTCCTGCAAGAGCAAGATGGCCCAAGCCGAGGCCCTGAACCTCAAGAGCACCCCCATCCAGACCATCGACGACATGTTCGCCGTCCAGACCCGTAACGGCCTGGTGGTGATGAGGGTGGAGAGTTCCGTCATGGAGCGTTACGACAACGACACGGCATCTTACGAAACCTTTCCGAAGGGGATAGCAATCTACGGATATTCCGACGAGGGGCTGCTCGAGACCATCATCGTCTCGGACGACGGCCGGCACGTCACCAACAAAAAGCGTCCCGGGAAGGAGCAGGAGGAAATCTGGGAGGCTTTCGGCAACGTGGTCATCCACAACGTGCTCAAGCAGGAGACCATGGAAACGGATACTCTTTTCTGGAATCAGGCCAAGAACGAGATATACACCGACTGCTACGTGAAGATGTATTCTCCGCAGGGTTTCCTGCAGGGTTACGGCATGCGTTCCGACGACCACGCCCGCAACGCCATCCTGCTCGAGCCGTTCAACGGATACGGTTACACCGTAAAGGATAGCACGGTGGTAGTGATTGATTCCGTGAATTTTATAGGCCCTTTGGTCAAAAATATAAGATAATTTACTACCTTTGCGGGCTTAATTGATTATTAATAATTAAAAAACATAAACTGAAATGGCGGTTCTTGAAAAAATTCGCGTTAAGTTCGGGCTTGCGATCTCGATTATCATCGCACTGGCCCTTTTGTCTTTTATCATAGATCCCAGCACCCTCGAATCCGCACTGCATTCAATGTCGAGCAAGTATGACGTCGGCGTCATCAACGGCAAGGCGGTTCCTTATACCGATTTCCTCGAGGATGTGGAGAGATACACCCAGATCAATGAGATAATCACCGGCACCAGCGTGCAGAACGAGCAGACCCAGCAGCAGATCCGCGACGCAGCGTGGCAGGAGCTTGTGGACAAGTATCTGTTCATCAAGAATGCAAAGGCGGCGGGCATCACCGTCGGCAAGGCCGAGATTCTCGACCTCACCACCGGCGCCAATCCTTCCCCGATGATTGCCGGCAACGCCGCGTTCATGGACGAGAACGGCAACTTCTCCGCCGAGCGCGTGCGCGATTTTGTCGCCCAGATCCCTTCCGACGAGAGCGGCCGCCTGCAGCTGTACTGGAACTATCTCCAGAACACCCTGAACACTCAGCAGTACTATGCAAAGTACGGGGCCCTCTTCAATGCCAGCACCTACCAGAATGCTCTTGAAAAGGGGCTTAACATTGCGCAGAACAACACTACGGCAAACGTGGACTATGTCTACGTAACCTATCCTTTCGCTCCCGACAGCACTGTGAAAGTGACTCCCGCCGAGATCAAGAAGTACTACAAGGGACACCAGAACTTCTTCGAGCAGCAGGCCAGCCGCGACATCGAATACGTGGTGTTCGAGGTCGTTCCTTCCGCAGAGGACGTTTCAGCCACCAACGAGCAGTTCGCAGAGGCTTATGCCAAGTTTGCGGATGCCGACAACATGAAGGCGTTCCTTCTCAAGAATTCCGACCGTCAGCTCAGCAACTACTGGTATAAGGCCGGCGAACTAACCAGCATCAACAAGGAAGTCAACGACTTTGTGTTCGGAGGCAAGGGCAGCGTATCTCCCGTCATCGCCGACGGCGACACTTTCTATGCCGTCCGCGTGATGGATACCAAGCCCGTGGCCGACTCCGCCTATGTCAAGCACATCCTCCTCCAGGGCAGCAAGGCCGGCGCAACCGCCGACAGCCTGCTGAACGTAGTGCGCAAGGGTGGCAACTTCTCCTCCCTCGTAGCTGAATTCTCCGCCGACCAGAACTCTGCCGCAGACGGAACCCTCGGGAACATCGGCTGGCTGACCCAGACCTACATGATCCCCGGGTTCGAGAGCGTCATCACTGCCCCCGTGAACCAGCCCATGGTCCTCAAGACCCAGTACGGCACCCACGTGGTCGTCGTCACGAAGAAGACCGCCCCTGTCGTCAAGAAGCAGGTGGCCATCCTCGAGAAGACCGCAATCGCGAGCAAGGAGACTTTCAACACCTTCTATTCCCAGGCCAACAAGTTCGCCACCATCGCGAACAAAACAGCATCCGGTTATTCCGAGGCCGTCGACAGCCTTGGCGTCTATTCCCACAGGATGAACGTCACCGAGGCTACCTCTACCTACGGGTCCATCGAGAATGCCAAGGAGGTCACCCGCTGGGCGTTCGACAACAAGGTCGGAAAGGCGTCCAACATCATCACCGTCAACAACAAGTACTTCTTCATCGCAGAACTCATTGGCATCCATAAAGAAGGCGTGAAGCCCCTGAACGAGGTTTCCTCAACCATCGAGAGCCAGCTCTACGCAAAGAAGATGGCCGAGGCCAAGAAGGCTGAAATCGCAGGCAAGATCGAAGGCTGCACCACCCTCCAGGAGGTTGCAGACAAGCTCGAGGCCACCATCACCAGCGAATCCGCACTCAGCCTCGCTCCTATGGGCGGCCGTGTGGATCCCGGTCTTGCAGGCGCAGTCTATGCCGCCGAGGAAGGAAAACTGACCGGTCCTGTCGCAGGAGCCTATGGCACCTATGTGCTCGTAGTCAACAGCAAGGAAGTCGGATCCTTCTACACCGAGAACGATGCTGATATGTTCGCACAGCGCAAGGCGCAGTACGGCGCACAGGGCATCATTCCTACGATGTCCGAGAACGGTGTCGTGAAGGATAACAGGGCGAGATTCTTCTAGGAGATCTCCACCTTAAGGCCTTTTGAGAATGAAAGGACTGTGTCCACGGTTGTGGCATAGTCCTTTTGTTTTATTTTAAGGTCCAGCGAAGCTTCGCCGTCGGCAAGAGTGAAAGCCGTAACGTCCGCCCCTATGGCTTTCAGTGTTTTCATCACATCCAGCAACTCCTCGTTGGAGACGGGAGAAAGGGTAACGGTGATTTCCTTCTCTCCGTGATTGCGGGTAATGAAGTGCATTGTCTCCAGCACCAGGATGGTCATGACCGTAGCTGCGATGGCCACGGAGTACATCTCCGCTCCGCAGCTTAAGCCTATGGCTGCGGCCACCCAAAGGCCGGCGGCGGTTGTGATTCCGCGTATGACGTTCTTCTGGAAGATGATGACTCCCGCGCCGATGAAACCGATGCCGGACACCACCTGTGCCGCCACGCGCGCGGCATCAAAGCGGCCGGCGAAAGCATATTGGGAGATGACCATGAACAGTGCGCTGCCGAGCGCCACGATGAAGTGTGTGCGCACGCCCGCTTCCTTGGCCCTGAATTCCCTTTCAAAGCCGATCAGCCCGCCGAGGAGCCCGGCCACGAATATCCTGAGTATGAAGTCCCATTCGATTGTCATAGCGGTAGATGTTTAAAACAGTCCGGGAGTGATGGCCAGCCATTTCAGCACGGTCTGGCCGAACAAAAGGATAAGCAACCAGGAGAAGGTCATCATCGTGATACCGAACTTGAATGCGTCCGTCTGGCTGTACTGGTTGGTATTGTAGAGCAGCGCCGCCGGCTTGCTGTTGAACGGCAGCACGTAACAATGCTCGATGAGCATGGATGTGGGCAGCGCCAGGCTCATGGGAGGGAAGTGGAAGCGCGCCTCCACGCCCAGCGCGATGGGAACGAACACCATCGTGCGTATGGTCTTGCTCTGGAACACCAGCCCAGAATACATCATCAGGAAGGTGATGATTACGTAGAGCACCCAGAACGGGGTGTCGGATGTGATTCCCATCGAGTCGAAGGCCGCGTTCACCATCGTGTTCGGCAGGTCGGTGGCGTTCAGGCCGCTTCCCAGCACGTACGCGCCGGCCGAGAAGAGCATCAGGTGCCAGGGGATGTCCACATCGTTCCACTTCACCACCCCGATTCCCGGAAGCAGGGCGATGCAGGCGCCGAGAAGCGCCACTATGGTCTCATCTATATTATGGAAGGTCCCCTTGGTGACCCAGAGGAAGAGCACGAGGCAGAAGATGCCCACGGCCTTCCATTCCTGCGCGCTCATCTTGCCCATGGTCGCCAGTTCTGCCTTCAGGCGTTCGATTCCGCCCTCCAGCTGCGGCTTCTGCTCCTCCTTCTTCATGGGGAAGAAGACATACATTCCCATCAGCAGGCCCACCACGAGGATGATGATGCTCATGGGGCCTACCGCGATCAGCCACTCCTTGTAGCCGAAGTCGCAGGAGCCCAGGAAGCCCGCGATGAGGGAGATGGCCAGCAGATGCGCTCCGCTTCCCGTGTAGAAAGCGTTCGCGCCGATGTTAACCTGGAAGAGATTCTGAATCACCAGGTTGCGGCCGAAGTTGTTCCGGTGGCCGTTGGAGGCCCCGTAGATTGCGCAGATCACCATGAAGATGGGCAGCATGATGGTCGCTTTGACGGTGGTGGCGGAGATGAAGGCGGAGAGCACCAGGTTGATGCCCAGGAAGCTCCAGAGCACGCCCTTCGCGCTCTTGCCGAACTTGATCACGAAGGCCAGGGCCAGGCGCTTGGCAAACTGCGTCTTCACCAGCATCGAAGCCAGCACGAAGCTGAGGATGTTCAGCCACATCACCGGGTGTCCCAGCTGCGCCAGGGCCTCTTTCTGGGTGGTCACGTTGAACAGCACCACGCCCAGGATGAGCAGCAGGGAGGTAAGATAATTGGGGATGGCCTCCGTCATCCAGAGGATGAGGCTGGCCACGAAGATGCCCAGCATGGCGTAGTTGGCGCGGATGAATCCGTCCAGCCCAAGGACCCCCAAGCGGGCCTGGGCTTTGGCGGCCAGGCCGTCCGCACTGATGTTGTCGATGAAGCCGATATGGCAGAACCAGCAGATCCAGACGAAGGCGATTATGGCCAGCGGACCGCCCAGGCGGGCCATCCACACCTCGAACTTCCCCTTCTGCATCTTGGGGAGTTTCTCCACCTTGTAGTTGTTCATGTCCAGCGGATCGAACGCCGCCGTCTTGATCTCTTCTGCCATTATTCCAATTTGCTGACTTTCTGTAATTTGGCCGTTTCGTCGCACACAAACCAATATGCGTTGTGTGCAGTATCCTTACAGTATCCCTCCGGTTTCTTCACAAAGGAGATACTGATGTTCTTCAAGACCGTTCCGTCGGTTTTTACCTGGGTAAGTATCTGGGTCTTCGCATCCGTAATCCACAGCGTACCGTCCCCGTTGTCATAGTAAATGTCCGAAAGGCTTTCGGCCCAGTCGGCATCGAAGGCCGTCGCCCAGGCTTTACTTCCCAGATTGTAGGTATAAACTCGTTTAGGAAGGCTTTGGTTAGCGACATACAGGATTCCGTCCGGCCCTGCCGCAATTCCTTCAAAGCCTTGATTGTCTTTTCCTCCGGATTCTTTCTTCCCTTTATAAACCAGCGTTACCGACTTGTGGTCGGCGCTTAATTTGTAAACCTCACGCGCCCGCTCCTCACAAAGATAGATACTTCCGTCCGAGGCCCTTGTGATTCCCTCCCAATCATGGGCGTTGTCGGGCGCTGGGAAGGAAAAAGTGTTCTTAAGCTTACCCTCCAGGTCGAATTCGTACACGTGGCCGTTGTCTTCGGCCACGTAAAGTCCGTCCCCCGCCTCATTGAGGCAGATGGCAGACAGCCCCTCCAGTCCGGTAGGATATTCTCCTTCTGCTGTGGTATCACCCCCTGTTACAGGCTCATCCTTAAGACAAGCGCCTAAGGATGAGACCAATAACAGACAGAAAAGGATGGATTTAAACTTTATTTCCAATTCTTGTAGGGGTTTTTCATCAACATGGAGTTGAAGTACTTGGGATCGCCGGTGACCTCCTCGCCAAGCCATGCGGGCTTGTCGAAAGGCTCGTTCTCGTCTTCGAGTTCGACTTCGGCGACGGTCAGTCCGTCGTTGTCGCCGTAGAACTCATCTACTTCCCAAGTGTGCTTGCCGTCGGTGTTCTTGACAAGATAGCGGGTCTTGTCGATCACGCCGGGTTCGGCGAGTTCGAGAAGGCTCTTCACCTCATCCACGGGGATTTCCTTCTCCCATTCGAAGCGGGCAGCGCCGGAAGCGTTGCCAATGCCTTTCACGGTGATGAATCCCTTGTCGCCCTTCACACGGATACGCACGGTGCGTTCGGGCACACTGCTGAGGTATCCTTGGGTAATGCGGGTGGCCTTGAAGGCCTCAGCCTTGAAGTCGCCCTTCACCAAGAATTTTTTCTCTATTTCCTGTGACATATCGTTTCGTTTGCAAGGGGTTTGTCGCTCATGCCGATCACTCGCTTGATGGCCTGCAGGTAGTTGATGTTCTCAACGCCCTCGAGACCTACGTCGGCAATGGTCTTCTTGATGTCTTCGATCTCGGTGGATTCGGAGTTGATGGTAACGACCTTTGCGCCGTTGATGAGCACGTTGCCCACTTCGCAGATGGTGTTGTTCACCATATAGCCGAAGCGTTGCTTGTGCACGCGGACGGCCGCCAGGTCGGGGCAGGCCTTCACCATTGCGATGAATTCCTCATAGGTGTAGGTGTCTTTCGTGAGCTTGGGCATCTCTACCATAAACGCCGGGAAGACTTCCTTCTCCAGAACCTCGCGGGAGATGGGGAACTCGCCCTTCATGAGGGGGTTCCACTGTTCGAGACCGTCGACCGTCTGCACGTAGGTCTTGATGTCCATCTTTCCGTTACGGATCTTGGTGTTGTTGATGTCGTTCTTGGCGGAGATGATGTAGATTTCATCGCTCTCGCGTTCCCATACCTTCTCGGGTACGGGAACGGAGAGACGTGCCATTCTCTTGTGGGCTTCGCAGAAGCACTGGCCGAAGCTGCGGAATTCGAAGCGCGGCTTGCTCTGCTCGCCAATCTTGAGTTCTTCTGCCATGGTAATCTGAGATTACTCTGCAACCGCGGTAGGAATCTCGCCCTTATCGGCGGCGGTGTTGTTGCTCTTACCGATGGTGATTTCCTTGAGTTTCCAGGTGTTGCCACCGTCGGTTGTAAGGGAATAAGAGTATTCCACGGTTACCGCGAGGGTCACCTCAGTGTTGTTGTTGGCCTTCCAACCACGATCGAAAGTGGAGATAACGTTGCCGTCGGCGCTCTTAAGTTCGAGAAGAAGGCTCTTGGTAGGAGAGAAACTGGCGGTGGAAGTAGCATTTGCCACGGCATCAATTTCAGTGGTTTCTTTCTTACCTTTGATTACGAAGAAGCCCTTTGCGGCAATCTTGTCATCAGCTGTGCCGGTCCAACAGGCTAATTCTTCGCCGTTTTTGAAGATGGCCACGCCCTCAAGGCTGCATTCCTTGTCGCCGGCGTTGTAGAGTTCGATTCCCTTGTAACCAACGACACCGCAAACCTCGTTGAGGCAAACCTTGGTAATGTCGCCAGCGTTGTTTTCGTCTTTCTTTTGTTCAGGATCCTTGTTGCAGGAAACGAGTGCTGCGAGTGCAATTGCAGCGAAAACAAATAACTTTTTCATGATTTGAATGTTTAAATGATTAAATGATTATTGTTACCTTGATTAAAAGTCTATTTCAAAACGCATGGCAACCATATGGTAGTCTACGCCGGCCTTACCAACGGTATTGTAAGGGTTCTTGACAGCGGTGCCTGCGCCGTTCACGCCACAGGAGAATTTGTTGCCTTTACCAGAACAGAAGCGGTCGTTGTCGTTGTACTGCCAGTTGAGCTGGACCTTCACATGGTCGGTAATGTAGTAGTTGAGACCAAGTGCATACGCCATCGAAGAGCCGCCCATAATCTTCTGATCATTGGGATTAAGGGCCCTGTCGGCGTTGAGGTCGAGGAATTAGACGCGGCCGCAGAGCTCGACATCGCCCCACTTCTGGCCCCTCTTCACGCGGGTGAACTTG
>JAEEGK010007098.1_pt1 | contig 26743 bp, 23 predicted proteins | sample 8958771 | NCBI WGS metagenome assembly JAEEGK01 (sample SAMN16246547, study PRJNA631951) | gut metagenome | biome: gut microbiome; feature: rumen; material: SC-attached | host: Bos | place: Iran: Karaj | collected 2018-10 | reverse complement strand
CTTTGTTCTGAAATTAGTTGTTTGTACATAAGCAATGCAAATTTAGCTAATTTTTGGGAGACAGCGGTCTCCCTTTCTCGTTTTTTTACATTGCTTGTTGATTTTTTCCTTTCATAGATGCGCTCTTTGGGGGCTTTGCGCCCCCAGCCGCGCGGCAAACCTCCGCAGTGTTTTTCATAGTTTTGGGCTTACGCCTACACTACGAGGGGGTGCACTTCTATCTTGAACTTGGGAATTAAGTAGTTAAGACTTTGTCAAAAACATCATAAAGTTTTCTTTGCCAAATAAAAGTTTTTGACTACCTTTGCATAAGTTTACACCTATTAAGGTGAATTCTCCACAAAAAGGAAATTATGACAGGACAGATTAAAATCAGTATGCTGGCAGCCCTCCTTCTATGCTGCCTATGGATACAGGCCCAGACGAAACGCTCGGATGACTTCCATGCGAAGTATCAACTGAAAGAAGTAGTGGTGATGAGTCGCCACAACATCCGCTCGCCTTTGTCGTCGGGCGGAGCGGCATACATGAGGGTGACACCACACAAGTGGTTCTCATGGACGTCGCCTGGCAGCCAGCTGTCACTGCGCGGCGGTGTGCTGGAGACAGAGATGGGACAGTTCTTCCGCAAATGGCTGGTTGGCGAAGGTCTGCTGCCCGACAACTACCGCCCGGAAGGCAACGATGTGCTGTTCTATGCTAACTCGCGCCAGCGCACATTTGCTACGGCAAAGTATTTCTCTGCCGGATTCCTGCCTTTCGCCAATGTGGAGATTACCCACAAGTATGATGAAGACAAGATGGACCCCATGTTCACGCCACAGTTCACGAAGATGAACGACACCTACCGCCAGCAGGTCATCGCAGAGATGAACGCCATGCATGGCGGATCACAGGCATGGATGCAGTCCATGCAGCCGGCACTGACGCTGGTAGAGGATGTCATTGACATGGCACATTCTGCCGCTGCACAGAACGACACTACGCATTTCTGGTACGACGACACAAAGTTTAAGCTGGAGAAGGGCTCGGAACCAAAGATGACGGGTGGCTATACCCTGGCCAACAGCGTAGCCGATGCACTGGTGCTGCAGTGCTACGAGAGCGAGAGCATGGCTCCATGGGGACAAGAGTTGACTATGGAACAGTGGCGTGCAATCTGCCGTATCAAGGAGGTGTACGACGGTCTGCTCTTCACCGCCCACAGCGCTGCCGTCAACCTGGCTTATCCGTTGGTGAGCCGCATCCGCGAGGAACTGCACAATGACGGGCGCAAGTTCACCTTCCTCTGTGGTCACGACAGCAATCTGGCAAGCATCAGTGCTGCCCTGCGCTTCGTCCTTCCAGAGACAGAGCAGGCCATGGAAGCGCACACGCCTATCGGCTCAAAGATAGTGTTTGAGAAGTGGAGCGATGGAACAGATGAATATGTTGCCGTCAACCTCGTCTATCAGGCTGTCAGCCAGTTGCATAATCGCACTCTGCTCTCTCGCATTGACGAAGAGGGTTTGCAGATGCCTATGATACTGCCCATCACCATCGAAGGCCTCACCGCCAACAGCGACGGTCTCTACCGCCTTGCTGACCTCGACACACGCATGGCAGACGCCATGGCAGAATATGAGGCCATCGAAGATGCGCCCACCGATGTGGCTGCTCTTTCCAAACCCATTTCCGCCAACGTCCCATATGCCTATACGCTCAGCGGCACTCAGGCAACAGCCAACACCCAGGGTGTCATAATAGAGCAAGGACAGAAAATAATCAGAAGTCACTAATAGTCTTTGCAGCTATTATTGAAATACAACATTCTCTGCCGAAACATCCGAAAGGATGAGTTCGGCATTTTTTTGCGTTAATAATGTTAATGATATTCGTTAATGACGTTAATACCTTGCCATAGACTCATTAATGACATTAAAGATCTTTATTAACAACATTAATGACAAGAGATGTTTATTCCGACGAGTTTACGTTTTTTAAAAACAGTAAGAAATATCCTTCACTACTTCCGAGGGAAAAACATATAGTAGGAAAAGGGAATAAAAAGAGTAGATTTAAGAGGCTAAAGTCCCTGGTTCAACTTTCCTAGCATCGTGGAATCATCCATTCGTGCATTCTTTACAAACTCAATGAAGAGCGTGTCTTCGCTGACTGTGTATAGCAGTTTGATTTCGCTGACAACGGGTATGCTACGGTATTCGATGCCTGTTGCTTCAATGAGGGCGGCTTCGCACTTACCCAAGCCTGGGAAGGTGGCGATGCGACGAGCGGTAGAACTTATCTGGGTCTTGAGTTTGCGTAACTGTCGCTCTCCAAACATTTCAAAGGTGTATTCAAAAACCTCAGAAAGACTCAGCAACGCAACAGGCGTCCACTGGATGTGTAAGTTCATACTCCTTGTCGTTCATGAAACGTTCAACCTCATCCATTGATACCGTCTCACCTGCCATTGCCTGAGCATGGCTACGGTTCAGAATTGTTTTCAATGCTTCATTCGCTTCCATTTTGCTATCGTTTTTATGTTTTACGGTACAAAGATACAACATTTTTCTGAAACCATGCACTTTTAAACATGGAATTTTCATTAATTGGCCGTATAATTTACCATTAATGAAAAAATTCATGACCATTCGTGGTTAATTACACGGAGATTATATGTTACACCCACTTCGTCAATATCTTTTCAACATATAATGTCCATGAATGACCATATAATTATTCATTAATAAAAAATTCATGACCATTCGTGGTTAATTATATGGAGATTATATGTTCCGAAACCGTATTTAACTGCCGATTCCTTGCGATATTAGTCACCAAACTCTATTTCGGTCTCAAATATCGCAAGGAATTTTCGTTTTCCGCAACCACCTGATTATCAACATATCTCAAAACTGCATACTGCCGTTTGAAGTCAAATGTTTTGTAATAGCATAGCTTTTACAGTGTAATACGATAGCTTTTACACTGCAATGCGGCTGCTTTTGCATTATAATCCGTTTGTTTTTGTAGTGTAATCAGGCAGCTTTTACCCAAAAATCACTCAACCTGTGAAAAATCGTCTGGACGATACCAGAACTATATTGGTCAAAATTCCGAACGATTTACATTTTTAGAAGATTTTTTCCTTGCGTCATTTGTTCACAAATTCATCATAGCGACTTCATTGTCATGTGCAAAAAAAATAGGAATTGTTTGGAAAAAAGAAAAAGATTGCATAACTTTGCTGGTGAAAAGATAATAATAGATATAACACAGGTAGTCTTATTATGGTTCAAAAAGACAAATCTGACGAAACTCCTGAATTTCAGCGTAAGGTAATCCTCGAATGTCCCGTTGCCGGTATTGGTTTCCATGACATCAAGGACATCTGGGATGAACTCCATGTTGGGGCTAAGATTGCACTCGTCCGCGAACGCAACAACAAATACGACAAGAACGCTGTTGCCGTAGCACTGGCTGGTGACTATGACGGCAACCCTGATGAATTTGATTTCAACTTCATCCTCGGCTACATACCACGCCAAAACAATCATGCGATTGCAGCCATGCTCGACATGGGATGGGAGGAATTTATAGAAGCAGAAATCAGCGAACTGAAAGACCATGCTCCATACAGCGACCGGTTGCATATAACAGTATATATACGCAGCAGGGAGCCAGTGAAGCCAAAGGACAACCGCCTTCGCATCAAGTATTTTAATGATGATGAAGAATGGGACAGCTTTACTGATGCGCTTTGGCAGAAAGGATACTCCTATTTCCGTTGGGGAGGTTTCCCACCTTGGGAACATGACCTACCCGAAAAGGGCGACAAAGTAGTGTTCCTGCATAAAGGCGAGCGGGAAACCGAATTATACCTTATGATGATAATCGCCACTGGTGACGACTGCGCACCATTTGTTGATGACATAGAGGAACTACACATGACGGATGACCGTTGCTCATATGTCCTCACTGTAGTAAAAGGTCCTGTACGCGCAATGAATAATTGTCTTGCTTTCCTTGAAAAACAGCCTGCAGACTGTCTGCAGCCAGACGTCAGACTGGAGAAAGCAGCATCTGATGCCTTAATGGAAATCATACAGTACGATTAGAGACAAAACAGATATTGGGTGAACCTAAAATCTTAGCGATTATCCGTCAATACATAGCATGGTTTAGGGCTGAAACCAAGGCTGTTAGCGTTTAAAAAACACAAAGTTCACAATGTTGTGGTTCACAATGTTGTGAACTTTGTGTTTTAGAACATAAATTGTAGTAAAAATTAATGGTGAATTATATGGACATTCATGGACATTACATGTTATAAAAGAAAATATTCTTTGACAATTTTTACCGATAGTGGCACGAGTTTCGGAAAATCTTCGTAACTTTGTAGCGAAGATAATTTATGGACATGAAAATGAAGATAAAAACCCTGGCCGTCATGGTGATGGCGACAATAGTGTTACTCGGCAGCACGGCCTCGTTTGCTTCGTGCGCTGCGAACGATGATAATAGCATTGAGAAAATCAGTCAGCCGACCATCGACCGTATTCAGAAACGCGGCACCATCCTCATCGGTACGACGGGAGACTACAGACCACTGTCATTCCGTGAGGATGACGGACACTACTGGGGCTTCGGCATCGAAATGGCTGGAGAAATAGCCAAGCGACTGGGCGTAGAAGTGCAGTTCGTGCCAACATCGTGGCCTACGCTGTCAGCAGATGTTCTGGCCGAGCCGCAGACCTTTGACCTCGCCATCGGCGGCATCACCATCACCGATGCCCGCCGTGAGACAATGCTGATGAGCGAAGGATATCTGGCCAACGGCAAGACTATCCTGTGCAGAGCCTCAGAGGCGGACCGCTACCAATCATTGGCAGACATAAACAAGCCCGAGGTGCGCGTAATGGTGAACCCCGGCGGACTGAACGAGAAGTTTGCCAACGAGAACCTTACCAGCGCCACCATCATCGTGCATCCCAAGAACGAAGAAATACCTTCGCTAATAGCAGAAGGCGAGGCCGACGTGATGATAACGGAGATAACGGAGGCACCCTACTACACACAGGCAGACAGCCGATTGGCTGCCCCACTGCTGAACAAGCCTTTCACCCACGGTGAGATAGGAGTGCTGATGCGCAAGGGGCAGGACGACCTGCTCGAACTGGTGAACGATGTGATACGCAAAATGAAGATTGACGGCTCCCTCCGCCAGTTGCATGAGAAATACGGTTTGGTATATACTTACTAAGAAGAAAAGAAAAAAAGTAAGCCACATAAAGCATATTTTGTTGTTCAAATTTTTTTTACTACCTTTGCACCCGAATTACAACAGACACTAAAACTCTAATAATGAAAGTTAGCTTAATAATGTCAGTTTATAACACGGAGGACTATCTGAAACAAGCAATAGAATCCGTTGTTGAACAAACATATACCAATTTTGAACTGATAATCGTAAATGATGGTTCTACCGACAACTCTGGCGAGATTGTCGATTCGTACGCAGAACGCGACAACCGCATTGTTGTGATTCACAAGGAGAACTCTGGACTGTCAGACAGTCGCAACATTGCACTAAAGAAAGTTACCGGTGACTATGTCGGTTTTATAGACAGCGATGACTGGTATGAGCCAAACTATCTGGAACAGCTTGTAGATTACATAGAAAAAGAGAATCTGGACATCGTCATCTGCGGATATTTCCTTGAATATAAGAACAAAACAGTTACAAGACTGAGCGTAGATAAGCCAACAACATTAAGCAGAGAGGAGGGACTGCGCGAGATTATTGCAGACAAACTCATAAAAAGCTATGTATGGAACAAGCTCTTTAAGAAAGAGCTGATTACAGATGAAATGCCCGTGTCATACATGTTTGAAGACTATGCCACAGTATTCAAATGGTTTGTAAAAGCCAACAAGACGGGAATTCTGAATGTGCCGCTATACCACTATCGCCAACGTGGCGGAAGCATAGTCAATGAGCGTAACATAACCAACATCTTACATTTTTTCATAGCTGAATGCGACCGCACAAAATACATAATCGAACACAAGATTATTGACGGCATGTATGAATGGTTGAGAACAAAACTGATAACAACAACCATAGGCACGTCAAAAGACATTGCACGTTACGCTCCGACCTATGCCGATTACAAGAAACACCGCGACATGATTGTAAGTGATTCCATGGAGTTCCTGCCATGTAAGAATCTGAATCTCAAAAAAAGATACAGATTATGGCTTTTGCTCCATTATCCGAGACTCTTTTACATAAACGTGAACATTTCTCTCTGGTTTCAGTTTAAAAAGAGAAAAAACATTTTCAATTAAGATAGGACAAACTAAATAATGCTGTCACAAAAAAGTATGTGACAGCATTATTTTCTTTACGTACTATATTTATCATTCACCTTGAACCATGTGCAGACGCACACCTGCCGCTGCGCAATCCCCTCGCATAGGCGGAGCCATCTTCGCAATATCGACATCAACAGCCACGGCAAGCGGGAAACGCTTCAGTATGCCACAGCAGATGCGGTGGGCCACATGCTCCAGCAAGTTGGAAGGAATACCCATCTCTTTCTGCACCACTTCGAGTGCCTCTGCATAGTTAAGCGTATCAGCAACGTCGTCAGACAGACATGCCTTTTCTATTGGGTAATGCACAGTGAGGCTGACAACGTAGTCATTACCCACGATGCGCTCCTGTTCGAGCACACCATGATAACTGTGCATCCGCAATTCCTTTATGTATATCTGCCCTGTCATTAGCCTATGGTATTTGTGCGCTGTTCAGCAAATCAATCCAGATGGAATACCTCTTTTATTGGTATAGTCACGGGAGAGTTGTCAGGATTGACCTCCATGATGTCTGCCATCATGTCCCACCACTTCTGCGTGATAGGGTCAACACCACCTTCAGTGTCCTGCGACGTAGTGTCACCAGCACACTCCTGATAGCCAAACAGAATGTTAGTGTCTTTGTCCCAGTAGATACTGTAGTTGCCTACACCTGAGTCTTTAATCATCTTTACCAGCTCCGGCCAAATGGCGGCGTGGCGCTTCTGATACTCTTCCTCACAGCCTGGCTTGAGGAACATCTTAAATGCGAATCTTGTCATGGTTAGTTAAGTATTTTAATTAAAAAATGTGCATTATGCATTGTAATTGTGCACTATGCATTGTGAATTGTGCATTGCTCTACGCTTCACCTACGCCAAAAGGAGTTGCCGTGCCCGGAGGCATCTGCGTCGGTGCCTGTGCCTGCGGCTGTGCCACCTGGATCTTACCGAATTCCTGTTCGTAGCGCATGATATTTTCCTGCAATGCCATAGCAAGACGCTTGGCATGTTCTGGAGCAAGGATAACGCGACTTACCACCTGTGCCTTAGGTGTACCTGGCAGAGTGCTGGCAAGGTCAACGATGAACTCGGCGTGAGAGTGTGAGATGATTGCAAAATTGCTATACACGCCCTTAGCAATGTCTTGACTGAGGTCGATTTGGAGCTGCTGCCCCTGTTGTGGTTTGTTGTTACTCATAGTTGTTTTGATTGTTTAGATGTGCAAAGATAATCAAAATATTTTAATATCACACGAAGGTGGAAGAAGAAAAATCACTAATTACTTAATAAAACAAAAAAATAAGATAAAGTATTTGTCATTTCATAATATTTTTGTAAATTTGCATACATTTTTATCTGTTTACGCCCGATTTTTCCAATTTCAAGGCGGGACAGATGCCGAGCACAGCTCTGCAGTGTTGATTAATCAAAAATTGTCCACAATGCGTAGCAAAACATTTATCATATTGACTTTCAGCATACTCTTAGCTCTGTCATTGAACGTCAGCGCAAAAGAATTTACGCTGGTCATTGATGCCGGACATGGTGGACAGGATGCTGGAGCCGTTGGTTCTTTCTCAAAGGAAAAAGACATAAACCTTCGAACCGCCCTCGCATTCGGAAAGAATGTGGAACGTAATTGTCCTGATGTAAAGGTCATATACACTCGCAAAACAGACGTATTCGTTACACTTAAAGGACGCGCCGACATTGCAAACAAAGCCAAGGCAGACCTTTTCATAAGCATACACACCAACGCACTGCCACCAGGAAACAACACCGCAAAGGGACTGGAGACCTACACGCTGGGTATGCACCGTGCAAAAGACAACCTTGATGTGGCAAAAAGAGAAAACTCCGTAATCCTTGTGGAAAAGGATTATCAGGAATCATATCAGGGATTTGACCCAAACTCTGCGGAGAGCTATATCATATTCGAATTTATGCAAGACAACAACATGCAACGCTCCGTTGACCTTGCGAAATTCGTCCAGAAAGATGTATGTTCTATAGCGAACCGCCCTGACAAAGGAGTAAAGCAAGCCGGATTCCTGGTACTCAGGGAAACATCAATGCCAAGTTGCCTGATTGAATTGGGATTTATCTCTACACCAGCAGAAGAAAAACTCCTCAATGACGAGGCCAGTATCGAGAATATAGCAAAAGGCATATACAACGCCTTCATCGAATACAAGAAAAAATATGACAACAACATAACAGTGCCATATAAAGCCGAGGAACCTACGATAAACGTACCTGAGATAATTCCACAGAAGCAGGACAATCCAAAGACGGAGAACAAGTCGAAGGAAAAGGATAAGAAGAAAGAATCCAAGAAAAAGGAAGACAAGAAAAAAGAAGAAAAAAAGGTAGAAAAGAAACCGGAACAAAAAACAGATGACAAGGAGAAAGTGGATAACAAGGTAGAAAACACAATCAACACTACCCTACCTCAAACCACCTCCAAAGATAGTGATGCTCCAATCTTCAAAGTACAGATAGTGGCAACCGACAAGCCATTCAAAAAGGGTGATCCACATTTCAAAGGACGCACAGACTATAATATGTATATGGAGAACGGAATGGCCAAATACACCATCGGGGCATCAACAGACTATACTGAAATCGTGAAACTGAAAAACGAACTGCAGCCCACGTTTACCGACTGTTTCATCGTGGCATTCAAGAAGGGACAGAAGATGAACATAACAGAGGCAATACAGGAATATAGAAAAAACAAGAAATAAGGATGAACAAGATATTTACCAAAGAAGTTAAGATAGCATTGGTGGCAATCGTTGCCCTGGTATTGCTGTTTTTTGGAATGAACTTTCTCAAGGGACTGACAATATTCAGTTCCTCCACAACATACAACATGGCATTCAAGGACCTTAAAGGACTTTCCAAATCTACTGCCATATATGCTGATGGATACAAAGTAGGCACTGTGACAGCCATAAACTACGACTATGAGAAAGCCGGCAACATCATGGTACAATGCGACATTGACCCTCAATTGCGCATACCCGCAGGCTCACAGGCAGAGATTGAAAGTGACCTGATGGGCAACATCAAGGTAAACCTACTGTTAGCCAACAACCCACGCGAACGTATAGAACCAGGCGGTGTGATACAAGGCGTAGATGAAGTAGGGTTGATGGCACAGGCAGCAGACATGATGCCGACAATCATGGCCATAGTACCAAAACTTGACAGCATCGTAACATCAGTAAACACAATACTGGCAAATCCAGCCATCATACATATACTGCAAAACGCAGAAGGCATGACGGCTAACCTTAAGGTGACCACAGCCGAACTAAACTCACTGGCATCGCAACTGAACAAAAACGTTCCTGGCATCATGCAACATGCCAACGCTACACTGGCCAACACAGAAACCCTCACCGACAATCTGGCGAAGGTGGACGTTGATGGCACCATGAAAAAAATAGACCATACACTTAGCAACCTCGAACAGATGTCTAACGCACTGAACAACCGTGAAGGCACACTCGGACTGCTGATGTATGACAAAGGAGTGTATAATAACCTGAACTCCACTATGAGCCACGCAGATTCACTTATGATAGATTTCAAGGCTCACCCCAAACGCTATGTGCATTTCTCAGTTTTCGGAAAGAAAGATAAAACACAGGAGAAATAAGGCATGGTATTAACAGACAGCAAAGCATTATGGGCGTCGTGCCTTAAATACATAAGGCAGAACGTGGCGGCAGAGGACTATAACAGGCTCTTTGCCTTTGTCACGTTTGAGAAATTCGTCGTAGCGGAGAGAAGGCTTGTACTGCAGGTACCAAACGAATATATCTGTGAGCAGATTGAACAGCATTTCCTTGAGGTTCTAAGGATTGCAATCTTTAATACCTTTGGCAAGATACGCCTTGACTGGGATATCGTAGTTGTAGAAGGTAAGAAAATATTGGTAGAAAGTCCAGACGGTTCTGTACCTTACGACATAGAACAGCAGCTTGAGCATGCTCCTGGAGAGAAGGTACATAAGAATCTACCTCCGATAGATTCGCAGTTGAATCAGCATCAGACATTCCGATCGTTTATAGAAGGAGACAGCAATAAGCTGTCACGTTCAATAGGTCTGAGCATCGCCGAACACCCAAATACATCTCAATTCAATCCTATGTTTGTCTTCGGACCGTCAGGGTGTGGAAAGACACACCTTGTCAATGCCATAGGAAACAGATGTAAAGAACTCTATCCTGCAAAGCGAGTGCTGTATGTCAGTGCACGCACTTTCCAAACACAGTATTCTACCTCCACCATGCAGGGTAGGATAAATGACTTTATTGCATTTTATCAGACCATTGACATGCTCATCGTTGACGATGTGCAGGAATGGGTAAAAGCGACAGGAACTCAAGATACATTCTTCCATATCTTCAATCATCTGCACAGAAACGGACGCAGGATAATACTAGTCAGCGACCGTGCTCCTGTAGAGTTAGAAGGAATGAACAAGCGACTTTTAACACGATTTGCCTGTGGCATGACAGCAGAGATGGAGAAACCCAATTACCAGCTCTGTGTAGATATACTGAAAAGGAAGATTGCACGTGACGGTCTTGTCGTACCTGACGATGTTGTTCAGTTTATTGCAAAAACAGCAAACGGCTCTGTTCGTGAAATAGAAGGAGTTATCAGTTCACTCCTGGCAAACAGTATCACATACCACTGCAACATAGATATGGCATTGGTAGAGCGAGTTGTAAAACGTGCTGTAAAGATTGACAACATGCCACTGACAGTCGATGACATCATAGACAGAGTAAGCCGTGAATATGATGTCACACCTAATGCTATCAAGGGACGTTCACGAAAGAAAGAGGTGGTATTGCCACGTCAGCTCGTGATGTTCCTTGCCGACAAGCATACCAACATTCCTGCTACACGTATAGGAAAACTTGTTGGCTCGCGCGACCATAGCACAGTACTACACAGCATTGCAAAAGTGGAAGAACAAATATCAACAGACAAGTCTTTCGCTATGCTTGTGGAGAAGATAGAAAAATTACTACAAATCAAGTCTTCAAATAATAAAAAAAGTTAAAAACAATTACAAATCGCCTATAAAACCTTGCAAATTGTGAAACAAGTTTGCACATGTCTGTTATTTTTATTAACTTTGCAATAATTCGAGTTAACAAAATTAGAATATTTATCAGGCATGGGCTATCAATCTTCCCAATATGCCGTTAAAATAGGAGAAACTAACCAATGAGTTTTAAAAAAATTTATTCATTTCTTGTAGTAACAGTATTAACAGCAACATCAACAACAGCATTCGCACAGGATCTGATAGCACGTCAGGCTCCCGTGGATAAGCATATGCGCAAACTTGACACACTTGCCCTCAAGGCAGTTGTCGAGCGTGAGGAGGCACAGATGCCAGCTTCGAAGCTTTATGACGAATGGGACAACAAATATGCACACAAAGCAACAGAGTTGCCTGATTCATTCCGCATAAACCTGCGTGGTTTCCACATGCCGACAGAGAGTCGTGTGGTGACAAGTAATTTCGGTTCACGCTGGGGACGTCAGCACAAAGGACTTGACATCAAGGTTTACATTGGCGACACAATCCGTGCTGCATTCTCTGGTAAAGTGCGTGTTGTACGCTATGAAGCTGCTGGATACGGTAAATATGTCGTAATACGTCACAACAACGGTCTCGAGACCATCTATGGACACATGAGTGCCTGGCTTGTTGAAGAGAATCAGACTGTAAAGGCAGGACAGCCTATCGGACTCGGTGGCAATACTGGCCGAAGCACTGGTTCACACTTGCATTTCGAGACACGTCTGTGCGGAGTGGCTTTGAACCCTGCATTGATGTTTGACTTCCGCAATCAGGATGTTGTTGGCGACTATTACATGTTCCGTAAATCAACATACGAAAACGAAGGTCAGTTGGCAAACGAAGTACGTGGAAAGATTGGCAATGGTGGATATGTTGCAAGCGATGTACGCGGAGAAACCATACCTGGCGGAGGCACTCCAAAGGAGCCTTCTTCAGCAAAACAAAAACAACAAGCGAAAGCACAGCAGAATGCTACTGCACGCTATCATAAGGTGGCAGCAGGAGAGACATTGTTCAGCATAGCAAAGCGTAGAGGCTTAACAGTAGAAGAGCTTTGCAAGAAGAACCACATCACTCGTGACGTAAAGGTTCGTCCAGGACAATTGCTGCGCTACTCATAATGCAGAAATAATCTCCTTTCATAAACAAAAAACATAACTTTGCAAGGGCCTGTTTAGATGTGAGTCTCGACAGGCCTATTTTTATTCTCAGAATCTTAATTCATGGAATAACCACCCTATGAATTATATTTCTCAGAATGTTTATTCTAACGATTACTATTCTTATGGATTATATTCTATAATATAGAACCAACCTTATTTATATAATGACAATGGAAAAAGAGAAAGACATCTACGAAAAGATATTGCACGATGCTGTAAAGATGGCAGAAAAGGCGGGTGAGATACAGATGGAATCATTCCGCTCACCACAATTACGCATGGACACAAAAACATCACAGTATGATGTTGTGACAGAGGTTGACAAGGCGTGTGAGGCATACCTTGTAAAAGAAATAAGTCGCAAATATCCCAGCCATACTATAATAGGCGAAGAAACTGGCAAGCACATACACGAAGGTGCAGAATGGGAATGGGTTGTCGATCCACTCGACGGTACTAACAGCTACTCTCAAGGCTTGCCTATATTCTGCGTCAGCATCGGCATACGCTACAAAGGAGAACCGGTTGTTGGTGTCGTTTACGCTCCGTACCTTGACGAGCTGTTCACAGCAATCAAAGGACGTGGTGCACAGATGCAGCAAGGCCTTTGCTTAGGTGAGCTGATGCCTGGCGACAAACTACATGTATCAAAAAAGACTGACCTTGGTGAATGTGTCGTTGCGTCAGGATTTCCCTACGACAAAGCCACTAACCCGGCAAACAACATCGACAACGCATCAAAGGTTTTGCCACTAGTTCGCGGATTCCGCCGTATGGGTAGTTGTGCCTACGACATGTGCTGTGTAGCCATGAGCACCATAGACGTGTACTGGGAATTAGATTTGAAAGAATACGACTGCTGCGCAGGAATGGTTATTGTACAGGAAGCTGGAGGAGTGATAAAGCATTTCAGATACGACCGACATATCAGCATCATAGCAGGCAACAGCACACTGGTAGATGCAATCGGCAAGATTGTAAAATAAAACAACTTTGCAACCAAACATCTGATATAAATGAAAGAGATACTTGATTTCCTCGATCGTCTAGCGGTTAACAATAACAAACCGTGGTTTGACGACCACAAAGAGGAATACAAAGCAATAAAGGCCAAATTCGATGCTTTCGCAATGGATTTCCTACATGGCGTGGAACTGTTTGAGCCACGCGTGACAGGTCTTGCGCTGAAAGACATCACCTACCGCATTTACCGCGACTTGCGTTTTTCAAAAGACAAACGACCGTACAAAGACTGGCATGGAGTATATGTATGTCCCAAAGGCAAGAAATCTGGAATGGCAGGATATTACATACACCTTGAGCCAGGCTCTGATACATTCTTTCTCTGCGGTGGTCTATACAATCCGACAAAAGAGGTAATACACAGCATCAGGGAGGGTTTCATGCTTGAGGGCGATGATTTCAAACATGCCCTTGAGGAATGTCCCGACTTTCAGTTGCCATGGGATGAGGCAATGAAGAAAATGCCACGGGGATACAACGAAGATGATGCTTACAGCAAGTTCTACCGTCTGCGCAGTTACACACTCATGAAACCAATAACCCGACGCGATGTACTGCGTAAGGATTTTCTCCAACGTGCACTCGACGACCTGCGTCGCACCCAACCGTTCAATGAGCTTCTCAACAAATGCTACGACTACGCAATGGAGACAGAAGACTGAATGAAACTACGGAAAAGGCAAAGGCTATGCATATATGCGGGTACTATACTCACCTACCCTAACATAAAATCATAACCAATAATTTATTCACGACTATGAACCATAAACTATTTATGTCACTGCTGTTTACTCTCACTGTAATGACAGCACAAGCGCAAGAGAAAGTCATCAAGCCCAAAAGCATCACTGCAATGCCAAAGATAACGCATCAGGAATGGCAAAAACTTGCTTCGTCAGAGAACTACGAAGAAGGCGAATATGACGAAAAGAAGTATGGTGACCTCAGCATCTTCGACGACCTCTATAGTGGCCGTTGTAGTTGGTACTGCGGTGGCGAGGTGAAGAGTATTAAGGCCTCCAGTTGCCTGAAGCCAACCAGCAAATTCAACTATGAGGGCAAGAATGCCCACGATTTCAACCATGAAAGTGTATGGGCAACAGAAGGTATTGGCGTAGGTCAGAACCTCACATACACATTCGAAGGCAAATGTCCACGCATTACAACTGTAAAAATACTCAACGGCCACGTTAAGAATGAGACAGCATGGCGTGCCAACTCACGAGTGAAAAAAATGCGTATGTATTACAATGGCAGGCCATACGCCATCCTTGCCTTGGACGACAGTCGCACACTGCAATGCTTTGACGTCGGCACTCTCGGCTATCACGATGACTCAAAGCCTGACTGGACACTGAAGTTCGAGATTATCGAAGTCTATCCCGGTACGAAATATGGCGATACCGTAATCGCAGAACTGTATTTCGACGGTATAGACGTACACTGAAAGAGTGAAAAAAATGAAGGTTGAAGGATGGAAAGATTGAAAAATTGAAAGATTGAAAAATTGAAGTTACCATGCGGGGCAAATCCTTCTATCCTTCAATTTTTCAATCTTTCCATCCTTCAACTCTCTAACTCTTCAACCCTTCAACTTTAAACGAGCCTGTCGAGTACTGTCGTGATGAGAGTGTCGATAGTATTCTTATACTCCGTATTCATCTCCTTATTGTAACGATTGGCTATCACCATGCAGCAAGTCATGGCACGATGACCTAACAGCGCTGCCAGTCCTGCCAAAGCCGACGACTCCATCTCGTAATTACATACCGCCAGCATGCCGTAGGGCTCCACCTCATGGCGGAAAGCCTCCACCTTGACATTCTGTTCTGGATCTTGCGTGCGCAGCCTTACTTGCCTTCCCTGCGGTCCGTAGAAGCCTCCACAGGCTATCGTGATGCCACGCACCATATCATCACCCGCAACCCTTTCTATAAGTTCTTTGTCTGCACAAGCAACATAAGGAGCGCCCTTCAGCGGCGACCACTGCATGTGCTTTTTGAAAGCCTCTTCGAGAGCAAGGTCACACACGTCGTTACGGCCGGCATAATAGTTCAGCAGACCGTCAAAGCCAATGCTGCGCACCGACGCCACGAAGGTTCCTATAGGCGTGAAGGGCTGTAGTCCGCCGCACGTTCCAATACGTACTATCGTAAGCTGTTTATGGTCCTGGCGCACCTCACGGGTATTGAAATCCACATTGACCAGCGCATCCAACTCATTCATCACAATGTCGATATTGTCACAGCCGATGCCTGTTGACACACAAGACATGCGCACACCCTTGTATGTGCCGGTGATGGTATGGAACTCGCGCGACTGAACCTCGCACTCTATTTTGTCAAAATGCTTTGCTACGGTAGTCACACGACCTTGGTCGCCCACAAGTATTACGCGGTCAGCCAACTGTTCTGGGCGCAGATGCAGGTGAAACACGCTGCCATCTGCATTGATAGGAAGTTCAGATGCTGGTATCATGGTTCGTAAATGATTAGTTTAGATTTCACTGCAAATTTACTTTTTTTCCCTGAAACATCCAAAAGTTTTCACAAAATAATTTGGCGCATTTGGAAAAAAAACGTAACTTTGTACTCAGGAAATTGCTTTAAGCGACCGCGAGCCTGCTAAAGCTGACACTCACATTTCCTTTCGTACAATACATTGCTCTCGGAAATCAGAGACGTGCGTCATTCTGATGAATGACACGCACTATTTCTCTCGCACGATACATTGCAATTGGTATGCAATGGCATGACATCTGCCCTAAAGATAGGCAGATAGTCTGTTCTGTATATGATGTGTGGTTTAAAATGAAATATATAATTAAAATTAACTAAGTATTGATTATGATTAAAGAATTAAAATACGTGAGACTTCGCCCACGTATGTCCAAAGCTACTATAAAAACAATCATACTCTCATCCTTAATTCTCTACAGTGCATCATTCTTCCAAGAAGCCACTGCACACAAATACTACATTGAGCCAGGAGGTGAGGTCAACGCAGTAAAGACGGCTATCGAGTCTCTTGTGGCAGGTGACACTCTCTATGTAAAGTCTGGAATCTACGAGATTGACGATATAATAAATGTACGTCATTCCGGCAATCGTAATCATCGCATCTGCGTCTTTGGATATGATGACGAGCCTGGTAAGAAACCTACCGTAAATCCAATATTTGATTTTTCCAAACAGCCACACACGGGTGATGAAACAGCAAAACAATTTCGCGGTGTACTCCAGAATCCTAATGCCGACTATTGGTATTGGCGGGACATTGACATCACTAAGGCTGCCGACAATGGTATGAAACTTGAAGCCTCATACTGTGTCATTGAGCGTTGCAACTTCTATCGTTGTGGTGATACAGGCCTTCAATTGGGCTTTGATGCCAGTGGCAATGGCAGCAACCTTCGCAACCCCAAATTTCTCTATGGTCGCTACAATATGATTATCAATTGCGACTCTTACTACAACTACGATGTTCAGGCACATGGTGGCAATTCTGACGGGTTTGCTAATAAGAATTACCCCGGTCCAGGCAACGAGTGGCACGGTGATCGCTGTTGGACTAACAGTGATGATGGATGGGATCTCAGTTACTCCATCTATCCTTGTCTGATAGACAACTGTTGGGCTATCTACAATGGATACCTCGAAGACGGCAGCATAGGCGTAAACGGCAATGGATTCAAATTGGGAGGACACGAACAAAGTAGTGGATCTGATTGTTACTATGGAGCCCATATCTTCACCAATTGCGTGGCAGCCCACAATCTCTACCACGGTTTCGACCAGAACAATCACAACGAAGGCACATGGCTCCTCAATTGTACGGCTTTCAGCAACAAACAGGTGAATTTCCGATTCAACTGTGATGTAGACATGATTGACAACACAGTCTTCCATCTTCGCAACTGCCTTGGTTTCAGACCAGGCGAAGCCAATCACCGCTTTGGTGACATGTCGCCCGACTCAGAATTTACCAGTTGGCAGGATTTACTCGGTGTATCACCTCAGTACAACATGGGTAAGGGCACCGACCCCAAGACGGGACAGGATTATAAGCGTATCTCGGCAAAGGACTGGCCTAACTATGATGACCAGTTTGAAGACATCAGCAAAGAAACTGCTATCGGCCCACGCCAAGCCAACGGTGAACTGCCTCTGAACTTCGCCCGTCCAAAGGTAGGTAGTATCTTTGAAGATAAGGGTACACCTATTGAGAACTTCTACTGCAAGGATGTCTTCAAAGATGATTACTATAAGAATACCGTCAAGTGGCTCGATGACTACAGCGCCACCATCACCTTACCCTACTATGGCTCTGCCCCTGACTACGGAGCTTACGAGGCTGGTTGGGAACGTCCTGCTTATGAACTCACCACACTGCCAGTCAATGACGGTACATTGCCCGATGTCGAAGAGTTGACCGCCATTGATGACATGTTCTACCAAAAGACACTCCTCATCAATGACTATCTTTTCCAAGACGCTACACTTTCTGATGAAGTATCACAGTGTATCGTGGACGCCGCTGCTACCAATATACTTGATGCCAATTACTATGGCAAAGACGGCATATACCCCTACAAACCTGGAAGCCTCTATGGAGGTGCAACAAAAGGTGCCTATATGCTTGCTAACACGAATGGCTACATCGAATTCTCTGTGCCAAGCCTCAGTGAGATGCACTCTAACTGCTATGGTGGCGGTAAAGATGCTACCATGCAGATACAGTGGAAACGTCCGGACGAAAGTTCTTGGCACGATGGTGAGAGTATTGTCATCGACCAGTGTGTCACCACTGTCGATTTTACAGCATACGGTATTCCGCAGAGCGTTGACCCCATCATAGTGCGTGTCAACAGCACGGGTAGCAACGACATCTATCTCACCGACCTTACCCTCAATGGTTTTGAAGAATATGTTGACGAGGTGGTTACGGCAGTACATACTCCTTTTGCAGGAGAAGAAAATGGAATATACTTTACATCCAATGGTATCATTGCCTATGGCGACATAGCATGCATCAAAATATACGACGCCTCTGGTGCTCAGGTTGCCGGCTCTGTACTCTCACAGTTCTGTAACGTAGCCTCATTAGGTCAGGGACTCTATACTGCCGTGATAATTGCAAAAGATGGCACTAAAACAATGAAGAAATTCACAAGGCAGTAGAGGTCTTTATATCAAACTTATAACAAAAGTTTTCTCAAATAAATTTAGCCCCCAGAGGAAAAAGAACGTATTTTTGCAATCGCCAAAGTTCTCTATGACCACAGAGTGTTTGAAAGAGAATTATATACAAACAGAATATCAGGTGGGTTCTAAAAATTCCCACTGTCAGTTTTTTGAATTTAGAAGTCAGACAACATTACAGGGAAAGATACTCATACGTATTTCCCACCACGGAGAGATACCGCTCAAAATCCTCACGCTTTATGACCACAGTGCCACGGCAGTCATTAGGATGGAATGACAGCAGTGGTGCTTTTTTTATGTCCTCGTCGAGAAACAGATGGACGTGGCTGTCCTGGTCATTGATAAGTCCGAAAGGCGACACACTGCCGGGCTCCAGTCCCAAATAGCGCATCATACGTTCCGGCGAGGCGAACGACAGTTTGCCGCATGATGGCAAGCCCTTGGCCTGCAGCGATGCTTTTAGGCGCTGCTCAAGGTAATGGATGTCGAGTTCCTTGTCGCAATCAAAGCACACAAGATAATGTTTGTTGCCTTTATGGTTACGGAAAAAAAGGTTCTTGCAATGCATGGAGCCATCATCATGCCACCATCGCTTGGCCTCCTCTATGGTCTTGCCCTCTGGGTGGTTGTAACTTGTGAACGGAATATCGTGTTCACGCAAATAATTATATACTGTTTCTTCTCTTGACATCATAAGCAAGATTAAAATGTGAAAGGTGAAAGGTGAAATGTGAAAAGTGAAAAATACCATGCGGGCAAAGCTTCAATCCTTCAATCCTTCCGCTCGGCGCTTGCGACGCTTTGCAAAGAATTTTTCTTCACTTCAATCCTTCAATTTTTCAATTTTTCATTGACAAACTGATGCGTCCGCGCTGATTGTCAACCTCCACCACACGCACTTTTACGTGCTGGTGCAGATGTACCACCTCTGTCGGGTCACTGACATAACGGTCTGCCAGCTGTGATATGTGAACGAGTCCATCTTGATGAACGCCGACGTCAACGAAAGCGCCGAACTTCGTTATGTTGGTGACGATACCTGGCAGTATCATGCCAGGAATGAGGTCGGCAGGTGTATGTACGTTAGGATCAAACTCAAACGTCTCTATCTCTGCTCGCGGATCACGGCCCGGCTTCTCAAGTTCCTTCATGATGTCTGTCAGCGTCGGCATTCCAACTTCTGGAGTAACATATCTCTTAAGGTCTATCTCCTTGCGCTTGTCAGCCGACTCCATGAGTGTCTTCACCGTACAACCGGCATCCTTTGCCATCTGTTCCACCAGTTTGTAACTCTCTGGGTGAACGGCGCTACCGTCAAGCGGGTTCTTTGCTCCATGTATTCTAAGGAATCCTGCACACTGCTGGTAAGCCACAGGTCCCAGTCGCGGCACTTTCTTCAGTGCTGCACGCGAGGTAAACTCGCCATGCTCACGGCGGTAGTCCACGATATTCTTGGCAAGCACCGGTCCCAGTCCACTGACGTATGTGAGTAGATGCACACTGGCTGTATTAAGGTTTACGCCAACCTGGTTCACACAACTCTCCACGGTGCGGTCAAGGCTCTGTTTCAGCTGTGACTGGTCAACGTCATGCTGATACTGCCCCACACCAATGGACTTAGGGTCTATCTTGACCAGTTCGGCAAGCGGGTCCATCAGTCGGCGTCCTATGCTGACGGCACCACGTACCGTCACGTCCTCGTCAGGAAACTCCTCTCTCGCTGTCTGCGAGGCACTATATACCGACGCGCCGTCCTCACTGACCACATAATGAGGTATGCCGAGGTCAGCACGTTTCACGATGTCTGTCGTCTCGCGCGATGCCGTACCATTGCCTATCGCCACAGCCTCTGCATTATATTTCTTTGCTATAGAGCGCAACTGACTTATGGCTCGTTCCACATTCGCCTGACTGCCTACCGCCATGACCACGTCATGATACAGCAGATTGCCTTGAGCATCAAGACACACCACCTTACAACCTGTGCGTATGCCCGGGTCAATGCCCATGACACGTTTCTCGCCCAACGGTGCCGCCAGCAGCAACTGACGTAGGTTCTCTGCAAACACTCCGATGGCCTCCTCGTCCGCCTTCTGCTTTGACAAGGCTGCATATTCATTCTCTATCGACGGACACAGCAGACGCTTATAGGCATCTTCACAAGCCTCGCCCACCAACGTCTGGCACTCCCCTCGCCCACGCACATACTGGCGCTTCAGATTCTCTATGGCAGCCTCGTCGTCAACCTCTATGCAGACTTTTAGCACACCTTCGCTTTCTCCACGGCGCATGGCCAACAGGCGGTTGCCGTTGCAGCGGCGCAGGGGTTCCTCAAAGTCGAAGTAGTCAGAATATTTTGCAGCTTCGCTACTGTCCTTCTTTGCCTTCACCACCTTAGAGACGATGTAAGCCTCACGCTTAAACATTCCACGCAGACGGTTTCTTGAAGTCTCATCCTCACTGATTGTCTCTGCTATGATGTCCTGTGCACCTTTCAATGCCATGTCAACGTCTTTCACGTCTCCCTTGACGAAACGCTCCGCCACACGCTCCGGGTATTGCTCTCTTTGCAGCAATATTGTATTGGCAAGAGGTTCCAACCCCTGTTCACGGGCCACCTGTGCACGCGTGCGCCTTTTCGGTTTGTAGGGAAGGTATATGTCTTCCAGTTCCGTAGCATCCCAACATTCGGCAATGCGCTTTTCAAGTTCAGGAGTAATCTTACCCTGCTCCGTTATCGTCTTTATGACAGTCTCCTTGCGCTTAACAAGTTCTTTCATCTTGTCATAAAGTTGTGCTATGCCGCCCACCTGCACCTCATCGAGTGCACCGGTTTTCTCCTTTCGATAACGCGATATGAAAGGGATGGTACATCCCTCGTCAAGCAGTTCTACGGTGTTTGTCACTGCCTTTGCAGACAAGCCGAGCTGCTTGGATATTATTTCTATTATCTCAGTCATTATTCTGTTTTTTCTTTCTACCTATTTATACTTGTTAGGAGTTAAAGGAAGTTAGAAGGAGTCAATTCTCTTTACTACCCTTAATCCCGAATTTACTTACTGTATGCATTAACAGCAATGCGAATGCCATGACATTCATTCCCTCTGCATAGCACTGCACTATATTACCGATAAAGAACAGCAGTATGCATGCCACTATTACATGGCTGCGCCAATTCCATTTCTTCATCGGGAAAGCGAGGAAGAAGAGCAGAGGATTGAATATCAAAATCTGAAGGTTGACACGTACTGTAGGATGCTGCGAGAAAACCATGGCGAGAAGTACCAAGCCTGCCATGGCATAGAGACAACATACCGCATATATGAACCAGGGCATGGTCTTGGGGGCAATGCGAAGCAACGCCAGGCTTACTACAGCGACGATGACAAGGAATATCCATGCGCACTGCATAGGCGTAAGAGGTATGGCTGGAGTGTCATTGCCAACCGTAGGATGTGTTGACGGCAGCACCCACCGTGCATTATCAACAAGTTTCTTTTTCTTTCCATCCACACCGACTATCTCAGCATTGTCAAAGTCTTCCATCAAGACCTGAGGCAGGAACTCCCTCTCATTCCAATCGGTATTGAAGTCAGCCGTCACACCCAACAGCAAGTCATTGCCTACAGAAGTCCAGCGATGCGAAGAGGTTTTCTTGTGCACCAGTTCGCGAAACGTCCACTCTCCCGTCTGCAGTCCTGTCTTCTTGTATTCCACCTTGCCGTTTAGGGCACCCAATATAAGGTCACGGGCACGAGTAGTGCAGTTGTTATACAGGAAGTTATACCTGTAAACAATATTCTCCGGCTTTGCCACCTCTGCCAGAGCACCCATAAACTTCGCCTTTTCTTCGTTGCTAAGGTTAAGGTGCTGTTCTCTGACTCCGCTACCATAGTAATCATACTCTTCAAGGAAACGGCGGTATTCAGATATTCCCATTCGGTAATCTGTAAGTCCGAAGATAAACCTCAATGCAAAGTTCTTTGCCGAACTGTCAAACAACCCGAAGTTCACTGCCATATCCATGCCAGTCCTTTTGTCTGTCACCCTGATGGCTGTATGTCCATATAGGCTGTACACCTCATCATGTGGTTCACAAGTCAACAGTGAAATGTCCAAAGAATCAAGCGAATCATCAACAGCTGCACTTGAATTCAGTGCAGCGAACAATAAAGCGACAAAGAAAAAAACTCTATACATGAGGAGTTGAAGATTTGTAAGATTGATAGATTAATAATTGAAAGTTTGTAATCATGTGAAAAATAAATAGTGAACAATACAAGTTACGTATGAACTTGTGTCGCAAGTCAGTGGTAACTTGTATTATTCACTACATTATTATCTATTGGGTGTAATTAGGATTACTCCCACTCTATCGTTGCTGGTGGCTTTGACGAGATGTCATAGCATACGCGGTTGACTCCACGTACCTTGTTGATTATCTCGTTGCTCACGCGTGCCATGAAGTCGTATGGCAAGTGGGCCCAGTCGGCCGTCATGGCGTCCGTAGATGTCACCGCACGCAGTGCCACGGGGTGCTCGTAGGTGCGCTCGTCACCCATGACGCCCACGGAGCGGACAGTGGAGAGCAGGATGGCACCTGCCTGCCATATCTGGTCGTAGAGCGACACCTCAATCTCGCCGTTCTGCATGTCGGCAGGCACGCCGGCAGCAAGCACACGGCGTGCTTCCTCGCCAGAGAGCTTCACCTTGTAGTCGCGCAGTCCGCGGATGTAGATGTCGTCGGCATCCTGCAGTATGCGCACCTTCTCAGGCGTGATGTCGCCAAGGATACGCACTGCCAGTCCCGGGCCGGGGAATGGATGGCGCGTAATCAGGTGCTCAGGCATTCCCATAGAGCGGCCCACGCGGCGCACCTCGTCCTTGAACAGCCACTTCAGCGGCTCGCAGAGCTGGAGGTGCATTTTCTCGGGCAGTCCGCCCACATTATGATGGCTCTTGATGACCATCCCGGTGATGCTGAGGCTCTCGATGCGGTCGGGGTAGATGGTGCCTTGGGCAAGCCATTTGGCGTCGGTGATTTTCTGGGCTTCGGCGTTGAACACGTCGATGAAGCCGGCGCCGATGATTTTGCGCTTGCGCTCGGGTTCAGTGACGCCTTCCAGTTCACGGAAGAATTTCTCGCTGGCATCCACGCCGATGACGTTGAGGCCGAGACCCTCATAGTCGCGCATCACGTTCTCGAACTCGTTTTTGCGGAGCAGGCCGTGATCGACGAAGATGCAGGTGAGGTTTTTGCCGATGGCGCGGTTGAGCAATACGGCGCACACGGAGGAATCCACGCCGCCGGAGAGGCCGAGGATGACGCGGTCGTTGCCGATTTGCTGTTTCAGTTCGGCCACGGTGGTATCCACGAAGGAGGCGGGGCTCCAGGTTTGGTGGCCACCGCAGATGCCCACCACGAAGTTCTTGAGCAGCTGGGTGCCCTGGGTGGTGTGGAACACTTCGGGGTGGAACTGCACGCCCCACACTTTCTCGTTCTCAAACTGGTAGGCGGCGTTTTCCACCTTGTCGGTGGAGGCAATCTTCCGGCAGTGGTCGGGAAGTTTGGTGATGGTGTCGCCGTGGCTCATCCACACTTGGGTGTGCTCGTCGAGGCCTTGGAGCAGCGGGTTGTCGTGGTCGAAGGCGGCGAGGTTGGCGCGGCCGTACTCGCGGCTGCCGGCGGGCTCCACGCGTCCGCCATTGGTGTGGGCCATATACTGGGCGCCGTAGCAGATGCCGAGGATGGGCAGGCGTCCGCGGATGGCGGAGAGATCTACCTGGAAGGCCTTCTCGTCATAGACGCTGAAGGGCGAGCCGCTGAGGATGACGCCGATGACGTCGGGGTCGTTGTGCGGGAATTTGTTGTAGGGCACGATTTCGCAGAACATATCGAGTTCGCGGACCCGGCGGCCGATGAGTTGTGTGGTTTGGGAACCGAAGTCAAGAATGATGATTTTCTCCATAGGGGGGCTTGTTTTTTGAGGGTGCAAAGGTAGTATTTTTTTCAATTGCCAACGGGTTTATTAGACGTGAGACTTTAGACGTAAGACTTTCCTTAAGCGGTTCCGAAGAGACAAGAGCTCGGTAGCCTACGACATAAAAAACCCACCCTCACGGTGATTTTTTTTTTCAATTCTTTTATTATCAGGCAGAAAAAATATCAACGTCATTTTGTTAATAATATATGTTAGAGGGTGGGGATTTGATAGGTGCCAATTTCATATTTTAGCAACCTCTTTCAATAGATTGAATGAGAAGCGCAACTTTTTTGCTATGAGTGTTTTATAAAAAATCGGGAATAAAAAGTTGCGTAAAAGGATTCTTTCTTTGAACGAGATGAAATGATCGAATAAAATTATTAACCTGTCTATGAATAACGAGCTATCCCTTTTTGAATTTACCGAGAACGAAGGTTCTCACGTTGATCAGGCGGTCCCCTCGCAAAGCGAGCCGGGATCGGGTCTTCTGCAGTCGCGTGTCCAGGCTATGCAGGATATCTCCGGCAAGCTGGAGGCCGAAACTGAAATTGACAAAATCGATGACGCACCCAAGAAGGAGGCACCGTTACAGACATACACCAAGCAGGAGATATTCCAGGACGTGGTCGATTATTTCGGCGGCGACGAGCTGGCGGCGGGAGTGTGGATTGACAAGTACGCGCTGAAGAACCGCCACGGGCAGCTTACGGAGCGCACCCCGGAGGATATGCACCGCCGAATGGCGCGCGAGTTTGCCCGCATCGAGAAAAGATACATCCACCCGATGAGCGAGGAGCAGATTTTCCAACTCTTCGACCATTTCAAATACATCATTCCCCAAGGCAGCCCTATGGCCGGCATCGGCAACACTGATCAGATTGTGTCGCTGTCGAACTGCTTCGTCATCGGCAACGACGGCGGTGCTGACTCTTACGGCGGCATTATGAAGCTCGACGAGGAGCAGGTGCAGCTGATGAAGCGGCGCGGTGGCGTGGGCCACGACCTGTCTGACATCCGCCCGACGGGAAGCCACGTGCAGAACTGCGCACTCTCCTCCACTGGCGTGGTGCCCTTTATGGAGCGTTACTCCAGCTCCACCCGTGAGGTGGCGCAAGATGGTCGCCGCGGCGCCCTGATGCTCACCATCTCCATCAAGCACCCTGATTCCGAGAAGTTCATCGACGCCAAGATGACTGACGGGAAAATCACTGGCGCCAACGTCTCCGTCAAGGTTGACGATGACTTTATGCGCTGTGCCCAGAACGAAACCCCTTATACTCAGCAATACCCCATCGACTCTGACAATCCGAAGTACAAACAGGAAATCGACGCCTCCGCCCTGTGGAAGAAAATCATCCACAACGCGTGGAAGTCCGCCGAACCCGGCGTGCTTTTCTGGGATACCATTCGCCGCGAATCGGTGCCCGACTGTTATGAGAACGAGGGATTCCGCACTGTTTCAACCAATCCCTGTGGTGAGATTCCGCTCTGTCCCTACGACAGTTGCCGTCTCATTGCCATTAACCTGTACAGCTATGTTGAAAATCCATTCACGGACAAGGCATACTTCAATATGCCCCTTTTCCGGGAGCATGTTCAGTATGCCCAACGCCTGATGGATGACATCATTGACCTGGAGCTTGAGAAAATCGACCAGATCCTTGCCAAGATTGACAGCGACCCCGAAAGCGAAAGCGTGAAGCGTGTCGAGAAGGAACTCTGGCTCAAGATCCGCAAACAATCCACCAAGGGCCGCCGCACCGGCCTCGGCATCACTGCCGAGGGCGATATGCTCGCTGCCCTTAACATCCGGTACGGTTCCGACGAGGGCAACGCCTTCTCCACAGAAGTGCACAAGCAACTCGCCCTCGCCGCCTATCGTTCCTCTGTCACGATGGGCAAGGAACGC
>JAEEGK010007097.1_pt1 | contig 26748 bp, 13 predicted proteins | sample 8958771 | NCBI WGS metagenome assembly JAEEGK01 (sample SAMN16246547, study PRJNA631951) | gut metagenome | biome: gut microbiome; feature: rumen; material: SC-attached | host: Bos | place: Iran: Karaj | collected 2018-10 | reverse complement strand
TTATTTCTTTTTCTTCTTGCTTATAATTTTTTTTTAATATACTGTAATATAATTTTGTTAATTTTGTCTCTTTAGCTTTTTTAAATGCTTCTCTTCTTTGTCTTTCTGTTAATGTTATTTTTTTATTTCTTTCAAAATGAACTTCTTTTTGAATTTTTTTTTCTTCTTCTTTCTTTTCTTTTTTTTTCTTTTCTTCTTCTTTCTTTTCTTCTTCTTTCTTTTCTTCTTCTTTCTTTTCTTCTTCTTTCTTTTCTTCTTCTTTTTTTTCTTCTTCTTTTTTTTCTTCTTCTTCATTTTTATTTTGATGACTTTTATCAATAATTAAAATATTTTTTCTAATATTATCTTTTTTATCATTATCATCTTTATCTTTATTTCTAATTTTTGCACTTCTTAACATACCTTTTGAAGAAAGAAAAACATCTTCATTATATCTTTTCTTATTTTTATATTCATCATCAATATTCATTAAACTTGCTTCAGTTTCCATAATTTCATTTTTTAAATTATTATTAATTCTCTTTAATTCACTAAAAGTCATATTTTTAATTCTAATTTCTTCCATAATTTGTTTTTTTACATTTTCCATTGCATTTGTATAATCATCTCCAATTAAAGAAGATTCTTTTCTTCTAGAAAAAGTTACACTTTTATTAACATTTTTTTTTTCTAATTCTTCTTCTTCTTCTTCCTTAGTTTTACCTTTTTTATCTCTTAATATACTATGAAATTTTTCAAGATATTTTGTGTCTTGTTTTATTTCAATTGGATTTTCAGTTTTACAAACAAAATTAAATTTATTTTGTTCTTCTAATAAAAGAGATGGATCAAATATATTTTCATTTCTTGAATAAGAAATATTTCTATCACTATAACCTCTTATTTTATAAATATAATTTATGCCTTGAAAAAATGCTTTTTGATTTGCTTCATTTTGTTTTTCTACTAATTTATATTGTTTTGAAAATTTATCTGTTTGTTTTTTTAATGATGTTATATAATTTTTTCCTAATTGTAATTTATTGTTGAAATTTACTATTGTATTTAATAAATAGTTTTTTTTTTTGTATTCTTTTTTACTTAATGTCATTGTTTGTGGAATATATACTTCTTTATCAAATTTATAATATTTTAATGCTTTTTTGAAAGAATTTTTGTCCTCATCTGGTAAATAACTTATTGTGTGATTTATCTTTTCTTCATAAGGTAATTCTTCATTTATTTTTCCTAAACTTGACATTTTTTTCTTTTTTTTTTGTTTGGTTTTTTAATTGTTTTTAATATAATTAAATATCTGTTATTTTAATAAATTATTTTTTATTGTATTTTAAAAATATAAATACTTAAACAAAGTAAATTAAAATAATTTTCTAAAAAAAAAACTTTAATATATAAATAACAAAAGAAAAAAAAACAAATTAATTTTTTTTTTATAAATAAATATAAAAATAAACTTAAATGAAAAAAAACACTATTTTAATTTTTTTTAATAAATTTATCATCATATTCAAAATAATAAAAATTTATACAATTTTTTTAAATATTTTTTAAAGAAATCAATTAAATAAATTTATAAAATGGCAACTCAAGCAAAAACAATTGAAGCAAAAAAAGATGAATTCAGAGCTTATTTAGAAAAAACTGGAGTTGTAGATCAATTAACAAAAGTTTTAGTTTCATTATATGAAGAAACAGATAAACCTACTAATCCTATTGAATTCATTAAAAGGAATATGAGTGCACCTGAAGAAATTGATCAAGATAATTTAAAAAATGAATATTTAAAATTGAAAGAAGAAAATGAAAAACTTAGACAAAGAGTTACTGAACTTCAAAAACAAATTGAAGCTTTAAAGGGAGATGAAGGAAATTAAATAAATTATTAATTTTAAAATACTTTTTGGAAATTTTATTTTTTTAAATATTAATTTCGTAACGACTTTTTTTTAAAATAATATTTTTTATATTTAAGAAGAAAATAATATTTTTTAATTGAATAAAATATGTAATAATAAAAATGAAACATTATATATTTACAAAATTTATACTTTTTTTTATTTAGGTAATTAAATGATTTTAAATTATAATTTATGAATATATAATATGATTTTATATATAAATTGTTTTATTTTTAATTTGTTATTTTAATATATAAAAATACTTTTATCGATTATATAGTATTATAATATATTAAAATAATAAATAATTGTAATTTAAAATTTAAAGATATTAATATTTTATTTATTAAATTAATATTCAAATTAAACTCTATTCTTTTATTTAAAATATTATAAAAATTATAAAAAATTCAAAAATAATATAAACTAAAAATAAAAATAACTTACAACAATAAAAAAAAATAAAATGGAAACAGAAGAAGAAAACAAATACCAAAATGAAAACAACTTAATATCTCTAGAAAATTGTGATTACAAATCAAAAACAAATAGAATAACAAGTCCACGTTCTATAGAAGCAATAGAATCTTTAGGAGTAAACAAAAAAGATTTATATCAAATTTCATTTCAAAAATTTAAATCTCAAAATTCAGATGTTCAAGAATTACCAAAAGAATTACAAAAATTTCGTTATGATTCATTAGAAAATTTTAGAAATAAAACAATAAATGAAGTAAAAGAAAAAAGACAAAATATAATAGAAGAAGAAGAAAATAATAATGGAAATAATAAATATAATGATAATGAAAAAGATAATAAAAATAAAGTAAAATTAGATCCAAAAATGGCAAAATTATTAGAAGAACAAAAAGCAACTATTCAAAAAATAAAAAATAAACAAAAATATGACATTGAACAAATTATTGTTGCTCAATTACAAAAAGAAATTGATTTAAAAAAAGCTGCTGATAAAGAAAGAGAAAAGAAAGAAAGAGAAAAAGAAGCAGCAATTGCTTTAAAAAAAAAGAGATTAATTGAACAACAAGAAAAAGAAGAAAAAGAAAGAAGAATACAAGAAGGTATTAATAAAAGAATTAAAGAACAAGAAGAATTAATTAAATTAAAAGAAGAACAAGAAATAAATAAATTAAAAGAATTAAAGAAATTGGAAAAAAAAAGATTAAAAGAAAAAGAAAAAAAAAATGAAGAAGATTTAAAAAAATTAGAAGAAAGAAGAAAAAAAATGGAAAATGATTTAAAACAAAGAGATAAAGAAATAAAAAAAAAAGAATTAGAAAGAGAAGAATATGAAAAAGAAAGATTAAAAGAAAAGACAAAATTAAATAAAGAAAGAGAAAAATTAAAAAAAATTCAACAATTAGAATTTGAGAAAAGAATGGAAGATAATAAAGAAAGAGAAAAAAAATTAATAGAAGACACAAGATTTAAATTAGAAGAAAAAGAAAGAATAAGTGCAAAAACAATGCAAAATTTTTATAAAAAAAGAGAAAAAGAAAAAAAAGAACATCATGAAAAAGAAAAACAAAAATATGAAGAAATACAAAATAAAATAAAACAACAATTAAAAGAACATGAAAGAAAATATAAAGACTATCATAAAAAACAATTAGAAATGGAAGAAATGTTAATGAAAAGATCTAAATCAAAAGATTTATTAAGTAGAAGAAAATTAAAAGAAATTGATAAAAGATGTGAAACTGCAATTTTAAATAGAAAACAATTGGCAAAAGAACACGAAAAAAAAAGAGAAGAAATTTTAGATAAAATGGATGAAATTAATTTAAGATTAAAAAAAAGAAAAGAAAATTTTGATTATGAAGCATTAAAAAGACAAGAAGAAGCAAAAGTTAAAAAATATGAAAAAGATAAAATGTTAGAAAGAATATCAAATCAACAAAAATATAAAAATAAAAAAAGATTAAATGAATTAAAACAAAAAGAAAAAAGACAAAATGATTATCAAAAACAGAAATTAATAATGGAAGAAAAAAGACAAGAATTATCAGAACAAATAGAAAAAGAAAAACAAAATGTAATAAATAAATTTGATAAATTAATGAAACAAAATAAAGGAATTCAACCTTATATGATTAAAGAACTATTTCCTGATGATGAACAATTATATAATAAAGTAAAAGAAATTAAAAATAAAGAAAAAGAAATGAGAGAAGAAATGTCTGAGAAAAAAAATAAAAAAAATTATAATAGTGATAGTGATAATGATAGTAAAATTAAAAAAAAAGAAAAAATAAATAAAAAAGTTGAAGAATATAGAAATAAATTACAAATAGAATTAGATATATTAATTAAAGAAGAAAAAAATAAAGAAGATGAAAGGAATAAAAAATATGAAAATGCAAGTAATAATATTGAAAAACAAAAAATTGAAAAAATTAATCAAGTTGAAAGAGCAGCTGGAGAAAAGAAAATTAATATTTTAAAAGAACAAATTGAAAATAAAGTGAAAGAATATGAAAATCATTTAAAAAATAATTAAATTATATTAATTTTTTAATAAAATTATTTAATATTATTTAATAATAATTTTATAAAAAAGAAAAAATATCAATTTATATATCTTTTTCTTAGTTTAAATCTCTACAAATAAACAAATAAAATTTTATAAAAGAAAAAAAGTATTAATTTGTTTTCAAAGAAGAATAAAAAATGTTTTAGTTGGAAATATAAAAACTAAATTCCTTTGATTTTTCACTTATGAAATAATAAAAAAATTATTATTAAAAAAAAAACAAAATGATATGGAAAAGTTATTAATGAAAGATTGATATTAGATAAATTATTTAAATATTATATTGTTCATAAATAAAAAATTAAAAAAAATGTATTAATAAATAATAATATTAAATAATTTAATCATTTTCTGATATATAATATTTTTTTCAATTTTAAAAATAAATCTATAAATATATAATTAATTATTATTAACATTTTCATTTATATAAAATAACAAAATTTTTATTAATTTTATCTCTTTTTACTAACTTTTTTTCACAAATTTTATACTAAATCTATAATTTCATTTAGAAAATATTTTAAATTGAAATAATAATTTATGAATTATTTAAATACAAATATAAAGAATGAAACTTTAATCAAAACATATAAAAAATCATTTTTATTTTTAATCAATAATGAAAATAATTTCATTTATTATATTTTTACTATAAAATGATATTAATATTTTTATCAAATATTAAATATTCAAAGCTTAAAATATCTCCAATTCCATAAAAAATATTATTTCATATTATTTTTTTTGTAAAGGTATAATTTAGATAATAAAAAACCAAAGATAACATTTAAACAATAAAATTATTTTTTGTTTCTAAAAATAACTTTCCAAATTTAAAAAGTTGTCTAATAAAAAAAAATTTTTATTTTTTTTATTCTGATGTGAAATTGGGATATTTATAAGAAGAAAAAAAAAATTATTTTGATTCTTTACTATTTGAATTATTACTATTTGAACTTAAATTTCCTGAATATTTACAATTAAACATACATTTTTTTGCTCTATCTAAAGAATTTATTCCTTCACCCTCATCATCATATTCACTTTCATCATCTCTTTTTTCAAACATTTGAATTAACATACCATTTTTTCCAAATTGTGGATGAGAATTCATATTTTTTGCAATTTCTTTTACTTTTAATATTGTTTCATCTGATAAATAATTATATAACATATTGAATTTTAACATTATTTTATATATTAAAAATTGCATTTTTTTATATGCATATTTAGAATTATCTCCTTCAATTTTAAATAAAAATTTTCTCATTCCTCTTATTATTACTTTAAGATTTAAATATTTTAAAGATTTTAAAAAACTTTCAGAATATTTTACTTGATATGGAAGAAGAATTAATGCTCTATCTAAATCAATAAATCCATCTGTATCTACTAATTTATCTAATAAAGTTCTAAAATTATTTTTAACTGCTTCTTTTAATAATTTTTTATCAAGTAATGATTTATTATTAAAAAAAGTCCAAAATACACTTTTTCTATTATTTCTTCTCTCACTTGGTGAAAATTCTTCTCCACTCATATTTGAAATACTATAATCTGGTAAATTATTTCCTGATAAATCAAAAAGAGTATTTTTATTTGATAAAAGTTTTCTTAATTTTTTAGATTTATTAAATAAATGAAGTCTTTCATATATTTCATATAATGATACTACTTTTTTTTTCTCTTTGAATTTTAATTGACAAAATATTCTTCTTAATTCATAAATATATTCTTTTGAATATAAATTTTCTTCTTCTTTAGTTTTATTTGAAATATTTTTTTCTTTATAACATAATTTTAAAAAATTAAATAAATCTTCAAATAAACTTAATAATAAATAAAAAGGAAGTAAAAGATAATCTATAAATAATCTATATAAAGATTTTTTTGTCAAAATTCCTTCTTCATCATAAACATTCTTAAAATAAAAATCAAAAGTAATATGATAATAACTTTTAATCAAAGAAAAAGGAAAAAAAATAATTCCAGAAATAATAAGGATAAAAAAATAAACAATAGCAATAAAAAAATAAAAAATTTTACATAAAATAAGATTAATATTTTCAACATTATTAATTTTTTCTCCAAAAAGTAAAAGAAAAACAGAAAAAGGAAAACTTAAAATATTTAAAGGAGCAGGTAATAAAATTAACAAACCATATTTATCATCCCATCTTAATCTATCATAAGTTAAAACTAACATTGCTCTACTTTCAGCTTCAGCATTATCAGTCGCATTTTCAAATAAATTATTAATTATACCTACAATTAAATTAAATAAAATAATATTTGATAAAGTTGTATAACTCATTAAAAAAATATAACCAAAAAGATTTAAATGTGAAAATCCATCAAATTCAACTTGACCAAATGATGTACCAAATAAAAATAGAAAACCATTATAAAATGCATTAAAATTAGGATGTGAATATTGGAAAAAAATAGTAAAAATTTGAGCAAAGACAAAATTAATACAAATATTAATTAACATAAAAAAAAAAACTTGTGAAAAAACACTTGTCATTATTCTTAAAAAAGGACCATAAATTGAAGTTTCCATAAAAATACAAAATAGTTTAATCCAACTCATTATTAAAATAATTGAAACAATTATTGCTTCTATTAATTCATGTTTTTTATTTGATAATTCATGATCAATATAATTTGAAAATTTATGAGGAATTTTGAAATATAATAAAATAATACAAATAATAATTATTAATTGACTTCCAATTTCTAATTTTTCAAATTTTATAGTTCTTCCTGTTTTATAACAAAAAATAATTGCAAAACTAAAATTAATAAAATAAGTTATTAAAAAGGCATTTACAATTTGTTCATGTCTCATTAAAGTTTCATGTTTTTTTTCAATATGAGAAGGGATAATATAAACAATATATTGATAATAAAAAGTAAAACATAATAAAGTAAAATTATCAAAAAAATATCTAGCACTACAATTATTTTTAAAGCAATTAAATTGAAAAGTAAAAACAGATTCAGGAGGAAAATAATATTTAGAAAAGACAAAAATAAAATTTTCATACATAGAATCAGTTTTAAGAATTCTAGTAATTCTCAAAAATTTAAAAGAAGAATATTCATATCCACTCCCATACCATAATTTATCAACCATTCCTCCAACATTAGAATCACTTAATAATTTAAAAAATTTATTTTCTGCATATATTTCAATAGGATTTCTATTTTTATGATCAAATTGTTCTTTTAAATAATATTTTAACATTTCTTCATCTTGAATAGAAGATTGTATTTTTTCTCCTAATTCTAAAATTTCTTGTGCGACTGCTTGTGCTTTATATAATAATTTTTTATTTAAATTTCCTATTTTTAATAAAAATTCTGCTGCTAATGCAATAAATAATAAAGGTTCTTTACATTTTGTTATTGTTTCTTCATTAGATGTAAATACTAAAATATATGAAAATATTTTTTGACAATAATTTAAATTTAATGAAGTTTCTTCTATTGAACTTAATAAACATAATGCATCACATGCAAATTCACCATTTCTTAATTCATCTATTAATACTAATTGAACATTTAATTTTATTTTTCCTTTTTTAAAATTTTTTACTAAATTTTTTGCTTTTTTTGCATATTTCATTCTTATTTTATTTTTTGTTGATATTTTTGTATCAATATTTAAAAGACTTTTTGGTAATTCTTTTAATGAAGTTGATGCTTTTGGAAAAATATCATTTACATTTCCTTTTTTATCATCATCTTCATTTTCACTATCATTATCACTTGATTCACTTTCATTTTTTAAATTAGAAATATTATTTTTTAATTTTGAATTAATTGAAATTATATCTTTATCATCTACAATAGGAACATTTGAAACAATTGATAATTTTCCAGTCGGAGTTGAATGTTCATTAAAAGGAATAAAAAAACTTTTTCTTCTTTCTCTTGGTTTACCCGAAAGATTATTTTTTAAACTTCCTCTTGCCATTATTGCCATATTTGGAATTACTGAACTTCTTCTTTTTCTATTTATATCTGATTGAATTGTAATTGTAGGAACTTGATTTTTATCATTAATTGATTCATTTTCTATTTCTTTTATTTTACTAAGTTTTCTATCTTTTTTTTCAAGATAATTTGAAATATTATCAATTTGAGAATCAAGAAAATTAATTTCTGATGAATCATTATATAAAGAAAATTTTGGTTTAATTGAAATACTTTCTCTTTGATTTTGATTAAATTTGTTTTTATAATTATTAGTTAAATTTGATATTGACATTTGATGATTATAAATATTTGATCGAATATTTTTTTTAGGAAATTTAATTAAAGATTCTTCTTTTTCTGAAAGCATAATTCTTTTAAATCTATTAAAAGTTGAATTTAATTTTTGATTTTTATCATATTTTGTATTTGTACTAATACTATCTTCTTCATTATTATTTAAAGTTGTAGTTCCATCAGAAATTGTTTCATCATTCGAAGTTATTGTATTTACTTGATTTAAAAATTCAAATATTTTAATTGATTCTCTTGGATGTTTATATGTTATTTCATCTATTTTTTTAAATTTTTCATTTACTTGTAATTTAGACATTAAACCAATATATTCATCTGTTTCTGGTGGAGGAGAATTTAAGTATTCTTTACATTTTCTAAATTTTAAAAGTTTTCTTGCTAATTTAAAATATCTTTTTAATAAACAAATTCCCATATAACTTCCTTTTACATTTGAATGATTTAATGCACTATCCATTATATCAATTGATATAGCTTCATCATATTCTAAAGAAGTTTCATATATTTCTAATGGTATAAAAAAATTATTTTTATCTTTTTTAAATTGATCAAAAAAATACATTACTAATTCTTTTAATTCACATTTAAAAAATATTGTTAATAAATCTTTTAATGAAGTAACAAAAAATAAATGAATTTCATCTATTAATTTTTCTAAATCATGATTTAATCTTCCCATAATTAAATTATAACTTGCTTCTTTATCACCTGGACTTGAATTATTATTTTCATTAAATTTGCCTCTATTATTATCTCTAAAAAATTGATATAATTTTCTTTCTCCTTTTAAAGAATTTATTTTTATTTTATATTCATGTCCTAAAGTTTCTTTTAAATCTACTTTTTTAATTTCTTCTAAATTATCTTCATAAATTCCCCAAAGAATATATACTTGTTCTTCTGTCAATTTTTTTCCTAAATTTTTCCAAATTCTACCTTCACTTAAAATATAACAAAATTCAACATTTTTCATAATAAATTCAAATCCAAAATAAAATTTCCTTCTTGCTGCATTATTTAATATTTTTCTAAATATTAATATTTCATTCATTGTTAATGCCGAAAATGATTTTTTTTCAATTGTTACTGATAAAAAATCATCAAAAGTAAAATTATCATTAAAATCACATTCAGCAATAAAATTTTTAAAATAATCATTATGTTTTTGTTTAATTATTTTTGCTTTGTCTTTATAACCTAATAAAGCTAAAAAAAGAACTTCAACATCATATTCAATATTTAAAATATTTTCATTTTCAACTATTATTGTTTTAAATTGTTCAATTGTTGTTTGTAAAAAAGATAAATCTGCAAATAATAAATCATTTTCAATATAATTATTGTTATTAATTCCTATATTATTATTTTCAATTCTAGAAAAACTTAAATCTCCTTCAACTTCTGCAAAATGTATATCAGTAGCCAAAACTAATAATTTTAATATTATATTATTTCTAGTTATCATCATTAATTTTTGTTCTCTTTTCTTTTGTTTTGATAATTCTTGTAAATTAAATTCAATATTTAAATTAATATAATCTAAAACACAAAATTCAGGAAATTCTTTCATTATTAATAATGTATCAAGATAAGTTCCATTTAAATAATATTCATATTTTTTTTTAAAATTTTCTATTTTATCTCTTTCATGATAATTAGAAAAAAAAAAAGAATTAATTATTGAAATATTTTCAGAAAGAGATTCAATTTCAGAAAGTGTATTTATTATTTTTGGAATGCCTTGACCTAAAAATAAAAATTGATTAGAAGAAGAAAAATATTCTAAAGTTTCTTTTTCTTTTATAGAATTAAAACTTCCTCCTAAAGATTGATTAGGAATCTTTAAATAATGTAAAGGAATAGTTGATATTGAAGATCTTTTTTCTTTCGGTTTTATAAAAGGTTGAATCATGTTTTTTCTTTCTTTTAAATTTATATTTATAAAATAAATAGAATATTATATTATTTTTTATATTTTTTTTAATTATATTTAAAAACATTTTTTATATATTGAATTAATAAAAAAAATTTTTTAAAATAAAAAATTAAGATTTTATTATATATTTGATTTATTATTATAAATTAATTTATTGTTTTTGGTAAATCACCTTGTACACTTACATTAGCAATTCTATTTTTAAAAAAGAAATTTAAATAATACCAAATTATAAGATAAGTTGGAATAAAAGCAGCTAAATATTTAATCCATTTAAATTTTAAATTCATATATGAAGGCATTCCAACAATAATTTGTTGATAACTTGGAATTTCAATTATTGAATTAACATAAACATCTTTATCTGAATTAGAAGGAATTATATTTTTATATGTATATTCAAATTTAGTTGAATAATCTCTTCCAAATGTAAAATTATTATAAATTGTGTAAAAATCTGATTTTAAAATTCCCCATTTATGAAAATAATTAGTCGAATATGTCATATTATAAAATTCAGACATTCTAAATGGAATTTTTTGTTTTAATTTTAATCTACCAATTGAAAGAAATTGACTTATTCCATTTGATGAAAATGCATCTAAATAACACATTGTTTGAAATTGATATTTTGCATTAGTTTGAAGAATATAATCAAAAAATAGCATTATTTTAATATCAGTTATTATATATTCCTCATCAGTTAAATGAATATTAATTTTAACATTAAGACTATCAATAACATCATCATTATTAACTTCTTCTTTTGTCACAGAAATTGAATTAATTGAAATTATTTCTTGATCATAAGAGTTTTCATAAAATTCATTGATTTTTTGATATGATGTTTCATAAAAAAAAACATAAGCACCCTCCGTATTTTGCGCTATTATTGATATTGCATATTCATCATTATATCTTATTACAGGATGCTCATAAAAATTAGTGGGAGTATACCAAAAATTTTCTTCAATTGTTGAAAACTGTAGAAAAAAAGGTAATAAAATTAAAACCAGAAATGATACTAAAGTAATTAAAAAAGGAATAGAACAAAAAGATGCATAATAATAAGCATTGTAAGTTTCCCTATATAAACAAACCATATATTATATTTTTATAATTAAAATAATAAAATTAAATCAAAATTAAAAATAAAAAAAAATAATTTTTAAATATTAAAACTCCTAAAATAAAATTATAAAAAAAAATGAGTTTTAACCGTTCAGTCTTACTTCCATTTCAAATATATGAACAAGCACGAGCAACATTTGCAAAATCAATAGCAGACTTAGCACAACGTTCAGAAAATATAATGGTATTAAATTCTGCAGGAGTAATGCCTCTTCTTCGTTCTCTTCTCCTTGATCCAGTACAATCAATCCAAACCTCAGCAGCATTAGCAATTGGTCGTCTTGCAAATTTCTCAGAAAGTATTGCAGAATCTGTAGTACAAAATGATATAATTTCTCAATTAATATACTCATTATCAAATCAAAATCGTTTTTATAAAAAATCTTCTTGTTATGTTTTAAGAGCAGTAGCTAAACATAGTGCACAATTAGCTGAGGATATTGTAAGAAGTGGTGCTCTTCCTCCTTTAATTCATAATTTAAGTGATTTAGATTATCAAGTTAAAGAAGCTGCTGCTTGGTCACTTGGTTATATTGCTAAACATAATAAGGAATTAGCTTCTCAAGTTGTTGAAGCAGGAGCAATTGAGAATTTAATTTTATGTTTACAAGAACCTGAAGTATCATTAAAGAGAGCAGTTGTACAAACATTATCATATATTTCTGATCATAGTGATGAACTAGCTGAAAAAATTGCTCATGCTGGTATTGATATAATATCCCATTATTTAAATTATAACGATAATCAACTTCGTCGTAATATATGTTTACTATTAGGTAACATAGCAAAGCATTCATTAGATTTATCATTATTAGTATGGAATTCATTAAAAGATCCAAAAATATTATTAGGAAGTTTAATGGATCCTGATCAAATAATAAAAAGAAATACTGCATTTTGTATATGTGAAATAGTAAATAAAGATCAACAAAATGCACAGAAATTTGTAGATATACATGGATTAGGAGTTTTAGTAGATTTCATTGCTAATGTAAGAGGAGAGCCTCGTCGTTATGGAATTAATGCTTTAGGATTTATAGCAGCACATGATGAGAAATTAGCAGAAGCTGCAATAGATGCTCAAGCAGTACAATACTTAAAAGATGCTTTAGAAAGTGAAACTTCTCCTGAAATAAAAGGTGCTGCTTGTTATGCTCTTGGACAAATTGGTAAACATGCTCCTAAACATGCTGGAAAAGTTGCTGAACAACAAGTACTTGGACTTATGCTTTATAATGTTAATATTACTAGAGAAGGTGATGATTTGAATAAGAAAGCAAGAACTGCTTTACAGAAAATTATTTTGAATTGTAGAGATTTGAAAACTTTAGAACCTCTTATTAAAATTGCTCCTCCTGATATTTTATGTGATATTTTAGAACAGTTTAGAAAATATTTGAAAGATGATAAAGATTTTAAGAGAGATTTTGTTTCTGGTGGTTTGAAATATTTACAAGAGTTGAAATGTGATAAAAATTGTACTAAGGAAGTTAGTGATGCTATTGATAGGATTAATGAGAACTTTTCACAGGAAGTTATTAATATGTATAGTCCGTCTTATGGAGAGAAACTTATTTCTGATTGGGAAAAACAGAATCCGGTGGATTAGTTTAAATTTTATTTTTATTTTTATTTTTATTATTATTAATGATTGATAAATAAATTATCTTTTTTTTTATTTTAAAAAAAATATTAATTATTATTCTTAATTAATAATGCTAAAAATAAAAAAATTAAAAATAAAATTTTAAAAAAAATTAAAAAAAAATTTAATAAAAAATTATAAATCAGTTTTTTCTTTTTCTTTTTCATTTTTATTTTCATTATTATCACTTTGATTATTATAAATATTACTAACATTCCCAATCATTTCTTGAAAAGCTTCAACAATTTTTTCAGGGACAAAATATTTAGCAATATCTTTAACAAGAACTTCATTAGGAACATCATCAATAATTTTTGATAAAATAGTTTCCATAAAAATTTCAGCATAAGCTTCTTGAAAACTTTGTTCTTTTTCAGTTTTATTTATATTTTCATTTTCTTTATTTCTTTCTCCTGAATTAAATAATTTTTTAAATAAAGAAATAAATTGCTCTTTTGTAATTGAAGTATTATTTCCTAAACCCATTTCATTTAAAAAATAAGTTATATTTTCTTGAAATATTTTTTCACTTTCTTCTCTTTGTTTTTGTCTTAATTCTTCTTGAGTTAAATTTTGAGTATTATTATTATTTACTAAATTATTTCTTGATTCTTCAAATTCAATTAATTGATCTATTAATTTTTCATCATCAGGATTTAAATCAAATATATCTTTTGTTTCATTTGATTTTTTTTTTGTTTCATTTAATTCAATATTTGTATTATTTAATTCTTCTTTTTTTTGTTCATGATTTTTTGATAAAAAAATTAAGTAAAAAAGAAGTATAATGGAAATTTTCATATTCAAAAAAAAATAGTTTTTAAATAAATTTAAATATAAAATAATTATATAATGGGGAATGATGAGTCAACAGAAAATGTTAAAAATATATTAAAAAGAGGAGCAAGTTCTGAATTTTCTCTTCCAGAAAGTCCATCAAAGTTATTATGTCATATTGAAAAAAATGAAAATATTTCTCATTTAAATAAAAATAATCAAGAAGAAGAAAGTGAAAATTCAAGTAAATCAAGTTTTTTAGATTCATTAAATAGTGAATTTGGATTATATTCAAATAAAAACAAATATTGTTTAACAAGTTCAAAAACTCAAATTAATGAAAAATTAATTAATAATATTCCTTATAATTTAATTGGTTGTTTATTTGTTAAATATGAAAAAGATGTTATTGAATATAAATATAATTGCTTTATTATTAATACAAATTGTTTTATGACTTTAAAGAATAATATTTATCATCCTAAATTGGGAAATGCAAGAGAAATAAAATTTAATTTTTCTGTATTAATGATTAAAAAAGAAAATATTATAATAAAAGGAAAATATGCAATTTTAGGTTTTGAAGAAGATTTTTCAAAAAATTATTTTGGGTTAGAATCATTAAATGAAGAAGAAAAAGGAATGAAAGAATTTTATATTTCTTCAATTATTGATATTAATTCAAAAAATAATATTCCTGAAATTCATTCATTAATTTCTAATACAAATACTCCAATTAATATTCAAGATTGTGATAAAGAAAAAATTTCAAGAATAATTGGAAGTCCATTATATTATTATGATAATGAAAATCAAATTTATGTAATTGGATTAATTGATGAAAGTTTTAATTTTTCTTTTTTTGATAATTGTTATATTGAAGAATTTTCAAATGCGATTAAAACTTTTCAATTATCAAAAATAAATCAAAATAAACAAAATTTAGAAAATAAATCAATTGAAAGACTAGATTTATCAGGGATTAATATTTTAAAAGAAAATATTAAATTTTTATTAAAAGATGATTTTATAAATTTAAAATATTTAGATGTATCAAATATAATAATTGAAGAATTTAAAAGTATTTTTGACTTAAAATATAAAAATTTACAATATTTAAATTTAAATTATAATAATATTCAAAATAATGGATTATCACTTCTGGCAAAAAGTAATTTTCCTCAATTAAAAAATCTTCATTTAAAAAATAATGGATTAACAAATGAAGGTATAAAATATTTTATAGATAATTCAGTTTATGCAAAAAATTTAACAGTTTTAAATTTATCAGATAATAAATTAACAGATGAAAATGTATATGATATAGTAACAAATATGAAAGAATTGACTAGACTTGATTTAAAATGTACTGGAATTAGTGATATTTCACTTGATTATATTATAAAGTATTCATCTAAAATTCAAATAATTGATATTAGTTATAATTATTTAAGTAGAGATTATTGTGAAAATAAAATTTTAAAATTACATTTAAAACAATGTACAATTAATTATATTAATATTGATAAAATCAAAAATATTAAAAAAAATTTAGAGTTAGATGATAATAAAATTAATTCACAATTAATTAAAAGTATTAATTTTTTTGATAATAATATTACTTGTGTTAAGATGAGACCTTATCATTTTCGTAATTATAATGATTTTAATAATGAAGAATATTTAATTTTATATGATGATACAAAAAATATGAATGAAGAAAAAGAAATAAATTTAGAAAATAATTCTAAAACTAAAAATATACCAAATAATATTTTTGACCAAAATGCAAAACTTTCATTAAAAAATAAATATTTATATAATTGTATAACAAATATTAAAGTAACATTTCCAAATGATAAAAATCCAAATATTTATAATTGTTTTGTACTTGGACCAAATCTCTTAGTAACATTAACAGAAAATATTTTTAATATAGAAAAAGGTGGTGAAGCAATTAAATTAGAAGTATTTAATAAAACAGAAAATGAAAATAAAATAATTTATGAAAGTGATAATATTTCATATATAATATTTCAAAATCCAATATTTGAAGAATGGTTAGGTTGTAAAATATTAGATAATAATATAAACAATAATAATATTTTTATTATTTCGTTTTTTCAAAATAATTTAAATATTGCTAAATTATCAAATAATGTATTAATACCTAATAATGATAATGATAAATTAAATCTTGAATTTATTCCAGGTTCGCCAATAATTTTATTTGAAAATGAAGATATTAATAATGGATATGTTATTGGATTGTATGATAAAAATTTAGGAATTAGATATTTCAATAATGAAGATTTAGAACAATTTTCTTATAATTCAAAATTAATTAAATTAATGAGAAATAAATTTAATTGTTATGATATTGAAGATAATTTAATTAATTTATCATTAAATAATCTTCAGATAAGAGATAATGATTTAAAAAATTTTTGTTCTTTAAACTTATTTAATTTAGAAAGTTTAGATTTTAAAAATAATAATATTACTCCAATTGGATGTTTTTATTTATCTAAAATGAATTTTCCATCTTTAAAAAAATTGATTTTATCAAATAATGATATTAGAGATGGAGGACTTAAAAATATTTCTTTTATAAATTCCCCAAAACTTCAACATTTAGAAATTAATGATAATAAAATTACACAAAACTCAATAAATTATTTAAAAAATATTAATTTTATGCAAGAATTACTTTATTTAAATTTAAGTAATAATCAAATTAAAGATGAAGGAATTAAAATATTTTGTCAAATTGAATTATATAATTTAATTTATTTAAATATTGAAAATATTGGAATGAATGATTTAGGTTTATCAGAATTTACAAAAGATAATACATTTTTCGATAAATTAGAAACTTTTATTATAATAAATAATAATTATGAAAAAAATTCTAATATAACTTCAATTTTAAATTCAAAGATTAAAAATTTTAGATATTAAAAAATAAATTTTAAATATTTTTTGAAGTTAATGTATTGTATTTTTAATATGATTTAATTCTTTAAGTGCATCTTTAACACTAAATTTATTTTTATTAATCAATTCTTCTATATGTTTTAATTTACTATGATAATCTTTAAATTTTTCATTTTTTATTAATTCCTCATATTCTTTTTTAAAGATTTTTTTCAGATTTTGATTATAATGTTCAATAATTTTATCTTTCCAATTTATTTTAATTTCATCAAATTCTTTTTTTTGATTAAAAGGAATATTATTAATTTTTTCAATTAATTCTTCAATATAATGAAAATAATTATAGTCAATTGAAAGAACTTTTTCATTTTCCTTTTTATTTTTATTATTTTTATTTTTTTCTTCATTTTTATTATTATATTTTTTTCCTTCATTTGGTGTTTGTTTATTTATTATTATACCATCCATTTTTATATTATTATCATATTTATATTTTAAAAAATCATTATCTTTTCCTATATTTTCTTGGTTAAATTTATTTTTCAAATTTTCAATTTTTTCTATCAATTTTTTTTTCTCATTTTCATATTCCATTTCTTCTTTATTTAATTTAATTTTTAATTCTTTTTCAAAATCTTCTTTTATTTTATCAAATCCTAATATTTTTTCTTTTAATCCTAATTTATCATCATTTGAAATTTTTTTAATTTTTTCATTATATTCTTGGAATTTTTCTTTATTATTATTATTTTTATCTTTTAATTTATATATTAATCTCATTAACCCATTTTTTTTAGAGACATATTCATTATATAAATTATCAAAATCATAATGATTATCAATAGTCTTTTTAATTTTTTCTTCCTTAATTTTATTTTTTTCATTTATTATTCCTTCTTTTGATGGTTTAATTGAATATTTAAATTTACTTTTTTGACGATTTTTCAAAACTATATATAATTCAATTTTTATTTCATTATTATTATTAATAAATTCAATACTTAATTTAGATGCATTTTTAAATAATTGTATATTTTCTTTATCTGATTTTTTGATATCTATTTTATATAAATATATATATTGATATTTATTGGGAAAAAACTTTTTAACACTTTCTTCATATTTAAAACCAATCATAATATCATTACCAATTTCATTCATATTTAATTCAATTTTATCCTCTAAAATTTTGAAATTATTTTGATAAATTTTATTATATTTTTCTTTATTATCAATTAATACATTAACATTTATAACATAATAATTAAATGGGATAATAGTTTTTAATGATTCAATAGGGAATTTATTTTTATTTTGAAAAAATCCATATAAAGCTGCACCAAGACTAGTACATTCATCAATTAAAATAGTTTTTGATAACTTAATATTTTTTTTTAAATCAATTTCAAAAAGTTGTTGAACTCTTGGAATTCTCATTATTTCACCTGCAATTTCCACTTTTACATTTTCCATTTTAATATCTTTAATAAATTGTTTAAACTCATCAAGAATAGTATTTAAATAATCATCAATTAATTGTTCAAAATGTTTCCTAGTTAATGTATATTTTAATGCAATTTCTCCTCCAATAAATGGATCTATTATTATATCTGTATCTTCATTTACTGTTAGATTTTTTTTTGCTTTTTTTATTTCATCTAATAATTCTTTTTTATGTATTTTATAAGAAGATTCAAAAGTTTTATCATCATCTTTTATTGAATTTTCTTTTTTAAAATATGCAAGACAATTTTTTAAAATTAATTTATCAAAATTTCTTCCTCCTGTAGAAATTAAAACTTTAACTTTTTTAACTTGAAATTCATCTCTTTTAAAAATTGAATAAATAAAAGAAGTTTTTGAATGTCCAGAATCAATAAAAATAACATGTTTTTCTTTTTCTTTTTCATCATCTTTAAATAAATCATAATATTTTGTATATCCATAATATATAGTAATTGCAGTAGATTCATTAATAATATTAATATTTTTCATTCCAATTGCTTTTGCAATAGTTTTTAAATTATTTTTTTGATATAAAGTATAATAATCAGGAACACTAAAAGTAACATAATCATATTTTATTTTTTGTTCTTCAAAAAAATATTTATTTATTAATGAAAGATAATCTGCAACAAGAATAGATGAATCTTCATATTCATTATTATATATTTTAAATTTATTATTTTTAGAATCAAATATATCTTTTTCTAAATAATCTAATTCTTTCTTAAAAAAATTTTCATTTACAAAACCAATAAATCTTGAAATATTAAAATATGATGTATCTAAAAATTTACCCATTTTTGAATTTGATGTTTCACCATATAATCTATTTGTATTAGTATAACATATTTGAGATGGAATTGTTCTTGAAGCAACATCACTTAATAAAACATCTGTTATAAATTTATTATTATCTCTAAAGCATTTTGAATATACTGTATTCATTGCTCCTATATTTATTCCCAAATGAATTTGATTTTCATCTTTCATTTTATAAATTATGAATTATTTTTTCCCTTTTTTTATGAAATGAAAAATTTTATTTTATATTTTTTTTAATTTAAATAAATTTATATATTATAATTTTATTAATTATATAATAGTTTTATTTTTTTTAATTAGAAATTTTATTTAATAAATTGTTTAATTTTTCTAATAAAATATTTGTATATTCTAATCTTGTATTTAATAGAAAGTATCTATTTGCAGATTTATTATTACTATCATTAATAATTCCAATAAATTCCAAAATATCTTTAACAATAAATGCAAAAATTGCTGTTGTATTGTCTAATTTTTTATAATAATTTGGAGTAATTTTTTGAATATTATTTCCTAAAATTTTATATAATTGGTTAATAATTATTTTATCAAAAATTTTTCCAGTTAATTCTTTTTCAATAAATGAACCAATATTATTAATATTTCTTTTATTAAAATAGTTACAAATTTTACTCCAAATATCTTTTTGATTTAAATTATTTTTTATCAAATTAGGATTTATTGAACATAAAAATAAATGATATATTAATATAATATCTTTATGAGGAATTAAATTTTTATTATTAAATAATTTTCCTGAAGATGATTCATTTAAAAGTGATAATGCTCTTTTTGAATGATTATTAAATGAAAATTCAGAAAATGATTTTATTTGATTATATTGTTTATTATTTAATTCATTTAATTCTTCATTAATTTTTTCTTTTTCTCTGATTAAATTAGAAATAAAATAACCAATAGAAAAATTAAAACAATTTTTATTCACAAAAGTTAATTTAAAAATTTCTTTATTATTTAAATATTTAAATATATTTTCATAATTAGTTTCTAATTTCTCTTCTAGTGTCAATAAATTATTCACATTTATTTCATTATTTGTATTAACAATTGTATTTTCTTTATATTCATCATTCTCATTATCATCTTCATAATTATTAATAATTCCTAATTCCATTGAACTTAATCTTAAATCAGTATTAATTAAATAATTATCATTTATTAAAAGTTGTTCATATGAAATATCTTTTAAAAATATATTAGAAATTGATTCATTTTTACAATGAGTTTTATTATCATTTTTATCAGGGGTTTTAATTTTTCTTTTTCTATCTAATATTTTTCCTTCTTCACTATTTTTTTCTGTACTTTTTGTTATTATACTTGAATTACTTTGATTAGATTCTTTTTTATTTGGAGAATTTGTAATTTTTTGTTTTTTTATATTAACTTTAGATGAATTTTTAACAATTTTTTTTTTATTTTTTACATGAATTAAATTAATAGTTGATTTTGATTTTTTAATTTCATTTTTAATATTATTTATTGTTTTACTTTTTTTGATTGGAATTTTTTTTTTATTATCAGCACTTTTATTTAAATTTTGAAAAGGAGATTTTAAATTGACATTTTTTAAATTATTAATAGTTTTTTGTCTTTTATTTTTTTTTTGTATTATTCTATCACCACCACTTAAATCTCTATTCAATTTTTTAATTGTATTTCTACTATTTGTTTTATTATTAATAATTTCATTAACTTTTTCTGCTTTATTATTTGTTAAATTAATATCATATTTTTTGATATAATTATTCATTTCTTTTTTTAAATATTCTAATTCACTTAATTCATTCTCATTTTTTTTTTCTAACATAGATAAATTTTGTCCTAAATATTTATTTAACAAATTATTTAGAATAACTCTTGCATTTTGCATTGAATTTTCATAATCAAAGTTTTTCATGTTAAGTAAAAAAATTATAAAATAAAATAATTGAATAATTATTTATAAATAAATTAATATAATATTTTTAAATTTAAAAAAAATAATTAAGAATTCAAAGCTTTTTCAACCATTTGTTGACTATAATTAATAATTTTCCCAATATTCTCATCATTATTATAATAAATAGGTTTTTTTAAATTTTCAATAATAACATTAATAACAGAAGTATTAATTAAATTTTTAATATTCCCTCCATAAGTTTTGCAAAAATCTCCAATTAATCCTAAAGAACTTTTTAAAATTTCAACAGAAATACATTTTTGATCAACACAAATAGTATTAATAAAAGTAAAAATAGGTCCAACATACATATTAAAATCACCTTCTTTCTTAATATCAATAACAGCATTAAAAATAACAGTTAAAGTTTCAATAATATGTTCTCTTAAATCTTGAAAATATTCAATTGTTTCAGAATCATCAAAATTTTGTACATTCATTGCAGCCTGTAATGCAGAACCTAATAAATTCATAATTGAATTATAATAAGGAAAAGTATCATTTGGACAACTATAAAATAAATCACTTATAATATTAAATGTATGTGGTTTTAAAAATTTATCTATTTCAGGATTTGATAAAATTGATATTATAATTGGTAAGAAATAATTAATATATTTTGAAAATAAATTATCTAAACTTCTAATTATATCACTCATACAATGTATACTCGCTCTACATAAACTTACTTCTTGATATGATTTTAAACCAGTCATTAAATATTCTGAAAATTTTTGCATAAAAGGATCAAATTTTTTTCCTAATGATAATGCAATAGAACCAATTAAAGTCATTGCTTCATCATAAATACAATTTTTTTGTTGAAAATCAATTAAAATATTATTATATAATGATTCTAAATCTTCATCAGGAATTCCACTATATAAAACAAAAGAACATAAAGTAGTAACAATATAAATTTGATAATCATTTCTCATATTATTATCAGAAAAAATTTTAGTATTAAAAGTTTTTTCATACATTTCAGCTAATAATTTAAAATTACTCTGAATAACATTTAAAACATCTCTTGCTGAATGTTCAGCAACAGTTCCAATAGTAAAAAAACAACCTAAAGAAACATTATATTCAATATTATAACTTCCATTTTGAGTTGCTAAAGTTAATAAAATATTCATTATTCTTTGACAATAAGGACTTAATTCATTTGTTGTTGTTGTTAAATCACAATTTATTTTTTTTACAAGTGAATTTAATGCATTACATAAATTAACACAAACTTTTCTTTTTGAATTTGGTAAAAGTGATAATATTAATTCAATTAATTTACCAAAAGTATTTTTATCATCTTTTAAAATATCTTGACCATATGAATCACATATTCTTTCAATTGTCCAAGCAGAAACTTCTTTTAAATGATCTGGTGTATTATTATCACATAAGAAATTACTAATCATTTCTAAAGATTGTGTTACTGTTGTTAATAATTCTTGATGATGTCTAGTTTCTAATATAGAAGCAAAAGCAAATAAAGCCATATTTTTATTATCATTATTATTTTGATTTATATTCTCTCCGATAAATTTTAATATATTTTCTATAAATGGATAATTACAACATTGAGAAAATAAACTAATTAAACTACCTGATGCTTTTCTTAAATTCCATTCTTCAGAATTATAATCATTTGATTTTAAATGTTCTAACATTATTGGAAGTAATTCTGGATAGACTATTTCACTATAATTTAAATTAATTTGATCTCCTTTTTTAATTCTATATGATTCAATATCACCTATTGAACACCAAATTTCATATGCTAAAATTGCGTTATCTTGTGTATCTTTTTGCATTATTGTTTTTGTAACTTCACATAATGTATTTATATAATTTTTAAAATTATCATAATACATTCTTACTAATTCTAAAAAAATTCTTAAAGCATCATTTCTTATTTTTTCATTTGGATTAATTAAAGATAATTTAATCAAATCAAAAAAAACAATATTTTGATTATCAGAAGTAATAAAAGCAGAAATAAAAGGAATAAAATTTAAAATTGCATTTAAAGTATCATCATGTAATTGAATATCAAGATTATCTTTTTTTAAAATAGTATAAAAACAATTTAAAATTTTAGCAATAGTATCTTGTGGGATATCATTATATGAAATTTCAGTAAAAATATATCCTAAAGTAGTAACAGAAGCAAGTTGAATATATAAATTTTCATTTTGTGAAGTATTAACTAAAGTATCAAAAATATCTAACCATTGTTTATTTGGAATTTCAAATTTACAAAAACAAGCAATTACATTTCCCGCTGCTTTTCTAATTTCAATTTCTTTACTTGCTAAAGATGATAAAACATGATTTTTAATTTGAATTTTGTCTTTTTCATCTAAATTTAACCATTTTTGTGTATATTCACTTTTTGATATTATATTTTTTATTATTGTTGCTGAAATTTGACGAACTTGTTTTTCTTCTTGTTCATTTGATATTTTTGATGATACATTTATTAAAAATATAGTTAAATTTTCTGATGCTAAACGAAATATTTGATTTTCTGCTTCTTTACGAAGGGAATCATTACCATTTAATGCATTTAATAAGATTTGAGTTAATGGATCTGGTGATTGTTGGTTCATTTTTTTATGATTATTTGTTTTGGTTTTTTTTTAGTTTTTTTTTAATTTATATTTGATTTTTTTTATTTTGGAATTTAAATATTAAATTTTTAAAAGTTAATTTAATTATTATTTATTTAAATAAGATTTATTTTTTTGAAGTTTTTTGTTTATTTCTTTTTTACATTTTTTTTTAGTTTTTTTTTTAAATTTTAATTATAAATAAAAATAAATTTAATTGAATTTAAATTATTTTTTTCATTCTATCATAAAAATTTAAAATTTAAAAATAGAAAATTAATTTATCTTTGCTTGAATATACATTAATTTAGCAATTAAAGCTTCAATATGAAATAAATCTTTACTTCCATTTTGAGTTCTATTATCATAAAAAGCACTCCATTTAATAATTTCTCTTTTTTTACTTTCATTATTTTGTAATTTAATCATTTCTTTAGCAATATTTAAAATAATAACATCTCCAGAAATTCCATTAATTAATAAATTCATAATAAAACCTCTAATTAATTTAAGTGAATTAGCAGATTGTTCTTCTTTAATTTTTTTACAAATTTCCTTAATAGAAATTAAATATTCAGGAATAAAAATATCTTTAGAATAATTATCAATAGTACTTAATTGTAAACAATTAATTCCCATTCTAACATTTCTTTCACAATTTTTAACAATTAATTGAATTTGTTCATTAGAAATATTTAATTTTTCCATATTTTTAATATTAACTAAACAATCAAAAATTTCTTTATCAGAAGGAGAACAAATTCTTAAAGATAAACATCTTGAACTAATTGGCGGTATAATTTTACTTAAATTATTAACAGCAATAATAATTCTACAATTTTTAGAATATTTCTCCATTGTTCTTCTTAAAGCAGCTTGTGCTTCTTTTGTTAAGTTATCACAATCTAATAAAACAATAACTTTAAATTTTTTTTGTGATTTAATATCAAGTTGCATTACTGATGAACTTTCTTTAATTACTTTTGAAATAATGAATCTATCATAATTTTCATTATCACTTGGTGATAATTCTAAATGATAATTTGATGATGTTATTGTATATTGAATTGTATTTGTGTTTATTTTTAAATCTTTTGTTTCTGTGTTCATTTTATATATTCCTATTCCGTATATTGATTCTAAAAATGCATGGATTCTTGTTTTTTTACCTGAACCATCTGGACCATAAAATATTATATGAGGAAAATCAGATTTTTCAGATAGGGATTGAAGAATTTTTGTTATTAAAGGATTAAATGTTAGTTGAGATAATGTACGAGGTGAATATTTATCCATCCATAGGAATTTTGATTGAGTTTCCATTTTTTTTTTTTTGAGTTTTTATTTTTTTTTTGGAGGTAAATTAAATTATAGTTTTTTTTTATAGTTTTATTTTTTATTTTTATTGTTTTTTTGAGTTTATTTCAATTTTTTTATTTTATAAAAATATTATTTTATTAAATAAAAGTATATATCATCTTTTTCTAATCAAATAATAATATTAAAATTATATTATATTTTTAATAGATATTAAGAATTTTTTATACTTTAATGAAAATATCTTTATTTTATTTATTTAAACGATTAAAAATATTTATTTTCTTTTATAAAAATTTTTAATTAAAAAAAAGATAAAACCAGTTCCAAAGATAAGAAAATTATAATTTTATTTAATTTAATTATATTCATATTTTCCAATTTAAAATGAAGTTTTTCCAATTAAATTAAGTATCAAAAATTAAAATATTATTATATAATTATTTGATAAATAATTTAATAAATAATTTTAAACTTTAAATGGTATAAATATATATTAAATTTTTAAATTATTTATTTTACTATTATAAAACAATCAAAAAATTTTTTTTTAATAATAAAAAAATGAATGATTCAGCAGTCTTTATAAGTAAAAAAGGAAAAAAAATGCAACATGCTCAAATTCAAATAGGTGAAGATGAAGAAAATAATGTTTTAGATGAAAATAATAATCATGAAAAAGAATTAATAAACATTATTATAAATGAAAAAGAAAAGCAAGAAAATATATTAAGTGATGAATTAAACAACATCGATGCAGAAAATATAATATCAAATGATGAAGTAGATTTGAATTTAAATGAAAAAGAAAATGAAATTGAACAAAATCAAGAAGAAAAGTTAAATAATGAAAATAATGATAATTATAATATATCAACAATGAATTATAGTCAATTAAATTTAATGAAATCTCATTTAAAATTAATTTGTGATAAAATTGAACAAGGATTAAATAATTATCATAAATCAAAAGAAATATCAAAAGAAAAAAATGAGACTACATTACATAATTCACTTTCAATTATTGAAATAAAACCATTAACCAAACAAATTAATCATTATAAACAACAAACAGAAAAAATTGAAAATGAATTAGAAGAAGTATTAAAAAATCAATGAATTAGAATCTAAAATTAAAAAATAAAAATATTAGTAAAATGTAAAAAATGATAATATTACTTTAAAAAAAGTTGTAGAGAGAACAATCAAAAAAGAATTGATGAATATATTAGTAAATTAGATAATGTAAAAGAAATTGATGAAATGAAAGAGACAATAAAAAAGGAAAAGAAGAATTAACAATATTAAAAAACATAATTATATAGATATAGAAACAAATCTAAAAATAAAAATA